>Ga0172371_10002591_pt1 | contig 28570 bp, 26 predicted proteins | sample Lak12m_FD_114543 | JGI IMG/M metagenome (GOLD analysis project Ga0172371, IMG submission 114543) | Freshwater microbial communities from Kabuno Bay, South-Kivu, Congo - kab_022012_12m | ecosystem: Environmental > Aquatic > Freshwater > Lake | place: Democratic Republic of the Congo: South-Kivu...
GCGTGACCGATGAAATAGTCTTCTTTAAAGCCCCCGAATTCCTGGTAGATCTTCTTGGGGATGGCCATGCAATGAGTGGCGATGTAATCAGGCCGCTCGCTCTTGGTCTCCACATAGTGGATATAGAGAGATTGGAAGTTGCTGAAGAAATCCTTGTCGTAAGCGTTCGGGGTGTAGGCGCCGCCCACGCTGATGAACTCGCCTTTGGCCAGCTCCTCCACGCAGAGGCGGATCGTATCGGTCAGGACGATGCAGTCCGCGTCGATGAACAGCAGGATCTCGCCCTTCGCCGCGTCGGCGCCGGCATTACGGGCTTTGGATACGCCCCGGTTCTCGGTGAACTCGAGCAGGCGAAATTCGTAGGTCTTGGCCAGCTCTTTCAGGACCTCGGCCGTATTGTCCGTAGACATGTCGTGCACGATGACCGTTTCGAAGTCCTGATAATCAGAACGCCTCAGGGCCGCCAGTACTTCCGGGATGCTGCGGGCGCCATTATAGATGGGGATGATCACGGAGACCATGGGCGCGCCGGTGGGTGTCACGAAGCGGTCTCTTTCTCCTTGTGCTTGACCGACGTCGAGTCACGTTTGGCCCACAGCCAGAAAAAGCTGGTGGCGCCTTTCATCACGGTCCTGAAGTCGTACCAGCTGCGGATCTCCACCAGGCGCCGCAGGATGAAAGACGGCCGCGAGTAGAATTTGCGGAAGCCGATGGTGCGGAGCTCCTCGATCTGTTCCCTGGTCATGGTATAGGGGACGAACGCTGCACCCTCAAAAGTGTAATCGTCCGTGTCCATCGACATGGTGCCGTACTCGTCGATGTTCTCGTAGAGTTCCGTTCCCGGGAACGGGGTCATGGAATGGAAGTTCGCGTAGTGCGGGTCGAGCTCGATGGCGAAGTCGATGGTCTCAAGCGCTTCTTCGTAAGTCTCGCCGGGGATGCCGATGATGAACGGCGTATAGACCTTGAGCCCGGCCTTCTTGGCGGCCGCCACGGCGGCGCGGGTCTGCTCGAGTTTGATCCCCTTCTTCATGGTGTTGAGGTTCTTCTGCACGCCGCTCTCGGCGCCGAACAGGATCGCCCAGCAGCCGGCTTTCTTCATCGCCCGAAGCAGCTCGTAATCGACGGTGTTTACCCGCGACGACACATAAAAACTGAACTTGAGTTTCTTTTCCCGGAACTGCCTGATGATCTCCATGGCCCGGTCGCGGTCGGCGGTGAAGGTCTCGTCCAGGAAACGGATCTCACGGAAACCATAGTGGTTGATCAGCTCCTCGACTTCCTTGACCACGTTCTCGACGCTGCGGTAACGGATGCGCCGTTCGCCTTTCATCTGGAAACAGTAGATGCAGCGGGCCTTGCAGCCGCGCGATGTCATCGAGATGGCGATGGGCTTCTGCTTGTAGGAGCCCGGGGGGGATTCATACTTGTCCAGATCGCCCAGCAGCTCGCGCTTGGGGATAGGGATGATGTCGAGGTCTTCGATCAGCGGGCGTTCGGCATTCTTGATGATAGCGCCGTCCGCGGCGCGGAAGGCGACGCCCAGGACTCCATCGAGACTCTCGCCTTTCTCCACGCGCTCGATCAGATCGGGCACCGTCAGCTCGCCCTCGCCGATGACCACGGAATCGAAAGCATCGCATAACTCCAGGCACTTCTCCTCGACCGCGGTCGGGAAGGGCCCGGCGACGCTGACATGGATGGCAGGATTGATCGCCTTGATATCCTCAGCCGTTTGAACGGCCTTTTTCCACATCGAGGCATTGGCGGATACACCGACAAAGCCCGGCTGGAACCGTTTCACCTTGTCGAGCACCTCGCCCTGGGTCCAGAAGGCGCCGTCGACCAGCTCGACCTCGTGCCCGGCTTCCTGGATGCAGGTGGCGATATAGAGCAGGCCGAGCGGATGCTGATAGCTGATAGCTGATTTGGCGAGCTTGGAAGGATAGATATCGTCCGGTTTCCAGGACGGCAGTATCACCATTGATTTCATGTACCTCTCCTACCCGGAGTCTGGTCGGGTGCGCAGCCAACAAGGGTTTCAGCGCTTGGCTGCCGCACTTTTTATATTAGGAGGGGCAGGACGGGGGTAAACAAAAACATACCGGCCAGTATGACCGGTGCTGGCTTAAGTTTTCCTCAAAAGGTTCCCACACCCGCTTCGTGAGATAAGTGTAACAAAGGAATACACCTATTTCCACAGGCTTTATCGTAAAAAGACTTTCTGGTACTCTTGAGAGCAATCTTGTCTAATACTTCCGAAAAAGCAGGTTCTGAAGGGAATAAAGGCGGCCGTTACGGGATCGCCATCGATGTGGGGACCTCCAGTGTCTGGTCCCGGCTGGTGGATCTTGAGTCCGGTGAGGCGCTGGATACTTACGTCGTTCCCAATCCCCAGCAGGAGCATGGCGCCGATATCGCTTCCCGTCTGGAGCGGGCGGCAGAGAGCCCTCCGGTACGGACGGAGCTCCACGAGCAGCTGATCGGCACCATCAATTCCTCGACCCAAAGACTCTGCGCGGACGCCGGCATCAGCGCCGATGATGTGGCGGAAGTCGTCGCGGTGGGCAACGCTGCCATGTACGCCTTCATCATGGATATCGATTCGACGCCGCTGTGCGGCACTCCCTACAATCTCAAGGGCGCCGTCGATTATTTTGGCGCCGCCCGGGAGATGGGGGTAGAGGTTCCGGGAAACCTGTTCGTGCCGCGTCCCATTTTCGGCTTTGTGGGCGCCGACGCCCTGGCGGACATCCTGCTGATCGGCATGGACTCCAGCGACGGTATCGAATTGATCGTGGATGTGGGCACCAACTGCGAGATGGCCCTGGGCAACCAGGAAAAGATCCTGGTGGCTTCCAGCCCCGCTGGCCCCGCATACGAGGACACCCACATGTCGTTCGGGCTGTCGGCGACCGCGGGCGCCATCTACCAGGCGAAGATCGAAGGGGAGGCTTTTACGTATGAGGTCATGGGCGGGGGAGAGGCCCGCGGTATCTGCGGCTCCGGCCTCATTGACATAATCGCCGAGATGCGGACCCATGACTGGGTGGATGAGGGCGGCCGCCTGCTGCGCGAAGGCCCCATCGTGATCGCCGATGGTGAGGATCCCATCACCGTCAGCCAGCGCGATATCCGGTCCTTCCAGCTGGTGAAGGCGTCCGTACACGCCGCTATCGCCGTGCTGCAGCACAAGTTCGGCAGCTTCGATCTGGACCGGATGCTGATCACCGGTACGTTCGGCAGCTATATCGACCTCGACAACGCCCGTGTCCTGAAGATGTTTCCCGACATTCCCAACGAGCGCATCGAAGTCGTGGCCGACGCCGCCTGCCAGGGAGCCGTGCTGATGCTCGGCGAGGAGCACCGCCTGGCCTCGAACACGCTCCGGGACAGGACCCGGCATGTGGCTTTGCCGCTGAACAAGGCTTTTCAGGATGAATTCATCCGCCTGATGGCGATCTAGACTGCCTTTCAGCCCACCTCATCCCACAAATCCCAACTAAATCCAACTAAACATTTGTTAATTGGCGGCTCCTGGCAAAAACCGCTAGTATATGCTTAATCTAGCGTATATTGCGGCACTTAAGCCGGCCGCTGATGAAAGTCATTTGTGCTCTTTCGACGCAGGAAAAATCTCTCCCAAGATCCCCGTGACCCGGGGGAACAGACTCGCATCTCACCCATTCCCGCGAATGGCGGGTGGATAACCCCGCCGCCGGATAGTTGGGAAACCGGCCCTACCGGCGCCCTGGAGTACAGTTTTGGGTACTCTTCGGGGGCGATGGAGGGTGTGGCTGTCGAGCGGGCTCCTGCCGTCCGCCGCAGCCTGGGAAGGCGCTCGGTGCGCTTTGTCTTCCGGGATGTGATCATCCCACTGGTGGCAGCGGCGATCATCGCGGTGTTCGCCCAGGCAACCATCGCCAAACCGTATCAGATTCCCTCCGGTTCGATGTTACCGACCATCAAGCTGCAGGACCGCATCCTCGCCAACCGTCTGATATACCGGTTTCACCCGATCGAGCGGGGAGACATCGTCGTCTTCAAACCGCCGCAGGGCGTCGATCAAACGATTCCGTATGTAAAACGGGTGATCGGGCTTCCCGGTGACACCGTCGAGATCAAGAACAACAAGGTGCTGGTCAACGATGAGGAGTTCGTCGTCCCCCAGGCCACCATGCCGACTTATATCCAGGCGAAGGAAACTGTCCCCGACGACGAGTTGTTTGTCATGGGCGACAATCGCAACGAGAGCTCCGACAGCCATATCTGGGGCTTTGTGCCGGAGGACAATGTTATCGGCAAGGCCCAGCTCATCTACTGGCCGCTGAACCACCGGCAATGGTTTGGCTGGTAAGCCCAAACCCGTCCCCAGGCTAGGCATCCACATCCGCACCGCTGCCGGTCTCCTGACCGGCGCCCGCCACGCCCTCGAGATCGGTTCCCAGACATTCCAGATCATGTCGGGCAACCCTTCCGCCTGGAACCCGGGTCAGCTCGATCAAGACGAGGCTGCCCGCTTCCGGAACTTCTGTGAGGAAAACAGACTCGGCCCCATCTTCCTGCATGCCGGCTACCTCATCAATCTTTCCTGCCGCACCGGGCGTAACGCTCCCATCTATGCCAAATCGGTGAGGCTGCTGCAGCAGACCATGGAGCGCTCCGCGGCGCTGGGATGCCAGTATGTCGTCGTCCACTTAGGCAGCCGCCGCGGCCAGAGCGAAGCGGAGGCTCTGGAAGCGCTAATCGAGGGGATCTGCCGGTTGGACCCCGAGGGGTGCCCGGAGAAGGTGCAGCACCGCTCCCGGGGCAAAGCGGCAACGGCCGCGGTGGCAGGCCGTCCTGTGCTGCTGCTGGAAAACAGCGCTGGCTCGGGGGACGCGGTAGGTTCGTCGTTCGAGGAGCTGGCACTGGTGCTGCGGGAAGCAAAGGCGCGCGGCGCGTCGCAACCGCTGGGCATCTGCCTCGACACGGCACACATGTGGGGAGCCGGTTATGATCTTTCATCGCGGGCCGCGGCCCGGCGCCTGGTCGACGAGTTTGACGCCGCGGTCGGAGTCGACCGGCTGCACCTGATCCATCTCAATGACTCGCCGGTGGAGCGCGGATCGCTGAGGGACCGGCACGAGCATATCGGCTGCGGACTGATTTCAGTGATGGCGCTGGAGGCGATCGTCCGTCACCCGAAACTGCGCCATGTGGCCATGATCATGGAGACTCCCGGCAGCACAGATCCCAGCGACGCCGGGCGCATGGAGGACCTGCGCCGGCTAGCTGCGGTTTCTCGGTAGCTTGCCCTGCAGCCAGTCTGAACTGAGCGGCAGCGAATGGAGCCGGGAGATATGAGCGTCGAAACCGCGGCGGTTGCGGATGTAAAGCGCGGAGATGATCGCGTTGCCCATGCTGAAGGCGCCCACCAGCGACGGTGCGAACGATGTCGTGTCCAACTGGCAGAAGAGGTTGTGGTCCGACAGCTTTGACACCTCGGAGAGTTCATTCTCGCTGATACCGATGGTGGTGGCGCCGCGCTCGCGGGCCGATTTGATCAGGCGCAGGATGAACTGGTGAGCCGTGCCGAAGCCGACCGCGATCAGCGTTGACTGGTCATCCATCTCCACCAGGCTGGCCACCGACTCTTCCGAACAGTCAGTGATCGCGGTGACCGGCAGACCCATGATCGACATGTAGTACCGCATGTAACTGACGACCAGCTTCGCCTCGAACATCCCCGCCAGGTAGATGGCGTCGCAGTTTTCCAGCAGGGAAATGATCTCCAGGAAACCGTCGGCGCGGTTGCGGCGCATGGTGCGTTCGAGGATGTTGACGTCCATGCGCACGGCCCGGCCGGAAAAATCGTCATCCACCGGCAGATGCAGTTGGCCGGGGGTTGCGGCGCCTGGCGGCGCCGCCAGCAACCGGTGCTCTTCCCAGGCAACCTTCATCATCTCGGGAAAACCGGAAAAGCCCAGATGCTGGGCGAAGCGGACGACCGTCGAACTGGTGGTGCCGGTGCGCTTGGCCAGATCCTGGGCGGAAAGCACGGGAGCGTCAGCGAGGTGGTCGATCAGATAGCGGGCGATCTGCTGGCGGGCATGAGAGAAGCCTGTGAAGCCATCCTGCAGCGAGCGCAGCAAGCTGCCCCTGGGAACCTTGCTTTTGCGCCCGTCGCCCATGGTGGCGCAAGGATATAACGGCGGGATAAAAGATGCAACGAATGCAGTATGCAACCGGTGGTGCAGGTGGGTGTCCCCGAATTTCCTAGCCCATCCCCACGTCCTGCTCGCGCTGCAGCTTCTTGCCTTCGGTCTGCAGCGAGGGCGCGACCATGACTTCGGCCTTCTGGAAGGCCTGGATGTTCTCGTAGCCGCAGGTGGCCATCGAGGTCTTAAGAGCGCCGAACAGGTTGAGCGTGCCATCGTTCTCGGTAGCAGGGCCGACCAGGATCTCCTCCAGGGTCGCCACCTGGTTAGTCTTTACGCGGGTGCCGCGTGGGAGTTGCGGATGAAAAGTCGCCATGCCCCAGTGATAACCGCGGCCGGGCGCTTCCTTGGCTCTCGATAGCGGCGAGCCGATCATGACGGCGTCGGCGCCACAGGCGATCGCCTTGCAGATGTCGCCGCCGGTGCGCATGCCGCCATCGGCGATCACATTGACGTAGTTGCCGGTCTCGAGCAGGTTCTGCACGCGGGCCGCGCCGGCGTCAGCGATAGCGGTGGCTTGCGGCACACCGATGCCCAGGACGCCCCGGGTGGTGCAGGCGGCGCCTGGGCCGACACCGACAAGGACGCCAACCGCGCCGGTGCGCATCAGATGCAGGGCTGTCGTATACGAAGCACAGCCGCCGACGATGACCGGAATCGGCAGTTCGGCGATGAATTTCTTCAGGTTGAGCGGTTCGACCACGCTGCTCACGTGCTCGGCGCTGACGACCGTTCCCTGAATGATCAGCACATCCAGACCGGCGTCGAGCACCATCTGGTAATACTGGGTGACTTTCTGGGGAGTAAGAGAGGCCGCGGCCAGCACACCCTGCGCCTTGATCTCCTTGATGCGCTGCACCATCAGCTCCGGTTTGACGGGCTCCTGATAGATGCGCTGAAGGCCGGCGGTAGCCTGCTGTGGCGGCAGCTCGGCGATTTTGGCGAGTTCTTCGTCGGCGTTCTCGTAGCGGCACTGGATGCCCTCGAGATTGAGAACAGCCAGGCCGCCGATCTTCCCCATCATGCCAGCCATCTTCGGGTCGACGACGCCGTCCATAGCAGACGCCAGGCAGGGGAGAGGCAGTTCATGCGGACCCATCCGCCAAGTGATGTCTACGTCTTCGACGTCGCGGGTGCGGCGGCTGGGGACAATGGCGATATCGTCAAGGCCGTAGGCCCGTCTTCCCTTTTTGCCTCGTCCGATCTCTACTTCCATGAGCCCTCCGCACGCTGGATTTTTATCTGGCAGACCGGCTCCGGCGGCCCCGGGAGGGGTTCCATGAGCCGGGTTGTTGCAGGATGCTATACCCTGTACCCGCAAGCGTCAACCCGCCGCTGGCGCCCCTTTACTTTCAACCGCCGCCCGGGTCAGTTAAGATAAATAGACGAATTTAGAGGAGGTTTAAGGGCTCGATGGCTGATATAAAAATTGGAACCATGAAAGTCAAAGCGGGACTGGCGGAGATGCTCAAGGGTGGCGTCATCATGGACGTCACCGATGCCGAGCAGGCCAAGATCGCTGAGGAGGCTGGCGCCTGCGCGGTGATGGCGCTCGAACGGGTGCCTTCGGACATCCGTGCGGACGGCGGTGTCGCCCGCATGTCGGACCCCGAAATGATTAAGATGATCCAGGAGTCGGTGACCATCCCCGTGATGGCCAAGGCGCGCATCGGCCACTTTGTCGAGGCGCAAATATTGCAGTCGCTGGAAGTGGATTACATCGACGAGTCCGAGGTGCTGACACCCGCCGATGAGGCCAACCACATCAACAAGTGGAAATTTACCGTGCCGTTTGTCTGCGGGGCCGTCAATCTGGGGGAAGCGCTCCGGCGCATCTCGGAGGGCGCGGCCATGATCCGCACCAAGGGCGAAGCCGGCACGGGCAACGTGGTGGAAGCGGTCAGGCACATGCGCACGATCACCGGTCAGATGAAGCAACTCACCAGCATGGATGAGGACGAGCTGTTCAAGGCGGCCAAGGAACTGCGGGCGCCGATCGAGCTGGTGCAGTGGGTGGCCGAGAACGGCAAGCTGCCCGTGGTCAATTTCTCCGCCGGTGGCCTGGCGACACCGGCCGACGCCGCGCTCATGATGCAACTGGGCGCCGAGGGTGTGTTTGTCGGCTCCGGCATCTTCAAGAGCGAGGATCCGGCGCAGCGCGGCAAGGCCATCGTCGAGGCGACCACGCATTATAACGACCCGGAAGTGCTCGCCCGAGTTTCCACCGGCCTGAAGAAAGCCATGGTGGGCATGGAGATCAAGGACATCGGCGAAGAGAACCTCATCCAGCATCGCGGCTGGTAAAGAATTAGTGGGAAAGAATTAGGGGGACACATTACTTAATTCCGTCGGCTGAGGTGACGACGAGACGCGATGATGCGGGAATTAAGTAATGTGTCCCCCTAATTCGGCTTCGTCTTCAATATCAGGCTCAGCACGAAGAACACCAGCGCGATCACCACGATGCTGCCGCCGCTGGCCAGTCCGACATAGAAAGACAGGAACAATCCAAGTACGACTGAGAGCAGCGACAGCGCCACCGCATACATCATCGTGCTGCGGAAGCTGCCCCGGAACTGCATGGCGGTCAACCCCGGTATCACCATCAGCGCCCCGATCAGCAGCACGCCGACGATCCTGATCGACAGCGCCACGGTGATCGCCGCCAGGATCATCAGGATCAACCCCAGCGCCCGCACCGGCAGCCCGCTGACCTTGGCCGCTTCCTCGTCGTAGGAAACGAAAAACAGTTCCTTATAGAGCAGGATCACCGTGGCAATCACGATCACGCCCAGGATGCTGATGAAATAGAGGTCGCCTGTCTGCACAGTGGCGATGCTGCCGAACAGGAAGTTGAGCAGGCTGACGTTGAAGCCGTGCGACAGGCTGATCAGCACCGTCGCCAGCGCCAGGCTGCCCGAGAGAAAAACCGCCAGCACCGATTCCCCGTAAATCTTCGTCTTCCCCTCCAGACGGTCGATGCCGACCGCGCCCAGCACCGCAAAGAAAGCAGCAGCGATCACCGGCTGAGTGTTGGTGAGCAAGCCCACGGCGACGCCAAGCAGGGAGACGTGCGACAGCGTGTCGGCAAACAGCGAATACCGCCGGACGATCAGAAACAGTCCGATCATCGGGGCGATCACGCCGATCACGATCCCGACCACGAAGGCCCGGATCATGAAATCGTATTGAAAGATCTCCAGCATCAAGGCTCCTGGCGGCTAATGGCTGTGAAAGCGGTTTTGCACGGACTCCCCGTACAGATTTTCCAGCAGGTTGCGGTTCTCTTCAAAGATGCGGCTGGCGGCGCCCTGGCAAACCAGCCTCTGGTTGATGCAGATGAGCTTCGAAGCCTCATTCGCCAGGATGTCGATGTCGTGGGAAACGAACAGGATCGTGATGCCGTGCTCGGCGTTCAGCTGTTTGAGGAAGCGGTAGAACCTTGTTTGTGAGGCGACGTCGATGCCGGCCGCGGGCTCGTCCAGGATGAGGATGTCCGGCTCGCTGGCCAGAGCCCGGGCGATAAAGACCCGTTGCCTTTCGCCGCCGGAAAGATCCGAGATCAGCCGCTCCTTCAGGGGGGCGACATCGCTGATCGCGAGCGCCCGGTCGATCGCCTGCTGGTCGGCGCTGGAAAGCCGCTTAAACAAACCCGCCCTGGCGATCCGGCCCTGGCCTACCACCTCGTTGACCGTAATGGGAAACCGCAGGTCCGCCTGCGTCATCTTCTGGGGCAGATAACCGATCCGGGGCCAATCATGGAAGTCGCTGATCGGTTTCCCGAAAATCCTGACCATGCCGACAGGAGGCCGTACCAGGCCCAGAATAACTTTGAGCAGGGTCGTCTTGCCGCCGCCATTAGGCCCGATGACTCCACAATAATCACCCGGGTCGATGGACAGGCTGATCCCCTGCAGCACCGGTTCGCGGCCGTAACTGAAATTGATGTCTTCGAGCTCGATGATCGGCTCGATAGCATTCAATGTGTCAGGGTTCGCTTCACTCATGTGCATTCCAGCGCCAGGCGCAGATTCGAAAGATTATCCTGCATCAGACTGATGAAATCCTTTCCCGCGTCCTGTTCGTCGCTGGTCAGACCCTCCGCCGGATTCAAAACCAGCGTCTGGGCGCCGACCTCCGCCGCGATCGTTTCCGACAGGCGGGGACTCACCAGTTTTTCAAAAAAGATGTAGCGGATGTCGCCGTCTCGGGCGATGCCCGCGATCTCCGCCAGGCGCGCTGGCGAGGGATCCTCGTCGGAAAGGCCGGCAATAGGAACCTGCGTCAGGCCATAACGCCTGGCCAGATAGGCGAACGCGGCATGGGAGGTGATGATCTCCTGCCGCTGGCAATTTGCCAGTCCCGTGCGGAAGCTGCTGTCCAACGCGGCGAGCCGGGCCTCGTACCGGCTGGCGTTTTCCTGGTAGTAGGCCTGATTGACCGGGTCGATCCGTGACAGGCCGTCCGCTATCGTCTGCACGATCGTCTGATCACTAACGGGATCCAGATAATAATGGGGATCGCTCTGATGGTCGCCCGGCGTTTGCGATGACTGCTCCGGCAGCGCCGGCAGCAGCTCGATTCCCTGACTGGCGTTGATCACAGTAGTATCCTTCAGGTCCGATGCGACCTTTTCAGCCCAGGGCTCAAAGCCAGCTCCGGTATAGATGAAGACCTGCGACTGGCGGATCCTGACGATATCCTGCGGTGACGGCTCAAAATCATGCGGCTCGGCCCCCGGCGGCGTCAGATTGCTGACCTCGACCCGGTCGCCGCCCACCTGCCGCGCGAACTCGGCCAACGGATAAAAACTGGCGGCGATGCCGATCCTGCCCGCCGCCGCCTTCTGGTGGGATCCCGCAAAAGCAGCGCTGATCGCCATCACGATGATGATCACGCCTATGACCGCCAGGATGAAACGTATGTTCATTGCGCCCCAGGCCTCCCTTACATCCCGCCACGGCACAGCCTGTACCACAGCGGTGAGCTTGAACCGGTCCTGCCTCTCACCGAAGGTCAACCTTGTGACTATACCCTATTGATATATTATTGTGATGCCAACTTCCGTACCCGAATCTTGACCCGAAATGAGCGAACCTCTGAACAACATACCCTTGGTCGGCGTCCTCGCCATGCAGGGAGCCTTTCATGAGCACGCCGTGGCGCTGGAGCAGTGCGGCGCCCGGGTGCGCAAGGTGCGCCGGCGGCGGGAGCTGGCGGGCCTCGACGCGCTGGTTATCCCTGGCGGTGAGAGCACGACCATCGGCAAGCTGATGGTGAGCTACCATCTGCTCGATGAGGTCCGGGAACTGGGCGCGGGCGGGCTGCCGATGTTCGGCACCTGCGCCGGTCTGGTGATGCTGGCCCGCGAGGTGGCCGAGGGCGATCAGCCGTTGCTGGGCCTCATGGATATTACGGTGCGTCGCAACGCTTTCGGCCGTCAGGTGAAGAGCTTCGAAGTGCCGGTGAACGTCGCGGCCCTGGGCGCGGCTCCATTCCCCGGTGTTTTTATCCGCGCGCCCTGGATTGAATCGGCCGGGCCGGAAGCAGAGCTCCTGGCCAAGCATGACGGTCACGGCGTCGCTGCCCGGCAAGGGAAGATGCTGGTGACTGCTTTCCATCCAGAGCTGACTGACGACCTGCGCCTGCACCATTATTTTCTGGGAATGGTCAGGGGCGACTGACGTGGACTACCTGTTCCCGGTTTCCGGAGTCGAGACGAACATCCTGATACCGCCGCTGGTGGCGCTGGGAATCTCGTTCTTTACTTCCATGGGAGGCGTGTCCGGGGCGTTCCTCATCCTGCCGTTTCAAATGACCGTGCTCGACTACACCACGCCTTCGGTCAGCGCCACCAATTTCGTCTACAACATCGTGGCGATTCCCAGCGGCGTCTACCAGTACATCAAAGAGGGCCGCATGGCCTGGCCGCTCACCTGGGTGGTCGTCGCCGGCACGCTGCCGGGCGTCTTCATCGGTTATTTCATCCGCATGCGCTTTCTGCCTGACGCCAGGACATTCAAACTGTTCGTCGGCTGCGTGCTGCTCTATTTAGGGGGAAGGTTGCTCTGGGGGATGATGCCATGGAGCGGGGGGAAGAAACCAGCTGATGTAAAAACGGGCGCCGCGAAGATCGGCTCGGCCTTACCGACCGAAGCCGTCGTGAGGACCATCTCCGTGAGTCTGAAGCGCGTCGAATACGAATTCTGGGGCGAGACATTTTCCTTCAGCACCCCTGGGATGTTCGCCCTGGCGCTGGTGGTCGGCCTCATCGGCGGTATCTACGGCATCGGCGGCGGCGCCATCATCGCCCCGTTCTGTGTCGCGGTCTTCCGCCTGCCGGTCTACACGGTGGCCGGCGCCGCGCTCATGGGAACCTTCATCACATCGATCGCCGGGGTGACCTTCTACACCTTCATCCCCGCCGCGGGGAATGTGAACAAGGCGCCGGACTGGCGTCTCGGGATCCTGTTCGGCATCGGCGGCTTCGTCGGCATGTACCTGGGCGCCCGCTGCCAGAAGTTCGTGCCCCAGGCGCTGATCAAGCTGATGCTGAGCGCGATCATCCTGTTTGTGGCGATCAGCTACATCGTGCAGTTCTTCTAATTCGGGGACACCCACCTATTTCTCGCAAGTAAAGTCAGGCGCAATCGCCGTCTCACAGGCGATCAATTCTGTTTGTCGCCTGATTGGACAACTTCCGTCCGACCCCTTTGATAGTTTCTCACTATCACCCGTTTGGTCTTTATGAAATGACGGTTCGGTGATTTGAGGTCGCAAAATGCGACCGCAAACGATGATTGTCGCTATTCGATTCTTGTTTCGAGAGAAAGGAGATGTAGGTGCAAATTATTCCAGCGGCAGAACTCAATTATTCGATATTCGTGATCAGGGGGCAGAGAGTGATGCTAAATACTGATCTAGCCAGGCTTTATGGTGTCACAACCAGAAGATTGAATGAGCAGGTACGGAGAAATCCCGAGCGATTTCCCGGAGATTTTATGTTTCAGTTGACAAATGAGGAGAAAGCAGAAGTGGTCGCAAATTGCGACCACTTATCAAATCTTAAACATAGTCAAGCAACACCTATTGCATTCACCGAGCATGGCGCCGTAATGCTGGCAAATGTCCTCAACAGCCCGGCTGCCGTAGAAGCCAGCATTCAGGTCGTTAGGGCTTTTGTAAAGCTACGACAAGTGATGGTGTCTCATGAGGAGATGTCTAGACGGCTCGACTCCCTCGAAAAGAAATACGACAAAAATTTCATGACCGTCTTCGAAGCTATCCGCCAGCTGATGATTCCGCCCGACCCCAAGAAGAAACAGATCGGCTTCCACTGGGAAACCAAAAAACCGGGCAAGAAGAAAGCGCCAGCAAAGAACAGGGCTCCGGCGAAGAAGAAATCAGGACTTAAAAAAAGGCAGCCCGGTGAGAAAAGCCAACCCGGGACTATCAACGGTCAGTGATATAATCACCGCATGTCAAGCGGAATAGATCCGATCGAATCTGCCCGCGCCCGCATCGGGCAGCTCGTTGAGCGCTTTCGCGCCAATGAGGCGGCCTATAAGAACTCGGCCTATAACGAGACCCAGACCCGTCGCGAGTTCATCGACCCCTTTTTCAAGGCGCTCGGCTGGGATGTAGACAACGAAGCTGGCTACGCTGAGGCCTATAAGGATGTCATCCACGAGGACGCCATCAAAGCAACCGTCGGCACCCTGGCGCCTGACTACTGCTTCCGCGTCGGCGGCCAGCGCAAGTTCTTCGTAGAAGCGAAGAAGCCCTCCGTAGACATGAAGAACGACCCCACGCCCTACTACCAGTTACGCCGGTACGGATATAGCGCCAAGCTGCCCCTTTCAATAGTCACCGATTTCGAGGAATTCGCTGTAGTCGACTGCCGCGCCAAACCGGGGCTTGGCGACAAGGCCAGTACCGGCCGCATCCGCTACTGGCGCTATGACGAGTATCTCGATCACCTGGATGAGCTGCTAGGTACTTTCTCTCCGGAAGGAATAAAGAAAGGCGGGCTCGATAAGCTGGTCACGTCCGCCAAAGCGAAGCGCGGCACCGGCGAGGTCGATAAGGAATTCCTAAAGGAGATCGAATCCTGGCGCGAACTCTTGGCACGCAGCATCGCCCTGCGCAACCCTGGCCTCACTCAGCGCGAGCTGAACACGGCGGTGCAGCTCACCATCGACCGCATCATCTTCCTGCGCATCTGTGAAGACCGGGGCATCGAGGAATACGGCTTGCTGCAGGGGATGCAGAACGGCGCCAATGTTTATGCCCGCATGTGCGAGATGTTCCAGCGGGCCGATGAGCGCTACAACTCGGGCCTCTTCCATTTTAAGGAAGAGAGGGGCAATCCGAACCATCCCGACTCCATGACGCTCGGCCTTGCCATCGACGATAAACCGCTCAAGCAGATTCTCAAAGGGCTTTATTATCCCGACAGTCCTTACGAATTCTCGGTGTTGCCGGCGGATATCCTCGGCCAGGTCTATGAGCAGTTCCTGGGAAAGGTCATCCGTTTGACCACGGGCCACCGTGCTGTAATTGAGGATAAACCCGAGGTCAAGAAGGCCGGCGGTGTCTATTACACGCCCACTTACATAGTGGATTACATTGTGAAGAATACCGTGGGCAAGTTGCTGGAAGGAAAGACACCCAAGCAAGCCGAGAAGCTGCGCATACTCGACCCCGCTTGCGGCTCAGGCTCGTTCCTGATCGGCGCTTATGAGTACCTGATGGACTGGCACCGCGACTGGTATTCAGCCAACGACCCCGAGAAATGGGCCAAGGGAAAGGAACCGCGCCTGTTCTCTGGCAAGCAAGGCTGGCAGCTGACTACCGTCGAGAAGAAACGCATTTTGCTCAACAACATATATGGGGTGGATATTGACGCGCAGGCTGTCGAAGTCACCAAACTGTCACTGCTGCTGAAGGTACTGGAGGAGGAATCTGCGGAGACCATTGGTGTAAACCTGAAACTCTTCCACGAGCGGGCGCTGCCGGATCTAGGTAACAACATCAAGTGTGGCAACTCACTGATCGGCTCGGATTTCTACGAAGGCCAGCAGTTGGGGATGCTCGATGAGGAGGAGATGTACCGGATTAATCCGTTCGATTGGGAGGATGAGTTCTCGGAGATTATGAAAGGTGGTGGGTTTGATGCGGTGATAGGGAATCCGCCGTATGTGCGGATGGAGGGGTTCAAAGAGATAAAGGGATATCTCAAATTAAAATACGAATCCCATGATGAACGCTCAGATTTATATACGTACTTTGTTGAGAAAGAACACAAGATCCTTCGTCGCGATGGAAGATTTGGAATGATTGTTTCTAATAAATTTTTACGGGCAAGGTATGGTAAACCGCTCCGCAGGTTTCTAAATACAAATGCCTCAGTGGAAAAAATTGTTGATTTTGCAGGTCTGCCTATTTTTCCGGGTGCGACAGTGCGAACTATCGTTTTAATTACGCGACACGGGAAAGATCTTCAAGCATCGCCACTGTATTATCCTCCCTTAGAAATGAAGTCTTTCGGTTCAGTTTCAACAGGGGTAGTTTCCGTCGAACAAGCTATCGAAGAAGATTACTATCCTCTTTCAGGACTTTCATTAAATCTTTCCGAATGGCGTTTTGCAAAACAAGAGGTCATTAATCTTCTTGACAAATTACAAGAAAGCAACGCACCGCTTAGCAAACACGCTGACAGCCAAATATTTCGAGGAATTGTCTCAGGTCTTGAAGGAGCATTCATCGTAGACCAAGAAACGCGGCTAGAGCTCATTAATACGGATAGCCAGTTAGATACAATTATTAAGCCATATCTGAATGGCAGGGAAGTTCAACGCTATCATATATCTTCAAAGGGCTCGTATATTTTATATATACATGATTCAATCAATATCCAGAAATATGAAAAAATTTTGGATTATTTACAGCCATTTAGAAAGCAGCTATCTCAACGGGCGGGAAAACAAAAATGGTACGAATTACAACAGCCGCAGTTGAACTATTATCATTATTTTGAAAGTCCAAAGATTATTTTTCCAGATATCGCAACTTCACCTAGATTTGCCATAGACAGTGTAGGTTATTTTGGTGCCAGCACAACTTTTTTCATTCCGAGTAATGATTTATTTCTATTAGGTTTACTTAATTCTAAACTTGGTTTCTTCTACTTCTCTCAAACATGCGCTGCTCTCGAAGGAAAAGCCGAGTCTTATTTGAGATTCAAGAAGCAATACGTCGAGGGCTTCCCCATCCGCGCTATCGACTTTGCTGACCCAAGCGACAAATCCCGTCACGATCAGATGGTCGAACTTGTCGATCGCATGCTCGACCTGAACAAGCGCCTTGAATCCGCCAAAACCGCCTACGACAAAACCACCCTTCAGCGCCAGATCGACGCTACGGACCGCCAGATCGACCGCCTGGTCTATGAGCTCTATGACCTCACTGATAAGGAAATACAAATCGTGGAGGGGCGCTCTCGTGACTGAACTTTTGAAAGAGCTTAGAGGACTGTCTGATGACGAAATAATCGCTAGACATGATGTAGAAGCGGGCAGCACAGTGCCTGGGACAAAACACTATTTATCAGAATTAGCCAGGCGAGATCTGGATCGGCAAACAGAGGGCATGCTGAGGTATACGAGGCAGATAAAGCATCTGTCGTACGTTATTACTTTGCTGACACAGGTTAATGTAATGGTCGTAGCGGTTCAGTTGCTTCGTTGTTGAGATTGCCTGCCAAGATTGATGAATACTTCTTTGAGGAGCAACAAGGATGTCAGAAGACAAAAATGACAACGTAGAATATTTCCCAGGCAAACCTGGTTTTTACAAGAAAGGGCAGTGCCAGTTCAAATTAACTTTTGGCAGCCTGGAAGATTTGTTGTTTTCAAGCGAAGTTGACCCCGAAGACAAGAAAAAGGAGCGTCACTTAAGAAGTGTTTCGAACGAGGAGCAAAGCAATAAATGATCGCCCCTTTCTCTCTTTTCAATAGCTGGTCAGCTAGTTTATGACTGAAGAACTCGACCTCCTTAAAGAAGTCGCCTCTCGCCTTACCGCGGCTGGCATCGAATACATGGTGACCGGCTCAACGGCGATGATGGTTTATGCTGCGCCCCGGGCAACAAGGGACGTAGACATAGTCATTAATGTCATTCCCGGCGACATCGCCAAGATCATGGAAATATTCCAAAGCGATTTCTATATCGATTCAGCACGTGTGGACGAAGCGGTTGGCAACCGGGGGATGTTCAATATCATCCACAATGAATCCGTTATTAAATTTGATTTCATTGTGCGAAAAGATGATGAATACAGAATACTGGAACTGGCGAGAAAGCAACGGATCGAAATCGAAGGGGTTCCAGTCTATTTCGTTTCGCCGGAGGATTTAGTCCTTTCGAAACTGTTATGGGCCAAAGAATCACTTTCAGAATTACAGATTCGGGATGTCCAACAAATTCTGGCATCTTTGCCGGGAATCGATCAAGCTTATTTAAAAGAATGGGCCGATCGCCTAGGAGTTACAGATCTTCTGGAAAGGGTCCAGACAGATGCATGACACATCACCGGACGTAGAAAAAAGATTCGCTGCGATGATGGCCGAACGAAGTCCCTCCGAGCGCTTGCGCATGGCCAGTAGCATGTTCGAGTCAGGTAAAACGCTGCTGCTGTTGAGCATCAAACAGCAGTATCCGGGGCTCAGTAATGCTGAATATCGAGGACTCCTTTTCCTTCACCTCTTCAGGGAGGATTTTTCGGCTGACGAAATGGAAAGAATGATTTCAAAACTGCCCGATATGGAATTGCCGGCGTTGAACCGTTAGGAGTTTGACGTTTTCCCCCTCCGGCTTTCTTTGCTAAGCAGTCTGCCTGTAACAGGGCTTCTTTCGTGCGAGATATCAGGAAACGTTCGGCCCCTCACTCTCAACCGGCGTCAGCGTGATCGTCTCGGAAACACCCTTGGAGAACGAGATGCCCTCGACATTCAGGGTCATGCCGCCGCTCAGCTGCAGTGTGCCACCCTTGTCGGTTACCGCCGCGGTGTAGCTGCCGCTGCCCTGCTCGTAGGGCGCGATGGCGTAAGTCCAGCTGCCGCTCATGCCGTCACCACCCGGTGTGAATTTAAAAACCGCTGTGCCAGATGACTTGACGCCGGTGAGGCTGAACGGCTCGGCCAGCGCCGCGATCTTGCCCGAGAAAGACAGTTCATTGCCGCCGCTCGCCGAGTACGCGGTGCAGTACTTGAAATCACCATACAGGTTGCCTAGGTAATCCTGGCCGTTCTGGCTCTGCATCTTTTGCTTCATCTTGTTATAGACCGAGCCTTTGCCTTTGGAGATCTTTCCCCGGACCGCCTCCAGGCAGCCGGCCGAGGCGCCTGCGCCGGTTTCCTTCTTCTTGCATTTCTCCCGCGCCTTGTTGAAGAGGTCTGTGGCCTTGTCGACCAGGTCCTGGATTACCTTGCCATCCATTGAGGAGACTTCGCTGCCCTGGTTGCCGGACTTCGCCTCCCAGGCAGCGGCCTGGTTGATCGCCGCCTGCAGCTTCTGACAGTCGTCGGCCTTTTTGATCTGCTCGCGGATAGCCGAGCCCTCTTTGAGCAGCTCCGTCTTCAGCGGTGGTAAGGGCGCCAGCTGCTCCTTATCCTTCAGCGGCGGCAAGGGCGCCAGCTGCTCTTCGTTCGCATTCGCGGCGTGCTGAGCCGCCTGCTGTTGCTGGGCTTGGGCCCCGGCATTGCTGGGCGCGTTGTTTTTGGAGATCTGCGCGGCCCGTCCGGGGCTTACGGTGCCGACGCCCTGCGAGCCCGTATTATTCACCATCGAGCGCGGCACGATCCCCGCTTTGACGAACTCGGTATGGGCGCTGATGAATCTGGTTGCGGCCGCTCTCCCTCCGCGGCCGTTACTTCCGAAACCGCTGCTCTCCCCACGCATCACCGCCGGGGCGGTGGTAGCGCTCTCCGTGCCGGACCCGGAACCGTATACCTTCTGCAGGTGGAACTCCTTACCGCTGCCGTCGAAGGCGAAGCCGGTGGGAATCATATCCGCTGCTGCCGGCGCATTAGCGATCGTATAGGTCAGCCATCCGGGAGCGTCCAGGAGCAGGCCCTCCGGCTCGATCCTCACGGCGCCCAGCATCTCGCCGTCGAGCGGCCAGCCGTCTATCTTGCTTACGGGGGTCAGCGTGAAGGCAGTGTCAGCCTCGACCGCCCCTTCGGGAAGCTCCAGCTGGTAGGTGACGCCGTTCGCGCCGGTCGCCGACAGCCTGCCGCCGTCGGGGCCGATGGTGCCACTCACCGATGCGCCGACCTCGAACTGCGCCTGCACGGTGATCGGGTTGGGTTTGACCGCCGGCGTGGTGGCGCTGGCCTCGCTACCGCCGCTGGCGCCGGCATCGGTAAGCGTCTGCACCCGGTAGGAGATGGTGGTCTCAGGCGGCACCGTCAGGTCTTCGTAACTGGTCTGCCCGGCAGCCAGGTCCACGAGGGTGATGAACTCGTCGTCGATCCTCATCTGGACCGAGTAGCCCTTCGCTCCTGCGTCGCTGGTCCATTTCAAGAGGATGCTGCCGGGGGAGGTTGCTTCGGCGCTCAGCCCGGAGGGGCCACCGGCGCTGCCACTTCCGCAGCCCGCGGCTAGAATAATAAGAGTCAAAAGAAAGAGGATCGCAACGAGATGCGACCGGTATGCCCAGCGTCTGGTATTCAATATCCCCACCCTTCCAGTATCGATTGTTCTAGAAGCGTGAAAAGACCATACAGCCGGTTATAAGACCTGTCAATTACCTGCTGTCGCAGCCTGAAAAGTGGTCGCCGTCAATTCAAGACCTTGACTATCACCCCACAAGGAAATAACGTATACATCACAATGAATCAGCGTAGGCGTATATCAAAGACCCCCCAACGCATGGACCGTCTCCAGTTTTATCTTGAGCCAGGCCTCAACCGCGAGCTGGACCGGCTCGCCGCCGAGTGCAACGTTTCAAAGGCTGAGTTGATCCGCGATGGCGTTCGCCACATCGTCGAGGAATATCAGGCGTTCGAAGACGATCCCTTGTTTGATATCGTAGGTGCCGCCGACGTTGATGTTACGGATGGTTCCGAGAATCACGATAAATATCTCTACGGCAGCTCATGAGCAAACCGGTGTTTGTCGACACCTCCGCCTGGTTCGCGCTGGAATCGCGTCAGGATAAATACCACAAACGGGCGTCAGAACTTCTCCCCACACTTGTCCGGTCCCGTACGCTAATAACTTCCAACCATGTGCTCGGGGAAAGCTATACTCTTATGCGGAAGTTGCTCGGCCATGAGGTTGCCACCGGATTCATCCACTCCCTTAGCAAAAGCCGCCGGGTGGAAATCCTGTTCACTCCCCAGGAACTGGAAAGAAAGACATACCAGATGCTGGAGCGGTATGACGATCAGCGGTTCAGCTTCGTGGACGCCACCTCCTTCGTCTGGATGAAAAAACTTCGCTTGCGGGAGGCGTTCACTTTTGATGGGCACTTCGCCGCAGCAGGGTACATCGTCATCGGAATGCCCTAGGTAAGCACGTGCTGGCTGCACCATTTCTTCCCCTGTAGTATTATTACCTGAGCTAAATTTGGCCCTGGGGCGGTCGCAACTGACAGGCCCCGAGTCGGTTTCCCTGAAAATCCCAACCCCGGAGGAACCACATGTCCGGACATTCCAAATGGTCATCAATCAAGCACAAGAAGGGCGCGGCTGACGCCAAGCGCGGCAAGCTTTTCTCCAAGCTCTCCCGGGCCATCACCGTGGCCGCCAAGGAGGGCGGCGCCGATCCGTCGGCTAATGCGACGCTAGCCACAGCGATCCAGAAGGCCAAGGACAACTCCATGCCCAAGGACAACATCGACCGGGCCATCCAGCGCGGCGCCGGGGCCGGCGAAGGCGAGGTCTACGAGACCATCATTTATGAGGGCTATGGGCCCGCCGGGGTAGCGGTGCTGGTCGAGGCCATGACCGACAACCGCAACCGAACAGCGGCTGACGTGCGCAACATCTTCAACAAGACCGGCGGCAAGCTGGGCGAGACCGGCACGGTCGCCTGGATCTTCGAGCGTAAGGGCTCGATCGTGGTGGACACCTCCGCGGCTGATGAAGACGACCTGATGACCGTGGCCATCGAGGCTGGAGCCGAAGACGTTTCGCAGGATGAGCATACCTTTGAGATCGTCACCGACCCGTCCGATTTCATGGCGGTGCGGGGGGCGATCGAGACAGCCGGCATCGCTTTTACGTCCGCGGAGCTTGCTATGCTGCCCAAGACGACGGTGCAGCTGGAGCAGAGCGACGCCAAGAAGATGCTGCGCCTGATGGACGCGCTGGAAGACAACGACGACGTCCAGGAGGTCCACGCCAATTTCGATATCAGCGAGGAAGTCCTGGAGGCAATCACCTAGCTCCGGCGTACTTTTAACTGAAGGGTTTTTTCGAAGAGGGATGAAGGGAAGCAGGCGGTAAGTTTGCCCAAAACAGGCAAGAGTCTTCGCATCCTCGGCCTTGACCCCGGTACCGCGGTCACCGGGTGGGGCGTCATCGAGCACGCGGCCGGCAGGTCGCAGCTGGTCGACCACGGCACCATCAGCACCTCCGCGCGCGAACCCGCGCACGAACGCTTAAGGCAGATCCACGACGCCGTCCTCGAGGTCGTGCATCTTTATCAGCCTCATGGCGCCGCCATCGAAGAGCTGTTCGGCGGCGTCAATCTCAAAACCGCCCTGGCCGTCGGACAGGCGCGCGGCGTCATCGTGCTGGCCTGCTCCGAGGGAGGCCTGGCGCCCGCCGATTACACGCCGCTGCGCATCAAGCAGGCCGTCGTCGGCTATGGCCGCGCCAGCAAGGTGCAGGTGCAGCAGATGGTGAAGGCATTGCTGAGTCTGCCGAAAGTCCCGAAACCCGACCATGCTGCCGACGCGCTGGCGGTAGCCATCTGCCACGCCCATTCCATGAAGAACGATTACGCGGCGCGGTTCGAGCTCAGCATGGGGAGCGCCAAATGATTGCGGGGGAGCGCTGATGATCGCCAGCCTGCGAGGCAACGTGCAGCACACCATGCCCGACGGCATCATCCTCGATGTCGCCGGCGTCGGTTACCGCCTGACCATGTCCACCCGCAGCCTGGCGCTGCTCGGTGCGGTCTCCGGCGAGGTCTCGCTGCACACGCACATGCACGTGCGCGAGGATGTCATGAGCCTGTTCGGTTTCGTGGAGCCGGAAGAACGCGAGTTTTTCACGATCCTCAAAGGAGTCTCGGGCGTCGGCCCCAAGGTGGCCATCGCGATTCTTTCCGCTTATTCGCCCGAGGATCTCCGGCGCGCCGTTCTGGGCAAGGACATCGTTTTGTTCCAGTCAATCACCGGCATCGGGAAAAAGACCGCCGAGCGCCTGGTGCTTGAGCTGAAGGACAAGGTCGGCGAACTGCCGTCCGTACCATTTAATGATTCTTCGCCCAGCGCCACCCCGGGCGGCTATTATCTGGCGCGCGAGGCGCTCATCAGTCTGGGCTATAACTTCGCGGAAGCCGAGCTGGCTCTCCTCGGCTGCGAGCCTGACGCCGATGTGGAGGTTCTGGTCAAGGACGCCCTCAGGAAGATTGGAGCGGGCGCATGAACCGGCCATTCCAGCCGTGCGCGGTGAAATCCAGGTCAGTCAGGCCACGCGTGCCGAAATCCGGGTCAGGCGGAATTTAGATGGACGACGAGATCAGACTCGCGGATCCGCAGGTCCGGATCGAAGAGGAGGACATCGAGCTTTCGCTGAGGCCGCGCCGTTTCGCGGACTTTGTCGGGCAGCAGAAGCTCAAGGAGCAGCTTGAGATCTTCATCGAAGCAGCAAAGACACGCAACGAAGCGCTCGACCATGTGTTGCTGGTGGGCCCTCCCGGTCTGGGCAAGACTACCCTGGCGCAGATCATCGCCGCGGAAATGGGCGTCTCCATCCGCACCACCTCCGGCCCGGCGCTGGAGCGTAAAGCCGACATTGCCGCCATCCTCACCAATCTGGAGGAAGGCGACATCCTGTTCATCGACGAGATCCACCGCTTGGGGCGCAGTGTTGAGGAAGTGCTCTATCCGGCGATGGAGGACTATCAGCTCGATATCATCATCGGGCAGGGGCCGAGCGCCCGCACCATCCGGCTCGATGTGCCGCCCTTCACCATGGTGGGAGCCACCACCCGCGCGGGGCTGATCACTACGCCGCTGCGCGACCGTTTCGGTGTCACTCACCGCCTCGACTATTACACCGACGCCGACCTGGCGCAGATCGTCAAACGGTCGGCTTCGATTCTTGGCGTCGACGCCGAGGAACCCGGCCTCGCCGAGATCGCTTCCCGCTCGAGAGGCACGCCCCGCATCGCCAACCGCCTGCTGCGCCGCGTGCGCGATTATGCCCAGGTAAAACACGACGGCTGCATCACGGGCTCGATCGCCTGCCAGGCGCTGGTATTGCTGGAAGTGGACGAAGCCGGCCTTGACAAGGTCGACCGGGAACTGCTGCGTCTAATCATCGAGAAGTTTGACGGCGGCCCTGTTGGACTGGGTACGCTATCAGTTGCTATCGGGGAAGAGCGAGACACAGTCGAAGATGTCTACGAGCCGTACCTGCTGCAGCGAGGCCTGATCCAGCGCACGCCCCGCGGCCGCATCGTCACCCGCCTGGCCTACGAGCATCTGGGCATGGACGCGCCGATCGTTCCCGGCGGCGAGCAGCTGTTCTAAGACGCACTTTTCCTGATGCGCTCCTTTAAAGGGCCGCGCTGCAATACCCGCTTAAACAACTTCTGGCCTCTTCTGCCGCCCGCCAGCATTCCTAAATACCAGATTACAGAACTTAGGTATAGAAATAGTTGACAAAACGGTGGTCAGTATCTAATCTAAACATCCTTTAATTCCCATCAATGGGTTGAGACTACAAGTTATAGATATAAGTATATTCAAAAACGCGCATAACTACGGGAGGGGAAGTAATGAAACTGGGAGCCGGGCATCTCTTCAGGGTACTAATCATGGGTACGGCGCTACTGGTGATCACGGGAGGGTTGATACAAGCAAGCGCGCAGTCAACTCCACCAGGAGCCGGGCAGATCAACCACTCAGGAAACAAGAACCAGTTGTTGCGGTCATCAGGTTATGGCGGTCTGGACTCTTTGGCGATTCTGCCTGGTGACTTCCTGCCGAAGGCGGCGGACGACAATATCCCCGGGGTGGTTATTCCCGCCTCACCGATAAACAACAGCCTGAATGACTCCAGCGACACCGTTGACGTTTTCCGGATCTCGCTGACCGCCGGGCAGACGATCTCCGTGAACATGAGTGGGCCAGCCAGCACGGACTTCGACATGCTCCTCTTCCCGCCAGGTAGCACCAACGTCTATACCGATAGTGGTGTGGCCGGCTCCCAGGGGGTATCCTACCCTGAAGAATTCACCTACGTCGCGGCCAATAGTGGCACTTATTACCTTGGTGTCTATTCATACTCCGGGAGCGGCAACTACACGGTCACATATTCGGTGGTCAATGCGCCGCCGCCACCGCCCTTCCCGCCGGCGACAGGGAACAACAAGCACGCGGTGGTCATCGGCGTCGAGGATTATCCTGGCACCGAGAACGACCTGGACTACACCGTCGACGACGCCCAGGATGTGAAAAGTGCCCTCATCAACTACGGCGGCTTCAAAGAGAACGATATATATCTGCTCACCAACAGCAGCGCCACCAAGGCGAACATTCAGAACGCCATCACCAATTGGCTGCAGTCGGTGGACCGGCCCGGCGACCTCGATGTCATCTTTTACAGCGGCCACGGCACCAATGGCTCAGATGTGGCCCCTTACGACGAAACCGATGGCTACGATGAGTATCTCTTCAACTATGATGCCTCTTCCTACAGCTCCATGATCCGGGACGATGAGATGGACTCCTGGATCGCTCCGCTGGACTCCACCAAGGTCGTGGTTTCCCTGGATTCATGTTACAGCGGCGGGTTCCTCAAGAGCGCTGACGGGTTCGGCCAGAAGCCGAAGTTCATTCAGAGCCTCACCAGCGGCGCCGTGGGGCCGAAAGACAGCTTTGACAAGGACCTGAACAAAGCAGGCAACATTGTCATGACTGCTTCCAACGATGATGAGTATTCCTACGAGACCTCGACCCTGCAAAACGGGGTCTTCGCTTACTACTGGACGGAAGGGTTACGAACCGGCACCGCCGATCAGAATGGGAATGCCCTGGTCAGCGCCGAGGAATCTTTCCAGTACCTGTTCCCCAAAGTGCAAAGCATGTTCCCCGGCCAGACTCCGCAGCTCTACGATGGCGTGACCGGGCAGGTGGACCTGACCGCACCCAATCCCGCTCCGGCGGGCCAGGACTATTACTGGACCTGGTATGACGGCTTCTCCATGCAGGACTGGGTGCTGATGGCCAATCCGACCGGTGCGACGGGTTCCCTGAAGTTCTACCTCAGCATTGGCGGGCTGCCGCAGGGCTTCAACAGCATCGGCGGCCTGACTCCCGGTGAGGTACCGGTAGGCCAGACCCTCGCAACCCAGGCCGGTCACGTCGCTGATGGCCCGGTGAAGCTCACCTCCTTAGGCGGGAGTAAGGCGGTCGTTTCTCAGCGAAGCCTCATGGGCAACTCGTTTGAGGAGGTCCTGGGCGCGGACGAGAACAAACTCTCCGATCATTTCTGGTGGACCTGGTACGACCAGCTGAGCCCGGGCATGACCAATTGGGTGCTGGTGGCTAACCCGTCCACGGCAGATACCGTTCACGCCGTCATCAAGTTCACTAATCAGGCAAACGGCTCGGTGGTCACCAGCGAGAGTGATATCGCTCCCGGAAAGGAATGGGCGCCGACTTTCCCCGGCAAGATGGGCGGTCCGGTTGAGGTTAAAGCCTACCGTTCCGGAGGAAGCTGGCCGGCGAACAAAATGAATGTGATCGCCTCACAGCGCGTCCTGTCTGGCTACGGACTGGCGTTTAACGAGGTGCCGGGCATCCCGGCCGGTGAACTGCAAAACGACTACCTGTGGACCTGGTACGACCAGCTCAGCACGGGCATGTCCGACTGGGTGCTGGTGGCCAATCCCGGTGACGCGGCGGTCACATACCAGATCAAGATCGGCAACGAGGTAATGCCGACATCAACCGGTAATCCCGGCAATATTCCTGCTCATGGATATGTGGCGCCCACCTTCCCCGACAAGATGGATGGTCCGGTTGAGGTCACATCCTCCGCCAGCGTCATCGCTACCCAGAGGTTGACCTTCGGGCCTTCCTTCGAGGAGGTGCCGGGTTACCCGAGATCAGCCCTCAGCTCCGACTTCCACTGGACCTGGTACGATCAGGTAAGCGCGGGGTCCCGCAACTGGGTCCTGGTAACCAACCCGGGCACCCAGTCTGTCACTTACCAGATCAAGATAGCTGGCAGTGTCATGCCGACGAGCTCCACCAACCCGGGCACGATACCTGCTGGCGGCAAGGTCGCACCGCAGTTTCCGGGCATCATCAACGGGCCGGTTGAGGTGATCGCCTCAGGTAACGTCATGGTCTCCCAGCGGGTGACATGGAACGGTTACATGAACGAGGTGCTGGGGACGGTGCTGAGCTGAAACAGCGGCGGTCACGCTAACCTGGAAGCAGCATAACTAAAGCGGCCCTGGTTTCATTGGGGCCGCTTTTGGTAGCCGAAGGTTGCTAACTATTTCAGAACCGGCCGGAAATCCTGCGGCACAACCTGAATGAAGGTGAGCCCCCGGTTGAGTGGCAGCATCTGGCCCGAGGCGTCAACATAGTAGGTCAGCGAACCGCGCCCGTCCCTTCTCCAGAAGCAATCGATCCTTTTCCCATCCTGGAAGAGCTGTGCCCGGCCCTGGCCGGTGAGGCGGAACTCCAGGCCGTGAACACCGTTGACATCCTCGATGATGTCGCTTTCGGCGATATCCACGTACTGGATGATCACATTCCGGGGCGCCAGCTGCTCTCCGGTCGTCGCGTCCATATGCGCGTCGCCGTTCAGGAACCGCAGCCAGCTGTTGCTCGCGGGATCGTAGCGGTACAGGACATCCACCCAGGGGGAATAGTAAACGCCGATCGTTTGCACATCCGGCGCTGGTGAGTCGTCCTTAAACAGCAGGGCGGGAACTGACGAATCGACCGGGAATCCAGCCGCCGCCGCTGCATCACGAATGTCTTCGGTGCCGGTCATCAGGTTGTGCGGGGCGATCCGGTCGTATGACCGGTGATAAGCCGCGGGGTAGCCTGCTTCCACGATATTCGGGATGTCCGGGTGGGCCTCCAGCTCATCCGTGACGCCGTTACTGGAGCCGGAGTCGGCCAGCAGGGCATTGTATTCAGGCGCCAGCTCCAGATCGATCAGCCGCGCGCTCCTCACCGGGCCGACGACTTCGGCGTCATGGCAGAGGAAGATCGCGGAAAACCGGGTGATATCCCCCTCAGCCATCGCTTCGTAGACGATATCCGCCTGGCTGAGGCCGGCCTGTGGTTGCGCTCCGGGAGCGTTATCCACTTGCACGATGATCGGCCGCCGGGCTGTGGCCGCCCGGTTGTTCATCGAGAACCTGGTACCGTCCAGCGGGCATTCATAGCGCGGAGGAGTAGGCGTAGCGCTGCCTGCGGACGGCATGTCTGCAACCCGGTGCGCCATCTTGGGTTTCAGCTCTTTGGTATAGATGAACCAGCCCGCGACACCCAGCACCGCCACGGCGACTATGGCCCAGGAGATGATGTTGATGACGACCCAGAAAGAGGCGCCGGAGCTGCTCTTGTGATTGATTCGGGGAGGCATTGAACGATCCATCAGAGGTTAACCGAAGCGGCAGGGTAAGTCAAAAGTCTGCTAGAATTTTTCCACGAGCATCCCAGCGCCATGAAACTTCTTCTTCACATCTGCTGCGCACCCTGCGCGACCGCCACAGTTGCGGCCTGGCGGGCAGATGGCGCGGAGATCGCCGGCACCTTTTTCAATCCCAATATCCATCCGTTCGCCGAACATGAGAAGAGGTTGGCCGCCCTCGAACATTACGCCGGTGATATCGGCCTGCCCTTGATCGGCGACCCTTTATACGATGTCACCGGCTGGCTGCGCCAGGTCGCGCTCAGCGACGAGAAGCCGGACCGTTGCCGCATCTGCATCGCCCAGCGGCTCAGCCACACCGCCCGGCAGGCGGCGGCTATCGGGTTCGATTCGTTCAGCACCAGCCTGTTGATCAGCCCCTGGCAGGAACATGAGATCATCATCGAGGAAGGCGAGCGGGCGGCGGCCGCGAGCGGAGTTACCTTTGCCTACCGGGATCTGCGCAGC
>Ga0172371_10002592_pt1 | contig 28566 bp, 29 predicted proteins | sample Lak12m_FD_114543 | JGI IMG/M metagenome (GOLD analysis project Ga0172371, IMG submission 114543) | Freshwater microbial communities from Kabuno Bay, South-Kivu, Congo - kab_022012_12m | ecosystem: Environmental > Aquatic > Freshwater > Lake | place: Democratic Republic of the Congo: South-Kivu...
GGTGGTTTGGACCCCGGTCCTGCAACCCGAGTCCGAGGGGCCTGCCCTCATCTCTTGTGCAGCAAGGCTGCTTCGAATTGGCCTTTACATCCTGGCCTCCTCTTGGCGCCGTCGTGGCGCACGATCGTCCGCGTAGCGGACGAGTCGTGCGCGACCCTTGAGTCGCGGTACGACGTCCCTATGGAACCACTGATCGATGACCTCGTGCAGGTAGATGTTGGCGATCACTGGCGAAGCTACTCCGCCTTGCGGGGTGCCGGTCTCGGGGTACACGAGGTTCCCCGCCTCCAACACGCCCGCCTTCAACCACTTTCCGATAGCGCGCAGCAGCGCGCCGTCCCGTACCCGTTGGCACACGATCCGTTGCAAGTGTCCGTGGTCGAGTCGGTCGAAAAATTTTCGAACATCGACCTCTAAGACCCAGCCGCCGCCCACCGGCATCGTCGCATCGCGAACCGCTTCGAGCGCTTGATGCGCCGAGCGGCCGGGCCGAAAGCCGTAGGAACAGTCCAAGAAGTCCTGTTCGTAGACAGCCTCCAGCACCATCGCGACCGCACGTTGCAGCACCTTGTCCTCGAAGGTTGGAATGCCGATGGGTCGCATCTGCTTCCCATCGCCCTTGGGGACATACACCCGCCGGACGCTGGGCGCTCGGTAGGTGCCGGACTGGAACCGAGACAGCAGCGACCCGAGGTTCTCCTCCAGGTTCGCCGCGTACTCTTGGCCCGTCTGTCCGTCAATACCGACCGCCCCATCCTTGCGCGTGCGACGGTACGCCTCGCGCAGCCACTCGATGTCGACGTGATGGGCAAGCGTCGTGAACACGAGCATAGGGTGCTCGCGCGCCATCGTCGCTATCCGTGTGAGTTTCGTGGAGATGGTTGGTGAGCACGAGGTCTCTCCCATCTTTCCCTCCTACGGTTCTTCATCCCGGTGCCGCCCTTTACTCGGCTGGGTCCCTCGGGTCGTGGTTCCCCAGCGTCACCGCTCATACTGCGGCACTCCGACTCCTCGCTCCCCAAACACGCTCTGCTTCTCGCTTCGCTTGGCCGTTCCGGCACTCCCGGAGGCTACGAGGTCTCCCAGGTTCCTGAGCAACCCTTGTGCACGTGCGCCGGTCTCAGACCCCGGTAGAGGAAGCTGCCCAGGACCCCGGGCACGACGCCCTGTGTTGGGGAAGCTTCTTTCGCCTTCTGCGTCGTTCATCGCATCGGCCTCTACAACTTGCGGCTTTCGGGGCTCCATGCCGCCGCCCACGCACTCGCTGTCTACGCTTCGCAGCTGTCCTCGCGGACAGACCACGCAAGACTCGCTTCCGGCCGGTGGCCCTCGCCCTTGCCGGTTGGGACTTGCACCCACGGGTCACGATGAAAGGTTTCAGTCACTACATGGCATTCTCCTTTCCCAGGCTTTCCTGGCGCAAGAACGAAACCGCTACGCGGTAGGCGGACTGGTCCGGCCGGCTGGCGGCGGACGACAGCGGTTTCCGTAAATCGGCTCCTCGATAAGCCTGGGGATGGTCCATCCGACCATCCAATCACCAGGCAGGAGGAGTTTCCCAATGACACCACTTCGCCGGCGCATGATCGAAGATCTGCGCATCCGTGGACTTTCCCAGTGTACCATCGACACGTACGTCGGCGCGGTCGAGCGTTTCGCTCGCTATTTCGACCGGTCGCCGGCGCAGCTCGGCAAGGAGGAGGTCCGCGCTTTCCAAGTTCACTTGGCCTGTAAGCGGCACGTCAGCACCGGAACGCTCAACGTCTACGTGAGCGCGCTGCGCTTCCTGTACACGGTCACGCTGGGCAAGGACTGGGAAATGCGCGCCATCCCCTATGCCAGGACACCCAGGAAACTGCCCACGGTCCTGAGCCAGGATGAGGTGCTGCGTCTGTTCGCCGCCATCGTCAACCTCAAGCACCGCGCCATCGTCATGACGACCTATGCTGGCGCGCTTCGTGCCAGCGAGGTGGCGAGTCTTCGCATCGCCGACATCGACAGCGTGCGCATGTTGATCCACGTCCGCCAGGGCAAAGGAGCCAAGGACCGACTGGTGCCGCTGTCGCCGGCGCTTCTGGAACGCTTGCGAGACTACTACCGCGCCTATCGGCCCCGCTATTGGCTGTTTCCCGGCCAAGACGGCGAGCGTCACATCAACAGCCGCTCGATTCACCGCACTCTGGCAAGGACCGCCACGGCAGTGCTTGGACGCTCGGTGCATCCGCACTTGCTCCGCCATTCGGCCGCAACCCACATGCTCGAGGCCGGCGTCAACATTCGCGTCGTCCAGGGTTTTCTCGGTCACCGCTGGCTGTCGACCACGGATCGCTACAGCCACGTCAGCCGCGAGCAGATTACGGCCACCAAGAGTCCCCGCTCGACCTGATCGCCGACGCGCTCTGAGCGTGGCCAGGCCGCCTCTGGAGGTGGCCGACATCATCCGAGCCTTGGCGGACTCCGTCACCGGGGTCGCAGGGCTTGCGCTGTCGGCCGCGCAAAGACGAGTCCTGCGCCGGCTGGCTGCCTGCCGCACTGCGAGTCTTGGCGGGCACATCGAGCAATGCGACCGCGGCGACTGCGCACACGAGCGCATCGCCTACAACTCGTGCCGGGATCGGCATTGCCCCAAGTGCCAGACCGCCAAGCGCGCCCGGTGGTTCCAGGCGCGCCGTCGCGATCTTCTCCCCGCCCGCTACTTCCACGTCGTCTTCACCGTGCCGGCCCAGGTGGGCAGAATCGCGCTGCAGAACAAGCGCGTCGTGTACGGCATCTTGTTTCGCGCCGCCTCCGAGACATTGCTCGAGATTGCCGCCGATGCTCGGCACCTCGGCGCCAGGATCGGATTCGTCGCCGTCTTGCACACGTGGACTCAAACGCTGCTGCACCACCCTCACGTCCACTGCATCGTCCCCGGCGGTGGTCTTTCACCCCACGCCCAGCGTTGGATTTGCGCCAGGCCGCGCTTCTTCCTGAGCGTCAGGGTGCTCGGCCGTCTCTACCGCGGGAAGTTTCTCGACTACCTCGGCCAGGCATACCGAGGCGGTGAGTTGCGTTTGACGGCAACGCTCGGACATCTGAGGGATCCGCAGCGGTTCGCGGCACTCTTACGTGAGCTACGCCGCAAGAAGTGGGTCGTGTACGCAAAGCCGCCGGCTGCCGGACCCGAGGCCGTGCTCGGGTACCTGGCCCGCTACACGCACCGCGTGGCCATCGCCAACAGTCGTCTGGTTTCTCTTGCAGAGGGCGCGGTTCGCTTCCGCTACAAAGACCGCACCGTCGGCGGGCAAGAGCGCATCCTGGAACTCGATGCCCGCGAGTTCCTTCGCCGCTTCCTCTTGCACGTTCTGCCGGGCGGCTTCGTACGAATTCGCCACTACGGCCTGCTTGCCAACGCCCATCGCCGCGACAACGTCGAGCTTTGCAGATCCTTGATTGGCAAGCCTGTCATGGAGCAGACGGACTTGCAGACTGGCGCTTGCGAGCCGATCGCGCTGCCCCGCCTCCCATCTTCGACCAAGTGCTGTCCGCGCTGCGGCGTGGGCACGATGATCACCATCGCAATCTTGCGCCCCGGCCACCTTCACGCCGTCTACGCCTCGGCGTCCATGGACTCGTCGTAATGGCGGCGGCGGCTCGTGTGTTTGACCTGTGTGTCGGGCGCATTTTGGAGCGCGACGCCGACTTGTACGCCCCATGCGCCGACCTGGGCGTCTTCGACCCGCTCACCTCGCTTGCCAATGACGCCAGCGGCCTTGTCAGGACTGCTGCACGCGATCTTGCACCACTGATGTGCCTCCCCGTGCACTGCCCGCGACACATCAAAGTGCATAGACCGGTTGCCTCGCGCTGATCCGGCCGCGGCTTCGTTCAACACCGATGTTTCCGACCCGGCCCGCGCCACGTCGCTCAGAACGCGCAGCCGATCTTCATGGCCGGGTCCGAAACATGCCTCTGCATTACGTCAACTACGGCCCCATCGACGGCCGCCGACCCTCGACCGCACCACCAAAATCCGACGAGTCCCCCGGCACTCCACCGACGGACGATCTTGATACCGGGCCTTCGCACCCGAGTTCTGCCCCAGACCGTCCGCCGGTTGGACCTTCTCGTCGTAGGCAGGCATCTTCAGCGATGTGGACTCGGTCTTCGACGTCGTCACTCCGCTCGGTTTTCGCGTGCATTGTACGACCTCGCAGTGGGATCGTATCGTGACGATCAAACACCCGCCCATGCGTGGCAGAATGACCGACGTCATCGAAACGCTGACCAATCCCGACGAGGTGCGACGCAGCACCGGCGATCCGACAGTCTTGCTCTTCCATCGGCGAGTGCCGCCGCGGTGGGTATGCGCTGTCGCGAAACATTCCGATGGCGAAGCTTTTCTGATCACCGCCTACCCGGCGGACAAGATCAAGCAAGGAGCGGTGGTATGGACAAAGTGAGAGTGTATTACGACCCCGTCGGCCGAACGTTGAGCGTATGGATCGACGATCCGGCCCGAGAAGAAGTTTGCGAAGAAAGCGACGACGACACCATCCTGCGCAAGGACGCGCAGGGACACGTCATCGGCTTCGAGAAACTGAACGTCGAACTGGCGGCCGGTGCGCCGGGCTTGACGGTCGAGGTGCTCACTACGGCTGAAGACAGGGCGTGACCAGGCACGCCTCTCCGCAAGAACACGCCTGCACTGCGACTTCCCCAGTTGTAGCGCAATGCGAGCAATCGACGGGTCTTCCGCGAACCGTCGCGATTCCACGATTCAGCGGTAACGCGGCCCACGCTCCTCGAACTACGTCATCAAGCAGGCGGCCCCGGCTGCCTCAGCGCTGGGTCCAAGCCTTGTTGTTTTCGACAAGTTCCAGGCCCAGGTGATCGAGGTCGGGATAGACACTGTACGGTCGGATTCCAGCCATCGCCAGGAAATCGCGCGCCTGCGGAATGAGTTCTTCCGCGATGTCGATTCGGAAAACGACCTCGGGGTACAGTTTTTCCAGAGGCTTGCGCTTGTTGCCGGCAAGCGTGAACCACCCGCGCTGGGCCCGCATCCGCTCGCTGATCTGAAGCGGGGACATCGCGACCGGGCCGTCGTGCTCCCACGGTCCGGTCGCTTCGAGCAGTTCTCCGTAATCCCACCAGTCGTCATAGCGGTCGATCCAGCCGAGGTACTTGGGCTGAATGAGGTCGGCGCAATTCCATGTCTCTTTGTTGAGAGCGTACGGATTGAGCGCCCAGATGCACGGCTGCGATTTTCCCGGTTCTACACCGGTCAGCGCAAAATGCAGCGCGACTGCGAACGCATCGGTCCAGTCCAGAATCCGTGTCGGCATGCCATGATGGCGCATGAAGAAGAGGTAATCCCAGTCGCTGAGTCCGCGTTCGTGCAACTCTCGGGCACGGGCCTGAAACTCGAAGAAGAGATTCCTCTCCAGCCGGTCCAGATCGTCGTCGGACAGATTGGCAAACCGCCAGAAGAGACTGGGCTGCAACTCGTGGGCGACCGACGGCATACCTCGATACCAAGTCTCCTGCCCCGGCTGCTGGCCCAGGCATTCCCGCGAATCCAACCACGCCTGTCGGAGTTGGTCGAGGCTCTTGCACAAGACGACCCGCCAATTCGCTGTTTGCTTCTTGTTCATGTTGTACCTCGACGCGCCACTTCCTCGTTGATACCTCGCGCAGCCACCGCCTTTGCGCCTGCCGATCCGCGGCGACCTTGGCACAAGTCCGCGGCCGCGCGGTCGGCAATGCCACGTTGTCTTTTTTGCCGGCGAACGCGATCTCCAGACTACGGTGAGATCGTTCGACCGGTCAGTGCTGCTTTTCCATATGCATCTTGATGGACCTCACCTCTCGCCCTCCGGGTCCAGGCCCGCCCAGATAGGTACACACGAGAAGCACCGCTTGGTCTTGGCTGAGGGCCACACTGTCAATCGCGAACTGGAATTGATGCGCCTGGTGGTCGCCGGCAACGATTTCGGTCGCGGTCGCCGCGGCAGAGTCTCCCCCTATTTCGCCAGACAAAACCCGCCCGGAAGTCTGCAACTGGATGGTCACTCGACCTTCGGGTTTCGGAACGTCGATGTCGTAGCAACCCCAAGTGTGCTCGACACTGATACGGTACTTTTCGTCCTTCAGCGCCTTGATGGAACGACTGTTGGGGATCAGCATCGCGGCGTTGCCATCGACAATGGCGAAGTTCGGCGAAGGATTCTGCCAATCTGGAGGTCGCCATCCGCCACAGGAAACCGTGATCGCGTTCTCGTTGGTGGTGTCGTTCTGAGGTATACTTCTTGTCTCCTTTCGAGTCTCTACATCGTAGAAAGGTTGCGCCACGAACGCGGCGAAGCTTCGAGGCTGATTGGTTTGTTCGGCCAAGGACTGTCGTTCAGAAGCCGGCACGAACAGCACGCGCGAAGTAGTTGGCCGCCTTGCCGTCGGTGCCCACGTGGCCGACGTGGAAGAAGACGCTCCACACGTACGTCGGATTTGTCTGGTACGTGGAGGACGACCAGTAGTCGTCTGACTGCGTGCAACTGCACGACGGCGACGTAACCGAACAACCCGCAGTGCAACTGTTGAACGCGCCATAAACGGTCGGGCCCGGATACGGGATCTGCAGATTCACCAGCGTGTACAACTCGAACGCGTTCGGAATGCGCCAATCCGTGTGTCCGGCAAAACCACCTCCGGCGTTCAGCCCCGCCAGAAACGTCGTCACGATCGTCCCGTCCATGTCGTTCGTGCCCGTCGACCACGTGTACCTGTTGTCCCTGTCGTGGATGCCGCCCGAGTCGACTTTCTTCTCCCACATCAACCCCGTCACGTTGTCGGTGATGGTGCCGTCGCCATTGTCGGTGAATGAACGTGCGGTCCCTTTTTGCATGTTGCCGTCGCTGCCGGTGCCGTACGAGGTGGTCTGTCCGGTCTTCAGCACTCCCCCGCCCGCCGACAACGTTCCGACGACGCCGAACACGTTCGCGCCGTTCTTGATGTTGCCGGCCGCCAAGTCCGCATCGCCGGCCACCGTGCCCGAGCCGTTGTGGTAGCCGGCCGCGATCGTCTGGTCTGCAACTCCCGGCGTGATCGTCACCGCGCCGTTGTCGGTCATCGAGCCGGTCGCGCCCAGGCCCGCGCCGCTCGAAAACGTCTTGCCGGCGAGCACATCCGCTGCTGCCGCAGTGCCCGCGTTGCAAGTGCCAAGGCTTCCACTGCAAGTCGTCAGATTGCTGTTGCAGGTTCCCAGTCGGCATTGGTCCCCGACAGGTTCGTGTCGCACGTAGAGAAATCGCCCGTGCACGTACCCAGACTGCCGCTACAAATGCCGAGGTTGCCGTTGCACGTCGCGAGGCTGCCGTTGCAGGTGCCCAGGTCCGTCGCGCAGGTGACCGGGTCCGGCCCCAGCGTGCCGCCACGCACTGCTACCGCAACGCTCTGTTGGCACGCGTCCAGGAAATCCTGGATCGGCATCTTGTCGCCCACCGACGGCCACGGCCAACCTTTGCCATCGGCGGTGTCTTCGAGTTTCTGCCAGCTGGTGCCGAACTTGTCGGCGCACTTGCCTACCGCCGCGTCGTAGTTGTTCTGATCGCCATCGACCACAAACGTCTTTTCCGCCTTGGCCATGCACGCGGCGTACTTGCCCGCAGTGTCGTTTTTGCCGGCTTCGCACTTCACGTCCGGCGCAGGCCCGGCCTGCGCCATCGCTGCGCCGAGCAACAACACCATCGCACCGCCGGCCAAGATCCCCTTCAGCGTTCCGCTCGTCGTTTTTTCCATGAAACGTTTCACGTCTTTGCCTCCTTTGGTGTGGTATCGCCGGCGCAGCAGCGCGACGTTCCCCATGAACGCGCACCGCTCGGTCCGGTCGTCGACTTCGACTCCGTCGTGTGTTGTTCAAAAGTGCGTCGGCCAGGTGAACGCCGGCATCGGCGGCGCATCATCGCTCGTCCTCACTGGCCGAAACGGCGCACACGCTCTGCGCCAGACACTCCAATGCGTCGAGCGCCTGGGCTGCCTGTTTGAGTTGTGTGGAAGTGGCCGGCTGCCGGTAGGCTTCGTTGACTACAACTCGTGAGTCCCGAGTTCGCGCCGCGCTGAGCGCTACCCTGTAAGGCGTATTCCCTCGTATCTCTCGTTGTCGAGCCGCTCGCCGACGGGATCGAGTACTCCGGGCTATGCATGAAGAGCGGCTCGCGATAGGAAGGGAACGCACCGGCCGAACGGGCGCCGGACGCCCTCCACTATCGATCCGCGTCGGGGTATGTCATGGGGAAAAGACTGGCGGATGAAATCTACGCGAGCATCTCGGAGTCCGAGCATGTTCTCTTCGACGTCGAGGACGCGCTCAGCGAGGCGTCGGTGGACCCTCGCCAGCGCAGGATTCTCTGGCCCGACGGCGCCCGTCTCTCCATCGAGGATACCGCCCGTAGGATTCACGAGGAGTCCGGCGCACCTCTGGACCTGGTTCAACACCATGTCGTCGGTTGGCTCGAGATGACCTACGAACCGAAGGACCTCGACGAAGAACAGATGGAGGAGTTCGAACGACTCATCGAAGAGTGGGTCGAACCCTACGAGAAATGACCACCGAGCCGTTTCGGAAGCCCGAGAACTCGGTACTCACGAGTACGAAAAGCAGCGCCTGAAAATCGCTGGTCGCTGGTCGCTGGCCACGCTCGGCTCGCCGGCCGACGTGCACGCCGCACCTTGGCGGTGCTCGCGTTCGGGACAAAGGTGGCTCCGTCGCTCAGGTGCCATAGCGGCAAACCCTCGTATCGAAACTTCGTTTGTTCGCTCGCGCATGAAGCCAGCACACGCGAGCGGCGGAAGATAGACCACGGGCCACACACCACGCAAGCGCGCCGCGATACGCGGTGTGACCTACATCACACCGGGCGGGGCAGGAGCCACCCCGGTGCCACGCTCCCGTCGCGGACACGCCCTCCGCTCCCCCGCCGTCCGGCCTCCTCTCGCCCGGCAATCGCGTGGTCCGCGACGGACTTTCGCCGGTGGAAGCGGCCGCACCATGAGGCTAGTCTCCAGCCCTGCGGAGGCTCGGCATGGAACGGACATACACGGTAGTGCTCAAGCGTGAGCGGATAGGCAAAAGAAGAGGGCTTTCCGAAGCCTCAGCCCTCCGATTGTCGCCCGCCATGAAGACCATACTTGCTCTCTTGATCTTGCTGGCGCCGGTGGCGCCGGTGGCGGCGTGGGCGGCGTGCGAGGGGATCAAGGACCACGACCAGTACGCATATTGCATCGCTGTTTCGGCTCACCTCGCCGGCCAATGTGGCGTAGTTTCAGACGGCAACCTGCGTCGAGAATGCTATGCACGGGTGACTGGCAGTGCTTCAAACTGCAACACTGCTTCGTCCGAGTGGGCGAAGAAGCAGTGCGAGAATGCCGCAAAACTGCACGGAAAGTAGCCCCCGTTGCGACCCCGGACATGACAAGTTTATCCTTGGTGCAGACAACCTGTCATGGAAACGGGCGCACTCGTCGAACACGAAGACAGAGCACACGAAAGCTCGCAGTATTGCACTGGCCCAGAGACCGAGCTGACCTGGAAACTCGTCGAAGCAGCCTGCCTGCTCATCCGCCGGGGCATGAAGCCGGCGCGCGCCATGCACACCCTGCGTATCGTCGAGCGCACCTGGTACCGCTGGAAGGCCAAGGCACGCCAGGGCATCGAGCCCTACGCTGAGCGCGTCGCCGAGATCGAGCAGGCCGAAGCGATCTACCTCGGCGAGGTCGAGATGGCCCTTGGCGATGCCAGCAAGGACAACTGGAAAGCCGCGCTGGAGATCCTGCGCCGGCGCGTGCCGGCCGAGTACGGCAACCACGCGGCCATGACGCCGCCGCAGTCCGAGGCCGTCGCCAGGCCTATCGAGAAGACCGAACCTGCCGCCGCCCTCACAGCCGAGGAGCGGCGCGCGCGGCTGAAAGTGGAGTTGGAGAAGCGTGGGCTGCCCTCAACCATCTTCGCCGAGTGAGAGCGGATTCGAGCACCTGTCCGATGCCGACCTGATCGAGCAGCAGGCGATCGAAGAGGCGCGCGAGTCGTTCCACGCCTTCCGCTGTTACATCCACCCCAAGCTCAAGCGATCGTGGTTCCAACGCGACGCCGAGGAAGAGTTGCAGCGATTCGAGGCGGACATGGTCGCGGGCCGTCGCCCGGAGCTGATCCTCGAGGCGCCGCCGCAGCACGGCAAGAGCACGATCGTCATCGACTTCTGCGCGTGGATCGCCGGCAAGAACCCTGACCTCAAGACGATCTACGCCAGCTTCTCTGATCGCCTCGGAGTGCGCGCCAACCTGGCGCTGCAGCGCATCTACGCCAGCGAGCGATACCAGCGCGTCTTTCCCGAGACGCGCATCGCCGCCGCGAAGACAGACACGCCCGACGGTGTGGCCGTCCAGAAGACGCAGGACATCATCGAGTACGTTGGCCGCGGCGGATCGTTCCGCAACACCACGGTGCGTGGCCCGATCACCGGCGAAGGGCTCGACCTGGGCATCCTCGACGACGCGATCAAGGGCCGCGAGGCCGCCAACTCGCAGACCGTGCGCGACTCGACCTGGGAGTGGCTCACCAACGACTTCTTCACGCGGTTCTCCGAGCACGCCGGCATGATCGTCATCGCTACGCGCTGGCACGTCGACGACCCGATAGGCCGTCTACGCGCAGAGGATGGCGACCAGGACGACGACGACGACGACAGCGGCCGCACGTTGCGCGTGCGCACCTGGAAGGCGATCGCCACCGAGGACGAGGAGCACCGTAAGGCTGGTGATCCGCTGTTCCCGGATCACAAGTCGCTGGCGTTCCTGGTCAAGCGCAAGAAGCGCCTGGCGTCGTTCTACTGGTAAGCCCTCTACCAGCAGAACCCGATCATTCCCGGAGGCAACGTCATCAAGGGCGAGCACTTCGGCTGGTACACGGTGTTGCCCCCGCTGCGCTACCGCAACGTGTACGCCGACACCGCGCAGAAGACAGCCGACGCCAACGACTACAGCGTCTTCCAGTGCTGGGGGAAGGGGAAGGACGGCAAGGCCTACCTCATCGACGTCGAGCGCGGCAAGTGGCCGGCGCCGGAGCTGAAGCGCCGCGCCAAGCGGTTCTGGGCCGCGCATCGCGGGCAGGACGAGACGCTCCGGCGGATAGGCAAAAGAAGAGGGCTTTCCGAAGCCTCAGCCCTCCGATTGTCGCCCTTTGTTCGTGGGCCTTCGTGTCTGAGTATGGATTTTACGTCAACTACGGCGCCATCGACGGCCGCCGACCCTCGACCGCACCACCAAAATCCGACGAGTCCCCCGGCGACGCCTATCCGGCCGATCCGCAGGACGCTTACGGCTGGGAGAAGCTGGTGAGCGAGCACCTTTGTACGCACTACCGTGAGGATTACGGCATCGAGACCCGCATCGTGCGCTTTCACAACATCTACGGCCCGCTCGGCACCTGGGAAGGCGGGCGTGAGAAGGCACCGGCTGCCATCTCGCGCAAAGTGGCCGAAGTGCCCTCGGGGAGGACCATAGACGTGTGGGGCGACGGTGAGCAGACGCGTTCCTTCTGTTACATCGACGACTGCCTCGAAGGCATCCGCCGGCTGATGGACTCGGACTTCCACGAGCCGCTCAACCTGGGCAGCGACGAGATGGTGAGCATCAACGAATTGGTTGCCATCGTCGCTGGTGTCGCCGGCAAGAAGATCGACATCCGCCACGTGGAAGGACCGATGGGAGTGCGTGGCCGCAACTCCGACAACAGCCTTTGCCGCAAGGTGCTCGGCTGGGAGCCGCAGATCCGCCTGGCCGAGGGACTGGCACCGACCTACGAGTGGATACGCACTCAGGTCGAGGCCAAGCGCGGCGCGAAGGGAGCTTGAGCGCGGAGGCATCGAGCACTTTCTGGCCGCGCGCACGTTTCGAGGTGCGCGCGTGGCTCGACGGCCGTCCATTGCTGTTCCGCGCGCAGACGAGCCTGCGCGGCCGTCGCGATCTGGCCGTCTCGCGAGACACAGATATCGTCATCGAGGGGTTCCCGCGCTCGGGAAACACGTACGCGGTAGCGGCCTTTGAGTTGGCGCAGCCGCGCCCGATCCGGATTGCCCGCCATCTTCACGCGCCCGCTCAACTGCTGCTCGCGGCCCGTTACGGAGTGGCGACGCTGCTGGTCGTGCGCCGCGTTCCCGATCCGGTCCTTTCGGTTGTGGTGCGTGAGCCGTACCTGACGGTCGCGCGCGCGCTTCGCTGGTACGTCGACTTCCACGAAGCGTTGCTGACGCACCGGGGTGCGTTCGAGTGCGCCGCCTTCGATGAGGTGACCACGCGCTACGGCGAGGTGATCGACCGGGTGAATCGTCGCTACGGCACTTCGTTTCGACGCTATGAGGGCGGCGAGGCTGCGGAGGCACTGGTGCGTGCGCGCATCGAGGATATGGAAAGGCAAGACTCTGGTGGAGTTGACGTGCGCGAGACTTTCGTGGCGCGGCCGTCGCTGCTTCGCGATCGTTTGAAGGAAGAACTTCGTCCGGAGTACGAGGCTGCGGCATTAGCCGGCCTTCGACGCGCGGCCGAGGATCTGTACCGCGAATTCGTCGTAACGACTACGGCCGCTGCGCAAAGCCGCACGTGAAGGTCCTCCCGAGCATTCTGCCCGAAGTCATTTCCCACGCGGACCCGCAAAGCTTCTTGCCCGTTGGTGCGACCCCCCCCCGTTGCCCGCCCGTCGGCCCACCTTAGAGTTGCCCGCGGCATCGTGCTATGGGCCACGCCAAGCGGGCGGGTATTCTCGAGAAGCCAAAGGTGAGGAGTCAATCGAAGGAGGGACGGGTGCCATGAAGTGTCATCGAATGTTGTTTGCGATTGTGGGGATCCTGATTTTCGGCCTGGCCCAACTGCCAAGACCTGCCGCCGCCGGGGTGACGGCGGCCGCGAACTGCGAAGCGAAGAAGAACAAGGAAGCGGGGAAATACGCCGCATGCCGGGCGAACGCCGAGATGACGGCGGCGAAGACCGCGGGAACCTGCTCGGTAACGACTTCGACGGCCTGTTATCGGGACAGCGACTGCCTGAGCGGAGAGTCCTGCAACAAGGACCTCACGAAGTACGACGACGCGATCGTCAAGTGCGACGACAAGCTCTCGCAAGGATGGGGCAAGATCGAAACGAGCGCCTCTGGAGCGTGCCCGACCACGCTGGATCGATCGGACATTCAAAGCTTGGTGACGGATCGTGTGGACCGGGTGGCGTGGGAGCTCAGCGCCACGACGCGGTACGTCGACAACCGCGACGGAACCATCACGGACCGCAAGACCGGGCTGACCTGGGAAAAGAAGGTGGCGCTGGACGGCCTGGAGAACGCTGCGAATCTGCACGACGCCGACAACGCCTATCCGTGGGCGGGGAGTTGTTCGATCTCGGGCGCAGCGTGCCAGCCGACTCCCGCGGCTTCGGCTGCGTGCACCGCGGGATCGGAAATCAGCACCACGGCCTGCGCGCAGTGCGCGGGTCCAGACGGAACCTGCACCGCGGCCGACACTCTCTGGACCTGGCTGTTGGCTCTGAACACGGCCGGACTCGGAGGCGATAGCGACTGGCGCGTGGCCACGCGCGAGGAACTGATGTCGATCGTGGATTACCAGATGGTGGGCTGTTGTCCGGCAGTGGATCCGGCGTTTCAGGCAGCGAGTTGCGGCGTGGCGTGCACGGATCTGACGAATCCGCTGTGCAGTTGCACCAGGTCGGCCTGGCACTGGGCGGCATCGCCGATGGGGGCGGAGCCGCAGGTTGCGTGGATGGTGGACTTTTCCGCCGGATACCTCGGCACCTCGATGTACGCCAGCACCACCGGCTACGTTCGAGCAGTGCGCGGCGGTCTGTGACCGGCATCGTGGTGGAGGCAGCGGCGCAAGCTGCCTCAACCCTGCGCGCCGGCGGCCGAGTCGAAGCTTGATTGGAGCCATGCCGGCGGCGAGGCGCGAACCGACAGCGAACGGCTGCTGGCAGCCATCGTCGGTGGAGCTTTCCATCGTCATCCCGGCCCGCAACGAAGCGCAGAGCATCGCAGGCATCCTGCAGAAACTGGGCGGGCTCGATCTCGGCGCGGCCGAGATCCTCGTTATCGACGACGGTTCCGATGATGGAACCGACGCCGCCGCGCGCGAGCACGGTGCGCGCGTGGTTTGTCACCCCTACAACATCGGCAACGGGGCGGCCGTCAAGACCGGCCTGCGTCACGCGCGGGGGCGTTGGGTCTTGCTGATGGACGGTGACGGCCAGCACCGCCCCGAAGACGTCTCAGCGCTGCTCCACCACCGCGAGCACTACCACATGGTGGTAGGTGCGCGTGCAGCAACCGACCAGGCCGGCTGGCATCGCCGCGTCGCCAATCGCCTCTACAACCGGCTGGCGACCTATGTCACGGAGTTTCCGATCCAGGATCTCACCAGCGGGTTTCGCGTGTTCCGGCGCGCCGACGCGCTGCGCTTCATCGACCTGCTGCCCAACACGTTCTCGTACTCGACGACCATCACGCTGGCCTTCTTGCGCTCGGGACTCACCGTCAAGTACGTGCCGGTGTCGATGCCGTCGCGCCTGGGGCGCAGCAAGTTGCAGCCCTGGAAGGACGGTACGCGTTTTCTGCTGATCATCGCGCGCATCGCGACTCTGTTCGCTCCGGCCCGCGTGTTCCTTCCGGTCGCGATTTTCTTCCTCGGCGGCGGACTTGCCACCTATCTCTACCGGTACGTAACCGAAGGCCGCTTCACCAACATGGCGGCGTTCCTGATCAGCACCGGTGTGATCATCTTCATGATGGGGCTGATCTCCGAGCAGATCGCGTCGCTGCGGATGGAAATGCTGAGTCGGCCGGAAACGCCGGACGAAGAACAGTGACGCGGCGTGCCCGCGGCGAGTCCCGCGCCCGGTCGCTCGTCGCGACGAGTACTGGAGATCGGGAGCCGAAGCGCGGGCGCGGCGCTCTGGCATCGATCCTCGGCGCCTCGAGCTCGATTCACGGCGTGCTGACGGGACTACTGGCGCTGTCGCTGTGGCTTTCGCTGGCCGACGACCGCGTGGGTCTCCCACCGTGGGGAGCGCTGCGTCTGGCGACGTCGGCATTCAGTTTCCTGACACTCAATCTTCTCGCGTTCGTCGTGGTCGGTGCGGCCGGACCGCACCGGCCGCGAACGCGAGCTTGCCTGGGCGGCCTGCTGATCATCTGGTTCGGGCTTCTCATCGGGTACCACGACAAGGTCGGCACTAGCCTCGACTTCGGCGTCATCGCCGACAATCTGGCGGAGTCGATGTCCATCGAGTCCTTCGGCGTGATCTTCGATTCGTTCAAATGGAAGCTGGTGGTACCGATCGGAGGCGTCGCACTCGCGCACCTGCTGCTGATTTGGCCAACGACCGCTGTCGATCTCGCGCCGACGCGGCGTCGTGCAAGATGGGCATGCGCCGCCGCCGCCTACGTCGTGGTCGTTCTGCTTCCGATCGACACCTACGACGACGTCACCTACTTTGTGCGCTCCGCCGTCGCATCGCCGTACGTGAATGCTCCGCTCGCCTCCGCGCACGAGCCGGGGACGTATCCGCTCTGGCGCGACCACTTTGCGTTGTCCGACCCTGCAGTGGCAGGCATCCCTCCGACCGGTACCCGTGCGCCGAACGTGCTCTTGGTGGTCCTCGAATCGTTCGATGCCGAGTTCATCGAGAAGGCGACACCGGAAGGTGAGCAGTACACGCCCGTCTTCAATCGGCTGATCTCACGCGGCGTGTTCGTCGATCGCTTCTACGCGAACTCGGTACAGACCTGCAAAGGCCATTTTGCGATTCTCTTTTCTGTGCTTCCCAGTATCAGGGGCAAGGAGTACCGGCAGTTCTCCGACGTGAGATGCTTGTCGCTGGCAGAGGTCCTACAGCGCCGCGGCTACGAGACGCTCTACTTTCAGGGGTACGGTGATCTCGATTTCGATGGGACCAGGTCGTACCTTTCACGGAACGGCTTTGCTGCGATCCGCCGCGCCGAGGACTTCATGACCTCACAGCAGAAAGAGCGGATCTGGGGTTGGGGACCCGAAGACCGTCAGGTCTACGACGCGTTCTTCCGCTATGCGGACCGCAATCGCATGCTGGCAAGCGGCGCCAAGCCGCTGTTCGCGATGATCTCGACGATCGCCAACCACATGCGCTTCGACGAAGTGCCGCGCACCGAACGACAACTGTATCCCGAGCCGCGATCGATCCGAGAAGCGTATGCCAATTCGTTACGACTGAGCGACGCGCACCTCGGTTCACTGATCGACGAACTGCAACGGCGGCACTTGCTCGACGACACCATCGTCGTCATCACCTCGGATCACGCGTTTCCTGTGGGAGAACACGGGCTGACTCATGCCGAAACCGCGCTCTACGAAGAGGCCTACCGCATCCCGCTGCTGATATTGTGGGGAGACCGGCTCGAGCCGCGACGCATCACCGGCAATGCGTTCTCACAAGTAGACATCGCGCCTACGGTTCTGGATTTGTTACGTCTCGGCGACGTTCACCACAACTTCACCGGCCAGTCCGTCTTCGCGGACCCCGGCAGGCACAGCGTCTTCCTGATCCAGCCTTACGGTGGTCGTCATCTCGGCGTGGTGCGGCTCCCCTACAAGTACGTTCTCCACCTGCGCAGCGGACAGCAGTGGCTGTTCGATCTCGATGCGGACCCGCAGGAAACCGTCAATCTCGCCGCGTCCGGCCACGCGGCACTGGTCGAGACGATGCGCCGGCCGCTGGCAGAAGTAATGCTGAATCAGGAGTTGTTCGAGACCGCGAGGATCCGCCCGTAGCCCGCTGATGCGGGCGCGGACCGGACTCCCAGACACCGTTGATCGCTACCGTCAGCGGCCGCTGTCGCCGCCGTGCGGTGGCGCAAACTCGACGAAACGCGAAAGCGCAGTGTCGAGGCGCCGCTCTTGCGCGCTGCGCGGACTGCGTAGCGCGGCTTCCGGCACCGGCTCGTCGTCCATTCCCGTGACGTTTCTGAGCGCGAAGCGCCCTGCAACGACGGTCTCCTGCATCTGGTACTTGCGCCCGGCGTCGATCACGACCACCTCGCGGTCGCCGAGCGAGCGGTGCGCGGCTGAGACCACGACGAGTGATCGCTCCGGTTGCTGCGCAGTCAGCAACGAGCGGCCGGTCGAATACAGCGCCGGATCGATGCGGGGAGTGAGTCCGAGGATGTCGAAGAGTGTGGGAAAGACATCGACGTGACCTGAAAACGCAACCGGCCTGGCGACCAAACCGGGCGCGCAAATCACCAGAGGTACGCGCGTTCTGGCGTTGATCAGCCTTGCGGCGGAATGACCGAGCAGACCTCGATCCCAGAACTCCTCGGCGTGATCGGCGGTAACTGCGAGCACGTACTCCGCCCTGCCGGCGGCGCGCTCGACCGCGGCCTCGATTCGTCCCAGCAGGTGGTCGGTATACCGCACGCTGTTCCTGTAGCGATTGACGACTTCGGTACGGAAACGAGCGAGCTTGTCGTCGCCCATGAAATGATCGTAGCCGGCGTCCAGCACCGGCCGGTCGATCTCGAACTGCGGGGGATAGTAGTAGTTGTGGTGCGTGGCGTGAAGGAACAGCAGCAACAGGAAAGGTTGTCCTGATTCCTGGCCCGCGATGCGTTTCTCGGCCCAGCGCGTAAGATCTTCGTCGTCATCTTGATTGCCGTGCTCGGCGAATTCTTCGAACCGGTCGAAGCGGGAGATCCACGAGTCCGAGTGCGACCATCCGCGCAAGTGAGCCGCCGAGCCGCCGAGCAGGCGATAGCCGTTCTGCTTCAGCGTCGACAGAGGCCACGAATCAACGCGTTGCTGTACTGCACTGTCCATGTAGAAGGCATCGATCCCGTACATCAACGAGAACATGCTGTGGGCCGTTTCATGACTGGCCGAGAACGTGGTCGCGGGAGAGAGGCACTCGTCGCGCTTGCTCAGAGCATACAGGTTCGGGGTGAGAGCCTCGGTGACCACGTCCGCGCGGAACGATTCGAAGACAATCAGGATGACGTTCTTACGATTCTGGAGCAGCGCTTTGGCCGGGAGCGAGGGATCGGGGTAGTGAAGCGTCGCGCGAACCTGCGGCAGCAGCGAGCGACTGATGCCGCGAAAGAACGGCAGCGCATCCAACAGAGCAGGCTGATCGGTCACGGCGCGCGCCGTGCACCAACTCCACCCAAGAACGGTCGCCACGACCGGAGCCGCGCAAGCGGACAGCAGCAGCGTGCGGCCGCGCTCCCTGCGGCTGCGCGCAAACCACTTCTGTAGCGCGCTCGACGAGCCGAGATTGGCGAACCAAACCATCGCCGCAAAGACGGCCAAACTCGAGTAACTCGCGGCTCCTGGGTCGACCTCGGCAAAAAAACCGCGACTGCCGATCGACTCGACGACCGCCCGATCATCGAGATGCACACCGAGGAGTACGAAGAGCTTCAGATCGACGACGAACAGTACCCACAGGAAGGTGTGAACCGACGAAGCGGCGCAGGCGCCCCACCGCGGGCGCCTGATGATGCCCGCAAGCACCACGCAGCCTATCGAAAGCGTGCACGCCGCGATGGCCAACGTCGCGGTATGCAGTACCAAGAGCAGACGCGAGAACGCATCGGCCGACGTAGTGACGACCGCCAGCACGGTGCGGCTCCGGTAGGCGGCCAGAACAGCCAGTAGCACAACGTTGACCAGAGCGATCGTGATCCACGCATGCAGTCGTGCGCGATCGCCATCGGAGCGTAACGTGATGCCGGTCTCCTCGTTACCGGTTCTCACGTCGCTGTTGCATCCTTCGCCCGCGTCGCTCGCAGGCAGCTCTCCAGCGCCGCGGTGTAACGCTCGATCGCGACGCTCCAATCGAACTCGTCTCGGACGCGCGCGGCGGCCGTGGCTGCGAACGAGCGCCGCAACGGAACGTCGCGCAGCAACGTGCGGATCGCCGCTTCCATCCCGTGATCGTCGCCGGGTGCAACCAGCAGTCCGGTGACACCGTCGCAGACGACCTCCGGGATGCCGCCCACTCGTGTCGCGACCGTCGGCACGCCTGCCGCTGCCGCTTCGAGGACCGCGATGCCGAAACCCTCGACATCCTCTGCCATTTCCAGACACGGCAGCACGAAGAGATCGGCGCGCCGGTAAAGTGCCTGCAACTCGTCGTCGCTGACGGCCCCGAGCAGTCGCACGACGCTTCGCAGTCCGAGATCGGCGATGGCCCGTTCGATCGTCGCACGAGGTCGCTCTTGGTGAATCAGCGACCTGGTCGGATCGTCACCCGCCACCAGATAAACGAGGTCGGGAAACTCTTCGACGAGTCTCGGCACGACCCGTTGCACGAACTCGAGAATTCCCTTGCGTCGCACCAGCCGGCCAACGCTCAGCAACACCGGACGACCGGCCGCGACCGCTGCAACCGTGGCGATATGTGGCCCGCGCGGCGGAGTGGATCGACAAAATCGCGCCGCATGAACGCCGGGGTGGACCACGGTCACCGTGGTTGCCGCCGCCGGCAACAGTCGCGCCGTCGATCGACTATTGGCGATCAGCATCGCCGCGCGCCGAATCAGCGAATCGAAGACACGGCGATGGCGCCGTCGCGCGTAGAGGACTTCGGTCCCGTGTACCAGCACGACGTAGGGAACGCGCAGGAACACACCCAGCACCGCGCCTGCCGGTGCGGCGACGATGCTGCTGCAGACGATCAGGTCGGGCGCGGATCGACGAGCCGCGCGTAGTCCGGCGACCACAGCATAAACGAGGAACGCCGGCACTCCGGGAACGGGACAGACTCGCACGCCCGGCTCACCTGCATTCCCGGTTCCGTTGCCGGTCACGAACCGCAGCGCGCTGCCGTCCTCGATCAGGCTTTGCTGCAGATCTCCGACGAGGCGTTCGATTCCGCCGCGGGTGGTGGGGCAGTTCCACGAGAGCATCAGGATGTTCATCTCATCCGATCGCCTCCCGGTACGCCTCGAGATAGGCACCGATCATCCTGTTCATACTGAAGTGTTCCTGGACGCGCTTGCGGTTGTATCGTCCGAGCGAGCACGCCAGCTCTTCGTCGCTGCAGATCGCACGGATCCGTCGCGAACACTGCTGCAGGTCGTCGCGCTGGAACAGTTGAGGCTCGCAGTCGCCGATCAGTTCCGGCAGCGACGAACCGGCCGCGGCCACCACCGGCGCGGCGCACGACATGGCTTCGGCGACCGCGTACCCGAAACCTTCGAGACGGCTCAGGCTCACGAAGACCGCACAGGTGCGGTACAGGTCGATCAACTCCTCTTCGCTGACGCTGGGCCGCCAGTCGATGCGCGGATGCCGCAGCAACGATCCATCGCCGCGTCCGACGTAACAGAGCCGAAAGTCCGGTCCGAGAGCATCCATCAAGGCGGGGAACAGCGCGGCGCCCTTGCGATTGCAGATCGTTCCAACCGACAGCAATGTCCTTTCCCGCCGACGGTCGGACTCAGACGGCCGAAACGTCGCCGACGCGATGCCATGAGGTAGGTAGCGGACCTTGGCAGCAACGTGCGGAAATGCGTCAATCGTGGCGGCACAGGTCGAGCGGCTCGGACAGAAGATCGTGTGAGCCAATCCCGTGCTCTGCTCGAGACGACGCCGGAGCAGACCTCGATTGTAGAGTCGTTGTCCCAGGCCCGTGTAGGGCCGGTACCACCGGCCGAGGCCGCAGTGGTGTACGGTGACCAAGAGCGTCTTGCCCGGAACGTGGAAGCACGATCCCCAATCGGCGTTGGTGTGGATCAGATCGTAGCCCTCGAGTGCTCGCCGGAAGCCGGAAGGCAGCGCCGGGAAGAACTCCCGCCACCACGGTAAGACGAGAATCCGGGCATCCAACCCGCGTGTGTTCAAACCCTCTGCGAGGCGCCGGAAGTATACGTCGCTTCCGGTTTGGCAGGCGAAGATCGGCAGCGCGATGCGGGCTCGTTCAGCCATCGCAGTGCTGCCGGATCAGTTCGAACATCCGCGCGACCGACTGTTGCCAGCGCAACCCGTGGCCCGCAACCACCGCGACCGGCGTGCGCTCGCCGCGTTCGAGCTGCGCCAGCACCGCGGCCAGCGACAGTGCATCGTCAGCGTCGAAGTAGATTGCGCGCTCTCCGCACACCTCTCGGTGGGCCGGAATATCGCTGGCAAGAACCGGGCAGCCGTAAAACAGCGCCTCGGCAACCGGCAAGCCGAACCCTTCGCCGAGCGACGGAAAGATCGCCGCGCGGGCGTGCTCGTACAGCGCAGCGAGCCCCGCATCGGAAACGCCCTCCAGCGTCACCAATCGTCGCCCGAACTCTTGCTCCGTCTTCAGCTGTCGTCGCAAGCCTCTCGCATCGATGGTCCAACGCCCGACCCAGACGCTGCGCGCGCGGCCTCCTCCTTGCCAGAACAGCTTGAATGCCTGCAGCAGCAGCGCGTGGTTCTTGCGCGGTTCGATCGCGCCGACCGTCAGGTAGTAGGATCCGCCCGCAACAATCGCCGCAATCGTCCGATCGAGTTTCTGCCGGGTCGCGTTCGCCCCGAGGTTGCCACCGAGCGGACACGCTTCGACCCAGCAATCCGCACGTAGCGCTACCGCCGCGACTTCAACGAAGCGCTGTAGCTGCCGCCGCGTGGACTCCGAGTTGCAGATCACTCCGTCCGCCTGCGGCAGCCACCTGCAGAGCCAGCGGCTGAACTGTTCTTGGTGATCAGTGCACAGATGCCCGTGCGTCAGTGGCAGTAGGTCGTGACACAGCAGCACGAGGCGCACCCCACGTTCGCGCAGTCCGGACAGGGCTTCGCCGTACTCGACGTTCCAACTCGCGTCTGGAAGAAAGATCACGTCCCCGGCAGCAAATTCCACCGAAGCATCGCCGCGCACCGCCGATCCTCCACTCGCACCACGCTCTTTCGCCGCTAGGATCGCGCGAAGTTTCGACATCATCGGCACCGCCAACGATCGATTATGGACCGTGGCGGTGAGCAGACGGTCGCCCGCTGCTGGTGGGAGAACGTCCGCGACCCTCGTCACCAACGCGGCACAAGCGCGTAGCAGAGAACCCAGCGCTCGGTCGCCGGGCACGTCACTTCGCGATCGCGCCGACAGCTCCGCTTCGGATACGCCGCAAAACGTGCCCCGAGCCAGCACGATCGGCACTGCATTCGGATCGCTACCGGCCTGATGCGCGATGTTGCGAACGACCCGCGCGATGCCACGGTCGGCGCCGGTGGCGAACGTGTAGGTGCAGTCGATGAAGATCTTCGCCATCAGCCGATCGCGAAACCCGCGGCCAGGTTCCGCCTCCCTATGCGGCCGCGATTGGTCAGGAAGCGGTCCACTCCGTCATAGAAGGACACCTCGCCTCGATCGACCCAGACGACGCAGTCGGCAAGCCGGATCGTGCGCAAGCGGTGCGTTGCGAGCAGGATCGTCTTGCCTCGCGCGGTAGCGCACAGCGCTCGCATCACCTCTTCCTCGCTCTCGCGATCCAGCGCAGAGGTGGCTTCGTCGAGGACCAGGATCGGCGCATTCCGGTACAGCGCACGGGCGATTCCGACCCGCTGCAACTGGCCGCCGCTCAGTTGCACTCCGCGCTCGCCGACCAGGGCGTGGTAGCGGCCCGGAAGCTGTTCGATCCAATCGCTCAGCCCGGCTGCTCGCGCCGCCGTTGCCAGACGTGCAGAGTCGATCGCCGGCGCAGCTTGGCCGAACGCGATGTTCTCCGCGAGCGTGGCATCGGTGAGATAGATCGACTGCGGCACGTAAGCGATCGCGCGACGCAATGCGATGAACTCGGCTGAAGCGAGCCTTCGCCCGTCGACGAGAACGTGGCCGCCAACCGGCGGAATGAGTCCCAACAGCAGGTCCAAGATCGTGGACTTGCCACTGCCCGACGGCCCCAAAATGACCGTGGTCTTGCCCACCGGAAACGTCAGGTCGATCCGCTCGAACAGCGCACGCGGTCGCGTTTCGTAGCGTACCGTAACCTGGCGCAGTTCGATCGTCCGCTCGGGGATCAGCACGTCACCGTCCGGCAACGCTGCGGGCACTCGTGACCGGAAAAGATCGTCACGGATCGCCTCGAACGATGCCTTGGCGGAGCGCATCTCGGTCAGTGCGTGATAGCTCTGCTGGAACGCCGGCAGCAATTTGTAACCGCCCATGGCTAGCAGTCCGGAAACCGGCAACGCGGCCGCAACGCCCCCCGAACTGCGGGCATGGACGACGACAACGGCAACCATTCCTGCCAGCGCCAGCGTCTCAAGGATGTAGTACGGAAAGGCGGCGATGGTGGCGACGCGGGCCAATTGCAGACCCGCCGCCGTGCTGGTCGCGGCGAATGCCTCGGCGCTGGCGGCCTCGCCGGCACTGAGCCTGACCTCGCGAAGTCCGGAGATTCCTTCGTTGAACTGCTGCAAACGGCGCGAGTTCAGCTCCGTGACCTGCCAACTGCCGGCCAGCACGCGGCGCCGGATGATCCGCACGATGGCCCAGTACGAGGTCACGAGCACCGCCAGCGCGCCGACCGCGACCGGCCAGTTCGTCCACAGGAGCAGACCCGATAGCGCGGCGATGACGAAGATGCGCCCGTTGAGCCTCAGCAGCGACGTGATGTAGAGGCGGCTGACGCGCTCGGTGTCGTTGATGGCCCGGCTCGCCAGCGCGGCACTGTTGCGCACGGCGTGATAGAGCAGATCGCGGGAAAGATAGTATTCGTAGAGTCGCGCCGAGAATTCGGCCGACAGGCGCTGCGCGAAGAAGTTGGCGAGGCCGATGTTCAGCAGTTGCACCGCGTTGGCCACGAGAGTCAAGGCCACCAGCGCGCAGGCCAGCACCGTTACCAACTGCGCAGAACCGCTGCAGCCGAGGCTGTCGTAGAGCGCCGCTGCCAGAGGGTGGTCGCCGATGGCGGTTGGTTGCGACAGCACCAGCAGGAAGGGGAACACGGCCGACACGTTCAACAGCTCCAACAGCGAGCCTGCGATCATCAGAATCTGCATCGCAAGCAGGCGCCGGCGCTGCTGTGGCGTCAGCAACCTGAGCAGATCTCGAATGTCGGTGAACATTTGCGCTGTCGACGAGACCTCTGGCCTCCATCGTTTCGGGCTCCACGGCGAAGAACCCGCACACTGAACGCGATCGGTTGGCGCTCGGTGGACACTATCTCCACGCCGTCAGCCCCGCAACCCGCCAGCGACGACGCGTTCGCGCAGTGATCGCGCTCCGCCGGCGCACCGGCGTGATGGTGGCCGCCCTGCGCCGTGACGTTTCTACGGCTGCACGGCGGCGGCCGGGCCGCTCGCGGATTCTCCGAGTCGTTGCGAGACGAGTTCGAGGTTGCTGCCGGCCTCGTGATGATCCGGCGCGATGCGCAACGCCGCCGAGAAGTGCTCGAGAGCCTCGGTAAACCTGCCTTGCCGGGCACGGACCTCACCGAGATTGTTGTACACCTCGGCGAAGTCGGGCTGGATGTCGAGCGCGCGGCGATACTGTCGCGCGGCTTGCTCGAGCCGCCCCTGTGCTGCCAACACGAGGCCGAGATCGTTGCGGACCGCGGCGTCGGTCGCATCGGTGCGGAGCAACCCGCGGAAATGCCGTTCGGCTTCTTCGAACCGCCCCTGTGCAGCGAGCGTCAGTCCGAGATTCTCGCGTCCGATCGCGCTGTCTGGATCGATACGGAGCACCTCGCGAAAATGAGCCTCGGCTTCCTCGAAGCGTCCTTGGCTTCGAAGAACCAAGCCGAGATTGTTGCGGGCAGGCGCGCTGCGGGGATCGATCCGGAGCGCCTCGGCATACTGCTGGACGGCGTCGTCACGGCGCCCCGCTGCCGCGAGCGCAAGGCCGAGGTTGATGTGCGCCCGCAAGCTGTCGGCGTTCTTCGCGACGACGTCGGACCACAGCGTGATCTCGTCCCGCCACACGCCGTTCCTCGCGTACGTGACCGTGCCCATCGACGCAAGTAGCGCAGCGGCAACGACGGTTAGAAGGATGGGTCGCCGCCAAAGCAGTGTGAACAGTGTGTGGCTCGCCAGCAGCGCGACTGCGACCATCGGAAGATAAAGCCGGTGCTCGAAGACCAGTTCGAGCCCCACTACCGACGATTCGATCGCAAGCGTCGCGAAGAACCACAGAATGCAGAACGACAGCAGCCGCTTGCGTTGGGCCAAGTGAATCGCCGCTGCCGCCAGACTCGCCAGCGCGAGCAGCGAGAAGAGCGTCGTGATCGGCTCTACCAGGCTCGATGACGGCCTGAACTCGTGCAGCAAGTTGAGCCGGGATCCGTGCGGCCAGATCAGGAGACTGATGTAGAAAACGACGACCCGCAGCTCGGTCAGCACTCGCTGCCCGAGCGTGAAGTCGCGGCTCGCATAGTCTCTGGCAATGCCTTCGAGCGGGTTACCTCCGATGTAGGCTACAGCCGCCGCCATCAGCAGAACGAGCGACCCGATCGCGTATTTCCAGTTCCGCGCGAGCCAGTCCTGGCCTGGACTGCCTGCAATGAACCATTCGTAAAGGCACACGAGGACGGGAAGGATTGCGGCAACTTCCTTGGATCCCAGCGCCAGAGCCCACGAGATCAGACACCCACAGTAGAGAATTCCGCGCTGCAGCGTCCGTTTGTGGTGACGCGCTTGGATGTAGAGAAGCAACGCCACCAGTAGGAACATCACCGCCAGGCCGTTCATGCGTTGGACGATGTAGGTGACTGTCTGGGTCTGGACCGGGTGGGCAACGAAGAGAAGTGCCGCCAGCAGTGCAATCGACGGCGCAGCCGAACGCGGCGGATGCCGTCCGCGCTGTTGCTGAGTTTCGGCTTGTTGCTGCAACAGCAAGAGCGACAGCAGATACACGAGCGCCGCGTTGCACAGATGAACGGCCAGATTGACCAGGTGATAGCCCCTGACCCGGTACTGGCCGACGTAGTAGTTGAGAGCGAAGCTCAGATTGGCCACCGGCCGCGTCGGCAACCGACTCTCGAAGCTCGCCCGCATCAGGCCGGCCGGGGTCAGTTCCTTCAGCCGGACGGAGTCATTCGCCGCGATGTTCGGCATGTCGTCGAAGACGAACGGGACCTCGAGCGTGTTGGAGTACAGAGCTGTGCCGAGCAGGCCGATGAGGCAGAACCGGCTCAGATGGGCCAGCAGCGGACTCGCGGTTCGGGCTGACATCCGCCCGCAGCGGTCGCACGGAATCACCGCGGGCACAATTGCGCGCGCCGCCGGTCGCACCGGTCGAGATGTCGCGAGCGTTCGTCTACCGTAATTCGGACCGCGGCTGCGCGGGATAACGAACCGTCCCCGGACCGCGGTGCGGGCGCAGGCTGCGCACGCTCGACACAGAGCCGACGGCAGCCTTCCTCGAGTGGCCCGAATCCTGCGGTTCGAGATCCGCCAGGTCGATCTCGAACCGTCACTCGTTGCGCATCAACCGTTCGACCATCGCATCGGCAAAGATTTCGTAAACGATACTGCGCCGTTCGGCGAACACGCACTCTATGGTCCCGGCCTTGCCGTAGCTCAAAATGACGCGGTACGGGCCGATGCGCAGACGGCAGTAGTCTTGCAGGGGACCTTCGAGCGGTTTGATGTCACCCTTGCCTTTTTCCAACTCACGCAGGGCAAGGCGCACGGTTCGCCGCGGTTCCGGGGCCAGGCTCCGGATGAAGTCGACCACCTGTAGCGCGAGACGAACTTTCATTTTCCATCTTTACCGAGCACCGAGAGTGGGGCGAACTTCGTCTTTCCCGTCTTGTGTTCGCCGATCGCCTTCATGGCTGCCGCGTTCGCCATCAGTTCCAACGTCTCGACTATCGCCTCCATGCGTTCCCGCGAAATCAGGTAGGCGACGATCGCGTTGTGGCGCAGGATGCGCACGGGCTCTCCTTGCTCGGCCTTGCGGATCAAGCTCGGAAGGCTGCTCTGGGCTTGGGTTACCGAATACGTAGAACTCATGGTGACTCTACATATCTAGATCCCGACCGTGTGGCAACGAGACTCGGCAGCGCTGGATCCATCGTTCCGCGAGGGTCACCACGGCCGGAACCGTGACCAACCGCCGCCGGAAGATCCCGGCCCGGCCTTTATGTTGACCTTCACTAGCGTCCGACAGAATTCAGAACAAATTTAGCTGGTTGGGGTTCTCGGGCGCATTTTCGGAGGGCTCGTAGTCGGTAAGTAGCTGAAGCAGAGGCGCTTTCTCGAACGGCGTGACGCTGAGGATCTGTAGCATCGAGTGCAGCGACAGGTCCAACTTCAGCCGCTTGCGGATGATGGCCACCAGCACGTAGATCGACACGGCGGTCCAGACTTGGGTCTTGACGGCGTTCTCGGAGGTTCCGAAGAAGCGCTTGATGCGCAGGTGCTGCTTGATCCACTTGAAGAAGAGCTCCACCTGCCAGCGGCTCTTGTAGAGCGCGCACACGGTGAGTGCGGGCAGCGACATGTGGTTGGTCAGAAACACGAGCCGCTTGTCGCGCTCGGGATCGCGATAGACGATGCGGCGTAGTCGGTCGGGGTAGCTCTGCCGGGAGTAGAACACCGTGAGCTCCACCGACTGGTCACAGATCAGTCCAGTGCTGCGATCCACTGGATGAGATGCCAGTCGCTTGAGCTTGGAATTCGACTTGGCGCGAGTGACGAAGAACGCTCCAGCTTGATGCATCGTATGGAGTCGCTCGAAGTCGAGGTAGCCCCGATCCATCACATAGAAGGCTCCGGGCTCCGGCGGGAGTAGATCGAGCACGTTCACATCGTGCAGCTTTCCATCGCTGATATGCACGAATGTGGGGATGGATCCTCGCAGATCGAGCAACGTATGTAGCTTGATTGCTGCCTTGGTCGTGCGAAAGGCCGCCCACGGAAACAGCGTCAGGCACAGATCGATCGTCGTGGAATCGAGCGCATACACCGTTTCGGTGAGATCCACTGCGATCGGCTCGTTGGCGTAGAGTCGGCGTGCGGTGCGGATGAGGGATTGCGCGAACTCGTAGTAGATGCGCCAATCGCGTCCTTCGTTGGCGTCGGCAAGCACACTGCGGCTGACGTTGCCTCGCAGGCCCATGTGATAGAGCTTGCCCGGCTGTGCACACAGACACGCTTCGATGTCGCGCAGGCTCTCGCGATAGGTCAGCTGCGCGAACGCCAGACAGAGGAACTGATCCAGGCACTTGAAGCTGCGAACGTTGAAGTCGCCCTTGTACTTGGTCACCAGGCGACGAAACGTGTGCCATGGCGCGAACTCCATCACCTGCGCGAACACGAGTTTGCCTGCATGCATCGGCGAGTCCCTCCACAAGCGTGGAAGGCTGCCCGAGACCCTGTCGGGAGTTCAAATCGTTAACACCCCGTCTGACCACAAAACCCTTTGTCAGAACGAGACTTACCCCCGATGCCTCTCAAACGTGTCGGACGCTAGTGGTTAACAGTATGGTTTCATTCACGCCCCGGCAACCTTCCGACCGGAGTCGGCAAAGCGCGACGGCGAGGAATGGCAGCGCCACGCCGAAGAAGAGCAACGCCACCGGCCGCGCCGCATTGA
>Ga0172371_10002593_pt1 | contig 28551 bp, 36 predicted proteins | sample Lak12m_FD_114543 | JGI IMG/M metagenome (GOLD analysis project Ga0172371, IMG submission 114543) | Freshwater microbial communities from Kabuno Bay, South-Kivu, Congo - kab_022012_12m | ecosystem: Environmental > Aquatic > Freshwater > Lake | place: Democratic Republic of the Congo: South-Kivu...
CGAGCTTGTCGAGCGCGGGCGAGGCGCAAGTGTCATTCGTCAAAATCCTGCGGATTTTGCCCGAAATACATTCGAACTTCGTCCAATACACACCGCTGCGAACACGGGTGTGGTGATTTATTTACAATGCGTATTTGATTTTATCTCCGAACAGGCTTCAAAAACAGATATTTTTGGATTTTAATATTTGACAATTGTACAAAAAAATGTACAATTAAAATATGACAAAAACGATACCCATTTCCAAAGCCAGACAAGAACTTCCAACATTGGTCGATCGCGCCCAGAAAATGCTTGATGAATTCATAATCACTGTAAAAGGTAGTCCTGTTGCAGTGATCCTGTCGGCCGCCGAGTATGAATCTTGGAAAGAGACAAACGAAATATCTTCAGATCCTAGTTTAGTTAGGTCGATCAAGAAAGGTGAAGAAGATTTTAAAAAAGGTCATTACGTTACATTTGAACAATTAAAAAAAGAGTTAAGACTTAATGTATAAACTTCTAGTCTCAAAAAAAGCAGAGAATGAGATTAAAAAACTCCCAAAAGATTATAAGTATATTGTTGTTTTGGCCCTAAAAGAAATTGAGGAGGATCCATTTTTGGGAAAGCCGTTGACACGAAATTTTACTGGCAAATTTTCTTATAGAGTTGGGATTTATAGAATTATTTATAAAATTAACAACAAAGAAAATATTGTTAAAGTTTTGTCAGCAGGGCATAGATCTGTAGTATATAACTAGATTAAAGACGGGTTTGCCCAATCGATTAATTTTGCCTATGGTACACTACCTCTAAAAATGGGAGATAATCAAATTGAAGAAGTAAAATTAAAAACAGATATAGTTTCAATTATTGGTGAAAGAATTGAATTAAAAAAAGCCGGAAGAAATTTTAAAGCCAATTGCCCTTTCCATGGGGAAAAAACCCCTTCATTTATGGTTTCCCCGGAACTTCAGATTTTCAAGTGTTTCGGATGTGATGCCAAGGGGGATGTTTTTAACTTTTTGGATCAATATGAGGGCATGGAATTTAGTGAGGCGTTAAAATATTTAGCAGAAAAAGCGGGAGTAAAACTTAAGAATTTTAAAAGTGGTGCGCCTTCTGATAAAGAAAAAGTAATTGAAATTAATACTCAGACATTGCGTTTTTATAATTATTTACTCCTTAATCATCCCGCAGGCAAGAAAGCCTTGGAATATCTGGAAAAAAATAGGGGGTTAAACAAAAAAACAATCGAAGAATTCCAACTGGGTTATTCTCCGGAAAATTCTTATGCCATAAATAATTTTTTGATAGGTAAGAAAAAATTTACGCCCACGGAAATTGAAAAAGCCGGAATAGGGGTAGTTAGAGGAGGGGGTTTTTACGACCGTTTTAATGGACGTGTGATATTCCCATTATTTGATCACCGTGGAAATCCGATTGGTTTTGCTGGTAGAATTTTACCTTGGGACAAGAGAGACACCGGAAAATATATTAATTCTCCGGAAACACCGGTTTACCACAAAAGCAATGTCTTGTTTGGATTAAACCTGACTCGGGGGTTTATTAAAAAGAAAAAGATAGCAATAATTGTTGAAGGAGAACTTGATCTAATTAGTTCCTGGCAGTCTGGAATAAAAAATGTGGTGGCAATTAAAGGCTCGGCACTAACCGAAGAACAGGTTAGGCTTTTATCCCGCTTTGCCGAAAAATTTATTTTGAGTTTGGATAGTGATATGGCCGGAGACGCCGCGGCAAGACGTGGTCTTACTATTGCTGCTAATTTGGGAATAGAAGTAAAAGTGGCTAAAATAACCGGATACAAAGACCCCGATGAAGCGGCAAGGGGAAACATTGAAAGCTATAAAAATGATTTAATAAAAGCTGTTGGAGTCTGGGACTTTTTGATTGACTCGGTTATCTCCAGATTTGGCGCCACCTCTGGAGCTAATAAGGCTAAAATTTCCAAAGAAATTATTCCAATACTTTCGGAGATAAACGACAAAATAGTTCAGGCACACTACGCCAATATTGTTGCTAGAAAATTAAATGTTCCTTTGGAGGCGGTAAATGCTGAATTAAACAAAAAAGAGGTTCCCGTGAATACCGTTTCTTTACCTTCAAAACCGATTGAAGAAAAAGGTAGAAAAGAGCTTTTGGAAGAAAGACTTTTAACGATTGCTTTTCAGGCTGACCCAAAAATACTTTCTTCAGAAAAAATTTTGGATTTAATCACGACGCCTTTATACAAAAAAATACTTACGGAATTCCGATCTTTATCACAGGACAAAGATTTTAATATTTCTGATTTTGGCAATAAATTACCGGCAGAGCTATTTGAAAGTTTTTCAAAAATGATGCTTGCAACCGAGGAGATTTTGACCGAAAAACAGGATGATATTAATAGGGAGTTGGAATTAATCCAAAAAGAGCTTAAAATACTGTCTGTAAGGGAAAAATTAAAAGAATTAGCTTTTCAAATACATGGTCTGGAAGAAAAGGGCGAGGAAGCAGCCTTAAATAAGATACAGACTGAATTTAAAAAGCTCACCAAAACTCTTTCCGATTTTGAAAGTGAAGACTAATAAAATATTATGATACGAAAACCAGTTTTAGATTTAATCAAAAAAGGCCGAGATCAGGGGTTTTTGACCCAAGAAGAAATTATGGAGGTCTTTTTTGATGCGGAAGAAAGAGTAGAGGAACTGGATGATTTATATGAAAAACTTCTTGGTGAGGGAATTGATGTGTTTGAATCAGTTACTCCCGGAGAAATCGAAAGTGATGAAAAAGCCAAGGAAAAATTAGACAGGGAAATTGAGCTTTTAACCAGACTTGAAGGAATTGAATCAACCGATCCTGTTCGCCAATACTTAAGAGAAATCGGACGTGTTCCACTTCTATTGGCGGAAGATGAAATTGAACTAGCCAAACGCTACGAAAAGGCAGACAAAAGAGCCAAAGATAAATTAACAGAAAGTAATTTAAGACTTGTTGTTTCAATTGCCAAAAAATATATTGGTCGCGGACTTTCTTTGTTGGACCTTATTCAAGAAGGTAATCAGGGTTTAATCCGTGCTGTAGAAAAATATGATTGGAGAAAAGGTTATAAATTCTCTACCTACGCAACTTGGTGGATCAGGCAAGCCATTACACGCGCAATTGCCGATCAAGCCAGAACTATCCGTATTCCTGTCCATATGGTTGAAACGATCAATAAAATTTACCGCACCAGCCGCCGCTTAATGCAAGAATTAGGACGTGAACCAACTCCTGAAGAAATTGGCGGAGAATTGGAAATGGATGGAGATAGAGTCAGGGAAATATTTAAAATTGCCCAAGAAACAACTTCTTTGGAAGCTCCGGTTGGGGAAGATCAGGAAAGCTTTTTGGGAGATTTTATTCCGGATGAAAACGCTCTTTCGCCGGTTGACCAGGCCAGCAAACAACTTCTTAAAAATCATTTGGAAGAAGTATTGGGAACATTGTCAGAAAGAGAAGCCAAAGTACTCAAGCTCCGTTTTGGATTGGAGGAAAATAAAGCTATGACATTGGAAGAAGTTGGAAAGGTGTTTGGAGTAACACGAGAGCGTATTCGCCAAATTGAAGCAAAAGCGCTTCGTAAGCTAAAACATCCAAGCAGAAGAAAAAAATTGCAGGATTATTTAGATTAAGATTATAATTATTAATGACCGAACGTACAAAAGAGGACAAATCAATGTCAAAAATAGAAACAAAAACTATAGCTGATTTTCCTGATAAAGAAAATCTTTTAAAAGAAGTTTTAAGAGTTGAAGAAGAAGCATGGCCCCCGGAAATTAGAGCAACAGAAGATAAATTTAGATCCCGATTGGATATTTTTCCGGACGGTTTTTCTTTAGTTTTGGTTGATGGAAAATTAGCAGGCGTATCCACCGCAGAAATTATTAAAATGGATCTAAACAATCCTCCAAGTTCGTGGGAGGGGGTAACTGATAATGGTTTTATAAAAAACACACACACAAAAGATGGAAACGCGTTGTATGTGGTTTCTGTTGGGGTATCTAATTGGGCCCAAGGAAAAGGTTTGGGTTCAATTTTAGTAGAAGCTCAAAAGAAACTTGTCAAAGAAAAGAACCTGGATTTTTTGGTATTGGGGGCTAGGCTTCCCGGATACGGAGAGTATCATAAAGACCATGTCGATGTCAGTGCAGAAATGTATGCAAAAATGCTTAATGACCAAAATGAACCCATTGATCCTGAAATACGTTTTTATTCAAGAAAAGGCTTAAAAGTTCAAAAAATCGTTCCTAATTATATGGAAGATGATCCTGAAAGTGAAAATTTTGGTGTTGTAATGGTTTGGAAAAACGAATAGGTGTATTGCTTCAATTAAATTTGCTATAATTAGCCTCGGAAGTAATATTCCCCGGTGGCGCAGCGGTAGCGCGGATTCCTGTTAAGAATAAGGTCGCAGGTTCGAATCCTGCCCGGGGAGCAGAAATACCAAAATCTTTTCTCTTATAAAGGTGATCACCATATGGAACCTGAACTAATTTTAGCCCATGTTTCTGAAAAAAATATATTAAGCAATTTAATCAGAGACTACCAAGAAGAAATACTAAAAGTAGATAATGTTGATGATTATAAATACCTAGATAGCTATTGGGAAAAGGATAACAGATGGCCATATTTTATAAAAATTGATGGGCAGGTTGCCGGATTTGTTTTGATTAATTGTCATAATATTATAGAAAAGGATGCCAAAAACATTGTTGAATTTTATATTAAAAAGGAGTTTAGAAATAAAGGAGTAGGCAAATTGGCTGCCAAAAAAGCATTTGATTTATTTCCCGGTAAATGGGAAGTAAGGGAATTAAAAGACAACTTACAGGCTATAAATTTTTGGAGGAAAGTTATTGGTGAATATACAAAAAATAATTTTCAAGAAATTATTATGAATAATGAAAAATGGAACGGGCCTGTCCAAATATTTAACACATTGAGTAATTAGTTACTGTACTACGTTGTAACTAGTTGGCACTTAAGTATGCCAAGTTGTACAATTGGGCCATGGGAGAATGTAAAATAAGACCAATAACAGAAAGTGATAGTGATTGGGTGACTTCAATTATAAAAGAACAATGGGGCTCGGTTAATATCGTTACAAAAGGTAAATTGTATCAAGCTAATAAACTTCCAGGATTTGTTGCAATTTTAGATAATAAAAAAGTCGGACTTATAACATATCACATGGGTGGTGATTGCGAAATTATTACCCTTGATAGTTTTCTTCAGGGAAAAGGGATTGGCACTTTGTTAATTAAGAAAGTTAAAGAGATTGCAAAAGCTAATAATTGTGCAAAATTGTGGTTAATTACAACAAACGATAATATGGAGGCATTACGTTTTTACCAAAAACGAGGATTTGTATTATCTGCAATATATCCAAATGCGCTAGAGAAATCTCGAAAATTAAAACCTGAAATTCCAGAAATTGGTATAGACGGTATTCCACTTAGAGATGAAATTGAACTTGAGATGAGGAAACTGTAGATTTAATACATTGGCCATCCGTGTTAGTTGTTAAATTATCTTGAATGTTTTTAAAATTGCCTCGTAAGCGCTTTCTACCGGGTCATGTGATGTAAACAAAACCGCTCTCGTATTATCCACAACGCACATTCCCCAGACTGTTGGATATTGGGATATGTTTATACCATTTAAAAATAAACAAGATTTACCGTCGAAATTATATTCTTGTTCATAATAATCAGACAAAAGCTCGTCTTTTTTGGGTGTGCCTAAACCATTTTTGTATATAAACTGATGCCTTGAACCCCCATCATAGGGCAAAATGGTTGCAGAAAAATAGCTTCCGTACTGTGCGCACAGCGAAATTCCTTTTTGGTCAGGATAACAAGTTTTTAGTTTTACTGCGTCATAGCTTAATTGAAAGGTATTTGAGCTATCTGTAGTGGTTGTCCAACTAGTCGGCACAGAATAATTTATTTTTTTAGCATTGGTTACCGTTGTAGGTATGGGGGTGTTGGTTTGTCCCAAAAACTTAAATGTTGATAGGATTTGATTTAGTTCGGTTTTGTTGTTATCTTGCGTGTGGATTAAAAATCCCAGTTTGCCATTTGTAAACAATATGTTAGTAACCTTAAAAGTTATTTCTTTTCCACTTGCAAGTGCCGTTACATCATTTTCAAACCATACTATGTCCCAATTTCCGATTGTTTTTTGTTCTTTTTCTTTACCCAATTCGCCCCAGTTTGTAGAACTAAAAAGTGATGGATTTTGTTGGTATTTAGTTGTAAGATTGTCGGCGCTTCCTACATACGGAATAACACTTAAATGTAACAAATCCTCTTTTGTTTTACCGCCAATTAAAATATATCCTTCTGGATAGGCTTCCCCTGTGGGAGGTATTTCAGACCATCGGCTCGGATACTTGAATGAAAATTTGTATAAGTCATTGTTATAAGTTTTCCAGTTGATTGTTGGGTCAGTTGTAGGGGATGGCGTTTCTGTGGTTGGTGTGGGTGTAATTTGAGCTAGATTGGGTTGTTCTTTTTTAATCTGAAAGTTTTGATAAGCAAAATAACCTGTTAAGCTCAATGATAAGATAACAAGAATAATTAAACCTGGAATTACCCACCTTTTACTTGATCGGACTTGAGTTAAAGTCTGCGGCTGAGATTCATCAACTGATTGCTGTATCGCATTTGTTTGTGTCTGCTGGGGTTGTGGTGTTACTAATTTGGAATTAATTAAGTCATTATCTGTTTCCATAATTATAGTTTACATCAAATGTATGCGAATATCCCAATTGGATTTAACTCAGATATCCCATAGCTTGACATTCTCCTCCAGTAGTGCTATAATACCCCCTAGAGCTTAGTTTTTAAGTGATATTACTCGGTTTGTTAGATAAAGGTACCCCATTATTTTTTTCGTATCTTTTCTCCAAATTAGATACCTTTTTTAAATTAAGCTCCATATATATGTACAAAAACAAAAGGTCGGGGTTTCGTGGGGGAAACAACAGGCGGGGTTTTCGTGTCAAAACGTTTGACCCTACAAATATGATTAATAGTCTAAGTAGTATGCCTGTTGAGTATAAAAAGGAAGTAGAATTTGTTCCCAATAACAATTTTGCCGATTTTAAAGTCGACCCCAGACTTAACGCAAATATTATTAAAAAAGGATACAAAACCCCGACTCCAATTCAAGATAAGGCAATACCTGTAATTATAGAAGGCAATGATTTAGTTGGTATTGCCAGAACCGGAACCGGTAAAACTGCAGCTTTTTTAATCCCGTTTATAAACAAAGTCTTAAAAAATCCCTCTGAAAAAGTATTAATTTTAGCTCCAACACGCGAGCTTGCAGTCCAAATTAGAGACGAATTTGTATCTTTTACACAAGGGTTAAATATTTATAGCGTACTTTGCATTGGGGGCGTTAGTATGTATGGCCAAATTAAAAGTCTACTAAGAAATCCTCAATTTGTGATTGGTACTCCGGGCAGGATTAAAGACTTGGAAAAACAACATAAATTAAATCTTTTTGGTTTTAAAAATGTTATTTTGGATGAGGTTGATAATATGTTAGACATGGGGTTTATTCACGATGTTGATGCTATTATCAGTAAACTTTCCCCCAATCGTCAATCATTGTTTTTTTCTGCCACCATTACCGAAAAAGTTGAATGGGTAATGAGGCGGTTTTTAAAAAATCCGGTGGTAGTTAAAATTGATTCAGTTGCGCCCACCACTAATGTATTCCAACAAATTGTAAAGGTGGGTAATAATGCAAAAATTGAAGTATTACATCAAATTCTTATTCAAAAAGATTTTGAAAAAGTATTAATCTTTGGACGCACCAAGTTTGGTATAGAAAGACTTTCGGATCAATTAACAGATAGGGGATTTAAGGCCTCGTCAATTCATGGCAATAAAAATCAAAATCAAAGACAAAGGGCACTAAATGATTTTAAAAATGGTTTTACTAAACTTCTTTTGGCAACAGATGTAGCTTCCCGTGGATTAGACATTAGAGATGTTACTCATGTTATTAATTATGATTTACCCGAAAGTTATGAAGATTATATTCATAGGATAGGAAGAACCGGTAGGGCAGGCAAACACGGTGTTGCGTTAACTTTTGTCGATTAAATATTAATTTACTCCCCGGCCGCATTTACCCTCTAAAATTGCATCTTTGAGATCGGTTATGTTTTTGATTGGCACGGAACAGGAGTTATATTGCCAGCCAACACTTTCCACCTCATGCGCGTCACTATTAAAAACGCAGGGTAAAATCCGTCTTTCATTTATATTACTTGTGCATTCCTGAAAATCAATTCCAAAATTTTTTAATTCACCGTCAGTGTAATAAGTGCTTTTTATATTTGGATGAGCCGCAATTGCCAAGCCCCCTTCTATGTGAATTTGTTTGACCTTTTCACCTAGTTCCAAATTAGGATTTATATATTTATTAATGTTTACTGCCACAATATGAATTCTTTTTGTTGTAATTTCTTGCCCAGGGAAACAGAGAATTCTATTCTCAGCTTTGCATTTAGCAAGTATGTCGGGACAAACCTCGTGATCCGTAATTGCAATAAAACTTAATTGTTTTTTTAATGTAGCATTAATAATTTCGTCGTAGGTATTGTTGCCGTCAGAACAGGTGGTATGAAGATGCAAGTCCCCGATTGATTTGGGTAATATAGTCCCTTTTTTGTAGAAATAAAAAACAGCAACAATAAAAGTAAGTAGTATTAAAATTGGCAGAACTTTTTTCATCCATTTATTTTAACCGTTTTTCCAGTCGTTCCAGTCAATGGGGGAAGTGTCATCCGGTTCGCCGTTATAATTAATTGTAATTTCTTCTCCTTTTTTGATATCTTTGATGGCTCTATAAACCATAGTTCTAGATCTGAAATTTTGTTTCCAATCAGCATTTGGAGTGAATGAATGATTATAAATTGAGCCAAATCCCAAGGCCAGTGCTCCGCTTCTTGTACTTTTCCAAGGGTAAATATAAAAATTAAAAATTGTTTTTTCTACAGTTTTTCTTTCTTTTGCCTCAACGTGGATAATGGGGCAGTTTTCAACAATTTCTCCTTCTTTAAAATTTCTTAAGGCAAAAACGCCTCTGCCTTTTTTGAAAGTATTTTTGACAATAAGATCGTTAGTCTGCATTATTGATATAATACCTTACTATGCAAACATGGAAAAGGATTAAAAATAATCCTGAATTATTACAACAATATTTAGTCAGAGAAAAGGTAATTGATGCGGTTCGTTTGTTTTTTAAATCCCAAAAGTTTCATGAAGTTTTTACCCCAATACTGGTTCCCGTTCCTTCTACCGAACCAAATTTAGAAGTGTTTAAGTCTGAATTGATAACGACCAAAGGTATCAAAAGAAATAGTTATTTAATAATGTCGCCTGAATACTCAATCAAAAAATTACTAGCGGCAGGGATAGGGAATTGTTTTGAAATTACCAAGTGTTTTAGAAATAAAGAAGAAGTTAGTTCTCTCCATAATCCTGAATTTACCATGCTGGAATGGTATAGAGTTAAGGCTGATTATACGGACATAATGACAGATTTTGAACAACTTTTTGTATCAATAATTAAATCTCTTATCCCTAATATTAATTTGGCCAAATGGGAGTATCAGGGAAAATATTATGACATTACGCTACCCTGGCCAAGAGTCAGAATAGAGGAAGCTTTTAAGAAATATGCAAAGGAAGATGTATTAAAAGTTACTGATGAAGATTTTTATAAAATATATTTTAATGAAGTAGAACCACATCTAACTAAAGCCCAAAGACCGTTTTTTCTTTATGACTATCCAATTTCCCAAGCCTCTTTGTCCCGTTCGGCTAAAGACTCAAGATTTGCAGAAAGGTTTGAAGTATTTTTGGGGGGAGTGGAACTGGGAAACTGTTTTTCGGAGTTAACTGATGCTGTTGAACAAAAAAAGAGATTTGAGATGGATAAAACCCTTCGACAAGCTCAGGGTAAAACAGAATATCCGATTGACGATGAATTAATTGATGCTTTGGAATCCGGTTTGCCAAGATCGGCGGGTATTGCGGTTGGGATAGACAGACTTATTATGTTAGCCGCGAATGTAACTTCAGTTTCCCAAACTTTCTTTTTCCCGGGAGAAGAAATATTTAATTTATAAAATAAGATATTGACAAGTTTTGAGTTAAACTTCATAGTAATAGTTAAGTTATGGAACCTTCATTTACACAAAAAATTGAACCAGTATCCTCTCCAATATTTCCAGTTCCAAACACCGGTTTTTCTGCAAAAAAATTATTGTTTATATTTGGTTTAGTGGTAGTGCTTTTTATTATTTGGCAATTAGTTTCCAATCCGATGATTGTTACGGTTACAGGTAGTGGAACCGTGTCTGTTCCTGCAACAAGTGCTTCGCTTAGTTTTAATATTTTGTCTTCCGGAAATTCCGTACAAGAGGCAATAGCTAACGTAAAGGCCAAAAGTGTTTCAATCACTTCTATTATTAAAGCCAAGGGTATAGCAGAAGCTGACATTATTCAAACCCAAATAACTGCTGCTCCGGCTACAAACGGACAAGGGTATCAGGCTTTAATTCAAATGGGGGCTAAAACCATAAATATAAATGGGATACCGGACTTAATTACCGTTCTTTATATTAATGGTGTTTCGTCAGTTTCCCAACCAGTTTTTTCGGTTGAAAACTCTTCAAGTCTTCAAACAAAAGCGATTGAGGATGCAATGAAAGATGCTAATACCCAATCAAAACAATTAGCAAAAAATCACTTTAAACTTTTTAGAAAAATTATTAATGTTTCCCAGACTTCTTCCGGAACAACCAGTACAACAACATCCAAGCCAGATCCACTAACTGGTACAAATAACCAGCAAGCCGCCACCAATGGGGTCTTCAAAATTATCCAAGCCGTGTCGGTGAGCTACAAGATGTGGTGATTAAATAATAATTTGATCAAAATCATGGTCTTCAACGGGGATACCTAAACTTTTTCTGTTGTATCCGTCAAGAAAATATTTAGGAAGTTTTATTTGAAGATTGTTATGTAAATATTTCGCAGCGTTATTTTCCAATTCATCACCTCTAGTTTTTTCCAAACCGGATTCTTCTTTTTGAGAATGATCTAAAACATGAACCCATTCTTCTAATGAACACAGTGCCTGGACTTTTTTCCAGAGTGGGGGAACTTCGATATTTTGACTGCGCATATTTAAAACGATGTCAATATCTGAAGGTATCTCTAATCTTTTAGAATCCCATCCATGACCATGTGTTAAGACTTCTTCGATAACTTGTGACAAGAATTTGGGATCATCGATCTCATTTAAATCGTTAATATATATTGGAATATTCGGATGTTGAATCTGGATATTGTATTTTTCCGTAAATTCTACAGCCTGATCACTTCCGTTTGAAAGTAAATCGATGGCCTCTTGAAAATTATTTTCTTTATATTTATCTGTCGCTTTTTTAATATAACCTTCAATGGCCAAAGACCTTTCATTAATTGGCACCATCTCTGGGCTGTTGTCTATGTTTGACATAAATTAAGGTCGGTATCTTAATCGAATCATGTTGGCCAAATCTTGATACTGAGCGGCTAGTTCTAATTGACCATTGTTTGCATAAAACTGTTGATTAAAGAGAACTTGACGAAGTTCAGATTCCCAGTTACCAGTAATACCGGAATTAATATAATCTAGGGCATGCCCCCCTTCATGTCCTACTTTTTGTGCTGCCATCAATATCGTTTCATCTGTATTATTAAGACCATATATTTGTTGATAACCAGTAAGATCGGAAAGTACCAATTCAGCAGTTTTTGTCTGATTAAAAATTCCACAAGTGCCTGTAATACACACACTACCAGTATTTGGGCCATATAGTTCCCCCATTTGTTGAGCGTTTAATACGGTGATTTTGATACCTTTATTTTTCAAAGATGCCAAAGCATCACTTATGCCAGATGAAGTTGGATTTTTCATCAAATCTTCTTGAAAATAATAAAGCATATCTTCGGGCATCGGTCCTGTTTTTAATTTATTTGGAATAGGACCGTAAGAACTAAGATACTGACTATATGTCTCCAAAGGATCAACGTTGTATATATCGTAAAGTGCAAAATTGGTGGATAATCTGCCTTTGAGATTATTAAGGGTAGTCTTGGTGGCGATGGATATATCTTGGGCACTGCCCATCATGCTTTCAGTGAAGGCGGCAGGATTTGCCAAGTATGAACTGGCAAACCCCATACCTGCATTTAGGCAGGCTTCAGATTCATACCCCTGTGTTTCACAAGTAATAATTGCAAGTGGGCCCTCTGCAAGTGTTAGGGCGGCTATCCCAGTTTGTATGATAGTACTGCTGGCCAGAGTGGTTGCTACTGTTCCAATAGCCGGTGCAGCAGCCACTACTGCTCCTACAGCAACAGCAGCTCCAGCTGCGGCAGCTACTCCTTTGGACGATTCGGCTACATATTGTTCGTAGGAAATATTATGGCAGTAGGGGAAGGCAAAGCCCATACCTCCCCCTCCTCCATAATTAATATCCGCGTAACAATTTCCGGACACACATTCACTACCAATTGAACATGTTTCTCCAATAGCTTTAAGATCTGGTTTACAAACTGCAGGAGTTTTAGTGCCGTCACACCCACCTCCACAAGTAATTGAACTCCATGTACCGGACGTTGAACAAGTTTTAAGTAAATCACCAGTACATTGGGTGCTTCCCGGAACACACTCTTGATTTGAATAACTTTCACCTATGTGGGTGATTACGTTACCGCATTCTCCCGGAGAATTGCCACTGGCAATACATTTGTCGTAGTCGCTCATGGAAACAATATTGTCTTTACAAACTCCAGCTTCACAAGTTTGAGTATTGGTACAGGTGGTAGAGAGCCATCTATCACCCGACGTGTTGCAGGTTTGGGCAATATTTCCTACACACTGTTTTCGTCCTGGGGTACAAAGTGTTCCTAATGGTTTACAAACTGCACATCCTGTTGAGGGAATGTAACAATAATTCCCGTATCCACATTCTGCATCGGTTGAACATGGTTCCAAACAAGAACTTTCCGGAAGTGAAGTTGGGGCAGGTTCACAATCTGTATTTGTGTTATTACATCCATAAGGACATTCACGAACGGTTATCTGGCCGTTACAAAGACTGTTATTTTTCTTTAAAGTTCCGGAAACGCAAGTGGTTTTTGTTGTATCACAATCTTGCGGAACACAAAGATTGTCACTATTACAATTTAGCCCTGCACAACAATAGTATGGATCCAAACAAGATCTTCCTGCTCCTTGACAGCTTAATGTGTCAATAGTCCCTTCACAAACCCGTGATGAAGTAGTTGTAGTTTTATTTCCCGTACAAACTTTAGTTGTTGTTGGAGGTATCCAGGTACAGGTTCCAAGAAATTCTGAACTCTTACAAGCTGCTTGTGTTTGAGCTGTTGAAAGTTCCTCTGTACAACTACATGTTCCTCCTTTGGTGATCACATTTGAATAACTGCATCCAGATGTTCCACTACTACAATCTGATTCTGAACAAGGAGAGGTGGTTGAACTTGAATTGGTTTTTAAATTACATCCGCTTATAGAATTACACTCACTATCGGGAACATCTTTACAAGAAGTATATGTTGTAGAGGCGGCTTTATTTTTTATATTTCTGGAAACACTAGTATTTTTTACAGCTACTACCCCAACGACTAAAGTGGCAATTAAAAATCCTACAGCCATTAAACTCAAAGGATCAATAAACCCTTTTACATAATCCCTCTGAATTTTAAACATAGTTCATTATCACAAAAATAACCTAAATTTAAAATAACTTCTTGCCGTTTGGCCTATTTTTCGGGTACAATAGCACTTATGGCAAACACAATTAGCGCCGGAAACATCACCAAGGGCAGTTTTTTTATTTTTAAAGGATTTCCTGTTTTTGTAACCAAGGCGGATTTTATGTCACCGGGGAAAGGTGCCGCAATAATGCGGGTTAAATTCAAAAATGTAGCTACGGGGGTTGCTGGGGAGTTTACTTATAAAACAAACGAAACAATAGAGGTCGCCGAAATTGAAAAAAGAGAAATGGAATATCTTTACCGCGATAGTGATGATTTGGTTTTTATGGATCCAAAAAATTTTGATCAAGCTTCTATTCCAATGGGACTTATTGAAGATCAATTTGGGTATTTAACACCAAATCTAAAATGCTGGATAGTCTGGCATAAAGGTATTGCGATTGGAGCCAACCTTCCACCCAATGTTACATTGGTGGTAACTGAATCTCCGGATGATATTGCCGGCAATACCGTTAATGCTCCCAAAAAGACTGTAAAAGTGGAAACCGGAATAGAAGTTCAGGTGCCTTTATTTATCAAGGTTGGCGAAAAAATTCAGATCGATACCACGAGTGGAGAATACTTGGGCAGAATTAAATAATTTAAGTTAAAATAAATTAATGTCTGTCTTACCTTTTATACTAGCAATTTCCCCTTTTGTCTTATTTCTATTTTTTCTTTTCTGGAAAAAAACTCAGCTTGTTTGGGTATCTTTAACCACTTTAATTCTTGTGTGTTTACTGTCAATTTTATATTGGAAAATAATTCCCGATTTTCTCATTGGCTCATTAATTAAGGGTTTTTTGGTGGCATTGGATATTTTCTTTATTATTTTTGGAGCTATTTTGTTTTTGGAAATATTAAAGGTTACGGATGTTATTAAAAATATTGGTTTTTACCTTGAGTCAATTTCAAAAGACATTAGAATTCAGGTAATTTTTTTGGCTTGGTTTTTTGAGAACTTTTTGGAAGGAACGGCAGGTTTTGGTACTCCTTCAACTATTGTGGCACCACTATTAATGGGACTTGGGATTAGTCCGGTTAAGGCTGTAATCATTGCTCTTTTGGGAAATAGTGCTTCTGTTGCCTTTGGGGCTGCCGGAACTCCTATCAAGGTTGGTTTTGGGGCCCTGGCGGGGAGTAGCCTACCTTGGACTGCCGCACTACTAAATTTAGTAGGCATTTTGGTTCCTGTTTTTATACTTTGGTTTATCACCAGAGGTAAGATAAAGGCAAATAAAGAATTTTTTGAAGCTTTGCCGTTTGCCATTTGGTCGGGTGTGGCTTTTACCGTTCCTTCAATTCTGGCTCTTTTCCTGGGTCAGGAATTTCCGTCAATAATAGGAGCAATTATTGGCTTAATTTTAGTTTTAATCACTACAAAATTAAAAATATTTATTCCTAAAATAGAAAAAGAAATGACGGATGTTGTCACAAAAGCAACTTTACCTATTTTAAAAGTAATTATGCCTTACATTATTCTAATAATTCTTTTGGTGGTAGGTAAATTTACAATTGGGACTGCTGGTATTCCTGTTCCTTTAATCATCAGACATACATTTTCTTATTTTAACCCCGGGTTTGTATTTATTATCTCTAGTGTAATCTCAATTCTCATATTTAAAGTTAATTTAACAAGAGTTTATCCAATTATCAAAACATCTTTTAAAAGATCTGTCGAACCGTTTTTGATAATTGCGTTTATGTCTGGAGTGGCTCAAGTGATGGTCAATTCAATCCATAACTATTCACTTTTGCCTTCAATGATAAATTATTTAGCCTTACATACCAAAAATATGTTTTTACCCCTCTGGGCTCCGATTGCAGGGGCTTTTGGAAGCTTTTTAACAGGTAGTGCAACTGTATCAAACCTGATGTTTGGAAATTTTTTGGCTACATCGGCTAAAGAATTAGGATTTAGGGTAGACTCGGTGTTGGCCCTGGCCCTTGTTGGGGGAGCAGCCGGAAACATGATAGCCTTGGCCGATATTATAGCAGCAGAGGCAGTAGTGGGACTTAAAAATGAAGAAAGAAAGGTACTAAAAGGAGTAATTATTCCTTGTGTTATTTATGTTTTGGCTGTTGGGCTAATTGGAATTTTGTTTTTGCGCTAAAAACTAGTTCCCAACTAACAAAAAACACTCCTGTATAGAATAAATCCCCAAGAATTGTATTTCGGAAAAAAGGAATGGCCAATGTATAACATTCAATTAAACCAGTAAGAGTGTGGTTATATATACCAGAAGAGGCATAAACCATAAAATTAGTTGTAATAAAAAATATTACAGATGAAATTAATGAACCAAAAACAACATTTTTGGGATTATTGTGTTTTTTTAAATAAAATCCAATCAAAACCGATATTAAAAAGCTCCCGTAAACAGTTAGCCTCATTGGCAGGTTATCAAAACCAATAAAAAAGTCCGACATAATCATGGCTAGTATAGGTAGAATTAGTGCTTGTTTTTTGGGTAAAAAAGTTCCGCCAAAAATTGCCATTGCCGCAATTGGCACAAAATTTGCAGGGTGGGGAATAATTCTACTTACCATACCGATTAAAATAAAAGTTACAGGAGAAGCGAGCTTATTGATAAGATTTTTCATTTTAATAGGTGGAAATTTGCCACTTTATATTGTCATTATTTTTTATTAAGTAGCTTCCTGCTCCAACTTCTGCAGGCTTACCATTAATAATCAAACTCCAAAATTCGCGTTTGGCCACACTGGCACTTTGTCCATTTATACTGGTAACAAAAGCGTTTGCCCCTGTTCCAGAGGTAACAACTTTGGCATTCGCATTTGTTGCCTCCAGTGCGGTTTTGCCTACAAGATTACTAATATCAAACACTTCTGTATTTTTGCCAATAATTATAGTCAAACTGGCCTTTTCTAATTGATTAACAGTTTGATTGGGGATCGTGGAACCATTATTTAAAAACTTAAAGCCCAAAAAAGCCAAAATCAAAATAGCCACTAAAATAACCAATTTTAGGTATTTTTTCATAGACCAATTAATTTACCCCCCACACGCCAAACCGTCAAGAGGGGCAATACGGTTATTCTGCGGTAAATTTGCGGTAATTAATACACTTATTCAAATACTGTATAATTAATTTAAATGTTATGAATGTAATTATTTATTCCACAACCTCATGCCCGTATTGTGAACAGCTTAAAAGTTATCTAACTCAAAAAAACATTTCATTTATTGAAAAATTAATCGATCAGGATGATAATGCAAAAAAGGAGTTAGAAACATTATCTGGTGGCTTTTTGGGAGTTCCTTTTTCGGTGATTATCAATAATGACGGAACAAAAGAAACGATATTGGGATTTGATAAAGGCAAGTTTGATAGAATTATTGCAATATGATTTTTGTTAATTACAAAACATTTTTAGAAAGCTCAGGGGAGGCGGGTTTAAATTTAACAAAACAGATTGAAGATGTTGCCCGTGATACACAAATTAAAATTATTCCGGTTGTACAAGCAATCGATGCTCAAAAAATTATTTCCTCAACCACACTTCCTGTTTGGATTCAGCACGTTGACCCAATTACTTACGGCGCTAATACTGGTTGGACTTTACCGGAAACGGTATCAAAAATTGGGGCTTTGGGTGTTTTTTTAAACCATTCAGAACATAAATTTAAATCTTTTGAAGAATTAAAAGCTGCTAATGAAAGATCTTTAAGCTCCAATTTGCAAACACTAATTTTTGCGGGGGACTTGGATGAATTAAAAAAGGTTTGTAGTCTTACCCCCACATTTGTTTCCTATGAGCCGGCGGAGTTTATTGGTTCCACTTCAACTTCTGTGGCGGAAGCTAAACCTGAAATTATTGCCGAGGCGGCCAAAATTGCCAAAGAATTTGGAATTCCTTTAATAGTTGGGGCTGGAATTAAAAGTACTAGTGATGTAAAAAAGAGTTTGGAATTGGGGGCTGTTGGAATAGCTATTGCAACAGGTGTAATTAAAGCACCCGACCCAAAAGCAAAACTTTTGGAATTAATAGAAGGATTTAAATAAAAAAAGTGAAAATATACATAGGAGCCGATCATAGGGGATATGAGTTAAAGGAAAAAATTTGCCGTTGGCTTTTTGAGTTGGAACACGCCTATATGGATGTTGGAGCTTCGCATTTGGACCTAAATGATGATTACACAAAATATGCAGCCGAAGTTGCCAGTTTGGTGGCAGGGAACCCCAATTCTAGGGGAATTCTTATCTGTGGCAGTGGAGTAGGAATAGAAGTAGCTGCTAATAAATTTGATGGAATTAGAGCCGCAATTGGGAAAGATGTTTTTCAGGTTGAAGCAGGAAGAAATGATGACGATATGAATATTTTGGTTTTGGCATCTGATTATACAGATGAAAAGGAAGCCAAGGGGATGGTGATTGCTTTTTTGGAAACAAAGTTTTCCGGTAAAGAAAAATACAAAAAAAGACTTCAGGAAATAGAGAATATAGAAGCAAATAATTAAGAATAATGTAACTTGACAAAATAATGGAGTGTGTATAAAATAATGGTATGCAACAAATAGTTTCCATTACCAGTCAAGGTCAGCTTACAATCCCCAAGTCGTTTTTGCTTGATCTGGGCATTGATTCATCTACAAAAGCAGTAATTATAAAAAAAGGAAGAGTACTGGAGGTTCATCCAAAAAGAGACTTTTGGTCTTTGGCTGGGTCGTTAAAATCGTCAGTCAAACTAACTGATGAAGAATTAAAAAAGGCACGCGAGGAATTTTCTAATTCGTGGGCAAAAAAATGATTGAATTATTAGACACAAACATAATTTTGCGGTTTTTAGTTGGAGATATTTCTGAACAGAAAAAATCAGCAGAAAAGATTTTTAAAGAGGCAGAAATTGGGAAAAGAGAAGTGTTGATTAAATCATTGGTTATTGCCGAAGCCTGTTTTGTTTTGGAATCATTCTACAAAAAGTCAAAAGAGGAAATTGCCTCAAGTATGGAAGTTTTGTTGTCTCAAAAATGGATAAAAGTTGAAGACAGGCAAACATTATTAGCTATGTGGCCTTGGTATAAAGAGGGTTCTCATTTTGTGGATAGCTTTCTTTTGTCGGACTCAAAGATTAATAAATACAAACTTTTAACATTTGACAAGAAATTGGAAAAGAAATCTTCATAATAGTTTTGATACAATGAATTAATGCCACAATTTCCAAAAATTACCGACCTTGATGTATCTGGCAAAAGAGTTTTACTCCGGTTGGATTTGGATACAAATCCCAATCTAGACGATCTTCGTCTAAAAGCTTCTTTTGAGTCACTTGATTACCTAAAAGAAAAAGGAACGTCAAAAATTATTATTTTGGCACACAAGGGCCGGCCTTCGCATGAAGCTACGGCCGGCGAAGCCGTCCCTTCAGATAGAGAAAGTTTAAGTTTAAAACCGTTCCAAACAATTTTTGACAAATGGGGGGCAGAGGTTTATGAAAATCTAAGATTTGATCCTCGTGAAGAAAAAAATGATCCTGAATTTGCAAAAGAACTTGCTTTGTTGGGCGACATCTACATCAATGATGCATTTGCCTCGTCGCATCGTGAACACACATCTATTGTCGGACTGCCAAAATTACTACCTCACGCATTAGGTTTTAGATTCCAAAAAGAAATAGAAAATCTTTCGAAAGTTTTTGAAAATCCAGCTCGTCCACTCCTTTTTCTCATCAGTGGTCTAAAAGAAGACAAATTAAATTACGTCAAAGAATTTGAAAATATCGCTGACAAGATTTTAATTGGTGGAAGACTTCCGGAGCTTCTTGGGGACAAAGCTCTGGAAAGTGTTCGGACCCAAGAAGGAAAAGTGATTATTGGAAATTTGGTGATGGATAAAGAAGATATAACTTTAAATACAATTGAGAGATTTGAAAAAGAAGTAGAAAGTGCCAAGACAATTGTAGTTTCCGGGCCACTTGGAAAATATGAAGATGAAGGTCATAGGCAGGGGACAGTGAGAGTCCTAAGAAAAGTAATAGATAATAAAGAAGCTTTTAAGTTAGCGGGAGGTGGGGATACGGAAAGCGCACTCAGCTCCCTAACTACGGCCGACGGCCGACAGCTTTCGGAAGGATTTGACTGGGTAAGTGTCGGGGGAGGAGCAATGCTTGAGTTTTTGAGTAAAAAAACACTGCCGGGGATAGAAGCATTGAAAGGGGGTGAAAATTAATGTTAAAAAATATTTCAAAATGGTTAGTGGTGATAGGTGCGGCAAATTGGGGTTTAATCGGTTTATTTAATTTCAACTTGGTTACTTTCTTATTTGGGAAATGGCCGATTGTTGTAACAGTGGTTTATATATTGGTCGGAGTTGCCGGCCTTTGGGCAATTTACAATAAGATCGTACATCCGTCGAAGAAAAAAAAGTAAAGCAAACGAGTTAATTCTTGTTAGCCAAAAAGGTTTTGACCATTCGTATTGGGTATTCCAAAAAGAAGGACTCTGGGTGTTTTTTGAGCCTTCTTGCGGATATGCCAACTATTAGTTTGGGGTCATAACCAATTTTACCTTTAACCTTGGCAATATTTAGGGAAAGATCTATATCTTCGTGAACTTTTTTGTCGTCTAAATTCACAATGTTTTTGACTTTATTCCAAATATCCTTTCGTAATGCCATGTTTGGTCCTATTAAATGTCTTTTACCTCTTGAAAATGCTCTTAATGATTCAAGATATATTTTTGAAGGGGTAGAAGAAGTTTCTTTACGGAAAAGATCCGTAAAAGTTACCGGTCCCGTGAGTGCGTCTATTTTTTTATCCCCCTTCGCGAAAACCCCGGGCGTAAGCCCGTGGGTAAGCGAAGCGTTTTTGCTTCGGAGGGATTCCGCTCCCGACGAAGCTTGGGAGAAGGAACCCTGACCGTGAGGTCGGGGAGCTTCATTTTCAAAATTCTTCTTTATTCGTTTTATCCAATCTTTTGGAACTATGACGTCGGCATCACATCTGGCAATAATTTCATACCTGGTTGAATTAAAACCCCTGTTTCGGGCGGGAATCATACCCTGTGTTTTTTCTTTAACTATTCGCACTTTGAATTTTTTTGCAATTTCAATAGTTTTATCTCTACAATTGTTATCAACAATGATTATTTCATCTGCTGGTACAATTTGATTTGTAAGACTAAAAAGACACTTTTTGATATATTTTTCTTCGTTGTAGGCGGGAACAACCACAGAAACCTTCATGACCCATTATATAATGAAATTGATATTGCCTTGTCACTTGACACCAGTTATAACATGTTATAACATAGTACTAACATGCAAATTCAAACTGTGTTTAAAGCTGGCAATAGTGAAGTGGTGGCCATTCCACCCGAAATAAGAAAAAAATCAGGGATAAAAGCCGGATCAAAAGTTGTTGTTGAGGCCACTTCAGATGGGGCTACGATTATTATTAACAGGGTTGAAAACAACGATAAAAAAGCTGTCTTTTCCCCGGACTTTTTTGGATGGCTTGAGAAATTCAATGGGGAATATGGCCAAGCTCTTGCTAAGTTGGCTAAAAAATAAGTGGAAGAAATAATTTTTTTGGAACTCGATGAAATCCTTGCTATTCATTTTGACCAAATAAGCAGGTATGGTGGCTTGCAAGGCGTAAGGGATTTTGATTTGTTGCTTTCCTCTGTTCTTAGAATGCGGGCTAGTTTTGGTGGCAATGATTTGTACCCAGATATTTTTCAAAAGGCTGCTGTTTTGATTCATTCTTTAGTATTGAATCATCCGTTTGCAGATGGGAACAAGCGAACAGCCGTGGTTTCTTGCGCCAGATTTTTATTTGTTAACAAATACCACCTTAAAGTTAGTAATACTGAACTAATAAGTCTTCCTTTAGATATCGCAAATAAGAAAGTTGGAATTGATGGAATCTCCCTTTGGCTCAAAAAACACTCCAGGAAAATTTAATACTATATACACCTTTAAAGACCAAGTCTTTAAAGGTCAACAAGGCCTTTAGCTTACCAAGCCGATATTGTATTATGAATGTATGGTTAAAGTTGGCATTAATGGTTTTGGGAGAATTGGAAGACTTGCTTACCGCATTGGTGTATTAAAACATCTCGATGAAATCGTTTTTGGGGCAATTAATACCTCAGGGAGTATGCCAACTTCTTCTTGGGCCCACCTGACAAATTACGATACTATGTATCGGGCTTTCCAGTACAAAGTACAGAGTACAGAGTACAAAGATCCAAAAGAAACCACCGATGAGGACCCATTAATAGGGGAATTCCAAATACCGGAAAGAAATGTTAAAACTCCAATCTTGGCTCAAAAAGATCCTGCCAAAATTCCTTGGGGAAAATATGGAGTGGATGTGGTGATTGAATCAACAGGTGTGTTTACAAAAAAAGAAGATGCAATGAAACATGCCATTGGGGGAGCTAGACGTGTTGTGATTTCTGCTCCAGCTAAAGGAGAAAATGTTGGAACATACGTAATTGGTGTAAATGAGATTGAAGGAAACCCCGAAGTGATCAGTAATGCCAGTTGTACAACAAATTGTGTTGCCCCTGTTATGGCCGTACTTTCGGCTAATTTTGGAGTTGAAAAGGCCGCAATGACAACAATCCATGCGTATACTGATGATCAAAATTTGCAGGATGGTTCCCATAAAGACCTACGAAGATCAAGGGCGGCCGGGCAAAATATTGTTCCCACAACCACAGGGGCGGCAATTGCTACAACAGAAACAATCCCGGAACTTTCTGGTATTTTTGATGGCATGAGTTTGCGGGTTCCCGTTACAACCGGGTCGATTACGGACTTTGCTGTTGTTTTAAAGAAAAACGTAACAGTGGAAGATGTAAATAATGCTTTTAAAGCTGCATCGGAAAACGCCATCTATAAGGGAATATTGGCAGTTTCTGAGGAACCAATTGTCTCAAGCGATATTATTGGTAGAAGTGAATCTTCGATAGTGGATCTTCCTTTAACTCAGGTAATCGGCGGCAATTTGGTCAAAATATTTTCTTGGTATGACAATGAATGGGGATATGCCAATCGCCTGGTAGAACAAGTTATACGTGTTGGACGATCTCTGGGGGGTCAGAACATCCCAGTAGATCCGATAACACTATCGTTTAAAAATTAACCTAATTATTCTAATTGATCTAATTTCTAAATAATGCCTAAAACCCAATTGATGATTAGATATTATTTAGGTCAATTAGGTTAATTAGATCAATTAGAAATTTGACTCGTATGGACGAACAAAATAAATACGCAACAAAACATTACATAAAAAATATTGCTATTTTTGGTGATGCTGATATTTCTGAAGCCGACGAAACATATAAAGCCGCCTTTGATGTGTCTCAGACGTTAGCAGAAAAGGGGTATGCGATTGTCGATGGAGGAGGTCCGGGAGTAATGGAGGCGGCAACAAGTGGGGCCAAAAAGGGAAATGGAAAAACAATTTCTGTTACTTTTGATCCTGTGAATGCTCCGGGTTATGAAGGCAAATATATTAAAAACGTGACAGACACGGAGGTTGTAACCACAAATTACATTGAACGCATGTTCAAGCTGATGGAATACGGAGATGTGTTTATCATTTTTAAAGGGGGGAGTGGAACAATTTCCGAGTTCGGAATCGCCTGGGTTTTGGCCAAACTTTATTACGGGCACCATAAGCCATTCATTTTATACGGAGATTTTTGGGTGGAAATAATAGACACATTTAAAAAAAATATGAATTTGGATGCAAAAGAGATGGCTGTTTTTGAAATATGCAGGAATAAAGAGGAAACACTTTTGGCGATAGAAAGGTTTGAAGAAAAAATTTCCGACAGGGACCATTCTGAATATAAAAACGGGGATAAATATGATAAGGCGTTCACCAAATGACTAGTTACTAGAATATAGTAGCTAGTAGCTAGAATGGAACAAACACAAGAAAACAAATTAAAAAAAATAGCACTCCAGGTTCGACGCGACATCATTGAGATGATCTACAAGGCTGGGAGTGGGCATCCCGGGGGGTCCTTGTCTGCTGTTGAAATTTTAGTCGCACTTTATTTTGAAATAATGAAAGAAGATGATGTATTTTTTCTTTCCAATGGCCATGTTTGCCCGGCTTTGTATTCTGTAATGGCCGAAAAGGGACTCATTAACAAAAATTTACTATCCACATATACAGAAATCGGATCAGAACATCAGGGCCATCCGGAAAGAAATCGGCCCAAGGGGATAATGAATACTTCCGGTCCATTGGGACTGGGTTTAGCACAAGCAGCGGGGTATGCCGCAATTAAAAAAGATAAAAATGTTTATTGCATGACTAGTGACGGGGAACATGATGAAGGAAACCATTGGGAAGCTGTTAATTTTGCTAGCAAATACCATCTGAATAATTTAATTCAAATAGTTGACCTTAATGGAGTTCAGATTGAAGGAACAACGGAAGAAATAATGCCCTTGGGAAATTTAAAAGAAAAATATGAAGCAAGTGATTGGAAAGTTTTGGAAGTTGATGGACATGATCTTGGTCAAATAGTTGAAGTTACTAAGACCTGTTCTTTTCCAAAGAACAGGTCTTCACAAGAGCCCACTGTTATCCTGGCCCATACAACTTTCGGTAAAGGAGTTTCTTTTATGGAGGGAAATCCAAACTGGCACGCCAAAGCTCCAAATGAAGAAGAATTTATAAAAGCTATGGAGGAATTGAAATGAAATCAATCAGGGACGGGTTTGGGGAAGCATTAGTTGATCTGGGTCATAAAAACCCGGATATAGTTGTGCTGACCGCTGATCTGGCGGATTCCACTCGTGTCAAAGAGTTTGCAGACACTTTTCCAGATAGATTTTTCCAGGTTGGAGTTGCGGAGCAAGCTCTTGTTACAGTTGCTGCCGGAATGGCCGCGGCCGGAAAAATTCCATTTATAACTACTTATGCTGTTTTTTCTCCAGGACGAACTTTTGAACAAATTAAAATTACAGCCGCACTTTCTGACTTGCCGGTTAAAATAATTGGAGCTCACGCGGGGTTTGGGGCATCCATGTACGGCGCAACTCACCAAAGCTTGGAAGATATTGCTTTAATGCGCGTAATTCCAAATATGGTTGTTATTTCCCCTTGTGATTATGAAGAAGCTAAAAAGGCTACAATCGCGATTGCAGAGAATGGAAAGCCAAGTTATCTAAGACTCGCCCGTCAGGACTCGCTTGAGATAGAGACTGGAGATAGAGAGTTTAGGATCGGTAAGGCAATAACTTTGAGAGTTGGTAAGGATCCTCAAGTTGCCATCATTGGATGCGGACCTATTTTGTCCGAAGCACTTTTGGCTTCTGAAGAACTTTCTAGTATTGGGATAGAAACAATGGTTATAAACAATCACACAATTAAACCGATTGATGAAATTGCAATTACAAATGCCGCCAGAATTTGTGGAGCGATTGTCACAGTTGAAGAACACCAGGTGATGGGTGGTTTGGGTTCGGCCGTTGCCGAGGTTGTTGTCCAAGGCCATCAAGTCCCAATGGAGTTTGTTGGGGTTAAGGATTCTTTTGGCGAATCTGCAAAAACATATCAGGAATTATGGAAAAAACATGGCTTAACAAAAGAGGGGATAATAGAAGCAGTCAAAAAAGTAATGCTACGAAAAACTAATCTTCAGATATAAATATTATTGTTCGGCGAATTCAAAAGTGGAGAGGATTTGGTCAAAATATGTTTTATCAAATCCTCGAAGAAAGAATTTGTATTGGTTACTACTTTTTTCTTCAGCATAAGCACCCTCTGAAAACTCTGGTATTTCTTTAGATGAACTAATTGGGTATACAGAAATGGTTAATTGATTAGTTCCTTCATAACAGGTTTCTTCATAAAGGGGTTTATCGTTTCCATTACCATTTGTCAAAGTAATTTTGTATGTTGAGGTTGTTGGACATTTAAATTCGTATAAATATACGGAATTTGCATGTTTTTCCCAGTTTGCCGTCAGATCAGTTATTGGTGTGGGGCTAGGGACTGGTGTTGGTTGAAAAGAGGGTGTGGAAAATTTTTGGTAGGCTAAAACTCCTCCTGCTCCAAGTGCAGTAGAAACTATCGCTATCAATAAATAAATTAAAACATTTGGTTTGGATGGTTGTATAATTTCGGCTGGAGTATTATTTGTATTTTCTTCCATGTTTTATATTAATTTGAAATAGTAAAATAATTATCTGATTCATCACTGGGATATTCTTCTAGCGTGTCCGGCCTGGTGCCAACAATCCTTATTTTTGCTTGATGGGGTAGTTGGTAAATATTTGGATTTACATACCATGAATATGAATTGGTCGACCCGTTAACTGTGGTTATATATGTTCCACTACATGATGGGCAATCAAAATAATAAAGATTAAAAAAGGAAAATATTTTTGAAGAATTCCAGGTAATTGGGACATAACTACCTGCCTTTAGGGTTTCTCCGCCATTTGGGGATGTAAGTGTTACTGTGTACGCTGGTGCCGCGGTTGGTGCCGAAAATGTAATTGAATTACTTGTTGGAATTGGAGTGGGTGATGCTGATGGTTTTACGGTAGGCAAGGGTTTCGGTGTTGAAGTTTTGTTGGCTTTTTGTTGTGTCCCTAAAAATTCAAAAGTGGAGAGGATTTGGTCAAATTCAACTTTAGACATATTTTTTGGTAGTGAAAGGACTATATAAGTATTTTTTGTTGGATTTTTTATTGTGACCAAGGTGTTATTGATATCTTTATCGTCAAAAGATGTAGTTGCTGCCAATAAGTTATTAACTGTTGTTGGAGCAACTGAATATTTTAACCCTGAATCAACAGCTTCTCTTTTGGCAACTTCCGTTACATCTAGATTGGCATAAATATCAACATTATTAACTATGTCGATTTTGATAATCTCGTTGGATGTTGAAGATAATTTGGCAACTGACAAATAATGAAGATCATTTGATGTGATTTGGGAAAGTGTAAAGCGGGATGGGTAATCAAATGAAAAAGAAAAAACCGAATTGTCATATGTTGTCCAATTTGCAGTTGGAGTTGTGGTTGGAATAGATGTAGGGGTTACTATTGTCTGGGATATTGGGTTGGAAAATTTTTGGTAGGCTAATACGCCTCCCGCTCCTAAGGCAACAAAAATTATAGCCACTAGTAAATAAACCAAAATCTTGGGTTTAGTGGGAGAAAGAACTGGAGGCGGGGTGTTGTTGCCTTCCATAGACGGAGCTTGAGGCACCTCAGACGGAGGTGTGTTTGACTCTGGGTTCATATAATTTAAGTATATACCAATATCTTTATGAAAGACAGGCATACTAGGGATTGCTACAGCAAGCCTGTTATCCCAAATAGCGTTATTTCCACTTGACAACTAGCCGAAATAATGTATAATAAGCCTATGTATATTCCTAGGTATTTAACCAAAACAATAGTCAATCACCTTGAATCATCGCCAAAAGGTGTTGTTGTTTATGGTGCAAGACAGGTTGGGAAAACCACAATTTCAAACGAAATTATAAAAAGCATTGGACTAAAAACACTTTTCATAAATGGGGATCAAAGTAGATTTATCGATATTGTTTCCAGCAGGGACCTGTCCAAAATACAATCTCTCGTTTCCGGTTACGAATTGTTGTTTATTGACGAAGCTCAAAGGATACCGGAAATAGGGGTAAACGTAAAAATAATATTAGATAATATTCCGGATTTAAAGGTACTAATAACAGGGTCTTCATCACTTGATTTGGCAAGTAAGATTAGTGAACCCTTAACAGGGCGAGTATGGAGTCACCACTTATATCCGATTTCTTTTTTAGAGTTAAACAAAATATATAATCAAGCGGAATTGTTGGACAATTTGGAAGATAGGTTGATTTACGGATCGTATCCTGAAGTTTTTTCAATGACAAGTAACCAAGAAAAAAGTGAATATTTATTAAACTTAAGTGATGCGTATCTATATAAAGATCTTATGGAGTTTGGAGATATTAAAAATTCTTCAAAAATTAGAGATCTATTAAAATTATTGGCGTTTCAAGTTGGTTCCCAAGTTTCTCTTACGGAACTGGGTACTAGTTTGGCGATGAGTAAAGATACTGTGGGAAGATATATAGATCTGCTGGAAAAATCGTTTATTATATTTCGCCTTAGCGGTTTTAGTAGAAATTTGAGAAAAGAAGTTACCAAGATGGATAAAATATATTTTTGGGATTTGGGAATAAGAAATGTGCTAATCGACAACTTTAAGGCGATCGATGATAGGAATGATATTGGACCTTTGTGGGAAAATTTCTTGATAGCTGAAAGAAAAAAATATATGTCCTATATTGGGAGTATCGGTTCATCATATTTTTGGAGGACTCATACAGGAGCGGAGCTGGACTATATAGAAGAGAGTGGTGGCCTTCTTCATGGTTTTGAATTTAAATTTGGAAGTAAAACTTCCAAAATACCAAATACTTGGCAGGAAAGTTACAATAATTCTGATTTTAAATGTATCAATCAGGAAAACTTTTTAGAATTTATTGCTCCAAAAAATTAAATTAACTAAGGAGTTTGTTTTTTGGGTTTTGCTGATGGAGAAGCTGTGGCACTGGATGTGGCCTCAGGTGTATTGATAGCAATTATCGTTGGAATTGGTGTATTTGATTTTAATTCATAATCGGATAACAACTTTTTAAGTTGTTGATTTTGA
>Ga0172371_10002594_pt1 | contig 28547 bp, 25 predicted proteins | sample Lak12m_FD_114543 | JGI IMG/M metagenome (GOLD analysis project Ga0172371, IMG submission 114543) | Freshwater microbial communities from Kabuno Bay, South-Kivu, Congo - kab_022012_12m | ecosystem: Environmental > Aquatic > Freshwater > Lake | place: Democratic Republic of the Congo: South-Kivu...
CATTTCCTTGGCTTTCCTGTTCATCGTGAAGAGCCTCATAGAAAATATGGAGTGGGTGGGAGGACCCCGAGGCATTTCCGGTCATCCAAACTGGTCCTCTCTGCCGGTTGTGTACATGTGGATGATTGCATGCATTTGGGTGATCAACAACTTTGTGCGCTCCATTTACGGCAAAGCCCTCAACGCTCTGCGAGACAATGAAATGGCGGCCGAGGCCATGACGGTCAACACTCGCAAGACCAAAATGGTAGCGTTCATGCTTGGGGCTTTCTGGGCGGGAGTGGCCGGCGGACTGTTCGCGCATGTGATGCGTTTTGTGAACCCCGGGACATTCGGCATTCAGCGTTTGGCGGAGATCTTGGCCATGTTGTACTTCGGAGGGCTCAATTCGGTAGTAGGGTCCATATTCGGCGCGGTGAGCATCAATCTTATAAGCGAAATGCTGCGCCCACTTGAGCTATATAAATGGATTGTCATCCCTCTTATCTTGATCCTGGTGATGATATATCGTCCCAGCGGTTTGTTGGCGTTTCGGGAGTTCGACGTAAAAGACATTCTCCGGCCCAAGCATACCGGGGTGGGGCGAGGAGAGTAATTCATGCCTCTACTTCATGTTTCGGACATGACCTACTACTTTGGCGGACTCAGAGCGGTATATCGCTATGCTCTCACCCTCGAACCGGGCGAGATCCGTGGTCTCATCGGTCCGAACGGCGCCGGCAAGACTACCGTATTCAATTTGATCACCGGAATCCTCACCCCTACAGAGGGCACTGTGGAAATGGGAGGACGCAGCCTCATCGGGCAACAGCCTCATCAGATTGCCGCTCAGGGATTGGGCCGCACCTTTCAGAACCTACTACTTTGGCGTCACATGACCGTTGAGGAGCATGTGAAAATGGCCCACTATTCACAGCTCAGGTACGGGTTGATAGGAGCCCTCTTCGGCACTCCTCGGCGTATCGCGGAAGAGCGACGGATTGCTGAGAATTCCATGCGCCTCATGGAAATATTCGATGTGGCAAGGTACCGGAACCTTCTCGTCGGGAACCTGCCTTATGGCGCTCAGCGTCGCGTAGAAATGGCCCGTGCCATGGCGATCAATCCCAAGGTGCTGCTCCTTGACGAACCCACTGCGGGCATGACGCCCGAAGAACTGATCAAGATGATCGGCACCATAAGACAGATTCACAGGGACTTTGGCGTAGCGATCCTACTCATTGAGCACCGGCTGAAGTTTGTCATGGAGCTGTGCCGGCGTATACAGACGCTCGTCTTCGGCGAAGTGATAGCCGAAGGCACACCCGAAGAGATCCAAAACAATCCCAAAGTCATCGAGGCCTATTTGGGCAAGGAGGAGATCGCCGCATGCAATTGGTAGTACAAGGACTGCAGGTCTCTTATGGTAACATAAGGGCATTGCACGGTATTGATCTCGTCATAAACCAAGGCGAGATTGTCTGCATCATCGGCGCGAACGGCGCCGGTAAGAGCACTACTCTCAGGGCTATTTCAAGGATGGTTCCGGTCGAGGCAGGGTCTCGCATGACTTTCTTGGATCATGATCTTCTGCGGTTTCCTCCCGACAAGGTTGTCGGTCAACTGGGCATCTCCCATGTTCCCGAAGGCCGACGCATCTTCGGTAACCTCACCGTCATGGAGAACCTGCAACTGGCCACATTCGCCCGCAAGGATACGCACTACATTTCACGTGACATCCATCGGGTCTTCTCCATTTTTCCCCGTCTTCAGGAACGCCAAACCCAGCTGGCCGGCACCCTGAGCGGCGGCGAACAACAGATGCTGGCCGTGGGCAGAGCATACATGAGCGGTCGCGAAATGATGCTGCTGGACGAACCTTCCATGGGATTGGCGCCATTGTTGATGCTCTCAATGTTCGAGGCCCTTAAGGAGATCAACAGAACCGGCACCACAATCCTGCTCGTGGAACAGAATGCCCGCCTCGCCCTGAAATTCGCTCAGCGTGGATATGTGATGGAGAACGGTCACATTGTCCTGGAAGATGAGTCCCGTGCCCTGCGGGAAAACCCCCAAGTCAAGACCGCATACCTTGGAGGCTGAGCGCGGCCTGCGCCACAATTCCAATTCCCAATTCCGGGGACACCATACTTGATTGAAAAAAGTGAAAAGGGGAATGCTACTTTTTGAGGGTCGCCTCCCGTACTGGGCTCCGGGCCGGCCGCACGTGCGAATTGCCTCCTACTCGCCTTCCGTTTGCGGTTCGTTCACGAGTCGGAGCCGATGGTCGTTCCGAGCCTGTCGAAACAACAAAAAAGAGGAATGTCCCCTTTTCCGTCCACCGATGAGAGGCTGCTGGAAGCGGTGGACAACATGAGCTTTGACCACGACTCCAATATGGCCCAAGTCGGTGAGCTTTCAACGGCCACGAAAGAATGACGAAAAAACCCGGAACAAAAGAAAAAGGCCACGGGGTGACGTAGCCTAAGTTTTTGTTTTCATTGGTAGGCGGGAGAGGATTTGAACCTCCGACCCCTGCCGTGTGAAGGCGTCCAAGACGCCTGATTACAAGATGCTCTGGTTAAAATCCCCAGCAATTTCAATACACGGAAACTCCCTTCGATCCCCTTCAGGCTGACTCAGTTCCCAAAAATGGTAACTGAATAGTAACTCGCCACGGTTCCAGGATTCCGTACTCGTGAACCGGCACTCACTTGTGATATTATCGGGACTGACGTGACTCCGCGGATACCAGAAACATGGCCCCACGAGCCGCCCCGGAATCGGCAGCTCTAAGCCTTTTCGTTGCGGGAATTCACTGGAAGCTGGAGAGCGGGGCTCGTCAGATGATGCCCGTTTCCGCGGAGAGCGTTCTTCCAAGACCTAATGGAGGGGAATTGAATGAGCGCAGTTGAGGAGGCTCTGAAGAAGGCCCAGCAACTTCTTGTTGATTTGAGCCACAACAACCGGTTGCTCTCACTGAGAGAGACCAAAGCCCGGACTATCAAGGTCTTGGACGCTGATCCCGACTCGATCTACAGCACCCTCGTAGTAAGAAAGGGAACCATCAAATTCGCCTCGGCCGACGAGGATTGTACGGACATTTCACCAAAGGTAGGATCGGAGAAGCTCAAAGTGTTGAAGACAAACTTCTCCGAGGAGAATCTCTCGAAGCGGCTCAAGAACTTATATCGCACTGCAAACACTATTGAGGACGAACAAGGATACACAGGTCTGCAACTCGCGCCCTCTTATATTACATGGTCCGAGGGCTCACTCGAAACCGACACCTGGAAAGCTCCTCTGATATTGATTCCGGTGAAACTCACCAAGCCTTTTGGCGGAAGTTATCAGTTGAGGTGGACTGAAGAGGATGTGCAGGTCAACTATGCACTGCAGGTAAAACTGAAGGAAGAACATGGTCTGGATGTTCCTAATCTGGAAAACCAGGATGATTCAAATGCGATCAGGAGATACTGTCAAAGCCTCCAGAGCATGATCGAGTGCCTGCCGAGGTCGAAGATCCACAACCACACGTATTTGGATTTCTTCAACTTCACAAAGATAGTTATGTACAAGGATCTTGACCTCCGCAATTGGCCCGACGGTTCGTCGCCGGTCAACCATGCTCTCATGAAACGATTGTTCGACCAACGAGAGACACGAGACTTGCCCCTGTTCAATGAGCGCGAGATAGACAAAAAGTTAGATTTCAAAGACCGGTATTATGTCCTGGATGCTGATCCACCACAGATCGCAGTGATCGAGGATGTCAGAGTTGGCCATGACCTTGTTGTACAGGGCCCCCCAGGGACAGGCAAGTCCCAGACCATTGTCAATCTCATATCTGAGCTTCTGGCCCAAAGGAAAAAGGTACTTTTCGTCAGCGCAAAGATGGCGGCCCTGGACGTGGTCAAGAAGCGATTGGATGGGGTCGGCCTGGGGGATTTCTGTTTGGAACTTCACAGCACAAAGGCCAAGAAAAAGGATGTGCTTTCACTCATTAACAAGACGCTCAAGCTAAAGAACGAGGACTTCCAGCCTTCGGAGGAAAAGTACGGTCAACTCAAAGACTTGACCAGTGTGCTCAATACCTACGCTGCCTTTCTGAAAGATCCTTGCTGCGCCGAGGGATCTTCTTTCTTCGAGTTAGTCTGCAGGTATGAAGCCGCCAGGGGACATTTCGAGAGAAGCCAAAGGCCAATCGGAGCAATCAAGATCCCCGGCTTGGAAAAAAGTACCCGGGAAGAGGTTAAGGCTGCCGAGTCTGCTTTAGAAACTCTTGGGGCGCTTTGTCCCAAGAACATTAGAGAGCACCCGTGGTTTGGCTGTACACCCAAAGGAGTGGGGATTCTTTTTAAGGATGACGTCGAAAGACTTCTAGAAGCGCTAAATCGCGAAGCAGCGATATTGATGGAATCGGCAAGACGCTGGGAGCAGACGGGAATACTCCCTGCCTCTTCATGGAGTGATCTCCCTTCAACTCTTGGGGCCGCAAGGGTGCTCGCCGAAGGCAGTCGGTTTCAGCCATTTCCGGCCCGTGCGTTAGCCCATGAGGATTATTGGATCAGGTTACGGCAATCACGTGATCTCTTGGCGCAACTGGAATCCAAGCAGAAGATTCAGGCCGCATTGAGCGAAATGTTTCTCGACCGCGCTTTTGTCCCTGCTGCATCAGCTGCCCTCGCTCAACAAGAAAAAATGTCTAGTCTTTGGCAAAAGATGAGACATCCAATCACGTGGTGGAAGCTGCGCAAGAAACTTCTGAGTTTTTTTCGAGGCGCACCGCCGCGGAACAGCGAACAACTAGCGTCCCAGCTCACTGCTTTGAGGGACTTCCTCGCGGAAAAGAACAAGTTGAAGGCTTCTGAGGAGGGGAAAAGACTTTTCGGCGGCATGTGGAAAGGCGTGGAAAGCAATTTTGAAAGGCTCCGAGGGTTCTTCGATTGGCAGAACCGGTACCATGAACTGCTTGGGGCTGGCAAAATGGTCGAGCAACGTGCAAGCGAAGCGTTGTGTTCCAAGAAATGTGCAGAGGATTTTTTCAACTCTATAAGCGCTTTTGAGGCAAGCTGGGAGAAGCTTGAGAAGAACCACGAGGATCTAACAGAGCTTATTGCTCCCCGTTACAACGCAATCTTGGGCAGGGATCATGTTAAAGCCACCCTGACCGAATTGACCGGTTTGTGGTTACGATGGCAATCGGCCGTGGACGAACTAAATCAGTGGGGAAAATTTCTTGAAGTAAAACAGAAGTCACTGGGTACGGTTGCGGCCCCTGTAGTTGAGCTGCTCGAAAAGAACGCAATCGAGCCTGAAGACCTGTTGCCGGCATTCAGAATGAGCTTTGCCGTCGCGGTGACCGACGGTCTTATTCAGAAAAATGACTTCCTGAGACTTTTTGAAGGTCCCGATCACGAGAAGAAGATAAGTGCTTTCATAGATCTTGACCAGGAGCTGATCACGCTAAACAGAGCGCGACTCAAACACAAACTTATAGGAGACGTTCCGAAGTTGACTCCGGCAAGACCGGGTTCCCCAGAAGCCGTGCTGAACACAGAATTGGCTAAAAGAATCAAACATATGTCAATACGGAAGCTGTTTTCCAACGCGGGCGAGGTCATTTTGAGGATTCGACCCTGTGTCATGATGAGCCCTCTTTCTGTTGCTCAATACTTGGCGCCTGGTTCCGTTAGTTTCGATACTGTAATTTTTGATGAGGCCAGCCAGGTAAAACCGGCGGACGCTTTTGGCGCAATCCTGCGCGGCAATCAGCTAGTTGTTATCGGGGATTCGATGCAGTTGCCTCCCACCAGTTTCTTTGATGCAATGGTAGAGCTAGAACCTGGAGCCGACGAGCCGTCTGCCTGGGAACCGCCTCTTGAGCATTTCGATAGCATCCTTGACACGTGCAAATGGGCCGGACTGGAGGAAGGGACCCTGAAATGGCACTACCGCAGCGAACATGAGTCTCTTATCGCTGTGTCCAACCGCGAGTTTTACCACAATTCCCTGGTGACCTATCCTTCAGCTTCAGACAGAAGTGAGACACTCGGGTTGCACTTCGAGCATGTGCCGGGCGTTTACGACAAAGGGCAAACACGCACGAACAAGATCGAGGCCGAAGAGGTGGCCAAGAGGGTACTCGAGCACTATAGGAAACGGTCCCGGTTGAGTCTTGGGGTGGGGACATTCAACGTTCAACAACGCAACGCAGTCTTGGATGAGATTGAGAGGCTCATGCCTCAGTACAGTGATCTGGAATCTCTCTTTGCCAAGGACAAGAAGGAGCATTTCTTCGTCAAGAATTTGGAGACCATTCAGGGAGATGAGCGCGACGTGATCTTTGTCAGTGTTGGCTACGGATTCGACAAGGACCAAAAATTAAATCTTAACTTCGGACCGGTCAACCAGGATGGTGGAGAAAGACGACTGAACGTATTGATGACCCGAGCGCGGCGGCAATGCGTCATCTTTGCCAACTTCCGAGCAAGGGACCTTCCCAGTGAGGAACAAGGTTTGTCGAATGGGGTCAAGGTGCTGAGAAAGTTTCTCTATTACGCTGAGACTGGAGCAGAAATTCAGAGACGCGAGTGGCGGTCGGATTCCTTCGACTCTGATTTTGAGCGATCTGTTGCGGATGCTCTCCGGCGTGAAGGCTATGAGGTCCACAGTCAGGTCGGATGCGCTGGATATTTTATAGATCTTGCGATACCGAATCCGGACGATCCTTCGAAGTACTGTCTCGGTGTGGAATGTGACGGCAGACCGTATCATTCGTCCCTGGTTGCACGGGAGCGCGATAGGCTGAGGAGCCAGGTCCTGGCAGGGCGGGGGTGGAAGTTGTGTCACGTATGGTCTACCGATTGGTATCAGAATCGCAGAGGAACCACTGAGCGGTTGTTGAAAGTGGTTGCGCAAGCTATGGAAGAGGCAAGTATGGGAAAGCAGGGAGCCGCAATGAAGAAGAAGGGGCGAATCCGGGGACCCGCAACTGATCAATGAGGCCGCATCCCGGGCTTTTCAGGAGGAGCGCGGACACCGGAAGCAACGGTTGCGGGTCACCAATCTAGCGCCACCCCGTGGTGAAAGAGGCATTTTGGGCAGGAGCTGTGATCTTCGTACCTTCTGAGAGTGACACTGTAGACTGCCCCACATCTCCCGCAGACCGCCCGAACCCCCAGCACAGACTTGAAGGCATTATCGCATACCGGATCAGCCGGAGCTTCAGCCCCCGGCCGCTCCCCCTCTGGTCTCGCAGCCTCTTCTTCTTGCTCATTGTGTGCAGGGATGTCCGATTCGCCTTCCACCGATGCCACAGGATCAGTTACTTTGAAGGTACCACAAATTGCTGTGCATATGGCGATCAGACGATCCAGAGATATCTCGAAGAATTCCCTTCGCTCTCTGTACTTGTGCAGAGCGCCGTGAATCATTATTTCTGCTTCGTGGCAGTCACTGACATATTGCTGGTATTCGACTTTGTACGGCTTCGGTACCCCGGTAGGTGAAGAGAGTTCGACTGCCCTTTCTTCTGGGGTACGAGTCGTCTTTCCAATCTTGTAAAGGTTTCCACCAAACGACGGATTACTCATGACATAGATGAAGCCTGACCTGGAGGCTCTCATCTCTGCGCTCGGGCAACCTGTTTCCAATCCTCCGGTGGCAGTGGTACCAGATGGCTCGCTGCAGTCGTCCGGGAGCAAATTTGGGCCAGTGCCGTGGAAAACAAAACCGCACGATGGGCACTCCCTAGCGCCCTCTGACAGAACCTGGGAGCATTCGGGACAATACGTTGAACCCATTTTCATTGCCTCCCCGCTGCCACGTCCCAGAAAGCCACGTCGGCCAATGCGATCTCTCGTCGGTGCTATCTTAACAAGAATCTTCTGGCTATGAAAGGCAGAAAGCATTGGAGGTTTTTTGTGATTAGAATCTCTTCGCCTGCGTTTCGCCGTCTTAACGAAAACTCGTCCAATGGTAGGAAGTCCCGGAACGGAGGCAACGCAATATGATCTAAGGTACGAGGCATGGAGGCTCCAAACCTCCCTTGGACTGAAAGACAGTTCATCCTCAAACCTATAGGCGGTCTCATACTGCCATCCGTAAACCACTCCCTCTGGGGCCCCTGAAAATATAAGACAGTCCCGAGTCTCGCCCCCCTCCCCCCAGGAAAAGGGGACATGCTACTTTTTGGTCCGCACTTGGTCGGCCGCGAGGCCGAAGCGTGAATTCGAGTCCCATACGGAGTCCGGTCTCATGTAGCCAGGGTTGCCTCCCGTACGGCGCTCTGGGCCAGACGCATGTGCGAACTTCCTCCAACTCGCCTTCCGTTTGCGGTTCATTCACCAGTCGGAGCCAATGGCCGTTCCGAGCCTGTCGAAACAACAAAAAAAGAGGAATGTCCCCTTCCCTAATGGTGTTTTAGCGATTCTGGTGTTAAGATGGTCACGCTGAAATTAACACTGGGCGGGCTCGAACATGGGCGATCATTACCTTCCCCAATTCTATTTGAAAGGTTTTTCCCAGAGTGAGGGAAAGCGGATCTGGGTCTATGATAAAAAAGAGAACCGCAAATATCCTACTCAAGTTCGTAGCACGGCCAATGAAACTGGCTTCTACTCTACTGAATCTGGTTCGACTGAAGTCGAACAATATCTGGCCAATTCGATAGAGAATCCTGCGAATCCCGTACTGGCAAAAATAAGAAATCGCAAAAAGATAACTCAACAGGAGAAGCACCTTCTGTCGGACTACATGGTGACGATGATGAAAAGAGTTCCTCAAAGCAAGGAGATACAGAAACGACGTGCTCCGATAGTAGCCGAAAAGGTTCAGGCCGAGCTCTCAGCGCGCTTTTCCGCAATGTATGCCGACCGTAACGGCGGTGATGAGTTGGTTCAAAAGCTTGAGATTGAAAGCAAGAAGACACTTGACCGATATGTCGACGATTTCCCCAAAGACGTATGGTTAAAAACCATTGCCCCTGAAATGACGCCAAGGCTAGTCCATTGCTTTCGCACTATGACTTGGGTATTCCTTGTTTCTGATGACGGACCCTCTTTTCTCACATGTGATGATCCAGTCTGTTTTTTTCGAGGAATGGGGATCGGCAAACCTCAGTCTGAAGTGACTTTTCCAGTGTCCAGCGATGTAGCCTTGTGGCTCACATGGAGGCAGGATTTATTGGAGGGTTACTTTGTTCCCCCAAGATTTGCTCTCAAGGAAGTTAATCGCCGTGTGGCTAAGAATGCAACAAGATTTCTGTATCATGCGATCGATGAAGAATGGATTCTTCCTTTTGCCAGAAAAGGGAAATGGACTCTCCACCTCTTAAACCTTGGTCAGCAATAATAGCCATGTCTCTTGGGTCTGCCTATCCGGAATCAAGCCTGTTTTGTCATTGGCTCGCTATCACAGGGGGTCAAATCTACTCTTAGCTCAAGTTTTCCGTTTTATACTCTACTGTCTGCGCTGAATTTGCTCGACGAAGGCGGCCAGACCTTTCCATATGTCCCCTTCTTTTTCGTCGCGGTTCTCGTCTTGAGCTTTCGTCAAGACCTCCCTGTCGCTCATCCCTGGGCACTCAGTGCGCACCCAGCTCACGTCATGCCCATCCTTTCTAAGAGCCTCAACCGCATCCCGAGGGAAATTCTCGTTGGCCGGAAGCCTCACGGGTTCGACTCCAGCGGATAGACCTTTTCCGAGTGGAGCACATCACTCGCGTAGCCGAGGCATGCCAGGATGTCCTCAGAAGTCAAGCCGGGGTAATTCCTTAAGATGTCGTCATGAGACCATCCGTTGGCCAACAGTTCGATAACGAACTCAACGGCAAGACGAGTACCTTTGATTATTGGTTTTCCAGAAAGGACTTCCGGAGCGACAATGATGCGGTCGCGGTAGGGCATGACGAATCCTTTCCACAGCTTCAGGAGTGGGGCGGGCCCCCTGCCGAAAAAGGCGACATGCTACTTTTAGGGAGCCAATGGCGGTTCCAAGCCTGTCGAAACAACAAAAAAGAGGAATGTCCCCTTTTTCGCAGACTTGCAGGGCAAGTGCTTCATTGATGCTGCATTGGTAAATGCTCTTGATGTTGAAGCTTGGCATCTTCCTTCTCTGTTACCCTAGTTCGGAAGTCCGCAGGTCATCGTTGGGGCATCACTCTCAACTCAATTCCTGCGCGGCGTGCCCCGCCGCGATTAATACAAAAGCTTTGTGAACACCACATCACCTCCTTCCCAATCACCGTGAGCAGTTTCGGGACACGTTGCTCCTTTTGTGGAAGGTGTTTCCGTGGCCTGCCGGGTCGTCCGTTGCTCAGGTGTCGGCCATTAGTTTCTCAACCGTTACCACAAATGCCTCACCCCCGCAACCGGTCTTCGCACGAACACCACGCGGCGCCAAGTGGTGCGGATAGCCGCGGACTACGATGCGCTACAGACGTGAAAAAGGGGACATGCTACTTTTTGAAGTTCGCCTGCCGTTTGCGGTTCGCTCACCAGTCGGAGCCAATGGTCTTTCCGAGCCTGTCGAAACACCAAAAAAAGAGGAATGTCCCCTTTTCCGCCTTTTCCGAAATGATCTACTGGACGAGCCTTCCATGGGATTGGCGCCATTGTTGATGCTCTCAATGTTCGAGGCCCTTAAGGAGATCAACAGAACCGGCACTACAATCCTGCTCGTGGAACAGAATGCCCGCCTCGCCCTGAAATTCGCTCAGCGCGGGTATGTGATGGAGAACGGTCACATTGTCCTGGAAGGTGAATCCCGTGCCCTGCGGGAAAATCCCCAAGTCAAGACCGCATACCTTGGAGGATGACCTAATTCCGTAATTCCCGGAAAGGCCTCGACCGATGCGGCTCCCTACGCTCACCACATCCTACACGAAGACTCGACACTCTGGGACAACGACGAATTTCTCGATGGTCGCACCTCTTGAATGATTGGTCGTACGGTTATACGATGCCCTAATTTGGAAAGTGACGCAGCCGAGATGCATCTGCTGGTGACTGAAGAAATGACTTGAAGCCCAAGGAACTTACTCCTCTGAACAGGATTACTCGTTTGAAAGCAAAATCAATTGGTAATGCCCGAATGAGACGGCAGGGACGGAATAATGGAGCGTGCTGACCACTGCGAAACGCGTGCCTCGCTCTCGCCCTCAGCTGGATTAATCCTTGAGACGCTGTTTCTGTGCCTTGGGGTCGGGCTCATCCTCGCCGGCGCCTTCAAAGGAATTGACAGGATCGTCGGGGATCTCTCCATCACTTTTGTGGCCATCGTTTTGGAGGCTGTCCCCTTTGTGCTCGTGGGGACCGTCATTGGTGGGCTCATAGAAGAATTCGTTCCTCAGGAGTTCATTCAGCGCCGCCTCGGTTCCGGCAGCACAACGGCTCTACTCGCTGCAGCCGCCCTCGGAATCGTTTTTCCGGTGTGCGAGTGCGCGATAGTGCCGGTAGTGGGCAGATTGCTGCGCAAAGGAGTGCCGGTGCCCGTCGCGGTTGCTTTTCTGCTTGCGGTGCCTCTTGTTAATCCTGTTGTGGGAGCATCCACCGCGCTGGCGTATCGCTTCGACTGGACCGTGGTGGCCTTGCGGCTGGGGTGTGGTTACGCCATTGCAGTGTGTGCCGCGCTTTTGGTTCAGCGGCTGTATCGCAATCAAACGGCGCTCATGGAGGACCGGTCCTTGCCGGTCGAAGAATGTTGTTGCCATTGTCATGAACACGAGGCCGCCCCAGAGGCCGACCGGATTGTATATCGGCTTTTTCTTGCCCTCCGTCACGCGTGCAACGACTTCTTCGATGTGGGAAGGTTTCTCTTCCTTGGAGCGTTCGTTGCCGCCGGCGCCAGGACCTTCATAGGGATGGACACCTATGTGGAGCTTATGAACACCCCGTGGTTGGCCATCGCTCTGATGATGGCTCTGGCCGTGGCCTTGAATCTATGCAGCGAGGCCGACGCGTTCATTGCAGCCAGTTTCCGAGGGATCATCCCTTCATCGGCACAGCTCTCTTTTATGCTCCTGGGCCCCATGCTAGATCTTAAGCTGCTCCTGATGTACAGTACCGTCTTCCGGCCCCGTTTCATCGCTCTGTTGTCCATCGTGGTTATCGCGCTGGTGTTCGTCACGTCGTTGGCCGCACAGTACGTGTTGGGGGAGGTAATCAGTGCACCCTGGTGACAGGAAGCCCTCTTTTGAAAACCTCCTCCGGTTAGTGGTGGTCCTGGTGTGGATCATTGCTTTCTGGACACTCGTTCAGCGCGTAGATAGCGTACCGCTGGCGGCCAGGTTCCTCAGCCCTGGTTATTGGTGGCTCCCGCAATTGGGCGCGGCCATTCTGGTGCTCTTCTTTATCGCTCTTGTTTATTGTGAACCGATCCGTACCCCCCGTCGAGGGGCGGCGCTTCTTGTCCGGACAGCGCTGATGATACTCCCCCTGCTCTATCTTCCCACCGCGCTGGGGTCCACTTTCAGCCTTGAAAGCGCTAAGACCCGCTCGGTGAATTTTGGCGGTGCTTATGAAGAGATCGGAGGCCGTACGGGCGAGCAGGCAGCTAGTGGAGCAGCGACGTCGGATTCAGGAGATACCCCGGCCGACGTTTCACTGCTGACGCTGAACCTCCAGCGCGACCGCTACTCGGGAAAGCGCATCAGGACGCTGGGTATCGTCTACAGAGATTCTTCCATGCCTCAGGACATTTTCTTCTGCTATCGCTTGGTCATGTGGTGCTGCGCGGCAGACGCGCGGCCGGTGGCGGTGCTGGTCGAGGCTCCAAAGGCATCCGGCTTGAAAGGTGGAGAATGGGTTTGCGTGGATGGAACGTTCGGGGTAACCGATTTTAAGGGTAGACAAATCGTCCGACTTAGGGCCGACCGTGTGCAACCGGAGGAGGCTCCCAAGATTCCTTATCTCTTGGACGAATAAGAAGACGTGCCTTTTGGCAACCCACGACGTGCGTCACTGGGGAAGCAAAGCAACCGGCATCATCCAGTAAGGAAGGTGCTCCAGCGGCATGAAGACCCCACTGATGAAGAGCAGCAGGAACCTGAAGAAATTCATCGGAGGCATGGCTTCGAACACTTCCTTCACCAATATCGAGGCTATTGGTTTGGATGGCCACCGACCCGGAGGATTCTCTCTCTTCGGACAATGCTGAGCCCTTAACCCCTTGTTCGGGGTCGCCCCAGGCAGGCGAGTCGAACCGGTCAAGAATCTTGGCATCTGCTATCTGACCCTGATTCTCAATGGTGCAGCCGTATATGAGCCTGTAGGGATCTTCCCGACTGGTCTTCCGCCGCTTAAGAACTCAGAGCTCGATTTCGTTTCGTGAAGGCGCCGGTCACGGACGGAAAGATATTCACTCTTTGATGGCAAATCGGCATTACATGCTATAATGATTCTTGTCCGGCGATCGCATAAGGAGGGTTGCCGGGACCGCTCCCCTCATAGAAAGACGATCGCGGCCTCTTCCCAACCCATTACAGACGAGGGCCCATGTATGCATTCGCAGACGAACAAGGTTGCTAAGATAGAAAAGGTCGTACCTCGGCGGGCTCGACGTTCAACGCTGAGCGTTTTCGTTGTGGGCGGCAAGGGTGTAGTAGAACAGGTTCGCGAAATCGTTGATTCCCTGAGCGCGATGGGGTTTGACGTTGAAGTGGTGGGGGTCGGATGTCCCGGCGATGTAATTCCGGACCACTGCGACTTGCTGCTTCATGTTCCGGTGTATCGCGATTACGAGAATGCCATCCTCGGCCTTGCTCCACGGCTGGTCGTCTCAACGTCACGCAACCGCAAACTCATGGAGAGAATTATCAGAATCATGCCTCCGGGCTGCCATTTTCTCAGCCCCTTCGCTCTGGAGACCCTCCGGGAGTTGAGGAAAGCGAAAGAAGAACTGGGCATCACACAGATTCGGCTCCAGACAGTGGAACTGATCAAGAAGGTGCTTGTAGCGGGGACTGCGGTCAGCACCATGGTGATAGACGAGGACTTTAAGGTGCTGGACATCAACAACGCGATCCTACGGCGGACCAACATGTCGAAGAAGGGGTGCATCGGCCGCGCTTGCCACTGGGTCATCAACAGGAGTATCGAGCCGTGTTACTTTCGAGGGGTCACTTGCCCTGCGCTGGAGGTATTCAAGACCGGACAGTCCGCTCACAGCGTGAGAGAAGAGGGCCTGGGAGGCGGCCGTATGCGATATTTCACCGTGAGCGGTTACCCGCTGCCGGTGGATGACCGCGGGAAAAAATCGGTGCTCATGGTTTGGAAGGACGTTACCGCGGGATTGGCACCTGTGCTGGATCGCCGGACACAAGACCTGAAGAAGGGCTTCTTCAACATCCTCCACCAGGACAAGATGGCTGCTCTGGGCAAACTGGCCGCGGCCGCAGTGCATGAAATCAACAATCCGCTTCAAGGCATTCTCACCTTTTCAAAATTGATGAAGGCAAACCTGAACAAGGACAACTTTGGACCGGAAGACATGGAGAAGTTTGGGCACTACCTGGACCTCATTTCGTCCGAATCCGCCCGTTGCGGTCACATTCTGCGCAACCTTCTGTCATTCGCACGATTGAGCAACCTCAAAAAATCAGCAGTACACATCGCGTCGCTCGTTGACGAGGTTCTCCTGCTCGTGGGCAACCGTATGGAACTTCAGGGCATAAAGCCTGTCCTGGACATAGCTGATCACCTGCCGTCCATCTTTGCCGATCGTGACCAGATCAAACAGGCCGTCCTAAACCTGGTGATCAACGCGATCGAGGCCATGCCTAACGGCGGGATCGTCAAGGTGTCGGCCGATCTGGGCCACAAGGAGGACATTGTGCAAATAAAGGTGAGCGACACGGGCGAAGGCATCTCCAGGTCTTTACAGGATCATGTATTCGAACCCTTTTTTACCACCAAGGAGGAACAGAAAGGGGTCGGACTCGGATTGAGCGTCGTGTACGGCATCTTGGCTCAGCACGGCGGGACGATCCAGCTTCAAAGCGACGAAGGCAAAGGCACCGTGTTCATTCTGACGTTCCCGGCCTTCGAGAAACACCGGGAGGATTGCGGCTCTGAAACATCCTGAACTGGAGGCGCTTACAGATCATGAGCCGAAGACAAAGATTCATGGTGGTGGACGATGAGCTGATCGTGCGGGAATCATTGGCCGCGTGGCTCGAACAGGAAGGCTCCGTCGTAGATAAGGCCGAATCCGGCGAGGAGGCTCTGAGCCTGCTGGAACAGCAATTCTACGACGTGCTGTTCGTTGATATCAAGATGCCGGGAATGGGGGGCTTCCCTCTCCTCAAGAAGGTCAAGGAACTGTTCCCGACCACACTGGTGGTGATCATTACCGCATACGGCACCGTTGAACATGCAGTGGAGGCCCTGAGACTGGGAGCCAACGACTTCCTGGTCAAACCCTTCGACCCGGAAAGCCTGGGCCTCCTGCTCGCAAAGCTTCTGGAACACAAGAGACTTCTCGAAGAGACGCAGTACCTTCGCACCGAGGTGACTCGTTGCAGGGGACTGGCCGGGGAAATCGTAGGCAAATCCGAGGCAATGCAGGAGGTCTTCGAGACCATCGCGGATGTGGCGCCCAGCGAGTCCTCCATCCTTATCCTGGGGGAAACCGGCACCGGCAAAGAGCTCATCGCCAGGGCAATCCACGCTAACAGCAAGCGGATGGGAGGGCCGTTCGTACCCATAAATTGCGGGGCGATTCCCGAATCCCTCATGGAGAGCGAACTCTTCGGGTACGAGAAGGGTTCCTTCACCGGAGCATTGCGCCCCAAGAAGGGCCTCATCGAAGTCGCCGAAGGGGGCACGCTATTTCTGGACGAAGTGGGTGAGATCTCTCTCAAGATGCAGGTAGACCTCCTCAGAGTACTACAGGACAAACGCTTCTATCGAGTGGGGGCCCTCGAATCCACCAAGGCGGACTTCCGGCTCATTAGTGCCACCCACAGGGACATTGCTCAGCACATCGAGCAAGCCAGGTTCAGGCAGGACTTCTACTATCGGATCAACGTCATCACGCTCCGCGTGCCGCCATTGCGCGAAAGAAAGGAAGACATCCCTCTGCTGGTAGCGCAGTTCGTGAGCCGTTTCGCCACAGAAACCAACAGGGATGTGGATTCTGTTGATGAAAAGGCCATAGATCTCCTAATCCAGTACGATTGGCCCGGGAATATCCGAGAGCTGGAAAACGTCGTGGAACGCGCCGTGGTCACCGCAAGGAAGCGCGTCATTTCTGTGGAGGCCTTCGCGTACCTGTTTCCCGAACGGATCTGCGCAACACCTTCTGGGAGTCCCCGATCTCTGGAAGAGGTCGAGATCGAGCACATCCGGCGCGTCCTCGATGAGGAAGAATGGAACGTAAGTACGGCAGCAAAAATGCTGAAGGTTGACAGGACCACTCTGCACAAGAAGATTCGCAAGTACGGTCTCCAGCGAACGGACGAAAAAGTCTCGATCTCCAGCTGATGTGGAAGCGCTCGATTCCGGATGAAACAATCCAAACCGCCACCTTCGACCGAGCAACGGGGCCTGATCACAGTGGTTCCATTTGGACGCGTCGGGGATGACGTGCTTCGAGTGGTCGTTGACAGCCTCCAGGGCGTTCTCCGGTTACCCGTCGACACTTATGCGTACACCCCTATCCCGGAGGAAGCCTTTGTGAGCGCCAGAGACCAGTACAACGCGCTCGTCATCCTGAAGGACTTGGCGCGAAATCACTGCCCCGAAAGCCTCAAGGTACTCGGCATAACGAACCGTGATCTGTGCAATCCTATTCTCCAGTACGTGTTCGGAGAAGCATACATGGGCGGCAGAGCCGCGCTGATTTCGTGCCACCGGCTCTATGCAGGACCACATGGAGGGCCCGTGTCCAGGGAACAGTTCCTGGATAGGGTGGTCAAAGTCGCTGTGCATGAAATCGGACACACCTTCGGCATTCCCCATTGTCATATTGGTCGGTGCGTTATGCGCGCCTCGAACAATCTCCCTGAATTGGACGAAAAATTGAACTACCTTTGCCCATACTGCGAGGTGTTCCTGGCTGATGGGCTCCGCGACGGGCTCATAAAACATCGCGATGAAGCGAAGACCTGATATTGGCAGCATCACCCTCGTCTCCGCGATGGGTGTAGTATTTCACCACACCACTGTGGTAATTCCCCTCTCGATCAATACAACCAGTTATATCAAGTAGCTACGGATCAATATCCGCGTGATGGTTTTCTCGATGTGGTGATCTCCCACACTTGCTCCTGCGTGCCCTTATCCGTCCTCGTTGAACATATTCATGTTAATACAGTATGTTATCTCAAGTATCTCAACTTGGCACGCCTGATGCTTAATAGTCAGTCAGAAAAATGAGGCAACAGTCCAGCAACGATAAGCCGCTCCCCATTTTTCTGAAATTCCCGACAAGGAGGCACGTCATGGCCACCAGGCAGACAAGCAAGCTGAAGGAAGTCACCTCGAAGCAACTGCGGTGCAACCTGGCTCTCACAGGCGAAGCCCCCGACTGCAAACTTTGCCCCTACTGCTATGAGTGCGCCACGTGCCCGTTCGATCAAATGCTGGATGACATGATTCCCGTCTTCAGCAGCGTCCCCCGGTTGGTTCAGGCACATTGCCGGCCGTGATGCCGGATCCGCGGAGGCGCCCCGGGCAATCAACAACGGCGCAGTTCCGTCCGGGCTCCGCTCAAAGGCGGCCACTCCTTGAAAAGTGGCCGCGCTGCATTCACAGGCGAAGCGACAACCCGCTGAGCACGGCAACACTTCTCACAAGGAGGTCGAGATATGGCAACATCCGACAAGAAACGAACCCCCATCACCGTGTTCAACCTTGCGGACAAAGAGTGCGTCTGGATGCGGGCCAAGGTTGTTCCCGCGAAGTACTGCGACAACGCCTTTGACTGCACCACCTGCGCCTTCGACAAAGCTATGACGCGCAAAGCAGCCCGCTCGGGAGCCGGTGCAGCAAAACAGGCCCACTTCGCTCGAGGCCTCGGCACGGAGCTGCGCTGCCGTCATGCAGCAACGGGTGGAGCTCCCGCCGGCAAGTTGTGCTCCCACGCATATGACTGTGCCACATGCCCGTATGACCAGATGCTGGACGACATGGTGCAGGTGGACCATACGCTGTTCGGTCCGCCGCAGTATCTCAACGCCCACGGCTACCGCGTCCCAAGGGACTACTACATCCACAGGGGTCATGGCTGGGCGAGGATCGAATATGGCGGCCGCATCCGCGTTGGGTTGGACGACTTCGGCAACCGGCTGGTCGGCAGAGCGGACGGATTCCGGCTCCCCTCGTTGGGAACCCGTTTTAAATCCGGCGAGGAGTCTTTCATTCTCCAGCGAGAGACCCACGAGGCCGGTGTAAAGGTCCCTCTGGCCGGAGTGGTCACAGCTGTCAACCACAAGCTCCTGGATTATCCCGGGGTCGCGAACGCTTCTCCGTACTCCGACGGCTGGGCCTTCCTCGTAGAGCCCACGGAGCTCAGATCTGACCTGAAGGACCTTGCCTTCGGCATCGAGAGCGTCCGATTCATCGAGAAGGAAGCCGAACGGCTGCTTGCCATGATCACCGACGATCCCGTGGCTGCTCTGGCGACAGGTGGCGAGCCCATCACCGACGTCTACGGAGCATTCAAGGAACTCGGGTGGAACAACCTGGTGAAAGGATTTCTATAAGAAATGGCTGTAGCCAACGTTTGAGCCTCAGTTCGTACTAGGTTCGCTGGAACCGGCGCCCTATACGGTGCCGGTTCCAGCTTTCCGCCGCGTGAGGATGGACAGGACAACTCGAACCTGCTTCATTTCCGAATCCTACCTGGTCTCACCTCGACGACTTTAAGTCCAATGACGGATCTCGATTTGCCGTTTTGCGAGCGCTCCTCGTGACCGTTGCCGAACAGCGATGGGCACGGATCGCAGATCAATATTCTGCTGGAAATGACGGCAGCTTGGGATTAGAATTACAGAGCCGGGTTCCGAACAGCTCTGAGGGTGTTTCGCAGCGAGACTGGCCGCGGTCTGCGGTCGGTCCAACAATGTCGAACGTGAGCCTTAGTGGAGGTGATGTTGGTCTTCCGGGGAGGTGGTTGAACGCCGGATTGTCGCTTACGCGATTCAAGGCGCTCGCCGCAAGCGCGTTTGAAATTTCCGGCCAACGGGCCGCATGAATCCCGCTGCTGAAATGCGCTTCCAGCAGTCTCAAGGGCTCAATGAGTTTCGAGGCTGGATTTGTTCTCCAGCTGTCATGCGAGGAGGGGTGTAGCGATGCCGGTCACGAAGCAGGAGATCGAAGCGATACGAGTCGCAATAGAGACGGCGAGGGCACCTGTGACGGCAAAGCAGGTGTCCAAAGAGGCATTGCGTAGCGAAAAACGAGTCCATGTCTCACGCTGTGAGATCATTCTTAAGAGACTGGTTGCTGATGAGATAGCGTTCGAGCATCCCCCGAGTCGCTCCAGATGCCCCGTAAGGTACTGGTATAAAGATGTAGTCTCAAGACTTGCTGAACAGGTCGAGACAATCGTATCGTTGCATCCAGATTCTCCGCCCACCTTGGTGCAAGTAAAGAATAGTTTCAGCAAGTGCGACTTGCCGTGGTTCGATGAAGCTGTCGGTATCCTTATCAACCAGCGGCGATTGTTCGAGATCCGTTGCAGGCGAACGCGGCGTCTGTCTGCCAAGATTCCGACGGCCGAACTGATGCTTTCTGCCTCAGACTTGCAGCATCTTGATCGGGTCATCCGCAAGACGGCATCATGTCGGCGAACGACACTGACGGTGGATGATTTGCTAAGATTCCTTGGAACGAGTCCGGATTCATCCCGGAAGGGGGCTCCACCGCCCCTTTCGGAATCGTTGCTCAAGGCTTGGTACGATCAGGAATTGCCCGGTCTCCTCGGGGCTACATCAGTACCAATCCCCAGGACATGGGAGCGATACAAGAAATGGTCTATTGAACAAGGGATGGACCCGGACTTGCACGCGTTTCATACTGTTCTCGAGCGCCTCGCTCAGGAAAAGACCGTCGAATTGGTTCCTCACAGCAGGTCTCAGCCGATCCCGAGGAACGAACAAGACCTGTTGATGATGGGTTCGCACGGCGAGACGATTTACTTCTGGCGTTGGCGCACGGGGAGCGAGAAATGAAGCCTCGCCAAGAATACCTGCACACAAACCCGTTTGTCTCCCAGTCAGTCGGAGATGAGCAAATATGGGGAGAGGGCGAAGAGAACCTGTACGACGTCCCCTCAATCAATGAGAGTGCATTCAATCAACTTAGAAGTGATCTTGAACAACTGCGCCATGTCCCACAGGCGCGGCTGAGATTTGTTATTGGGCCCGCTGGATCCGGCAAGTCCCACCTGTTCGCTCGCCTGAGACGGGAACTCATGGATGAGCATTTCACATTTGTTTCTGTACCACCCCAAGATCCAAGCGCCATAAGGCGCTTTATCCTGCAGAAAGTCATCGAAGGATTGAGGCATCGGGCCCGAGAGGGAACAAGGGTCCTGAACTATTCGCAATTGCAGCGGTTTGTCTACGCGCTGCTCCGGTTCGTTGGGCGGTTCAAGAATCTGTCCATTCCACAGATTCACAGGAATTGGGGTCAGGTCCAGCGAATCAAGTACGGTGAACTTCTTGAGGAGTTCATCCAGTGCGTTCATCAACTTCCTTCGGTAAACCTGTCCTTATCTGTGACAAGGGTGCTCTTCCGAGCTCTCGATCCTGAGAAACAGGTACTCGCTGTTTCATGGCTGTCCGGCTCGCAATCACTTACGGATCACGATTATGATGCTCTCGGAGTTGGTGGCCCTGTTGACGACAATGAAATCAACGACATCCTGAAGAACCTGGGAAAGCTGGGACGTCACTGCGGCCCCATCATCCTGATTCTGGATCAATTGGACACAATTGAGAAAGACGAATGTATCAGGGAATTCGAGCAACTGACCATTGACCTGAAAGATCACAGCAAATACTGGTACATCATTATCAGCTTGCTGGAAGAGAAATTCCCTTTGTGGAGTGAAACGCTGTCCGAGGCGTTCCTCACGCGCTTCGGAGAGCTCAAAAATCAACGGTGGAACCATCGGCTTGTTGAACTGTCCCTGATTGACGAACGTCAACAAAGAGAACTTGTCGAGAAGCGATTGTCGTATCCCAGGCTCGCCGCCTTGAGGAGCCAGGACAATATTAGCAACCCTCTATACCCGTTCGAGCCTGCACACCTGGATGCCATCACGTCCAAAGGCTCTACAAGTCCCAGAGCAGTCCTGAAGGATGCTGAGAACCAATATCGGAGTGTAGTGCTGGGCGCCCCCACTTCCAAGACACGTCTGTCTGATCTTGTGGGTGATGTCCTTTCAGGAATCAAAGACTCCTTTACGGGAGACGAGCCATCCGTAGATACGGCGTCCATTGCCGATCGCATTAAGAACCTCTTCGACGTGTTGCACTTTTCGGAACTAGGCGGAGGAATCACGGTAACCGACGGCCCCCTCAAACTGGCTCCGGGGAAATTCGACGGTGCAGACAAGGAGTATTCTTCGGCTGGTTCGCCCATGTTCCGAGTCGTCTGTCATGACATTCAGAAGGGTCCGGCATTTCCGAATTTGCTCAAGAAGATCGCTGATGCTAAACCAGGAACCATCTTGGTCAGAGACGGTAGGGTTGGAACCGCTGGGAAGGTGACGCAACAACTCTTGCAGCACTTCAAGAACAGCCATTCATTTTATCATTTGTCCTTGGATGAAGTGAGAGGGCTTCACGCTCTCGGGCAATTCCTGGCCAGGATGCGCCAGGGAGATTTCCGGCACGAACGAACGGACCCTGACCCGTCAGAGACCAACATCTTCCGCTGTCTCGGTTCAGTTGGTCTCGTGTCGGACATGAGGCTTTCCCATATGTTCCGGCAAATGCTTGCCGGTGGACCTCCAACTCCTACACCGCTTCCGCCTACACATCCGCCTACACATCCGCCACCACCTTCTCCAGCGCGACTCGAAGCCAAGGTCCAACAAATTATGAGACGCGAAGGATGGCTTTGTTTTGAGAGATTATTGTATAGAGTTCATCTTGAAGGGGTAACACATGTGACGGTGGACAGATTGGCTCAGGCCCTGGCGCACGAATCGCTGAGAGGGGCTTTGGAGATCCACCCGGACGATCCAAACTTTCCTCAGTGCAACAGAATACTGATTTGGGTGGAGGACTGAAATGCTCAAGCCGGAATTGAGTATCCTCAAGATTGAGCCCAAAGATAGGGATCGCCTAAGACCAAGAATAATCAAAGCCATATTTGACAGCCTCTCTGAGGTGCCGTCAAGGCGTCGACCTCGCGGAGGACATCCGGTCCTCACTGTATCCGAGGCAAAGGAACGGCTGGCCGAAAAATTGCCTGTTTATAGTGACAGTGTAGGGGCCATGCTCTCCACAGAATGGAGCACTCCCGGCATTGGTAATCCGGAGCAGGGAAACACTTTGCACCGATGGATCGAGGAGGCCGTAGTTTTTTTCAGGAGAGAGGGGGCCCAGGACCTGAAGGATGCGCTGCGTGAAGCAACCATCGAAGACTTGTATCAACGGGCTTGGAAAGCTTTGTTCCACAGGAAACTGGCTCCGTTAGCCAGATCTTCAGTGATGTTACACGATGACAGCGGCATACGGACCTGTGACATGTTGGTGGAATGCATGAAGCTTTGGACACGATCGCTCTGCGAAGACATAGACGGCAGAAAACCCGAGGAATTCTCCCCTTCTGCCTACTTTCTGGACGTGGAGAGCGACATTGAGGGTACCATCAAATCCGAGGACGGTAAGAAACTCATACTGCGCGGAAGGCCTGACGCTGTGTCGTTCGATCAGACCAAAGGGGAAGTACGATTGTGGGAATACAAGTTTGGCCGTCAAGGCCGGTACGAGCTCCAGGTTGCTCAGGTATTGCTGTACATGGATCTTCTCGAGGCGGCTAAGGGATCGAGATGCAAGAAAGGACTTCTGGCCGTTTTTAGGCCTGTAGAAGACAGAAGTATTCCTGATGAGGTACTGCGGGGACTAGGAGCAAGGGCCGTATCTCAGCCCTTTCCACGCCGGGTGGAGAAGGCGTTCGAGGGTTATGTAGGCAATATGGCTGCAACACGACAGATCAAGATTGATCTCACGTTGGCATGTCGGGAAACCCCTCCTCGCATGGATCAGAACATCATGTTCTGCGGTCCCGCCGGGGTAGGCAAGACGGAACTGGCTAGGCGTGTGGCCCGATGCCTGGGGACCCCGCTGGTAGACGTCAACGCAACTGCCATAAAATCACTTGACCACCTCGTCGCTATGATAGATGCAACACTGGAGTCCAAGGAGCGTAGGTCTGAACGCATAGGGGATCATTCAGGAAAACCTCTGTTGCGATACCCGCCACTCGTTTTGTTCATCGACGAAGCTCATGAACTTAAAAGAAAGTCGGACCATTACCTGAACTTCTTCGAACCGAAGGAACGGAAGTGTCACACTGCTTCCAGTGTATGCGAATTCCCAGCGGCCACCATTTTGCTGGCAACAACTGATAAAGGGAAGCTCCCCAAACCCTTCCTTACTCGGTTCCATATCATTGATCTCGGCGAGTATTCCGTCGAAGAGGTTGGCCAAATGGTAGCGGACTACTTCAAAGAACGCAAGCAGGAGGTGTCTCGCACCGTCTGCGAAGCCTTGGCTCGGGTTGGTCGTCTCGTCCCCCGGATCGCTCTCGAACGGGCAAAGGATTTTTTGACAAAACATGACTTCAGCCCGGAAGACTATCCCCTGACGGACGGCGGGCTCAGCCGGATGATGACTGAGTTCTGGCTGGTTGATGCTCAAGGACTCACTCTCAACGACGTTCAATACTTGAACTGTGTGTCGGACTCTCCTAAAGGTCTTTCTACGTTGGCCAGCCTCTTGCCTTACGGGAAGGAAGAGATTGAAGGAGTGGTCGAGCCTTACCTTCTCCAGATAGGCGCCATTAGGAGGACAAGTCAAGGAAGAGAAATCACCGAAATCGGACGTAAAATTGTCGGTGGGGCACGCACCTGAATCCAGGCTTTTCAATCCTGCGGAACGCGCGACTCCTCGCCCCGCCTTCCGCAGGGGCGATCACGCCAATGGCGTGATAGACTGATCGGATTCTCCTTATGGTGAATACAACAACTATTGATCTAGTTCTTCGAGTGTTTTGTTGACCGTCTCGTGGTCGATCGGGCAAGATTTTGGGCAACCCCCATAGCTAGAGAGCTACAACGAAGCATAAAAGATGGAGTCCCTACACAGCGGGGTATTATGTAAACTCCGGCGCATAAGTGGCTAAAATAACTGAGCAGCACCCCATCTTTTATAGGAACTGCTATAATCCCGTCTCCTCATTACTTGCCGGCAGGCGGATGCGCATCACGTTCGTAAACGGGCTTCAGGATCTCGGCAATCCCGCAAAAGGTCTTTTTCCAACCCTCACTGGTCCCTGTTGCCGTTTCCACCACGTGGCTCGGCCCGCCGGTTCGGTTGACCATTCCCATAAAATGCACAGGGCCGTAACGCACGTCTAAATCCGCAATATTATCCACGGCATCCTACGGAATCCCGCTCTCCGCGGCCAAGATAGGCCTCGATGACTTGTGGGTCTTTGACGACCTCTGCCGGACGATCGTGAGCTATTTGCGTACCGAAATGCAACACCAGCACTGAATCGCATAGTTCCATCACGACCCTCAAAATGTGCTCTATCATCATCACGGTAATTCCCCGCCGCTGAATCGCCTTGATGGTATCAATGATGCCTGCGGTTTCACTCGGGGTAAGGCCTGATACTACTTCGTCCAGCAAGATCACCTTGGGATCCGTACCCAGGGCCCGCGCTATTTCCAGGTGTTTTTTCTCTACCAGGGTAAGGTTTTCCGCGGGCTGGTCGGCTTTTGCCGCCAGTCCCACGAACTCAAGCTCAGCCATGGCCAGGTCCACACGCCGGTTTCGAGGGGGCGGAGAGTTTCGACCGAAACACACGCCGACGAGAACGTTTTCTAATGCCGTCAACGAAGCAAAGGGCCTGGCAAGTTGATACGTTCGAGAAATGCCCAACCTGCAGACGCGGTCGGGTCCCAGCCCGGAGATTTCCCGGCCCTGGAACAAAACTTTGCCTCGTGTGGGACGGAGTGCACCGGAAATTACGTTGAACAGAGTCGTCTTACCCGCGCCGTTGGGACCTATGATACCGAGTATGCGACCTTCCTCGACGCGCAGGTTTATATTTGTCAGCGCAGCGATACCGCCAAACGCTTTAGATATATTTTGACATTCCAAGATGATCGCCATTTATGATCCACAGCCCATTACATGTTCAGTTCCCCCGCTGGTAACCCGCCTTTTCTCCAATCCCGAGGCGTTCCCTAATGGCTCTGAACAATCGAGTTCTCACCAGACCGCCGGGCATAAACAGTCCCACCAGCACCATGATTATGCCGTACATGGTCAAATGAAGGTACGGCATCTTCGTCCACAGGAATTCCTGCACCAGCGTAAGAAAAAACACTCCGATGACCGGCCCCGCGATGGTGCCCGTTCCTCCCAGCATGGCCATGACGATGGGACTCAAAGCGATCTCCAGTCCAAAAACCGCTGGGGGACTTATGTAGGTTACATTCCAGACATATATCCCGCCGATGAGACTCGCTGGGACGGAGCTGACCACTAGAGCAAGACACTTGTACATGGTCGTTGGCGTCCCGAAGGCGCGGGCTGCCTCTTCATCTTCTCGTATACTGAAGAGAGCCAACCCGAACTTGGATCGGGCAAGTTGTCGGCTGATAAACACCGTCGCGATTGCAGTTACGACGGACAGGTAATATGCCGCCGTGCCGTGATCTCCTGGAGGAGTAGAAATGCCGCCGGAGCCGCCTGTGAGATTCCGAAGATTGTTGGCCAGGATGCCCATGAGGCTTATCAGACCGAACGTGGCCAAAGAAAAGTAAGCGCCCCTTAGACGAAAGATTGGGAGACTCACCAGAGCCCCGAAGCAGGCTGCAACAACAACGCCGCTCCCGAAAGCAAGCACCGGATGCACGCCCTCGTTCAGCAATATCGCGGTGGTGTAAGCGCCCAGGCCGAAGAAAACCGAGTGGCCAAGGTTCATGTAGCCCATGTAACCGCCTACGATATCGTAGCTCACCGCAAGAGTCAGGTATACCGCCAGAAGGAAGATCCACACGAGGAGATAAGGAACCGACAGCCATGGGAGAACGGCCAGAATCGCCACGGCGAGAGCTGCGCTCCAATAAATGGCGGTCGAGTGCTGCACCTTGTTCATCCGTTGGATCCGAACAGCCCGGAAGGCCTTATAATCAGTATTGAGATCAACAAGATGAACGCGGCGCAGGGTGACCAGTCCGCACCTAAGTAATAGGCCGTCATCGCCTCTGCCAGACCCAGTATCAGACCACCGACAACGGACCCGACGAGACTGCCCATACCTCCCAGGACGACCACGCACAGGTACTTCACCGTCAAAGGAATCCCGATTACCGGCGTCACGGTGAAGAGCGTTACGTAGAACACTCCGGCGCAGGCGGCAAGGGCCGCAGCGAGACCAAAGGTTATTGCCGAGACCGACGCGATGGGCACACCTACAACCTTGGCTCCGTCGCGGCACTGCGTGATCGCCCGGATGGCCTTACCCGTGAACGTTTTTTTCAGGTAGATTTGTAACACCACGGCCAGAGCGCAAATGAAAAGCAGGATAAGGAGTCGAAGCGATGATACGACCACTCCTCCTATGTTCAGAGGGGGCAAGGAGTATGCAATTCCCGTGATTGGTCGTTCCCAGAAGAATGCCGTCAGATCCTCGATGGCGAGCGACGCACCCAGCGTGACCAATATCGAAGCCACCGGCAGTTGATGGGGCGGCTTGTCGCTGATGGGCCTGAGGAGAACGTGATAGAAGCCCATTCCGATTAAAACGAAGACAGGGATGATAAGCACCGCTCCCAGAAATGGGTTTACTCCCAGGCCTACAAACGCGCAATACGCCGCGAGAGATCCGAGCATTAGAAACTCGCCGTGGGCGAGGTTGAGAACGTTCAATACCCCGAAGCTGATGGAAAGGCCGAAGGCTGCAAGGCCGTATATTCCTCCCAGCAACAGGCCTCCCACCAGCAACTGGATCACGTCGTCCGGCATTCCATTCCCTTACTATCCACTCTGAACTCCTATTATTTCCACGCGGGTCGGGGATAGACGTGTTCGCCCGTAACAGCCTCCTTGGGCCAGATCACTACGTGTTTGCCTCCCTGTATCTGCGAGGGGTAGGTATTGATCATCCCGTAACCGGTCTCGTGGAATTGCTCAGGGCCAAGAACGGTGTCGAGCTTGAGGCTCTTCAAAGCAGCCATTACTGCTTCTTTGTCCAGAGTCCCGGCATTCTCTAGGGCTGCCTGAATTATCTGGAAGGCTGCCACATATGCAGGGGCCCAAGGATACATAGGTTCCGAGATCTTCGCCCTTTTGAGCAGCTCGACGATAAGTGCCGCATCACCCAGCTTCATGCCCTCAACCCAGTACGATTGCCCGACCACGTAGTCTGCCGCATCACCCAACGGATCTCGGAACACGCCGCTATGATGGATGCAGTGGTACTCCTTGGGATTGAGTTTCATCTCCTTGGCTTGCTTCATGAAATTGATGGCGAAGGGGATGTTGGACGACACATAGACGATATCGGGATTGTCCTTCTTGAGCTTGGTTATGGCAGGAGTGAAATCTTTTGTGTCGGCCGGCATAACCTCACCTGAAAGAACCTTCAGGCCGGCTTCTTCGGCAAGCTTCTTCGATCCCTCAAAGACACCGAGCGGGTGCAAGGTATCTTCCACGACAAAGGAGACTGTTTTCGCCTTGCCCTCCCCTTTTATCATTTCCCAGTAGCGATAGGTATAGCGGGGGCCGAGGTCTATGACGCCCACCAGCCACTTGAAACCGCGGGAATAGATTTTCGGCGAATTGGCGCACACCGCAATGAACGGGATCTTGTGATTTTCGCCGGCCGTGCTTGCGGCAAAGGTCAAAGGACTGCTGTAGGGGCCTAGAAGCAGGTCCGCCTTGTCCACGGTAGCCAGGCGCTCATAATACTTCTTCGTCGTAGCCTCATTGCTCGCGTCGTCATAGACTACGAACTTCACAGGGAGACTCTTTCCGTACTGCTTCAGCCTGATGCCGCCCTTCTCGTTGATCAATTCGGCCCACGCGTCCATGAGCCGTTTGAACGGACCCACTTCCGAAGAAAAGTGTCCGCCCTGAGAGACGGTTGCTCCAATCACGACGGCGTCAGGCACGTCGGCGGCCATTGCCGGTATTGCAGACCAAGAAATGATCAATCCAATGAATATTGGTATAATTGCTGAAATTCCACGATTCATGTCGGCCTCCAGCCCTGATCGCGCATCAAAAAAAGTAAAAAACCTCGTTGTTCTTGAGAGATCAAGAGGATAGAATGCTTTTTGCACAAAGAATCTATCACCAACGAGGTGCA
>Ga0172371_10002595_pt1 | contig 28545 bp, 21 predicted proteins | sample Lak12m_FD_114543 | JGI IMG/M metagenome (GOLD analysis project Ga0172371, IMG submission 114543) | Freshwater microbial communities from Kabuno Bay, South-Kivu, Congo - kab_022012_12m | ecosystem: Environmental > Aquatic > Freshwater > Lake | place: Democratic Republic of the Congo: South-Kivu...
CGGCAAAGTCAGGGAAATCGGCGCCCGTGCAATGTTCACTTCGCCGTCATCCAGTGGTTGGCGCAAGACCTCGAGCACGTTCTTGCGAAATTCCGGCAGCTCGTCCAGGAACAGCACTCCGTTGTGAGCCAGGGAAACCTCTCCCGGCCGTGGAATCACTCCACCGCCGATCAGTCCCGCATCGGAGACGGTATGGTGAGGGGATCGATAGGGCCGCACCGTCATGATGGATCCGTTCCGATTTAAGAGACCCGCGGCCGAATAGATCCTCGTGGTCTCAAGGGCTTCCTCGAATGCGGGCTCCGGAAGGATTGTCGAAATCCGCTGAGCGATCATGGTTTTGCCGGAGCCCGGCGGTCCGATCATGAGGATGTTGTGTCCGCCCGCGGCAGCCACCTCCACCGCCCGTTTTGCAAATTCCTGTCCCTTGATCTCCCGAAAGTCCACCGGATAGTGCCCGAAGCGATCGGAGCGACTTGTCTGCAAAGGCTTGGCCTGCTCCAACGGCACCCGGTTCATGAGGAATCCCGTAGTGGTCAACAGGCTCGACACGCCGTAAACTGCCACACCTTGCACCACAGCCGCTTCCGCGGCATTGGCGTCCGGCACGATCACTCCTGCGAATCCGAGGTTCCGTGCGGCAAGGGCCATGGAGAGCGCCCCTCGAACGGGCTTGACGCGACCGTCCAGCGCGAGCTCACCGACGATGAGGTAGTCATTGAGGCGCTCGGACGGCAGAAGGTTCAACGCGGAAAGAATCCCGAGCGCGATGGGAAGATCGAAACCGGCTCCTTCCTTCCTCAGTGCCGCGGGTGCAAGGTTCACCGTGATGCGTCTCGCTGGAAAGGGATAACCACTATTGACGATAGCGGACTTCACCCGCGCGGTGCTCTCTTTGACAGCGCTGTCCGGCATGCCCACGACCGCGACGTAAGGAAGCCCCGGATAAACGTCGACCTCCACTTCCACCGGATGCGCATCAATGCCCATGAGGGCGCCGGAATGGACTCGGGCTGGCACGATAAAGCCTCCCAGAGATTTCCTGAACACGGAAGTTGCCGTCTGGGGTTGGAGGTCTGGGGAAGACCCCTGCTACTCTTGCTGGGGAAGAACCACTGCAGGAGCGCACAAAAAGGTCATTAAAGACCTTATCAGGAGAGCCGCCGATTTTCAAGCCTATCGGGGTTTGCTGTGCGGTCGCCGAGAAGACGTGGAGCTCGGCGCTTCCCGAATCCTTTCCCAAAATCAGGTAACCCGCCACAGAACAGAGACATGGCGTGAAGAACCATTTCGAGAGGCGCCGGTAAGGTGCAATTTCCCTGAATTGCTGAATGGCCTGCGCGCGCAGGTTTGGGAGAAATTTAATTACACGCCGCTTTCACACAAAAAGAATTTGACAAGGGGCCCAGGCCGATATATGAGGTTAGCCGGTATCCTTAAATAAGCAAGTTAACTAACGACATAACCGGAGAGAATGATTGAGGTAAGAACAGGAGTGTCTCCCCGGGTATCGGAGCAGCCCCGCGGGGCGGCCACTGGAACCTGAGGCCCTTCCCCGTGGACCGGTTCCACGGCGCGTCTTCTCCAGGGTTCGAAGCGCTGCGAGGTACTTTTCATGACCGCATCCAGACTCATCGAACTGTCTTTCTGGCTCCTGCTGGCGTTTGTGATAATTTCCGTGGCTTCCTTCTTGACGATCCGGCCGTCCCTGAATCAGGCGCGGTTCGAGGCCAGAGCGGAGTGGGACGCATTCCTTCGGGCCGTCAAGGAACGAAACGATCTCCTTCCCGGCCTGGCGGAGGCTGTGAAAGGATTCGAGCCCGGCCACAGCAATCTTACCGTACGATTACTGGATACCCGATCTGTCTCGATGCGGGCCACAGGGCCGGATACGGTCGTCGCTTCTGTTGACGAGATGGAACGGTATCTGGGCCAGATTGAAGGGCTCCTTCAGGCCAGACCGGAATTGGAACGGTATCCCCCCTTCGCGAATCACTGGACGAAAATTGTAACGCTTACTCGGCGTATTGCTCTCGCGCGGTGCACTTACAACAACAGCGTGCGACTCTACAACACGCTCCTGAAACCATTTCCCCAGAATGTCCTCACCACGGTGTTCGGATTCGTTCCGATCAATGATTACCCAACGCCCGCTCGGTACGAAGAACGGGGGGCATCGGCACGGGGATTTCCTTCAGTCTCGCGGACCAGGAACCGGAACGCAGACACTTCCCCGTCTTCCGTACCCTGGTACAAGAGACTCTTGACCGTGGAATCTTCATGATGCGCGCGGGATCTCACTTTAATGAATTTGCGCGTTGTTGGGTATTTCTTCCTCGCTGATTTTCCGAATGCTACCTTTGACGAAAATGAAACTCGCGAGCACGAGCTTGTCTTTTTTGGTGGGATGCAGGTGCCGCACGCTGAATCCGGGTCGGCCCTCGAACTGGTAGTCGGTGATGGGCAGTACCCCGTTGAGTCGGAGCTTCCACCCAATAACGCGCAAATGGTGCTTCGAGGACCAGTTCATGAAATAGAGATTCGTGTAGTCGCAACCGGGATCCTTGCCGATGGGCGCGTACGCCACGATATAGTTGTTCTTCACTCCCCGGTCAGGATCGTCGGTGACATTAACGCTTCTCCATGCCACCATGCGCATGTAAGGAACCTGGGAAGCTATGTCCTCAGGAGGAGTCAACTTCATGTTGTGCGTGAAGAGATACCCCACTCTTCCGTCTTCAATCTTTACCTTGTACCAGACATCCTTCTTCACATCATCGGATGTCTCGTCACCGGCCGTGGTATCTTCCAGCGAAGCATGCGGTCCTTCGACACGCCCCCGCACCGCTGATTTCTCGCCCGGAGGATGGCGGCGGACGGTGACCACTCGCTCGTAAACCTCAAACCTCTTTCCCGGCGGAAGAATTTCGATCACAGCATGCTCGCGGCCCGGCTCCAATCGGAAATTGGCTTTGGTCTTTGTGACTCCTTCAGCCTGAGGAGCCATTCCCTCTATGGACTTGCGCAGTTCCTGGGTCTTTCGGATGATCTCATCGCCGCCGACGGCCTTGATTTCGAGGTATCCTTCCCGGCCATCCCTGGATCGGATACGGTAGAACTCGCCTATCTTGTCCAGGAGGCGCACGTGGGTTTCCGCGGGCAATTTCCCGACAACAAGGGAGTTCAGGTTGGCCGTCTGGTAGAGGGAACAGGTTCTGACCGTGATGGCGTCCCGGGGCTCAAAAGGATTCGTCCTTTTGAAGATCTTGGGTGTGACCACCTTGACTATTTCTCTTTTGAGCGTGTCCACTTCCTGGCAAGCCGTAACGAGCAGCCACGACGAGGTCAGGAGCAGGCAGAGAGCGAACAGTTTCAGAGGCTGCAGGCGCGTGGCGGGCGTGTGCTTTGGCATGGCCTTCAAGGCTCCTCCTGGTGCTGAACCATATATCCGTTCGGTCGAGAAATCAATACGAACCGGCTGCATCCCTTATGAAAACCTTGAGACAACTATAGTGGAGCGCATTGAAATGGATGAAAAACTTGAAACTGAATCTCGAAGAAGGCTCAACGTGCTTTCGGAGAAGTGCGCTCCACTATCAGTCGGCCATAACCATGAAACTCCGGGAAGTTGTGGAGGATCGCCACGCGGGGGGCTTACTGAAAGTCAACGAAGCCTCACTGGCTTTCCCGTACGTGAAGAGTGACGCGAATTTTAATGAGCGGCAGTGTAGCGAGACGGTTTGGCAATTCCGGCCCCGCAGGTGGTCGATCAGTATCAAAGCTTTGCCCGACGAACGTGCGACTACGGATAAAGCTTGATTTCTGCGCGGAAATCCGTTACATTTGCTAATGATTCAGCACGGTTTGACCGGTGAACGAATACCCGGCGTAATGAGCCTTCCCAAAACGGTTGTCGGGCAAATCAACGCGCTCCGAGAATCCCGGTACTGCGTCAGCGGCATGTCAGAAAGCCGTGGCACGAATAACCCCCGTTGGGTGGTCACCCGACAGACTGGCAGGATGGAGGGAAGCCGTGTGAGAGTGGAGTGTTGGGCCAAATCGGACATGGGTATGCAACGAACGACCAACGAAGATCGCTTCTACGTGGATCCCGACCAGAGACTCCTTCTCGTCCTGGACGGAATGGGCGGCCATAGGGCCGGGGAAGTAGCGGCCGAGCTCGCGTTGGAGACAATGTCCTCCTTCTTCAAGGCCCATGAGACACAGAAGGAAGAGACCACCAATATTTTTGAAAATTTTGATCCCTCGTTCACCTATTACTCAAACCTCCTTCGTCAAGCCGCGTTTGTGGCCAACAGGGTGGTTCTCCACGAATCCGTGACCCGACCCGAATTCGGAGGCATGGGGTGCACCGTAGCCGGCATGGCCCTCAACGATTTTACGATCTCGATGGTTAACGTGGGTGACAGTCGGATGTACCTGATCAGGAACGGGGGAATGGAGCAGATATCCAGAGATCACACCCTTGCCGAAGATCAGGTCGAACGAGGAATCATGAGCCGCCAGGAGGCCCGAGAATCTCAATTGAGACACATTCTCTCGGCCGTCATTGGCGTCGATACCCGTATTCGAGTCCACATGGACGAATTGGCTGTTTTGGCTGGTGACATTGTTCTCCTATGTACCGACGGACTCACCGCGGTCATGGAGGACGAGGAAATCCTCACTGAGATTCTCAAAGAGAGGCCGGGCCCGGCGACGCTGGAACGCCTCATCGATGAGGTCAACGGAAGAGGGGGGCCGGACAATGTCACTCTACTCATGATGGCCTTCTCGGAAGAACCGGGACAGGGCGAGGAGCCCGGAAATGAGGAGGCCGTGACGTAGAGGCAATTCCAGAGGCAGAACGACAAGCCTCTCGTGAAAAGACAACAGCGACCGTACACGGAGGATTTCGATGTTCAAACTGATCCTGAAATTTCAGGATACGGTGATAAAGGAGTACACGTTCGATAAGACTCCCGTCACGATCGGCAGGCGCGAAGATAATGACGTGGTCATCGATAACATGGCGGTGTCGGGTCACCATGCCGTTATTGAAGAAGAAGCTCCCAACTTCTTCCTGCTCGTGGACCTTGAATCACTCAACGGCACCTTCGTGAACGATGCGAAAATAGCCCAGGCAAAGGTTTTCGACGGAGACAGGTTCATCATTGGAAAACACATCCTCGAGTTCGAGGATCTGCGACCGGTAATGGACAGACCGGTAAGAGAGGAATTTCTGGACGAAGATGGTCAAAAGCCCCCCGCCTTCCGGGATACGGTCATCCTCGACACCCAGGCTCAGCAGGAATTGCTGGCAAAGCATGCTGCCGAGCGGGGCATCTCCCCCGAGCAAATGGCTGAGAGACCCAAGAAGGTGGAATTGCACGGCTTTTTGACGATCTTTTCCGGGGGCACCCCACAGATCATTGAGCTCAGTAAACGGGTCACCACCCTCGGCAAATCGAGAGAAAGCGACGTGAAGTGTTCCGGGCTTCTCGTCGGGAAAACCGCCGCGCTGATCAACAAGAGGCCCAACGGTTATTTCCTCTCCTACGCCGAGGGCCTGAAGAAACCTGATGTGAACGGTGATGTGGTGAGCACTCAGGTCCAGCTCCAGGATAACGATGAAATCACCATCGGCGGCACCAGGATGACCTTCACGCTCAGGCCGGAAACGTCCTGAGAGACCAAAGTTCCCATGCGCGTCTTCGTCCAAGTGGTACCTGAGCCACCCGGAAGTGCAGGCGGCGCGCGTTTTCAAGGTTCAGGGTACTCAGCGACCTAACATACTTATTGAACACGCCTGCCTCACTGCCCGTCCTCAACGGTGCTGAAATATTATTCCAACCGGACTGGTCACTTGGTCTATTGTCACGTAACCCCAGTCAGATCTCGTTCTCAATTCCTCAGCAAGCTCATTGAGCACCTTGACCGAGTTCCTGAAAAGCTGGCATCGATCTCTCTTCAATTGGAAGTCAGCCTGTTCCAAGGTCCTGAGGGGGGAGGTTGATGCTAAGGCAAATATCATGCCGCCCCCTCGAACGGGCAACTTACCGGACGTATAGTACTCTGAGGGGTCATGCGAGGGTACCGTATACTCCTTTTCGGCCTCAAGCGGACCGGAAGGTGACATGGAATGTGGAAAGAGCAATGCGAGTGCCGACGTCGTTCTCCAGGTGCCTAAGACCGCAATGTGACATTTCTTGCTGCACTTGATTCTGTAACGAAACAGATCCCCGGAGTCAGCGGATTCTGGACCCTGTTCTACCTTGATAAGGACTGACAACTCCTGCGGTCCCGGTTTCGTTTGTTTCAAGCGGTGCAGAAAATCGCTGATGTACTGCGTTTGTTGGTTCGGTGCAGACTGACCCGTGTGGGGTGACTGTTGTGCCAAAACGGACCGAGGGAAAACCGACGCAGTCGCGACGACACCAATTATTACCAACACGTATCCCCAGACTGCAAAAGCTCTGTTCATTCGGGCTCCTCCTTGCTCGTCAGCCGGCATATGAAAGCCGGCTGGGACACCTTCCTTCGTAACCGTTCAGCGGGAAAGAAAAACTCACCGCAGAGAACACGGAGAGCGCAGAGGTAAGAATTCTTGAAATCTCGGCGAGGTGCGGTCCTCGCCCCAGAGAAGGGAAATTGCATCGCGTCCAACCCTGACTCCGAGCTGTTGCGGGAGACTTCATCACGTAGCCAATCGGAAGAAATTGGATTTTTTCTGCATTCTCTGCGCTCTCTGCGCTCTCCGCGGTGAACGATTACCTTCCTTCTTGCTCGCTTGTCCCGCGTCTCCTCGTGGCGGTCCCTTGCTTGCCGGCGCTCGGTCAGAGCCTGCCCCGAACGACCCTCGAATTGCGTCCGCGGTATGCACGTCTCGAAGATCGAATCCGAAGCATGATGAGAAAGAGAAGGAGGAGACCGAGCAGAACCATGGCCAGCCCCACCGCGGTCCAAACGCCGGGAGTCCCCTTCTTTTCAGGCTTCTCGGGTCCCTCGGCATGTGACGGGGTGACGACAGTTTTCTGCTCCGGCCCGAGAGTCATCTCCGAAGATGCAGCAGCCAGTTGATTCACATTGATGGAGGAACGGGTCGCATCCGTCACGGGAGCAGCGGCTCGCGGGTTGTCATAGTAGAGGCGATAGCTCTCTCCTCGACGATGGTCGAAAACCGCCATGCGGAACGTACCCCAGGCCTGGAGCGACTCGACGGGGATCGGCCCGCCGTTCCCTCCTGATAATTCCACCTTGATGTACCGGAACGGGAGAGGTTTCACCTGGGCGGTCAGCTTCTCTTTGACTGCATCTTCGCGGCGGAGCCGGAATACAACGCCTTCGGAAATAGGTATCCAGGATTCCGAATTCAGAGAGGCCGCGGCAAGTACGGTCGCTTTCTTGATGAACTCCGGGACAGGGGTGGTGATCGCCAGTCTGGTCAGGGGAAACCGTTTTTCACCGAGATCCGCGACCAGGAGCGTAGAACCGGCGGAAGGAATGGCCCGGTTCTCGATGACTCTGGCGCTGAGGTCCCGGTAAAGCGCGTCGCTCGCCGATGGAGGATAGCAGAGAACTCCGTCCACTTTCAACGGCGGCTTCTCTTGGTCCAGGATACGCAAGAGAATATATTGAAAGTTGTTGTTCGGAAAAGAAATGTCCAGCGTCCTGAGCGGCACGGGCGACGCGATATCTGCGATAAGCCCGTCCATACGAATCACATAGGATTCGCGATTGTTGTCGGAACCGCGGACCTCCACCCTGCGCACGAAGTCCTGGGACGACGTCTTGATCATCACGCCGCGGGAGAGAACTTTGGCGGTCTTGTCGATCCAGATGTCCGTCCACTTCCCTGCTCGCCTGGACGTCCTGAAGGTAGGAATCAGGAATGCCTCCGAGTCCGAATCGTCCACAGTGCCCGTCATTATGGCAGGAACAACGTTCCCTTTTGAGGCTACGATGCGTACGTCCGCCAAGTCGGGCCTGCAATTTTCAACCACGTTGGATTCCAGCGCGATCCCCACGAGTCCGTCAGGGACATGGTCAGGGATGGAAATGTCTCGGAATCGCGTCCACCCGCGTGAATCGAATTGCACAATGGCTGTCGCCGCGGTGAGTGCCACCTCCGCCACGAGTGACACGACCATGACAGCCAAACAGCACACAACGACCCGCAAGCAGGTTATCGACCGAAAGTTCTTTCGTGACATGGCCGCCGATTATAGCCGGTGAGCCTCGACTGATCAAGAATAGGCGCGTGAACGACGGCAGAGAATGTGGTCGGTCTTTGAAATCAGGCGGCGCCAGTTGCAGACCTGAACAGGATGGCAACGTTGCAAGCCGTGTGGGGACTTTCCCTCTTATGTCGGAACGTTACCGCCTATGATAAAACTTGAATAACCGCGGCGTCTGACGTAAGCTAGGAGAATGGACTCAGTCGGTGACGGGAAGGGCTGGCCTCAGGGACGGGGGTTTCCAGGATGGCCGAAAACAAGAACCGGTTCGGAACCGTGCTTGTGCTCGCCCCAGATGGAGAGCAGGGCGAATTCCTCCGGGAAATTCTCGGTCGAGACTGCTTTTTGACGATCAGCAGCGATTTCGAAGAGGTCGTACGCGGGGACGCCGCACGAGGGGTTGACCTCGTTATCCTCGACTCGGAGCTCGCCCAACTTTCCAGAATCGCACCCTTACTCGACGAACGAGGCATGCTTTCCGGCGCGGCCGTCCTGTTCCTCGCGCGAGGTGAGGAAGACCTGATTCAGGGACTTGAGATGGGCGTGTCGGAATGCGTAATGCGTTCTGCCAAGCCCGGGCTCGTCAGAGCCAAGGTGAGGCAGGTCGCTCGCCTCAAGGAATGGCAGGACAGGCTGGCCGAATCCGAGCGCGCGGCCAGAAAACGCGTGCGCGACGTTGAGAACCTGATCCAGATGGTGGCTCACGATCTCAAGTCACCCGCCATAGCGATTCACGGGTTAGTCAAGCTCCTGGAACGGAAATTCTGCCGGATGCAGCCGGATCGGAAGAGAGATGAGATTCTCCTGTTCTTGACGCGGGCCAGTAAATCGATACAGGATTTCCTCAACGACCTCGGCCAACTCATGACGCTGGAAAGGTTCGAGCTTGATCTGGTGGAGGTGTCCCTCGAGGAGGCCGTTGAAGAAGTGATGAACAGGCATCAAGATCTCCTTGAGGAAAGGAACCTCTCCCTCACGGTTGATTTCGGCGATTGCTCCGCACTGGTTATTGCCGACCGTCGCCGCATGATTCAGGTTTTCGACAATCTGATCGTGAATGCCGTCCGCCACATGGGCGACATAGCCGATCCCATGATAAGAATCCAGGGCTGCGAAAGCTCCGATTGCGTGGTGGTCAGCGTTGTGGACAACGGCATCGGCATTCCTCTCGAATATCACGAGAAGATCTTTTCCCGCTTCTTCCGGGTCCCCGGAAAAGGCTCGAAGGGAGGAACCGGTCTTGGTCTCTCCATAGTGAAAGCGATCATAGAGAGTCACGGCGGCAGAGTCTGGGTCGAGTCGGAGTGCGGGAAGGGAACCGCTTTCAAGTTCACTCTGCCCAAATCCACCTGTCGAACCTCTCCTCGGCTGAACGCGGACCAACCGGTGTCCAGGGACGCCGCGGGAAAGGCTTATCTATGAAAATGCCCCAGGCGGAACATGACGGATTGAGCCTGCTTCGGAAGAGTCAAACCAGCTATCCGGACAGCCCGGAAAGGGCTGTGTTGGAAGCTTTTCCTAACAAGTACTCGGACCGCTACTATACGGTTGAATTCAATTGCCCCGAATTCACGAGTCTCTGTCCCGTCACGGGGCAACCGGATTTCGCCCGCATCACCATAACCTACATTCCGGACCTCAGGTGCCTGGAATCCAAGTCCTTGAAGATGTACCTCGGATCGTTTCGCACTACCGGCATGTTCCACGAAGAGATCACCAACAGAATCCTCGACGATCTCGTGGCCTCCTGCGAGCCCCGGTGGGCCCGGGTCCGGGGCGCTATGAACGCCAGAGGCGGAATCTCCATCGATGTGACTGCCGAATACTGCAAGCCCGGATTCAGGCATCCCGGCAGCTTCGCTCCGTAATCCCGTGCGGAGGAACGCGCTTGGGTTCGGCATGCGATTTACGAGAAATTCCCTGCCCGAGCTCGGGCATAAGGAAGATTGAAAAAGCTGCCCTTGGACCCCGACGCCTGGGTTGGCAAGCACCAAGCGGCGACCGACGGGAGCCGCCAATATATTTGGAGTTTTTGAAGAGGGGTCCGGGGAGGGACTTTTTGCAAAGAGTCCCTCCCCGGTGCATTTTCATAGGAGCACGGCATCTACCCATCCAAAGGGGGCGTTCATGGAATTCAAGGTTGTCAAGAGTGACCCGGGCTTTACGCAGGTCGCACTCTCGGGAAAGCTCGATCTGGCCGGAGAGCAGGAAATCGGGGATCGGTTCAGGAGCCTCATCGAATCGCGGGGGACTTCGTTTCTCGTGGACATGAGCCAGGTGTCGTACATGGCTTCCCTCGGCATACGTTTGCTCTTCGGCTGCGCCAAGACCCTGGCCGGCCGCGGCAGGAAGCTGGTGGTGGTCAATCCGCAACCCATGGTCAAAGAAACGTTGCTCAGCTCGGGAACGGCCAAATTCATACCGGTTGTCAAAAGCACAGAGGAGGCATTGAGCCGATATGTTACCGAGCTCTCCGTTGTGCGGACGAACCCGGATCTGACTCACCTCGCTCTCTCCGGCAAACTCGACGTGGAGGGTGAAGAGCAGATCGGGGATCAGTTCAGGGCGCTCATCGAGTCACGAAGCACATCGTTTTTGGTCGACTTGAGTCGCGTATCGTATCTGGCTTCTCTCGGTATTCGATTGCTCTTTGCAGGCGCGAAATCCCTGGGTCAACGGGGGAAGAAGCTGGTGGTGATCAATCCCCAGCCAATGGTGGAAGAGACGCTGTTAAATTCCGGTACCGCGAAGCTCATACCGATCGCTCGAGACGAGACAGCGGCCCTTCAACTTCTGTAGCATTCGTTGACCGCACGGTTGGGCTCCTTCGCGCCCGGATCGGGCAGGGAATGAACGGACCGCTCGGCCGCACGGTCCCCGCCGCGGCTCATGGTGACAAATGGCAGGCGCACTCACGCTTTCAATGAAGAATACCGCCGGGGATTTGGCTGCTACCCTGGAACGGGCGGACGCTTTCTTGGATTCACTCGCTCTGCCAACGGAAATTGGATACAAGGTCAAGCTCATCTTGGAAGAGATGCTCACGAACATTGTGAAATACGCCTTTTCGGACGAGGAGGCTCACCGGGTGGGAGTGGGGTTGATCGCGGATGATACCGAGCTCACCCTGGAATTCGTGGATGACGGCCATCCATTCGATCCGCTGGCCGTTCCGCAGCCTCGATTGAAAAACTCGATCCTGCAGTGCCGCGAAGGTGGGCTCGGCATTCATCTGGTACGTCAAACAGCCGATGCCATGGCGTACCGCAGAGACGAAGATAAGAACATCGTGACCGTCACGGTGCGGATCGATCGTAATCTCGACGCGTAAAATCTTGCCGGTATTCGATTTCCAAAACAAAACGGTGAACGATGAAACACGACCTTGTCCCTGTCCACAATTCCCTAGCAAAGGCGTCCTGCGCCGATGTGCGCACCGGACTGACCGCGGGTTCCCTCGCGTGTGCAATCCTCGACAATCTCTACTATTCCCTGGTGCGATTTCCGGAATTCGCCACGACGAACGACTGGTACACGGCCCTCGCACAGACCGTGCGTGACCGCCTCATCCACCGATGGCTCAAATCGCTGGAAGCATTTCTCAGAGAAGATGACACCCGGGTGGTCTGTTACCTGTCCGCGGAATTCCTCATGGGGCCGCAACTGGGAAACAACCTCGTGAACCTCGGGATCTACGACGAGGCGCTCGAGGCCGCGAGCGCGCTGGGCCTGGACCTGGAAGATCTCCTCGAGCAGGAAGTCGAGCCCGGTCTCGGAAACGGCGGCCTCGGGCGGCTTGCAGCATGTTTCCTCGATTCACTGGCAGCTCTGGAAATCCCGGCCATCGGATATGGAATCCGCTATGAGTTCGGGATCTTCGATCAACACCTGCGGGACGGCTGGCAGGTTGAGTCGTCGGACAAGTGGTTGCGCTTCGACAACCCGTGGGAGATTCACCGTCCGGACATTTCCTATACAATCAACCTCGGGGGCCGCACCGAACACTATTTCGACGATCATGGACGCTTCCGCGTGCGCTGGATTCCCGACATGGTCGTCAAGGGAACTCCGTACGACAATTCAGTGCTCGGGCACAAAGTGAACACCGCCAATCTCTTGCGACTTTGGACGGCCGAAGCGGTCGAGTCTTTCGACTTCCAGGCATTCAACGTCGGCGATTACTACCGTGCCGTCGACGAAAAGGTGATATCGGAAACCGTCACCAAGGTGCTCTATCCCAACGACGAGCCCTATCAGGGCAAGATACTTAGACTCGCGCAGCAATATTTCTTCGTGTCCTGTTCCCTTCAAGACCTCCTCGACATCCATCTGTCCCTGGGAGGTGCGCTGGAAAAGCTTCACAAGAAATTCGCGGTCCAGCTCAACGACACCCACCCTTCCATAGCGGTGGCCGAACTGATGCGACTGCTTGTGGACGAGCATCTCATGGAGTGGGAAACGGCCTGGGACGTCACGAGGAGCACGTTCGCGTATACCAACCACACCCTCTTGCCCGAAGCGCTGGAGAAGTGGCCGATCCTCCTTTTTGCCAGCATCCTGCCGCGACATCTGGAGATCATCTACGAGATCAACCGGCGCTTTCTCGACGAGGTTCGGGCACGATATCCCGGGGACGTTCAGCGCATCGCCCGCTTGTCGCTCATCGACGAGAGCGGTGAAAAGTACGTGCGCATGGCTCATCTCGCCGCGGTGGGGAGCCACTCGATCAACGGCGTTGCCGAGCTCCACACGAGCCTTCTGAAACAGGATGTCATGCGAGACTTCTGCGAGCTCTATCCGGAGAGGTTCCTCAACATTACCAATGGAGTGACCCCGCGGCGGTGGATCCTGCTCAGCAACCCGAATCTGGCCGAGCTCATCACGAGCAGGATCGGTGATGGGTGGGCTCGGCGCCTGGAAGAGGAGATCAAGGCTCTGGAGAACTTTGTGGACGATGCAGGGCTCCAGGAGGAGTGGCTGCGCGTGAAACGGGAAAACAAGGAGAAGCTCGCTGCCTTCATCCAGACCCAGACCGGAATCACCCTGGACCCGGACATGCTCTTCGACATCCACGTGAAACGGATACACGAATACAAACGGCAACACCTCAACGTCCTGCACATCATCACGCTGTACCGCCAACTCAAGGAGAATCCGAACGCGGACACGATTCCCCGGGCCTTCATCTTCGGCGGCAAGGCAGCGCCGGGTTACTTCATGGCGAAGTTGATCATCAAGCTCATCAATTCGGTCGCGGACGTGATCAACAACGACCCGGACGTGTCGGATCGGCTCAAGGTGGTCTTCATTCCCAATTTCAACGTGAAGAACGGGCAGCGGATCTATCCTGCCGCGGACCTCTCCGAGCAGATCTCCACCGCAGGCAAGGAGGCGTCCGGAACGGGCAACATGAAGTTCGCCATGAACGGAGCGCTCACCATTGGAACGCTCGACGGCGCGAACGTCGAGATCCGTGAGGAAGTGGGCGCAGAGAACTTCTTCCTGTTCGGGCTTACTGCAGAGGAGGTTGGAGACAGGAGATCGAGAGGTTATTTTCCGCGGGACCACTATGATTTCAATTCAAATCTGAGAGAAGTAATCGACCTGATTGGCTCGGGCTTCTTCTCGAAAGGGGACAGGGATCTGTTCAAGCCCATTGTGGATTCGCTCCTCTTCCACGACGAGTACATGCTCATGGAGGATTACCAATCCTACGTGGATTGCCAGGCGACGGCGAGCGCCGCGTTCCAAGATCGCCCGCGCTGGGCGCGGATGTCGATCCTCAACACCGCGCGCACGGGGAAGTTCTCTTCGGACCGCTCCATCAGGGAGTACTGCGAGCTGATATGGAAAGTGAAGCCCGTGCCGGTTAAGCTCGATTGATCGCGGGTGGGGGGTACGGTTGTGAAAGAGACATAACCTTGGGAGGCTTTCTCAAGACCCGCAAACGGGCAAGAGCTACCCTCACGCTGCGTCACTCTCCCACGGGGAGAGGGAATTGCCGAGTGGCCGAGAATGGCTCCCTCTCCCTCTGGGAGAGGGACGGGGTGAGGGCGAAAAAGTGCAATCAAGGTTTGGTCGTGGCACAATTTAGAATGCCTGACCTCCTGGGTGGCCTGGACGTTATACGTCCAGATGCGGAAGGCACAGGAGGTCCGTCCCTCGGATGGCCGAACTGTCGCTGCCGCAACATCCGCACTCACGGGAATCTCCGCCTTGAGCGAGGAAGGAGGACCAGATGTCGGACGAAGCCAAGCCACCTACTCTTTGGGAGATGATTCAGAAAAAAGTATTCGATCGGTTCGGCCGGCGCGGAATCATCGTACTGGGCATTCTCTTGGCTGCCTTTGGAGTGTGGCCCCAAGTGGACAAGGTGAGGCAAGTGCCGGGAATCGATAAGGTCGTTGAGCGCATCAATCGCTGGTCAGTTCCCGAAGCCGATCCGAAACGGTTCTCGCTCATGGTTGCCCGGCTGGAGAACGATGAGAACCATCGGCAGCAAGAGCTGATTGTCGAGGCGCTCAAGGAGTTCGAAGGAGTTCAAGTCCTCGTCCTCGACCGGACCATTTCCCTCAAGGGACCGGTGCCGGAAAAGATGGAACGGGAGGGTCACGAAGAAGCCCGCAGGTATTTGAAGCAGAGCGGAGGCTCAGTGCTCATTTGGGGCATGGTCATGAACCCGGGTGGAAGTGACAAGATTCTCAAGCTGTACTGGACTCCATCGCACGGCAGGCAGGAGAAGCCCAAGCGCTATGGTGCGCCTATGTCCAAGGATCTGTTTCGGTTACCGGAAGACTTCTGGAAGCACCTCTCGAAGATCCTGATCCTGCTCGTAGTTACCACCGACGCGGAATTTTCGACCCAACAAGGCCAAAATGTGGATAACCGGCTCCCCCGCTTCGTGGCCAAGGTGAGAAAGCTGTTAGAAACAACAGCGGGGCGGCCCGGCTGGAACGTCGACGACCGTGGGACAACTCACGTGATCCTGGGAAACGCGCTTCAGGTGCTTGGCGATCAAAGTGGGGAGAGCGGGCCTCTTGAGGAAGCAGTGATCGCCTACCAGGAGGCCCTTAAGACACTAACCCGCGATCGAGTACCGCTTCAGTGGGCCATGACGCAAAACAACCTGGGAGTAGCTTTGAGAATTCTTGGCGAGCGAGAGGGCGGTACCGCACGACTGGAACAGGCAGTGGCCACCTGCCAAGAGGCCCTGGCGGTGTTTTCCGGAGATCATCAAGTGCCGCAGGAGTGGGCCGCGACCCAGAATAATCTTGGCAACGCGCTAACGTCCCTTGGTGAGCGGCAGCAGGGAACCGCTAGCCTGGAAAGGGCACTGTTGGCCTACCGAGAAGTCCTACAGAAACTAGACAGAGATAGATTCCCGCTCGAGTGGGCTGGGACGCAAAACAACCTTGGAGTAGCTCTTTGGATTCTCGGCGAGCGAGCGAGCGGTACCGAATGGCTGGAAGAGGCAAAGGCGGCCTTCCGACAGGCCCTAACGGTCTACACATCCGATCGAGCGGCGGATAAAAGGGCCAAGATTATGAACAGCCTGGAATTGGTCTCGAGGCTTCTTAGCGAGCGAAAGGGCGGGAAGGGACAGGTGGTGGAAGCGGAGCGAGCGCAAGGAGCAGCCAGCGATGTCTTGGACCCTGGCGGGCTTTCACGCCACGTGGAAAGAACCTCGGGGCAATCTCCAATGCGCGAAAGCCTTCTTGCAAGAACGGCGGAATTGACAAAAAAAGCACAGAGCGGGGAAGGTAGCAAAGATTTCGTGAACTTTCGCGTGACTGTCAGTCGTATGGTGGATTGTGCGCCAGAAAATTCCGATTCCACGTGGCAGAGTCCGCCCTCGCCTACGCCTGCAAGATCGCGCCGGGAGAACGGAGAGATATGAAACTTCCAGGACACAAAACCAAAATCGTCTGCACCATCGGGCCCGCGTCCGAATCTCCGCAGGTCATGGAACGGATGATCCTCGCGGGTATGAACGTGGCGAGGCTCAACTTCTCACACGGGGATTTCGCAGGTCACGCCAGGAACATCGAGAATCTCCGGGCCGCGTCGCATCGAGTGGGCCGACGGCTGGCCATTATGGCCGACCTGCCCGGCCCCAAGATGCGCATCGGCCAGCTCGCGGAGGAGCCCGTCGAGCTGGAGCCCGGTGACAGCCTGACGCTCACCACGGAAACCATCGTGGGAGACGCGAGCCGCGTGTCCGTGACCTTTTCCGGCATCACCCAGGCGGTGAAACCGGGAGATCTCCTCTTTCTCAACGATGGCCTCATTCAGATCGAGGTCGTGGAAATAGCGGGAAACGACGTGAGGTGCAGCGTCCTCGTCGGCGGGGAGCTCCGCTCGCGCAAAGGACTGAACCTGCCGGGGATCGACCTCGGGATGAGTGCCTTCACTGACCGCGATCGACAATGGGTTGAATTCGCCAGGGAGCAGGGCCTCGACGCGGTGAGTCAGTCGTTCGTGGAATCAGGTGACGACATTCGCGCGGTGCGAGGAGCGGCCGCGGCCAAAGGCTACCATCCGTTCATCATCGCCAAGATCGAACGGTCCCGCGCTTTGGAGAATATGGATAGCATTCTAGAGTCCGCGGATGGCATCATGATCGCGCGTGGCGATCTCGGCGTGGAAATCCCCATCGAGCAGATCGCCATCGTCCAAAAACAGCTCATGCGCCAAGCAAATCTCCTCGGGAAGCCGGTCATCACCGCCACGCAGATGCTCGAATCCATGACCACGAACCGGAGGCCCACCCGAGCGGAAGCAACGGACGTAGCCAACGCGATTCTTGACGGAACCGATTGCGTCATGCTCTCAGGGGAATCGGCCATGGGAAGCTATCCGGTGGAAGCGGTTTCCATGCTGGCCAGGATCGCGGAAGTCACGGAACCGAATCGGCCGGGCAACGCGGTCCGGGAAACACTCCATTCCGTCGGCAAAGATGGGAGCATGCGTCCGATGGATCTGATTGCCCTGAGCGTCGAAACCACCCTGGGGCAAATCTCTCCGGCAGCGGTCTTCGTGCCGACCCGCAGCGGAGCCACGGCCCGGAATATAGCCCGATTCAGGCTGCCCGTCTGGGTTGTGGCCGTCAGCTCCCAGGAGAGCACCTGCCAGCGGCTCCAGTTTTCTTACGGCTGCCACCCTGTCTGTAATCCGGACCACCCGGAGGACTGGAACGCATACGTAAGGGCGTGGCTGGCCGAGCACGAGCTTTCGGGGGATCTCGTTGTTTTGACGGAAGGCCCGTCTGCCAAGCATCCTGAAACGAACAACCGGATGGAGATAATAGACTTGAGGCGCAAGGTCGGGGAATGATGAAGAGGACCGGCCGGAATAAAGTAGGGGCAAGCGGACCATGTTTGGTCCGCTGCCCGGACTTCTGGAGGAGTGACGGCTATCCTTCCAGAATGGATCGAAGTTCCTTGAGCTCCTTCTTGATTTCCATAAGGATCTCACGGTAATCGGAGGTCGGCCCAATCGGCGGAGAGTTGTCCTCTTGGGACATTTCGGCGGCTTCCAGTTGCTCCTGGGCCTTGGAGGGTCGAGCTGTCTTCTTGGCCTTCTTTTCGGCCATGGACTGCTTCTTCATCTCCTGGAGGCGCTTCTTGGCGCCGGCGATGGTGAACTTTTCATCGTACAGGAGATGCTTGATTTCCAGAAGGAGCTCGAGGTCTTTCTTATGATAGAGCCGCTGTCGCGCACGTGTCCGGGTCGGTTTCAGAAGTTTGAATTCCGACTCCCAGTATCTCAGGACATAGGGCTCTACATCGAGGATTTCACTGACTTCGCCAATCTTGAAATACTGCTTCTCGGGAATTGCAATCGCCATAACTCACCCATCCCTCCACGTGAGAACCGATCCCGCCGCGTCTTCGGGGCTTCCAGAATCTCCGTCTTCCGGGCGTGTCACAGGTCCAGCGCTTCCTGTGCGGTCGACAGCTATTCTCTCAGGGTCGCTCCCAATTCCTTGGCAAGAGTTTCTACCACCCGAGCGTGAACCTCGTTGACCTCCTCGTCGGTGAGGGTCCGGTCCTCGGCCTGGTAACGAATCCGGAAAGCCACACTTTGGCTCCCCTCCGGAATCGATTCTCCTCTATACAAATCGAATAAGATCACGGAGCTAATGATATCATGCCCCAAACGTGAAATCAAGTGTTTAATGTTATCTCCTGAACAATTTCTTTCAACGATCAGAGATAGGTCCCGTTCTATAAACGGGTAGCGAGGAATGGGCCTGAAAACCCTTTCCTTGCGGCTTTGAACAAAGAGAGGCTCCAGGCGAATTTCACCCATTTGGACCGGCCGCGGCAAGTCAAGCTCCCGGACCTTTCCTGGTGACAACTCTCCGATATAACCGATGTTTTGACCTCCGACCAGCACTGTCGCCGATTTCCCGGGATGGAGAAACGGCTCCTCCGCGGGCACGAACTGCGCGTCAGCTACGCCCAGACCTTCAAGCACATTCTCGAGCGCGCCCTTGAGGTCGTAGAAGTCCACCTGGGGCCCCACCTCGATCTTGCCGAGCTCGTTCACCTCGCCACGGTGGAAGTGCCAGACCTCGGGAAAACGGCGTCCTGACGCAATAATCCCCAATCGGAGATCCTCGCGGGGAAGGTCCTCGCCGGCAAGCGCGGTAAAGGTCTTGCCGAGCTCGTAGAGCTTCAGGTCTTCACACCTGAAGTTCATGTTACGCTTCAGGGTTGCCAGCAGACCGGGAATCAGCGAGGTCCTCATGACCGCGTAGTCCTCGGTGAGCGGATTGAGCAGGGCAAGCTCCCCGCCGGTATTAGGGGTCTTCACGAATTCCCGCGCCGATTCCCCGGAAACGAACGACATCGTTATGATTTCGGTGAATCCGGACGCGTTCATAGCGGTCGCAACACCGGTAATCTGTTTTCGGTCTTCCAGCGTGCGGTCAGGCGCGGACACGTACGAAGGCATGGAGAGCGGAATATTCTGAAAGCCGTGGATGCGCGCCACTTCTTCGGCAAAATCCACTTCGCGCTCCAAATCCCATCGCCAGGAAGGAGGAGAGCACGTGAGGACTTCTCCAGCCGCGTCGCCCCGCGCCGCGGTTACCCCGAGGCGCGCCATGTACGTTTCCATCTCATCCGCGGTCAGGTTCAGCCCCAGCAGGGCGTTGACGCGATCTGTGCGCACCCGAACGGCAGGACGCGGGATCGCTTCCGGGTACACGTCGATGAAACCGGCCATGATGTTTCCGCCGGCAAGCTCCCGCATGAGATACGCGGCGCGATGGGCCGCCCAGAGACTCCCTTCGGGGTCCACCCCGCGCTCGAATCGGAACGAGGCTTCGGTGGACATGCCCAGCGCTTTGGCTGTTCGCCGGACACCGAACCTCTCGAAGCACGCGCTCTCGATGAGCACCGCGGATGTGCCTTCGTGGATCTCGGAGTTCAGACCGCCCATGATGCCGGCAAGCGCGACGGAGCGCTTCCCGTCCCTGATCGTCAGAGCGTTCTCCGGGAGCTTTCTTTCCGATCCGTCGAGCGTGACAAAGACCTCTCCCGGATCGCAGCGCCGCACGATGATCTCGTTGTTTTTCAGCAACGCGCAATCGAACGCGTGGAGTGGCTGTCCGCACTCGAGGAGCACATAGTTGGTGACGTCGACGACGTTCGATATCGGTCTGACCCCGCTACGAGCCAATCTGAGACGGATCTGGAGCGGCGAAGGTCCAATGGTCACCCCTTGCACCAGCCGCGCCGCATATCGGGGGCAGAGATCCGCGTCCGGCACGGTAATTCGGAAGCGGTCGTGGATGCCCGTCGAATCCTCGTGGAGGGCAAACGTGGGCGGGTTGCAGGTCCTGCCGGTGAGCGCGGCCACCTCTCGAGCGATTCCGAGAATGGAGAGACAATCCCCCCGATTCGGCGTTACCGACACCTCGAGGATAGAGTCCGCGGCATCGGGAAGCGCGTCGGTCAACGGGACGCCGATCTGTACCGGCCAGTCGATCACCATGATTCCCGAAGCGTCTTCTCCGAGCCCGAGCTCCTTGTCCGAGCAGATCATTCCCGGAGAAACCACGCCTCGGATTTCCCGTTCCGCGATCTCCATGCCCGAGGGCAGCACCGCTCCCGGAGGAGCGTACGGAACCGTCTGGCCGACCGCGGTGTTGGGCGCGCCGCACACAACCGTCACTTCCCGCCGATCCAACCGGAGCCGGGCGAGGTGGAGCTTGCCCGTTGAAGGGTGGGGGAGGATCTCTTCGATGCGTGCGGTGAGGACCTTTTCGAGTCCATCCCCGACACGGGTGACGCTCTCCACTTCGATCCCGGCCATGGTGAGGAGGTCAGCAACCTCTTCGGCCGATCGATCGATCTCCACGAACTCCTTCAGCCACTTGAAGCTGACGAGCATATCTTCACCCCTTTTTTCAACACGCGCTTTCCGAAGGTAACATCAGTGCGCATGGGGGGCACGGAGGCCCTCCGCCACTATGTACGGTGGTAGCTAACGTCGCTGCCGACAGCGCCATCCTGTTCGTTCGAAAGCGCATTCCCATGAGAAATATCCAAATGAGCGACCGGTGTCGGAATTACGTATGGGGAGGTTTGGAGGGGAGATGAGTCTCCCCTCCACAAGCATGGCGCATTGATGCGCTCTTGCCGCCCCTCTCCGAGGCGTAGCCACGGAGTGCTCATCAAAGCCGAGGGCTTTCATGGTTCGTTGTGCCCGATAGCGGGCATGGAAGTTGGCATTAAAACTGATTGAGAAATCGCACGTCGTTCTCGTAAAAACTCCGAATGTCGGGAATCCCATACTTGAGCATGGCAATTCGCTCGACTCCCATGCCGAAGGCAAAGCCCGTATAGATCTCGGGGTCGTAGTCCACGAAGCGATAGAGCTCCGGGTCGACCATTCCCGAGCCGAGGATTTCCAGCCATCCGGTGAAGGAACAGGTCCGGCAACCGCTGCCCCCGCAGATCACGCACTGAATGTCCACCTCAGCGGACGGCTCCGTAAAGGGAAAGAAGCTCGGTCTGAAGCGCAGGCCGATACCTTTGCCGAAGTACTCGTGCACAAAGGCCGTAAGAATGCCTTTGAGATCTGCCAGGGAAATGCCGCGGTCCACCCACAGGCCCTCGACCTGCATAAACATGGGTGAGTGGGTAATATCCGCGTCGCGGCGGTAGACCTTGCCGGGACAAATCACCCGCACCGGGGGCTTTTGTTTTTCCATGGTGCGGATTTGGACCGGTGACGTGTGCGTCCGCAGAACTACGTTGTCGGAGAAATAGAAGGTGTCCTGCATGTCGCGCGCGGGATGGTCCCTGGGAATGTTGAGAGCCTCGAAATTGTAGTAATCCAGCTCAACTTCCGGACCTTCCGCCAACTGGAAGCCGAGCCCTCTGAACACGTCGATGAGCTCGGTGGTCACCCGGTTGAGGATATGGCTCCGGCCCACCATGGTGCGCCGTCCCGGAAGGCTGACGTCGAGGAATTCGGTCGCGAGCTTCTTCCGCTCGCCGGCTTCCCGGAGAGACGCCTCCATTCGGTCGAATGTCGCTTCGAGCTCCTGCTTGATCTGGTTGGCGCGTTGCCCGATCCGGGCGCGCTCCTCATTCGCCAGGTTCTTGAGGCCTCGGAGAAATCCCGTCAGTTCGCCTTTTCTGCCCAGCACGCGGATTTTGGCTTCCGAGAGGGCCTTTTCATCCCCCAGGCCGGAGATCATGGCGAGCGTGCGCTCTTTGAGCTGTTCCAGTTGATCCTTCATGGTCCACGCATTCCACTAACGAGCCGCTGGTCAAGGACCGCCGACGCGACCGTTACAAAAAAAAGCGGTCTGGAAAACCGCTGTCCGTTCGCGAGAGTTTTGTGTCCCAGGCTGGTCTATTCCGAGGTCCCGGAAAAGGCTTTCGAGAGCTCTGTCAAGCCTCGAGGGCCGATCTGGCCTGCTGCACGGCTGCCGCAAACGCGCTCGGGTCGGAGATCGCGAGGTCTGCCAGAATCTTTCTGTCCAGCCCTATCCCGGCCTTCCGCAGGCCTTCGATGAACCGACCGTAGTTGAGTCCGTTGGATCGGGAACCGGCGTTGATGCGGGTTATCCAGAGCCGTCGAAAGTCGCGCTTGCGCGTCCTGCGGTCGCGGTATGCGTAGCAGAGTGCCCTTTCGAGGGTCTCCTTTGCCTGTTTCAGCGTTCTGCTGCGGCCGCCGACGAAGCCTCGGGCCGCCTTCAGGATCTTTTTTCGTCTCGCCCTGCTTGCGGGCGCGCATCGTACTCTCGGCATTCTCTTCTCCTCAAAAGAATAGACAACATCAGAGAAATTCTGTCTCACGATCGTGCTGAAGCATAGCCGTCACCATGCCGCCGCGGCCGGGGGGCTTTTGTCACCTTGGGCCGCGCAGCCCGCTCCTAACCGTACGGCAACAGTCTCCTGATCTGATCGGTGTCCCTGGCGTCGATGAATGTGCCTTGTCGGAGGCCCCTCTTTCGCTTCGTCGACTTGCTCGTCAGGATGTGGCTGTGGTACGCTTTTTTCCGCTTGATTTTTCCGCTCTTGAGAATGGTGAATCTCTTGGCCGCTCCGCGGCAGGTCTTGAGCTTGGGCATTCGCGATTCTCCCTGTTCCGCGGTATCCCGAGGGCTTCAACCGCGATTATCCGACCTTAAACTTCTTCTTATACCTGATTTCTCTCAGGCCGACAATAGTTTTCCGTTCGCGTGCGCTACAGATAATCGCCGGAATTCTTCCCCGGTTCGCTGTGGCGGGAACGACGGGCGGGGTGTTCAACCGTCGGTCGCGTTCACCGGGAAGGAAAACAAAGCCCGACAGCGAGGCGGTTGGCGAGAATCCCCATCCCCTGGCCCCTTCCCCAAGCTTGGGGAAGGGGACCCGAAAGCCCCCTCGCCATGCTTGGAGAGGGGGTGTGGGAGTGAGGACTCAGACAATCCCGCGGTGAACGATTACCAACTGTCCATATTTATGCCGGTCGCCATACCCCTCACCTACCGGAACAGGCTCAACTGCCGCAGGCGAATGGGGTTCCCGGCGTCAGCGCCGACCGGAGTGTACCGGGCGTATCTCGCTTGAGTCTCTTCCGCGGCGTAGTGCTCGAGACCCGGCCACTGGTCGAACGCATCGGTCCCGGTTTTTTCCATGGCAAGCCAAGGCTTCCAGGTCTGGCCGTCTTCCGAGAGCTCGACCGTCCACGCGGATGGGACCGACTTCTCGTCTCCCCAGACGATTCTCAGCCTGGAGACGGGCAGAACGCGTCCGAGGTCCATCACCACGGCAGCGGGTTTTCCACCCTGGCCGGCCGGGACCTCGAGGAGTTGTGCGCTCGGATAGCCCTTGAGAATGTGGAGGCCGCTATCCTCACGTTTGCCGTCCACGAGCACCGTGGACTTTATCGCGTAGTCGTCGAAATAGGAATCATAGGGATTGGCCATGGTGTCGTGCGGCCGAAGGGGAAGGCCGAACACCCGGGTCTTGACTTCGTTCGTGAGGGCCTTGGCCATGAGGAAATTCGCGCCGTTGGTGAGGTGGCACCAGTCCGTGAAAACCCACGTGGTCACGTGGTCGTAAATGCCGGTGAGATCGACCACCTCGAAGCCGATTTTCCGGTTCCGCTCCTTGACCTGCTTAACAATCTCATCATACGTGTCAACGGCGTAAAAGAAACCGAGCTTCTCCATTCCCGCGACCTGCTCGATCTTTGCCTCCATGGGAGTGCGCTTCTTCTTGCAGTTGCGGAACATGGGCTGCAACGCGAACACGTGCGGCACGCCGTCCGTCTCGAGGGCCTTGTGGTAAAACGCGGCCACGTCCGCAACCTGGCGGATGTTGCTGTCGCGCATGGCCATCATCTCAGGGGTGGCGTCCTGGGCATGTGCTGCAAACCCGCCGCTTTCGTCCAGGATACCGGTGCCCTCCCCCCGCTGCAGGGCCAGCCATGTGAAGAAATAGGTATTCCGTTTCAGCCACAGCGCCAGATAGTTCATGAGACCGGGGCGGCTCATGTCCATGACTGCCGAGACGGTTTCGTAGTACGGACCCTCGGTGAAGTAGTTCCAATCCTTGAGAGGCCGAGCGACCGAATGGACCTCGTTGGCTCCGTCGAGCGCCACGATCAGGTCGGGGTGGTACAGGCGCAACTTGGCGAGATACCGCATCAGGTTGTTCTGGTACACATATCCGGGGACTCCCGCGTTGATGACTCGAACCCGCTTGCCGTTGATTTTGCCCTTGATCTCGGGGTCAGCGTTGAGCAATTGCTCCATGATGTGGGGAATGGTCCACCGGTAGGTGACTTCGTAATGGTCCGCGATCGCGTCCGCGGGTGGAACGGGCCCGCGGCCGTAGATCACCGAACCGCCCGTGACGAGCACGCGGTATTCGTCCGCGGGCTTGTCCGGGGGAACGTCCTCGAAGTCTTTGAAGCTCTCTTCATTGATGTATTCATAGGAATTGCCGAGACGGGTGTTCCTGACGGTGCAGAAGCCCGGGGTGGGCTCGTACCCGTACTGAGGCGCAACCGTCTGGGAGCTCTGCCGGGCGATGTCCAGGTTCTTGCCCTTGTAGGCCTCGCCGACCGGTGAGCTCTTCACCTTGAGGTACCCGAAGTATTCGATGCCTGCCAGGCACGCGAGCACGATGAACGCGAGAAACGCAATGTATAATGCCATGAGGACGAATCGCCCTATCCTGCGGGCAAAATTCACGGGTCTTTTCCGTTCGGGCCGGGTGTCCGAACCTGCGGCTTCCGCGGGTTTCTGCTCGGACTTTGCGGGAGCGCCGGCATCGGTGGTTTCGTGAGATTCGGTCATCCGCTCCTCCAGGATTCGGTGGATTCGTGAAAAATAACCTTTTTTCATACAGGACTTTTCAAGCCCAGTCCATTTTTTTGTCCCCATGGACCGAATTATGTTCCGGGCCGCTCCGGATGTTCCCGTGATATGGGATGGTTTCGGCCGTCCGGATGGGGGGAATTCCCCTTGGCCGGAGCTGGCGCCCGTGCTATCTGAAGGGAAGTCCCGAGCTGGGGAACTGCAAGGTTAAGGAAGACCCCGAACCATGGAATTGCACCTGAAACCCTCACACAAGCCTATCAAGGACTACTACGCCAGCCTGGAGGCGTTCCACAAGCTTGGGGTCAAGCACGAGGGCGCGGTGAGGAGCGCGTTCCAGAGTCTGCTGGAGCACTGCTGCCGCGCGGTGGGATGGAAGCTCGTGCCCGAGTATCGGATCGAAGTGGCTCCGAGCCGGGCCATCAGAGTGGACGGTGGGATTGTCGATCCCTACAATTTTACTCACGCGTTCTGTGAGGCCAAAGACACCGAGGACGACTTGTCCAAAGAGGTTCAGGCCAAGTTCCTCAAGGGTTATCCCAGGAACAATATCCTCTTTCAAGCGCCGGAGAGGGCAATCCTTGTTCAGGATTCCCGGCAGGTCATCGATGCGGATATCACCAAGCCCGATTCGCTCATATGGGCGGTTCAAGAGCTCTTCCAGTACAGGATGGAGGCCCAGCGGGACTGGGAAATTGAAGTTGAGAACTTCAAGAAGAACATCCCGAAGGTCGCGGAAAGATTCATCGATCTCATCGACAACGAGAAAAAGGAAAGCCCGCGGTTTCGCACCGCGTTCGAGACCTTCGGCAATGTGTGCCGCACAGCGGTCAATCCTAACCTGTCGGACGATGCCATCAAAGAGATGCTCGTGCAGCATCTGCTCACCGAGCGCATCTTCCGGAAAATCTTTCAGAACCCCGAGTTCACGTCGAGAAACATCATTGCCCATGAAATAGATAAGGTGATTGAAGCCCTCATTTCTCGCAAATTCAGCCGCGACGAGTTCCTCGAGCCCCTGAATCGCTTTTACGACACCCTGGAAAAGCGTGCTGCGGATTTGGGTGATTATCACCAGAAGCAGACCTTCCTCAACACGGTATATGAGAAGTTCTTCCAGGGATATGCAGTGAAGGTCGCGGACACGCACGGCATCGTGTACACCCCGCAGCCCATCGTGGATTTCATGGTCCGGTCGGTGGAGGAGATCCTCAAGAAGGAGTTCGGCAAGAGCCTCAGTGACGAGGGGGTCCACATCATCGATCCCTTTGTGGGCACCGGCAATTTCATCACCCGCATCATGCGGGAGATCAAGACCATCGCGCTCCCTTACAAGTACGCGAACGAGCTCCACTGCAACGAGGTCATGCTCTTGCCGTACTACATAGCGTCCATGAACATCGAGCACGAGTATTACGAGCGAACCGGACAGTACAAGCCATTCGAGGGGATCTGCCTCGTCGATACGTTCGAGCTTGCGGAAGACAAGCAGTTGTCGCTCATGTTCACGGAAGAAAACACCGAACGGGTGGAGAAGCTCAGACAAACGAAACTGTTCGTGATCATTGGGAATCCGCCGTACAACGCCTGGCAGTTGAACGAAAACGACAATAACAAGAATCGCAAGTACAAGACCATGGATCAACGGGTTGCTGACACGTACTCGAAGGACGGGACCGCTACCAACAAGAATGCTTTATCCGATCCATACGTGAAGGCTATTCGTTGGGCCGCCGATAAGATCCTGGACAATGGAGAAGGAGTGGTGGCCTTTGTGAGCAACAGCAGTTTTGTGGACAGCGTGGCATTTGATGGCATGCGAAAACACTTGCAAGAAGATTTCGACATAATCTACGTCCTGGATCTGGGGGGAAACGTCAGAAGGAATCCCAAGATTTCCGGAACTACGCACAATGTGTTCGGCATCCAGGTCGGTGTCAGCATCAACATTTTCGTGAAACTGGGGACTTCCAGTGGACAGCCCATGGTCTTGTATCATCGACTGGATGAGCGTCTCAGGAAGGAGCAGAAATATGGCGTGCTGGATGCCAACCCGACTTGCTTCAAAGTGGAATGGCAACGGATGCAGCCTCAGGGAGAGCATATGTGGCTCACGAACGGGCTGCGGGGAGACTTCGGAGCCTTTGTTTCGATAGGTACTGGGGCTAGCAAGGGCGGGCAGACAGGAACCCTCTTCAGTCTTTTCAGTGCTGGATTGCAGACGAACCGAGATTCGTGGGTATACAATTTTGATGGACAAGTGCTTGAAGACAACATGAGAAGAACTATCTCTGCCTACAATGATCACGTTTCGAAATGGACCAATGGCAAATCGAAACAGAACATTGACGATTTCGTGTCGAGTGATGACTCGGGGATCAGCTGGAGCAGCAGCCTGAAGAGTTTCCTTCGGCAAAAGATCATAGCCGAATTCGACGGCAGTCGGATTCGGCAGGGGATGTACCGCCCGTTCGCGAGATCGCTGGTGTATTTTGACCGTTGTTTCAATCACCGTCGATATCAAATGCATCGGATTCTTCCTACAGCTATCCAAGAGGCTGACAATCGGATCATTTGCCTCACTGGGGTGGCAAGCCGAAAGCCATTTCATTGCCTCATGACCAACCTGATTCCCGACTTCCACTTGCTCAGTGACACGCAGTGCTTTCCGTTCTACGTCTATGACGAAGACGGCGCCAACCGACGCGAAAACATCACCGACTGGGCTGTGGAGCAGTTCAATGCCGCGCTGGCCAGTGACGTGGACAAGTGGCAGATCTTCCACTACGTGTACGGGCTCCTGCACTCGCCGGAATACCGAAAGAAATACGAGGCCAATCTGAAGCGTGAGCTGCCCCGGATACCGTTGCCCAAGGATCTGGATTACTTCCGTGCCTTTGCCGAAGCAGGCGAACGTCTCGCGGACCTGCACGTGAATTATGAAGACCAGCCGGAATACCCCCTGGAAAAGATTGAGACCCCCGGCAAGCAATTGAATTGGCGTGTCCAGAAAATGAAGCTGACCAAGGACAAGCAGGCTATCGTTTACAACGAGTTGATTACGCTCGCGGGCATCCCCCCTGAAGTCTTCGAATACCGTCTCGGGAACCGTTCAGCCCTGGACTGGATCATCGACCGGTACCAAATCCGAGTAGACAAGCGCAGCGGCATCGTCAACGACCCGAACCGGCCGGATGACCCCGAGTACATCGTGAGGCTCATCGGCAAGGTGATAACCGTGAGCCTCGAGACGGTGAGGATTGTGAAGGAACTGCCTGGGACTTGAACTGAGGCAAGCACTCACGCTCACGGTTGATACCCGCGCGGGTAGCCCGGACGTTACACGTCCGGGTCGCGAAGCGACAAGAGGTCCGAAAAATGGTGGGGGTGCAACCGTAGCTGGATGATTTCGTGATATAGAGGAGAAGACCTCCTGTGCCTGCGGCACCCGGACGTATAACGTCCGGGCCACCC
>Ga0172371_10002596_pt1 | contig 28543 bp, 21 predicted proteins | sample Lak12m_FD_114543 | JGI IMG/M metagenome (GOLD analysis project Ga0172371, IMG submission 114543) | Freshwater microbial communities from Kabuno Bay, South-Kivu, Congo - kab_022012_12m | ecosystem: Environmental > Aquatic > Freshwater > Lake | place: Democratic Republic of the Congo: South-Kivu...
AACTCCTCCAATGTGCAATTCTCTTTATTGGGCATGTTTCGTTGACGTGACATGCCTGAACAAAATCATAGTCTCTTCAAAAAGTCGCGTTCTTTTCGCGATTATTTTTGAGAACCGCTATAGTTGCATTACACAATCAAAAGACACATAACGGAGCAGGCTCTCGGCCGAGTGGTTTCAGGGAGACATGGAGGGCGACGCCAATAACTTAAATCCTGACCCGAGTGAGCGCGTGTCCGAAAGGCGTTCTTTCACGCGAGGCGTGCTTGCTGCTCTACGCGTTTGCTTTGAGGCCATACGCTCGAAGAGGCCGGACGTCCCCCGAAGCAAAGCATCCAGGATCTTTTTCATCATCAGACGGTCAATAATTTATGCTTTTGCTTTCTCGCTCGCTCTGGTGATTTGTTTGCGCTGGGTCCCGCCTTGCACAAGCGCAGTCATGATCGGCGATCGTCTCGACAGACTCTTTTCGGCAAAGAAACAAGGCTCAATCCGGTACCGGTGGGCCGATTGGGAAGAAATTTCCCCGAATATGCGCCTGGCGGTAGTTGCCGCCGAAGACCAGTTGTTCCCGCACCACTGTGGATTCGATTTCGAGTCCATGCGCAAGGCCCTCAATAAGCATAGAAGAGGAGGTCGCCTGCGAGGCGCCAGCACCATCACTCAACAGGTTGCCAAGAACCTGTTTCTATGGAACGGACGGAGTTATGTCAGGAAGGGGTTGGAGGCGTATTTTGCCATCCTGCTGGAATTGCTGTGGCCGAAGAGCCGCATACTGGAGGTTTATTTGAACATTGCGGAGTTTGGAGACGGAATCTACGGGGTCCATGCCGCAGCGGAGACTTATCTGCGGAAGAAACCATCCGCATTGACAATGAGGGACGCTGCCCTTTTGGCTGCTGTGCTTCCTAGTCCCAAACGGTTTAAGGTGAGGAACCCGTCGTCCTATGTTAGCGGAAGACGCTACTGGATCCAGAGGCAAATGTATATGTTAGGTGGAGTCAGTTATCTAAAAGATCTGTGAAACGATACAAGCGAGCGAAGCGCCTGTTACGGATTAGCTTTTATGAACCCTATTCCACCGGCACGGAGAAACTGTCTCAGAATTCCATTCACGGGGGAATTCGTGCCACGAACATCAATGCGGCCAGGCCGCGCAGCGGGCTCTATTCTTCGTCGGCGCCATTCAACCGCAGTAGGGGCAGGTTTGAAACCTGCCCTGTTTGCGATTACCCGACCAAAGGCGGGTCTGAGACCCGCCCCTACAGTGCATCGCGCTACGATTTTGGTGGGTGGGAAATTCCGAGACAGTTTCGGGAGGCCGGTCGCTACCAGCTAACGGCAGGGCTCGTGATCCCTGGCGGGCCAAGCCGGTTTTGGAGATTTTTTCGCGAATGCCTGTGACGAACCATTGGCCATTGGATTTCCAACCATTGATGATATGATTGATTGATCTTAGCCCAACGGGTCTTCGTCCTGAAGGGACGAAACAATGATAGCCATGGGTGAAACCCACGGTGCGCACGGCCGTACAAGAAACGACCTGCACCCTGGAGGGGCGCTACTGCTTTTGTTGGGCCCATCCAGGGCCCGGATTAATTATCCGCCAATATCCGTGGGTTGGCGCCCACGGCTATTATTGTGCTCCCCCTTCGGGGGAGGCTGAAAACAGTTATTTTAACGGCTATGCCCCCTCAACCTCTGTGATAGAAAACGCCTATGTTGGATTTCTGGGGGCCGATCTCATGGAAAACGCCGTCGAATGCGGCTTGGGCTTCGTCCAGGGAGGGTCGTCTCTGAGGATCCAGATCCAGCATTCTGTCAACGGTGAGTGATATGTATTCCAGTGCGCTGTTCTTCTTTAGAAAAGGGTTTTGATCCATCACTTTTGAGCGAGGTTCTCTTTCAATTCTCGACAATTGTTTCATCAGTTCTTTGCGATCGCTGGTTTTTGGAAAGAGCATGGGCAGCTTGCCCGTGAGCAAGACCGCAAGGATAGCCCCGACACTATACAAATCCGACTGAAATCCGCTTTTCCCTCTGGCCTGCTCAGGCGCCATGTAGGCGAAGGTCCCCACAACTTTCCCCTTGAAAATGTCGTCAACGGGGGACGGCCCGACCGCCAGCGCAACACCGAAGTCTATTATTTTGAGCCGGTTGAGCTTTTCACTCTCGTCAACGGTATATAGTATATTATCGGTTTTAAGATCTCGATGAACCACTCCACGCTGTCGGAAAATCCTGAGAGACGCCAGCAATTGATTGATTATGATCTCCAAGGTGGCCAGCGTAATCTTACTTTCGGTCACGAAAGGCGGCTTGTATTTCTGCTGCCAATTCTTCTCGACCAGGTCCGTCAGATTATCGTTAGGATAATATCCGTTTATCAAAAGTAGTTCAGCATCCTGTTCAATCAACCCATAATATTCGACGACCAACGGGCTCTGTTCGGGAGTTTGGATTCGGGCGTGCAACGCCGCCTCATATTTCAGCAGAAGCACAGGATCTCCCAATGATGCGGGGACCTGCGTCTTCACTTTTTTCAATGCGACAATCCTATTACGGTGGATTCCTATGCTGACTTTGCCCATCGCGCCGGATGAAATATCGCCCAGGACTTTGACCTTTTTCCCGGACACCTTTCCAGGGTCGGACAGACTGCCCACGATCAGCTTTATCAACGAAGCCATCTCGTGGGTTGTCTTTGAGCTGAAGCCGTGGACGCTCTTCTTTAAATTCTCTTCAGCTCTTTTTTCCATGGCTTCCAGGTCTAGGACCGACTTGTACAGCTCGATGGCCCGACCGACCCTCGCATCTTTCAGCCGATGCTCCCCATGGTAGTCTCCAAAGGAAAGATAATAGCGATATAGGAGGAAGCTCTGGACCAGCTTCCCTTGCGGTTTGGAGCTATAGAGTTTGTAAAGATCATGCGCTTTCCTTAATAGCTCCACGCCTCGGCGCTTCTTAGTTTTCATCGCCTTTATCTGGCGGCTCATCTCGATCGTATCTTCGAGCGCCCGATAATCCAGGGAAATCTCATAAAAGTGTCGGCAGTCCAGGAGCGAAATCACATACAAATGTGTTGAAACACCCTGCAAGGTTTCAATTGATTCTGCGTTTGCGATCAGGTAATCCAAAAGTTTTTCATTAAGAAAAACAGCTAATAGTTCCTTGTAATAGCCTCTCGCGATCCTCTCCACTGTGTGCCCGCATCGAAACAGAAACCAGGCAAGGCTCATCAATTCGTCTTCCATTTCTTTCCGTGACGGGCTGGAGAAAATGAAAAACGATTTCGCGGGCTCCCGTTCAACCATGAGATGATGAAGCTCCAAAATGGCCCTGCCGACAAGGTCCGCCACACGGGCAAGCCCGACTTCCTGCGACTCGGATTCCTCTCTTGGCAGGAAATATGGGATCATCGTTGCAGTTTCATTCTCGCTGGAGGCATATCGAGTTCTGTATTTTTCATTAAGACTGCTCAATTTGGTCCTGATAGAGTCTGCTTCCTGCGGAGAAGGTTTGACCAGTGTACGCGAATCCAGCCATTTGACTGCGTAGATAAATACCCGGCTCTCCGCCTCTATTTTCTGTATTTCGTTACGTCCCTCCACGAGGAGATCGTGGTCCGAAAAATCTCGAGCAGCGTTTAATAGAACGGATAGGGCTTCGTGGTAAGTTAGTTCGCCCCTTTCAAGGCGGGGCAGCATATCGCGGATGATCAGAAGAAGGTAAGGAGCGGTGGTTTTGAGGATTTTCCCAATTTGCCCGAGTGGATCGATTTCCCCCCTTTTCGCCAAATCGGCCAACTCTGCATAGTGGTACACTACGCGAAAGAGGTCTTCCCTCAGGTTTTGAGCAGCAATTTCATTAGATGGGGACATGGTTCAAAAATGGAATTGTTTAGCGGTTCCCGCGTCGGCTATTGTGCTTAATGAGTTTCTTAAAGTCCGGCATAGTCTTCAATTCGCGTAAGGCTTTGTCTGACATTGCCCGTTTAATGACCGCCTCGCCCCCGACCTTTACCGCCAGGTCCAAGATATCCAAGGCCAGCCTCGGTCGCCCTGTCTTGGCATATATCAGAGCCGCATTGTAGTGTAGCCATTCCGGTTCGAATGGCTCAGTCTGGCCCAAAGCCTGATGATAGTACTCCAGAGCGCTATCATAATCACCCATCTGGACATTGAGGTAGACCAGTCGGCTGATCGTGTAAGGCATCAGTCGGGGTTTGCTCCGGAGAGATCGGCTGATCTGTCTGGTCTTACGCTTATTGCCGGCTATCCAATGAGCGACGGCAAGATCGGCCAAGGCGAATTGATCGTCCGGATCTTTCTTGAGCCCCCGGTAATAATATTTGATCGCGTACCGGGGCTTCATTTTCTTGTACAAGAAATAATGGCCGAGGTGAAAATCCACTTGCGAATCGGCCGGATCACTTTCCTCAGCTCGTCTGAATAGTTTCAGCGCATCCGCCTCTTGACCCAGTTCGAGATACAAGTGAGCCAACTCCGCGAGAAACTGGCTGTCCGTGGGATTTATCGCGGCTGCCCGCTGCAAATAATATAAAGCGCGGCTGTAATCGTTTTCATCAAAATAGATCAAGCCCATGTTGAAATAGGGATCGCCATTGCCCCTGTCGAGGCTTATGGACTCCAGGAAATCCAGCTTTGCCTGCTCGGTATTGCTCATCTTCCAGCAGATGAGTCCCCGATTGTTGAACAAATACGCTGACTTATTAATGCTCAATCGAATTGCGTTGTCGATCAGTTCCCTCGCCTCGGACAAGAGATCTTCTTCATATTTCATGAGAGCCTGTTCGTTGAGTGTTCGGACAAGCTGCTCACGCTCCCATTCTCTTGATCGGCAATAAACGAGATGACCACCTCGCAGCCGTGCAAGATCGTCCTCATGCAACATCAAGGAATATCCGTTTATCTGTGTGCCTTCATCTAGAGCGCACAATTCCACGGCAAACGCCGGCGCCTTTCCCTCTTGCTCAAAATAGCCAATATAATGATAGAATCGTTTCTCTTCCAATTCGCTGAATTCCCAGATTTCATCGGGATTTTCCAGCGTGAAATCCACCCACGGGATAAAATTCGTCATGCCTATTTCTACTGATTTGGAGTAAACCCCAGGGAGCCCGGCCAGGATGGCCCTTTTATCCGGGAATAAAGGAAGAAAAGTCGGAGGCATTATAAAAGTATCATGACACGAGGTCTGTTCCTCGTCTCGTCTCGCCATTCCACACCCCTTCAGGTGACGTTAAGCTCACCCATAGGCAGATGATCCGGAGTTAGATCTGACCCCGGCCACACTGTCCCAAAAACAACCTGCGCCCGCCCCGGTCTAGAGCGGACAGCAGGAATTCGATACCCTTGATCATTACCGCGTAATCGCCCGGAGACCAGAAGCGCTACCTTTTCGGCTTTACTACGAATCGGGCCCGGACAGGTTGCTTCACTAATGAAGATACCATGACGGCCACGCAACGTCAATCAACTCGAAATCGCCACCGGTCACGCGAGGTAGGGGCGGACCTATGTGTCCGCCCTGGGCGCCCACAAGGGACTCCCCTACCTTATTTTCAGAAAAATGATCAGATCAATTCGTCCTGTGTCGAAAGATCTTTCTTGTACTTCCTTTCCGCCTTCTTGAAAGTCACATCGCCTGATCGCGGATACTGGACTCCCGCTCCCGCTAGAATTTCCTCCACAGTCAGGATTTGAATTCGCGGGAATTTGTCTTGTGGAAAATGCTCGGGAATATAAAAGCCTTCTTTAACAGCTTCAACTTTCATTGGATCGGTCGGCCGATGCAAGGTGATGAAAACTCCCATTACCGCGTTCTCTCGTTTGACCACCCCTATCAAATCCCGTATCTGACTCACCTGGACCTTCCCGCTCTTGACCTGAACGATTATTTTCTTCGGCTTGCCGCTGTTATCATCGAAGAACTTTATTATTCCATCGACTCCGGAATCAGGCCCCTTCTTCTTATCTTGGGCAGGGTAAGCGCCGACCTTTCCGATTGCCCACCATTCAAACTGAAACCGGTTTTCCAGCGCGAGGGCCCTTGCGCCGAACAAGTCCTTGGGGTCCCCTATGACTTCGTATGGAGACAATTCGGTCCCGAATGTGTCGTGCAGACGAGTCTTCATAAGTGAGATGGCCAGATAGGTGATATCAATACCTAGCCAGCGCCGTTTGAGCCTTTCCGCCACGGCAATGGTTGTGCCGCAGCCACAAAAAGGATCCAGCACGACGTCGCCTTCGTTACTGGAAGCCGCAATGATTCGCTCTAATAGAGCCTCCGGCTTTTGGGTAGGATAGCCGAGACGTTCTTTGGATTGGGCCTGCACCGGCGGAATATCATTCCAAATGGTATCAATCGGCTGTCCTTTCATTTCGTCCAAGTATCTCTTCTGGCGGGCCAATCCTGAAGACGTATAATGAATTAGGCCTTTGTCATGGGCTTCTTGCATCCGGTCTTTTGTCCATCGCCAAACTCTGTAATGACCATTCCACTCATATGTCAAATTCGGTCTATTCGGGTTAGGGTTAGTCAAATCACTGAGCGAATATCTGCGTCCGGCGCCTTCCTCTACGTAACGGTAAAAGGTGTCTACGTATTCCTCATCGTAATCACCAAACGCTCTATTCCATGTGTAATTCTCGCCGGCTGCATAATATAGAATAACATCATGGTTTTTGGGGTAACCTTTGAAAGCCAAACCTTTGGCATTCGTGCGCCGCCAGATGATTTCTGCCCTGAAGTTCTTGACTCCAAAAATTGAGTCCATCATCAGTTTCAGATAATGGCTGGCGGTCGGATCACAGTGAAGATATATGCTTCCGGTGGGTTTCAGGATCCCTCGAAGCTCTGCAAGTCGCAGGGCCATCATGACAAGATACGCCATCATGTCGCTGGCCCCCAGGAATACATAAAAGGCTTCCACAAGATCAGACAATTTGTCGGAGCGCTTTATGAGCTTTTCATAGGCGTCTTGGGCTTCCCTTCCCCAATGCCAGGTGTCTTCAAAGGCCGCAATCTGAGCTGACGACTGTGAGCCGTTCTGCTCGGCGAAAAGGACATTGTAAGTCGCTTTGGAATTGAACGGCGGGTCGAGATAGATCAGGTCAACGCTCTCATCCAGAAGATATTCCCGCATAATCGGTAGGTTATCCCCGAAGTAGAGCTTGTTTTTCCATTCGGTTTCTTCGCTCATGAGCACGGCCTTGGTCGGGATGGGGGCGACTCTGCCACAGGAGATTGCCAACGTCAATGGGATAGTTGGAACACTATAAGTATTCCGTTACGCGTGGAATGAGAACCTGGCGGCCACGGGATTGCAACATGTGGGGCAGGCTTTCCAGCCTGCCATGATCGGCATTTCAGGACAGCAGGCTGGAAAGCCTGCCCCACAAAGACGGCTCTGCCTCCGAGAAATTTCGGACAATAATCTAACGGACCGGTCGTACCACAGCCGCAATTCTGCGTTTCACAACTTCGGAGTATCGCCTCATGCTCTCGCTTCCCAGGCATAACTCAACGTATTGCTCCAATCGCTCCGGACTCTCTTTTACAATATTTGCAAGCTGGCCCCAAAACTGTCTCATCAATGACGGGCGGAGTCCTACGGCATAAACCAGACTCAAGAAAGCGCGAACATTATAGAGTTGGTCCTTAACGGACATATTTACGGAATTCCCCTTCAGAGCCCTGAGACGGGCCCTCATGGATAGCTTTAGCGATTCCGGAGCGCCCACCGATTTCACGTGCAGGAACGCTCGGGCAAGATAATTTGAAGGTTCGTAAAGCCGGCCGTAGATTCCGGTAACCCGCTCCAAGACTTTTTTCTCGGATGTCTCGGGGATATAATTGAGTTCCATCTCGTGGACCCCGGAAGTCTTCTCAGGAATAAGTCTAGCGGCAGCGTCCAAACGATGCCACAGGCGGGTTTCCGGCCAAATTTTCAGAGGCAAGATCTGAGCTATCGGCAAGGATATTGATTCCACAAATTCACAGATTCGATCTTGGGAATCTTCGCCTTCTCCGTCGAGACCTACCACAAAGCCTCCGACAATATTTATGCCGTTCTCATTTATGTTCTTTAGCAACTGCCGGACAGGGCTACGGAGGTTTGGCCCCTTACCGGCTATTCGCAGGACTTCTTCGTCGGGTGATTCAATCCCCACGAGCACGCCCTCAAACCGGGCCCGATTCATCAGGCGCATCATCTCGGGGTCTGAGCCCAGACCGATGCCCGCCTGAGTAAAAAAATTGAACGATCGCCCTTCTTCCTTTTGGTCTCTCCATTGCGCAATAGCAGTCAGTATTGATGAAGCGCTCGCTTTATCGGCAATGAAATTGTCGTCTGATACAAACACGGTCCCTCGATGCCCCGCTTCGTATAATGCGTCCAATTCGGCAACCACCTGAGCGCTCGTCTTGTAACGGGGTTTGCGGCCGTACAAAGCGACTGCGCTACAGAATTCACAGTCAACAGGACAGCCTCTGCTGGTCTGGATGACGGCGCTCCCGTAGTCCGCCAGCCGGACAAGGTCAAATCTCGGGGTGGGCGACAAGGTCACGTCAGGTTTGGTCGATCCTTCAATGACTTCTGCTTTTGTTTGTTTTTTAATCGCTTGAAGAAGTCGATGGATTTCGTTTTCCAGTTCCCCGCGAACGATAATGTCGCATCCGGCGTCCAACAGCTCTTGGGGACTGAAAGTTGGATAAGGGCCTCCACAAACAACAGTTTTCGAGCGGCTTCGTGCTTCATTAATCAAAGGGAGCAAGGAGTCCTTCTGGCAATTCATTCCCGAGAACATTACCGCATCTGCCCAGTCAAGATCGGCTCCGGTAATTTTACGAACATTAAGGTCGATGAGCCGGATTTCCCAATCTTTCGGAAGCAGCGCAGCCACAGTCATCAGCGCAAGAGGCGGAGCGAAGCTCTTACGCCCATAAACCTTCATCAAGTATTTCATTGACCACACTTCTTCCAAGAACGAGGGGTTTATCATAAGGATTTTCATAATTACCTCTTATTCAAAAACATTTCACCGCAGAGTGCAACAGAGAACGCGGGGATATTTTGCCTTCAGGTAGGGCGGGCCGTGCCCGCCAAATCCCCTCTTAATCCCCCCTTTACTAAAGGGGGGTATGGGGGGATTTGCCGGGGGCCGCCCTACGATTGGCCTCGTCCGATGAGACCACTCTGCCACAGCGCAGTAACTACGTCAATCTGATGATCGTCCTTGACTCCCATTTTGGGAGTTGCTATTGTAAATGTCATGAAGGTGATCAAGCGCAAGGTCCTTCTGGATTTTTGGAGCATTCATCCACAAACTCGCGAGCCGCTTGAGCACTGGTATCGGCTCACAAAAGCAGGAAGATGGCGACAACCCGTGGACGTGAAGAGAGTTTTCGGGATAAATGTTGACATTATACCCAACAACAGAGCCGTTTTTGATATTAAAGATAACGATTTTCGCTTGATTGCTGAAATCAATTACAGAAGACAAGCGGTTTTTATCCGTTTTCTGGATACGCACTCGAAATATGACAAAGTGGATGCGACTACCGTAAGATGCTTCTAACGAGGACACAGGTCAAATGAGAATCAGACCGATACGCACAGAAGAAGATTATGAAGCGGCCTGCAAGAAAATCGACACAATTTTCCAGGCAGAGCCGGGCACACCGGAGGATGATGAACTGGAGATTCTTACCGTGTTGGTCGACGCTTACGAGGAGGAACACTTCCCTATCGGGATGCCTCACCCCGTAGAGGCTGTCAAGATCCAGATGGAAAACCTCGGAATGTCTCGCAAGGATTTAATGGACTGCCTGCGCAAGAGTAGCGGTCGGATATCAGATATTCTGAACAAAAGACGAGCGTTGACGCTCGCCGACATCCGTAAGCTAAGTGACCTGTTGCACATTCCCATAGAGGTTTTATCGCAAGATTATCCACTTGAGAGAGCCGGGTTCGCAAAAACTACCGAAAAGGGTCTTGTTCAGGTCCAAGTGTAAGCACGCGTAGGATGCGGTAAACGAAGTGCACCCCATCGGTCGAGTTCATTCTCTTGATTCAATGCTCGGCATACCTTCGCCGCCCCGGTCCTCGGAATACAAACCACCACGCACATAGTCTGAAAACTTGAATGCGGCTCGAGCCGAATCCATCTTGCCCAATTCTTTTTCTCGAGCGATGCGGTTCCCCCGCATCAAGTGCGGGGTCACCACATCCTACGGGCTGCCCGGCAAGGACGTGGGCCAACCATTAGCCGGTAGCGACCGGCGTCCCTGCCGGTCAAAGCGGTCATCCGGCGGCCTGGTACTCGTCATCCTCTCTCTTTTTGGTGGAATAGACTTCCATCAGATCTTTGAGTATCCCGAGAGGCAGCGGTTTAGAGTCCATGAAGGCAGAATCGGGGCAATAATCAAGTTCATCCGTCCACACAAGACCTCCGAAATCCTCCTACACGCTTGCTTTGGAGAATACATCTTAATCCTTCAGTTGTCCCCAAATGCCCTCACATTGATAAAGGGCTTCATATCCAATATACGGAGATCTCCGGATTCGAAAAGAAGGATCAAAGTAAAATCCTCCTGAGGAATAGCCTTGGTTACATTAGTAGTCTTCATGGTTGCTGCACTAAATTCCTCACCAACATTCTGCCCCTGGTACCCACGAGGGTCAAATCTGTTATTTCTCAGATCTCCGATGAAAAGGTGCGCTAAGAACGCAATGGATTCCAAAAAAAATTGTCGACCGGTATCGGACTAGTGTGATATGTTTGTTATCGGACGTTGTGTTACGGGGAGGGGACCTTTCTCATTAGGCATTCTATCCACGACCCATTCTTTTTTTCGGAGCAGCTTCGCCCGTCAGCGAGGCTGCGGCGCGTCATATGGTGGCCGGTACCAACAGTCATTCCGAAGCCGAGTAATAAAAGTCGATAGATTCAGGGGAGTTTTGAGTCAAACAGAGAGGCATGTTCGCTTTGAGGGGGATGCCTGAAGTTACAGAATTCACAAACATCTGGAATGGAGAAGGTATGAAACGGAACCTCATTGTGTGGTCGATCCTGTTGGTCATGTTCCTGATCCTGGGAGACATGATCACATTGGCCCAGAGCCAACAAGGATCGGGGGATGCCATGAAGACGCAAATGGATTGCATCATGGCGCGGGACAGGAAGACCTGGGATTTGATGTGGCAAGCAACCAAACAGGGGGACGCCAGGAAGCTCGATGGATTTAGGCAGTCAGGAAAGGCCATTATGCTTCCGCGGGGGACGTCTTGCGTTGTTCTCAGAGAGGTCGATAAAGACTACGTGGCTGTTACGGTAAGCGGCCAACAAGGTGAGTGGGTGACCATTAAGAAAGTATTCGTGGGCTTTCAATAAACTGAAAGGCATCTGCCGCACGGCTGAAAGTTTGGACGTCAAATTTCCGATTACAAAAGAGCAGATTCTTAGAATCTGCGGGTGTACGCGTCCACCCTGATTTCTGAATGTCGAGATCCAAGATCAAACCCGCGCCTGCGGGGGATTTCTCACGAGCGAGTGGTGGTTCCACCGGATTGATTAACCCTTCCACCTCATCTGGGAGACGGGAGAAAGTCATGAAAATGAAAGTGGCTGTCGCAGCCGGCTTGATCATTGCTCTTACGCTCTTGCCATCTGCCGGATCAGCTCAGTCAAGGAAGGATGGGGAACGTCTTTTCGGTGAGGCCAAGGCATTGCAGGAGAAAGCAAGCAGCAAAGAGGACGTCGAAAAGGCCATCCGCAAGTACGAGCAGGCCCTTAATATTTTTGAGCAGGTGGGATATGGACCGGGAATTGGCATGACGGTTGGCAACATCGGTGTCGCATACCAAGACTTGGGTGAGTATTCCAAGGCGATAAAGCTTCATGAGAAGTCATTGCGGATAGACAGGATGGTTGGCGACGAGGTTGGCGAAGCGCGGGCCCTCACTAACCTTGGCAACGTTTACCAGGGGCGGGGCGAGTATGCCAAGGCGGTAGAGTACTACGAGCAGTCTCTGAGGATTGTGCGAAAGTTGGGTGACGGGGGACAAGAAGGCCAAACATTGGGCAACCTAGGCACTGTTTATAAGAACTTGTGTCAATATTCCGAGGCCCTCAAATACTTCGACAAGTCTATGAAAATAGCCAAGAAAGTGGGAGACGAAAGGGCAAAAGGGCATGCTCTGAACAACTTTGGGACAGTTTATTTTGACTTGAGCGAATATGCCAAAGCGGCGGAGTTTTATGAAAAAGCTCTGCAGATCCAGCGCAAGATAGGTGATGAAAAGGGGGAAGGACAAGCATTAGGGAACCTCGGCCTGGTCTATCAAGGCTGGGGCCAGTATGTGAAGGCCGTAGAATATTTTGAAAAATCTTTGATTCTAGCTCAGAAAGTAGGGGACGTGAAGGCAGAAGCCAACGCGTTTGGCAATCTCGGCAACGTTTATCAACGCTGGGGCCAATACGCGAGGGCTGTAGAGTATCATGAGAAGCAATTCGAAATTTGCAAAAAAATTGGCGACCAAAATGGTTTGGGAGCACTTCTGGGCAATCTCGGCCTGACCCACCTGAGTATGGGGGAGTATTCCAAGGCCGTAAAGAATTACCACGATGCTATCGATCTGTACAAGAAGATCGGGTACTTGAAAGGTGAGGGGCAAGTATCGGAAAATCTCGCAAACGTGTACGGAAGCTGGGGTCAGTATGCCAAGGCTGTAGAGTATCATGAGAAGAGCCTCGAAATATGCAGGAAGATAGGTGACCTCAAAAGTGAGGGCACAGCCCTGAACGGGCTCGGCGTTCTTTATGAAGGCTGGGGCCAGCACGACAAGGCTTTGCAAAGTTACGGAGAGTCTCTCAGGATAATGAGAAACTTTGGGGACGTTCAGAGCGAAGCAGTAATCCTAGGCAACATAGGCGTCATCTATTCAAACCAAAAAGAATATCCTAATGCACAAGAAAAATTCCGGCAGGGCCTGGAGATATACGAGAAAATAAAGCTCCCGTCAGACTGGTTTCACAAACTGATTGGAGACTCGTATTTGGAAAGCGGGGATCTAAACCAGGCAGAATTCCATCTCAGGCAGGCAAATTACAGTTCGTCGCTGGGAAGACTGCATCTCCTCAAGTCCGATTACGAAATAGCCCGTCAGCATTATGAGAAATTACTTGCATCTGCCGAGAAGAATAAAAATGTCCATAACCTCTTCACAGCATACACCGGTCTGGGTCTGGCCTATGAAGGTATAGACGATAATGCGAAAGCAGTCGAATATTTTCGTAAGGCTATCCATCAGACGGAAGAACTGAGGTTGAGCCTCTATCCTGCTGAGCGTGAGACATTTTTCGATGTCAGGGTAGAGGGATTTTACAGGACTGCCCCGTACGAAGGGCTCGCCCGCGTATTGCTCAGGATGAACAAGTCCGCTGATTCCTTAAAGGAGTCTGAATACATCAAGGCCAGAGTCTTTGCGGAAGGATTGTCTAAGAGGGGCGAGGACGAGGTATCTGGCGTGCCCCACGAGATCTTGGAAAGAGACTCTGCCCTGAATGAGCGATTGGCCGCTCTGACCAAGAGCCTACAATTGGGTTATGAAAAGGACAACAAATATATAATCACTGCACTGGAACCCCAAGTCGAAGACGCAAAACAGAAACTTGCGACGCACGTCGACATGCTTCGCAAAGAGTACCCTCTATTCGCAAACGCTAAGTACCCTCAACCCATGGATTTGGAGCAGACCGCTCTGAAGGATATCGAGTGGGTCCTGAGTTATGATGTCACAGATCCAGGAATAATAATCTACCTGACCCGGGGAAAGAAGATCATCAAGAGCTTGTTCAAACCTGTCCGTAGGGATGATCTGGACAATCTCGTTGGCGCCTTCAGAAAACCGCTTGAAATAGTGCCTGGACAAGACACTTTTCATGGAAAGTTGAAGTCGTTCGACTTGGGTACGGGCAAGAAGCTGTCTGATCTGCTTCTATCAGATGTCCTTGACAGCTTACCCGTGGGTGTCCCCCTGATCATTGTGCCTCAAGATTGTCTCGGCGTGCTTCCGTTCGAAATGCTGGTGCTGAACGACAAAGGGGTCGTAAGAACGGACAAGGGTCTTCCGCAGGTTTCAGGAGCGGAATTCTTTGGAGATCGCAACCCGATTTCCTATAATCAGTCAATCTCAGCTCTCACCTTGGCACGGACACTAAGCAACCAGCAAAGCCGGGGGGAAAAGCTTCTCGCGCTGGTAGACCCTGTTTGTGATCCCCATGATCCTCGTCGGAAAAAATATCCCAAACAGAAGAAGGGGTACCAAGACCCTACTGGTTCTGCGCCGCAGACCAGCCCTGTTTTTGAAAGGCTTCCGCTAACGAGTAAGCTGGGAGAATATTTGAAAGGGATTTATCCTTCACAAATTGAGCTTCATGCTGGAATGGATGCGAAAAAATCCGTGCTTATCAACAGAGACCTAAGTCCTTACCGCTCCATAGTGTTTGGAACACACGGATACTTTGGTGAAGATTTTCCCGGAATACGGGAACCAGTCCTAGTGCTAACTCTTCTTGACCTTCCCCAGGATCAGAGCGGTTTTTTGACAAGGACTGAAGTCATGGGACTGAAGAATCTTAATTGTGAAGTCGCCGCCCTGGTGGCTTGTCAGTCTGGACTGGGAAAACGCATCAAGGGTGAAGGCACAATGGGCATGGGAAGGGCCTTTCAGTATGCTGGAGCCAAAAGTGTTCTGATGAGCCTGTGGAGCGTTTCCGACATTGCTGCCGTAAATCTTGTGAGCACTTTTTTCAATCTTTGTAAACAGGGAAAGGACAAACTGGAAGCTTTGAGACTGGCAAGGGACAACATACGGCAGAATGGCTATGATCATCCGTATTATTGGGCGGCGTTCATACTAGTCGGAGAAGTAAACCGATAGATTAGTCATGAAAGATAAAGATTGTAACTTCAGGTAATTATAATATGAGCGCCCATTTTCAAGTCATCTATTCAGTAATTACAAGAACCCGCCGAAAAGATGTCAAGACGAATCCATCTTCGCACTGGAAAAAGGGCAAAGATATTATCTGGTACTTTGCCAAAGCCGCTCTAGTTGCCTGTCTCGTAATTGGCGCAAAAGTCGGCTTTGAACATTTGCAATGGAGCCACCGAATAGAGATCTTGGCTTTCGAATTCTTACAAGGGGTAATGCCTCAGTTCAGCAGTACGGACAGGCTGCCCGTTTTCGTTGTGGATATGAGCAAAATTCCGGGGGGTAAAGACAGCGTTACTCTCAGGGCGGACTTGAGGAATTTGATCGAAGCCATAGTCAAGCAGCGACCGAAGGCCGTTGCAATAGATGTTGACTTCTCCCCTGATGAAAAGGGCTGGAGAGACGATAACGACCCGGCTTTCTTCAATTTCTGCCTCGACATTAGCAAGCAAACCGGAATCCCGGTGTTTTTAGGGGTCTATCGAACAAGAATGGCTTTGCCTGACACGTGGTTAGGCTCTGCAAAATACAAAGATTTGGCTGTGGATATTATGTTCCCCGCGGAGGTCTTTAGGGTTCCTCTGAAATTTCCGAGATCGGGCCAATTGCCTGCATTGAGCGCCGCCCTAGCTGATGCCTATGCAAAACCCGATGCTCTGCCCGAGCCGCCGCAATGGCTCAAGCGCGTTGTGAAGAGGCCGCAGGAAGGAATCCTGGTCAATTACAGCAAATTGGATCAGATAAAGCATGAAACGCTTCCCCTTACAAATCCGACCTGTGTGACTGAATTTGGTCGTCCCTTTTTTGATGGTCGGATGGTTCTTATCGGGGACGCTACAGGGGCTCTGGACCATCGTTATGTTCCCGGACGCTTCGAGACGGCGCCGGGCGTGTATGTGCACGCGTGCGCGGCATACACTCTTGCGAAAGAACCATTATACGAGCCGACTTTGAAAGCAAAAATTGTTGCAGATGTGATTGTAGCTCTGTTGGTGATCCTGGGCGTAGCCTGGGCCCGATTCCGCCATGTCGAGGCAGAAAGCCCTTTTTCATGGCACAGCTTAGAATTCAAGTGGATTAACAGGGCAATAGTCTTGGTCAGTATTGTCGGGATAGTCTTGGTGCGCTGGGCTGGGATCATGTGGTTGGACTTTCTTCTGGTAATATATGCGCTGCGGCTACATCCCAATGTCGAACAATGGTTCAAAGATTTATGGGGAAGAAAGAAGACATAAGGTTACCTGGAGAGGGAGTTACAATGCGGATCATGATGCTGCTGGTGATTGCCTCTTCTATGATGATCTTAGCTGCGCCTGCACTGGGAGGTTCAACCGACTGCAAAGAACCGTGCCAAGCTGTTGTGACTGAAGTCAAAGGGACCTGCCACGTGCTTCAGGATGACAAAGGCAAGAAGAAAAAGATCGCTGTCGGAGACTGTCTTTTGGCGGATCAGGAACTGCAATGTGACAAATCCGCTCATATAAAATTTAAGTTCTGCGTCACCGGCGAGGAGAAGTTGATAAAGGAGTCGTATCTAATTCCCAAATTGACTGGATCGGTGTTAGGCCACCCATCAGGTCGGTGGTCGTATATAATCCCTAAAGTAGCTCCCTTGGCAATAAAGGATCAGGAAGGACCTATGGGCGAACGACCAATCGGTAACTGGGCCCAGAGCCAACCAAGATCCGAGGATGCCATGAAAACGCAAATGGACTGCATCATGGCACGTGACAGGAAGACCTTGGAGCAAATGTGGCAGGCGACGAGACAGGGAGATGCTAAGAAGCTCCAAAGCTTTGTGCAGGCAGGGAAAGCCATCATGGTTCCGCGAGGAACTCCTTGCGTTGTTCTCAGAGCGATCGATAAGGACTACGTGGCCGTCACTGTGAGTGGCCGCGAGGGCGAGTGGGTGACGATCAAGAAGGTATTGGTGGGCTTTCAATAAACAAATGGATAACTGCCGCCCGCAAGGGGGTTTCAGCGTCTTAGTTTCGGTTACATAAAAAGAAGATTCTCGCGGAATCCTGCTGGGCGGCGGCCCTCGTTACGGCTGCATCCAAGTGCGGAAATGAGGGTTACCTGGGGAGGGGGTTACAATGCGAATCATGATGCTGCTGGTGATTGCCTTTTCTCTGATGATAACCATTGCACCTACACCAATAGATGCAACTGACTGCAAAGAACCGTGCCAAGCTGTTGTGACTGAAGTTAAAGGGACCTGCTACGCCCATCAGGCTGATAAAGGCAAGAAGAAGATTGCTGTCGGCGACTGTCTTTTGGCGGATCAGGAATTGAAATGTGGCAAATCAGCTCACGTAAAATTCAAATTCTGCCTAACAGCCGAGGAGAAGATCGTAAAACAGTCGTATCAAATTCCCAAAGTAGCCCCATTGGCTATAAAAGATCCGAAAGGACCAATAGGAGGCCGACGAATGGGATCTGGCCCCCAATGGCAAAGCCCTTCGCAAGTCGGGACACGTCCGACACCTAGTAAGGCTCAACCCTCTTGTGAAGGGCAGTAGCTATTTGAAGACAAATAGAATGACAAATTTGCGCGGTCCCGCCGCCGTTGACAAGGTGGACACTGGCTGTGATGGGCATACTCTTGGCCTGATTTGGGCTCCCTGCGTTCCATCTCATCTCCAGGTTCCAGCCTGGGAATGCGTGTCCTCCGGGCTGTGCCCGGATATCCGTCGGCGCCGTCTTGGATGTCATTGGGCGAGGCAGAGCCTCGCAGTATGCGTTCCCAGGCTGGAGCCTGGGAACGAAAAACAAAAATCCCCCTCTATCCCCCTTTAGAAAAGGGGGATGATGAGGGTGCACAGCCGTGCGCCCCTACATATGGCTGATTGCCTCATGTGTCATTGCGAGGAGCGTAGCGACGCGGCAATCTCCGAAGCTTAGGCGATTGCTTCGCTCCGCTCGCAATGACAGAAAGTGGCTCATTTGTGGGCACGCACGGTCTTGCGGTCCTGCTCTCGCTTCTATGCTACCGCCAGCCATTTAAGAGTTTTTGCCGGAGAGGGTCCGGGGGAACCGGCTTTTTGCAAAAAGCGGGTTCCCCTGGATTCTTTTCCTTCTCTTCTCTGTGCCTCCTCTGCGCCTCCTCTGCGCTCCTCCGCCGAGAATCCCATCTCCGGGCTGCCCGAAATCACAGCTTCTCCGCATCCATAGCCTCACGGTGTTGGAACCATTCATTCCACATCATGGCCATGCTCACCGCGGATATGGCGGCGGTTTCCGTTCGTAATGTGGACTTACCAAGGCTGACCGGAACGAATCCTCCGGCGACGGCTTCAACTTGTTCCGAGGAATCGAAGCCACCCTCCGGCCCTACCAGAATTATAATTTTGCGCGGGGTTAACTCTTCCAGCAGTGAGAGCAACGGTCGAGCTTTGGGGTCCATCGAGAGAATGAGCTGAGCAGCGGCGCCTCTTGCCTCTTCTATGAATGCGGCCAGAGTCGTCACGTCAGCCAACTCAGGCAGATCACTGCGTCCGGACTGGCCCGCGGCCGCGCTGATAACAGAAACCCAGCGTTCTTTGCGCTCCGCGGGACGGCGGGTTGTCCGTTGACTGATGAGAGGCACTAGCCGACATACCCCCAACTCGGTGGCATGGCGCAGGATCTCTTCCACTGGTCCGGGTCGCACGCACGAGAATGCAAGCTCAACTTCAAACCGGGTCGGTTTTTCCACGAGGCCGGATTCGATGATCGAGCCGTGAATGTGTCCTCCGCTCGCGGCCACGAGACGCACGAGGTATTTTTGATGGCCGTCAAAAACCTCAATCTCGTCACCTGCTTTTAGCCGCAGGACCTGCGTGAGGTACTTCGTAGCCTGCTTGGAGAACTTTATCCCCCCAGGAGTGAATTCTTCAGGCAATACGAATATGCGTCTGAGTTTCATGGGGCGCCTTACGGCCCGAATCTTCGCTTCAGATAAAGTTCGATTCTGTCCAATCCCGTCAAGATGTTCTCAATGGAATTGGTGTAAGAAAACCTGATGAATCCCTCAGCATTATTACCAAAATCAATACCCGGCGCCACACCCACGCCCGATTCTTCCAGAATTTCAAATGCAAAACGATAAGAATCCGAAGAAAACCGCCTGGCGTCCGCGAGAATGTAAAAAGCCGCGGTAGGGTCTACTTCGATCTTGAATCCCATCTCTTTGAGCCTTGGAAGCATCGCCAGGCGCCTCTGGTTGAAAATGTCACGCATCCTGACGGTATGTTGCGAAGAATTGGTCAGCGCTTCCACTCCCGCGCATTGGACAAAATCCGATGCGCTGATGAAGAAATTCTGGGCCATTTTCTGTATAGCTCGGATGTATTGCGGGGGCGCTATGAGATAGCCCAATCGCCAACCGGTCATGGCGTACAGTTTCGAGAAACCGTTGAGCACGAACGCATTGTTGGTGAACTCAAGAATTGAGTGTTCCTCACCCTCGTATACGAGTCCGTGGTAGATCTCGTCGGATATGATGGGAATGTCCAATTTTGCGAGTTCCTTCATCCTGTCGGGTTCCATCACCACTCCGGTCGGGTTGGAGGGGGAATTGATAAGGACACCGCGGGTCTTTTCGGTGACCGCCCTTGCGACATCATCCGGATTGATCTGGAACCCGTCATGGGCCTGGATGTCCGCGAATACCGGCTCGCCGTCGAGGAAACGGACAAAATTAGGATAACAGGCATAATGCGGGTCAGAAACAATGATTTCGCAGCCGGGATCGAGCAATGCGGACAGAACCAGTAGGATTGCAGGCGACGATCCTGAAGTTACCACGACGCATTGGGGGTCCACCTCAACGCCATAACTCTTTGAATAATGGTCCGATATGGCTCGTCGAAGATCAGCGGACCCGATACTCGGAGTGTAGTGGGTCCTGCCGGCTCGCATGGCTTCAGCAGCGACTTCGATAATGTTCTCGGGCGTGTCGAAATCCGGCTCACCCACTTCGAGATGTATGATCTCTTCACCGGCCTCGGCCATTTCCATGGCCCGTTCCAGCACATCCATGACCAGGAACGGCGGTATCTCTTGAGATTTTCGAGAAAGCGGAGGATCAACAAGCGTCATTAAACCGGTCTCCCTGTTCGCAGTTAATCTAGTGATTATTATATGAAAGCGTGAGCGCGATCAAACTTATTCGTAGGAGTTCACAGCAGAGAATGCAGAGAGGGAAGCAAGTTTCCGGGGAGGGCGTTTTTGCAAAAAGCGCTTCGCGCACGGCGATAAATGAGGCTCAAGCAGGCGCCACGTTGATCAACAGCGAGGCATTTCCGGCGCATTACTGGCCCCACGCCGAGTGGCCCCAGGCCCCTCCGCAAAAACTCCTAGATGGCCGGCGGAACCACAAATGCCGATGCAGAAGTTCCCGGTTCCTCGCGGGATGACCGCCGAGAGAATGGCAAACATGACGGCAGTGTTATATCGACGCGAGTGTAGGGGCGACCGGCGGTCGCCCTCTTCCTTCCCCTTTTCTAAAGGGCAATATTATAGTTGCCGGACCCAGAAAGAAAGGATTTAAGATGGATAAAAAAGAACAAAAAACCTTTATAACCGAGTACGAGCAGGAAGACGGCAAGTACGCGGGTCCACACATCAATGCCCGTTCGTGGGAAGAAGGGCGGTCCAATAGACTCACCATTTCGTAGGGTTGAAACAACCCACCATCGGGCAAATTCTTGTCTTTTTGCAAATCAAAAGCTATGCTCATCTCGTCCTTCCTTCTCTATTTCGACAAAAAAGAGTCATTTAAATGACCGATCCATTCAAGGACGCCAAGCTACGGTTACAGTGGGGTAAAAAACACATTCGTGATCTGAAAAGGCGGATTCGGTCTTTCATTAAAAAAGATATATATCTCCATGTTCATGATTACGATTCTGATAGACGACAAGAAGTGCGTAAAATCAGGTTCACAGAGCCTCTTCCCGATGAATTTGCGCTTAGAATTGCAGACGTCGTTGCTAATTTGCGATTTGCTTTGGATTATGCTGTCTTCGCTATCCTCAAAGACAAAATCCCGTCCAAGAATCATAACCTGATCAAATTCCCGTTTGCTGATACTAGGTCAGACCTTCAAAGAGGGGCAGCCCTTAAACACTTCCCTGAAGATATTAAGCCGCTTTTTATGTCGTTCAATCCATACAAAACAGGGAATAATTTTCTTTGGGCTCTCAATAGAATATGCAACATCGAGAAGCATCGGCTTCTTAGTCCGATCAAAATTGCCTGTCGGGTCAACGGCGTTACTCCCGGTCAGACCTTTAATGCTGAAAACATCCCTCTCGGTCGGTTTGATCGTAGCAAGAATGAGGTCATATACAGCATCCTTGATACTAAGGAAGGCGTCGAGTACAATAGCCAACTTACCTTTGCTATAACGTTTGGTGAAGTTGAGGTCGTGGAAAGCCAGCCAGTTGTTATTATCCTCGACCAATTTGCCAGCATGGTCCAAACAATCTTGCCTATCATGGAAGGCGAGGCCCGAAGATTGGGTTATATTAACTGATTCTATTAGCTTAGTTTTTTTCATAACTCCCCCTTTCTGGGTCCGGCAACTATAATATTGCCTTCTAAAGGGGGATAGAGGGGGATTTTGACGTTATTCCTACGAATCCAGGGTTATGGCTGCGACTTGAGAATGACCGGCAGGGACGCCGGTCCTACCAAAATGGGCGGACACACAGGTCCGCCCCTACGATCGGTTCTCCCGCATTGTTCCTCTTTTCATCTCTGCGTTCTCTGCGCACTCTGCGGTGAACGGAACGGTTGAACTTATTCATTGCTTTTGGCGCCCTTGCCTGCTAAAACGTCCCGAAATATAGGCGCTACCGTCACTGTCGTGGCACGGCGCTTATGCGCAGGTCGGCATGATTTTTACGCGACCAAAAAAAGTTGGGTCCCCCCCCACGGTATATCTGATATCCGTTCTGGCTTTCCTCGTCACTTTTTTGGTTCCTGAAGCGGCGTTCTGCGAAACATTCGGGATCAAGGACGCCCAAGGCAATTTCGTGCCCAAGGTCGAAATAAACGTGGGCAAGAAAGAAGTCGTGGTAAAGAAGACTGACGCTGCCGAGAAGTTCAACTCCTTATCTTTGACGCTCAATCCTAAGAATACAAATCTTATCAAGAATGTAGCTCACTTGAATATCCAATGGGAAACCGGTGGCAAGGCCGGCAAGGCGATTCCCTTTATGGGTCCGAGATATGATCCGAACACCAGAGTGTTTTCGGATACCATGACCAAATCGACCGCGCTAAAGATTATCGATACCAGCAAGCTCAATTTGTTCAGGGGCAAGCCCCTGGCCGATCTGTTTACTGTTCAAATTGACGATCAAGCCCTGGTTTCCTCTGAATCCGCCATTGAAAAAGATCGAACCGTCCAACTCGGAACGGGCCGAGATGTTTCCATAAATGTGGACAAAAATTCCATATTGTTTGATGAAAGCAACCTGAAAAAAGGTGAAATGCTCAACGTTGATAACCGATCCGGGTTCGACCAGATTCTCGGAGTGGAACTGCCGAAAAAGGGTTTTCTCGTTTCCCAAATCCGAAGAAGACTGGAGCAGACCAAGATCCCTCCCGAGAACTGGGAAAGATTTACCATGCCCGCGGATTCGGGGATCTTTATTGTGCTGATTCCGGAGGCCGATCCGGAGGCGCTCGCGCAACTGGACGGCAAAGAGATTGTTATCAAAGCGTACCAGGGAAATAAGATTAGGGAGACCCGAAGGGTCCCCATGAAAGTGGCCGCGGATCTGAAGAAACCCGGAGCGGATCTATCATCGCTGGAGCGTCCCACAGAACAGGAAGATCTCAAGCCTGCCGGCTCCGCCACAAAAGCGCTCGGCCCCAGGGGGGAGATGACGGGGCCCCGGCCTCAGCCGGCTACGGCGCCGGCGGAGAGTGGGCGAAAAGCGAGCCAAGGGGCCGGTCTGTGGCTTTGGATACTTCAAATCGTTAACCTGGCGCTACTGGTAGCCGTGGGATCTTACGGAATTTTCTTCATGCTGCCGCGGATTCAAGTGCTCGAAGATCGACTCTCAAAAAACGAGATGTTCCTCCACGGAAGCCGAGAAGCCATCCGAGACGAATTGGAGCAGATCAAGAGAGAGATACTCCAGCAGTGTCTTGAAGAAACCCGGAAATAAAGCTTTCCGGCCGTAGGATGCGGTGACCATAAGGAACCGCATCGTTCGCGTGTTGGCTGTTTTCGTGGAGCAGGCTTTCCAGCCTGCCCCACATTCTGCGATCCCGCCACCGTCGTTGTCATTCCCCGCTTAACTGAACAAACCACCGCTTGATCATCAATGGAATACAATGTTAGAGTTTTTTGGGAAGGGTCCGGGGAACCCTTTTTTGCACAAAAAAGGGTTCCCCGGAAAAGCTCCTCATTCTTGCCTTCTCCAAGGAACACGTCATGGCGCACAGAATAGAAGTTTGTTTAAAGCCGTCCCTCTCCGATCCGGCGGGTAGGCGATTGAAATCCCGCTTAGCATCCGATCTGGGAATAATTGTCGATGACGTCCGCATCGCGGACGCTTACATTGTTGATCGCGATCTAAAGCAGGAGCAGCTCGAACTGATTGTCGAAGAAGTATTTCGAGACCCTGTGATACAAGAAGCTACTGTTGACAGTTCTCCGGACATCCCATTCGACCGCTTGATTGAGGTGGGGTTGCGTCCGGGCGTGACCGACAATGTCGGCAGAACTGCGAGGGAGGCTGTTGAGCGGACGTTGCACATCCGTTTTCAGCCCGAGGAAGGGATCTATACCCGTAAGCTCTATTTCATAACGGGTGATGTATCCGAGGAGCAGGCGGCTCGCATCGCCAAGGACCTGCTGGCAAATGATTTAATACAGACTTGGGCCGTGTTTTCTCCCGGCGACGAACGCGGCGAGATCGCGGTCCCGCGCGTTACTTCCCGATCCGAAGCGGTAGTTCGCGAAATAGATCTCAACGTAAGCGACGGCCTGCTGATGAAAATTAGCAGAGACGGTGTCCTTGCCCTCAGTCTGGAAGAAATGCAGGCCATCCGGAGCTACTACGGAGACAAGGCGTTTCTCGCGTTGCGTGATCAAGCCGGATTGGGATCCACGATTACCGACTGTGAGCTGGAAGTCCTAGCCCAGACCTGGTCTGAACACTGCAAGCATAAGATCTTTAATGCGCTGATAGAATACCACGAAGCCGGCCGTACCCAACAAATAGACAGCCTGTTCAGGACTTTTGTTCAGGGCTCCACTGAAAAGATACGCTCGGAATTGGGAGACAAGGATTACTGCCTCTCCGTATTTAAAGACAATGCCGGAGTCATAAGTTTTGATGACGACTGGAACCTCGTTTTCAAGGTGGAGACTCACAATTCGCCTTCGGCATTGGACCCGTACGGCGGAGCCCTTACCGGCATTGTGGGAGTGAATCGCGATCCCTTCGGCACGGGCATGGGATCACGACTGATATTCAACACGGATGTCTTCTGCTTTGCTCCGCCGAATTTCCAAGGGAAAATCCCCCCGAGGCTGCTGCATCCCCGTCGAGTCTTTGAGGGTGTCAGAGAGGGCGTCGAGCACGGCGGCAACAAGAGCGGTATCCCGACAGTCAACGGGGCGGTGGTGTTTGACGACCGTTATTTGGGAAAACCGCTCGTTTACTGTGGGACCGCGGGGATAATGCCGTCGAGCATAAACGGCCGGCCTGCGCACGTCAAACAGGCTCGACCCGGCGACCGAATAGTGATGACCGGCGGCCGCATCGGCAAAGACGGCATTCACGGGGCCACGTTTTCATCCGAGGAACTGCACGAAGGCTCACCGGTGAGCGCAGTCCAGATAGGCGACCCCATCACGCAGAAGCGCATGACCGACTTCCTGCTCATAGCCAGGGACCGCGGTCTTTATACGTCGATAACGGACAACGGAGCCGGCGGGTTGTCCTCCTCCGTCGGAGAGATGGCCCGTGAATCCGGTGGCGCAAAACTTGCCCTTGACCGGGCGCCGCTCAAATATCCCGGTCTTCAACCATGGGAGATACTGCTTTCAGAGGCCCAGGAGCGTATGACCGTCGCTGTGCCGCCTGAAAAAATCCAGGAATTCTTGTCGTTGGCCGCCACCCTCGATGTCGAAGCCACTGACCTTGGCGAGTTCACCGACGACGAGCTGTTTACCGTGATGTGGGAAGACCGAACTGTGGCGTTGTTGCCTCTTAATTTTCTGCACGAAGGCCTGCCCCGGATGGGTCTCACTGCCCGATGGGAACACCCGGCATATGATGAGCCGTTGTTTGAGCCCGCTACTGATCTGACACAGGACTTATTGGAATTGATGGGTCGATGGAACATATGCTCCAAAGAGCGTTTGATTCGGCAGTACGATCACGAAGTCCAGGCCGGAACTGTCATCAAGCCGCTGATTGGAGTCAACAACGACGGCCCGGGTGACGCTGCGGTATTCAGGCCCGTTCTGGATAGGTTCCGCGGGATTGCCGTGGGCTGCGGCATAGCGCCTCGATATTCCGACATAGACACATACTGGATGATGGCCGCTTGTATAGATGAGGCGGTGCGAAACATCGTTTCCGTAGGGGCCGACCCGGACCTTATGGCTGGGCTGGACAACTTCTGTTGGTGCGATCCCGTCCAATCGGAAAAGACCCCGGACGGGGAGTACAAACTGGCTCAACTCGTAAGGGCGAATCAGGCGTTGTACGATATCAGCTCTGTGTACCGGATTCCGTGCATTTCCGGCAAAGACAGCATGAAAAACGATTACCATATAGGTGAAACAAAGATTTCCATACCTCCGACAGTTCTGTTTTCCGCGGTGGGCATGGTTCCCGACGTTAGAATCAGCGTAACGCCTGATTTCAAGAGACCCGGCTATTTGATCTACGTACTGGGAACCACTCGCGACGAGACCGGCGCCTCGGAGTATTTTGCTTCCAGGGGCTTCGTGGGAAACAAGGTCCCCAAGGTCATTGACCCGGTAAAGGCGATACAAATGTATCGGGCGCTGCACACCGCCATCAAAGCCGGCCTGGTCTCGTCATGCCATGATCTTTCAGACGGCGGCCTGGGAGTGGCCTTGGCCGAGAGCGCATTTTCCGGCGGCTTGGGAGCGCAGATCTCGCTGGCGAAACTGAACCTCGAAGCCGTGGATCGTGATGACGTGGCTCTTTTCTCTGAGAGTCCGTGCCGCTTCCTGCTCAGTGTGAGCGCTGACAATAGCGATCGGTTCGAAGAGGTCATGAAAGAATTCCCTGTAGCCCGCGTGGGTGAGGTCATAGCGACGCCGAGAATTGAAGTCACCGGGCTGAAAGGCGCTCCGGTTATCTCGGCAGACATCCGGGAACTGAAGACGAAGTGGCAGGCCCCGCTGGGGGTGTGAGAAGTAAGCAGACCAACAGCACGCGTAGGATGTGGTGAGCGAAGCGAGCCGCATCGGTCGAGGTATTTGAGCGAATTCGGCGGGCACGATGCCGTGACCTTGCCAGCGGGGAACAGCGTCAATCCGGAAAAACCGCGAGCGATGCGGTTCATTTCATTCACCGCATCCTACGGGATGCGGCATATTGCTTGGGATTGCGGAGATCTTGATAAGTAACGGCTCCGATTCTGGGACCAACAGACTGTAGAAATGGCGGCTTTTCAGCTTGTATTGAAACGCCGTCTTCATATGGCGCCAATAGCCTCCATGAGCGTTCAAAACATCCGTCAATTGGTGGCGGCTATCGCTTCCTGATCATCCGGTTTGCATTTCAGAATACGCTTCAGAAGCCCTCCAAGACGTTTATGCTACGATCAAGCGAGGTCGAAGCGGTCAAGGTTCATTACCTTGTTCCACACCGCCACAAAGTCGTGCAGGAACTTCTCCTCGGAGTCCTCACATCCGTAGACTTCCGCCAAGGCCCGGAGTTGGGAGTTCGAACCGAAGATGAGGTCGACACGAGCGCCTGTCCACTTGAGTTCGCCCGTTGCGCGATCACGACCCTCGAACACGTCTTCGTCTTCCGAGGTTGCCTTCCACGTCGTGCTCATGTCGAGCAGATTCACGAAGAAGTCATTGGTGAGCGTCTCCGGCCGCTTAGTGAAAACGCCGTGCGGGGACTGTCCGAAGTTGGCATTCAAGACGCGCATACCGCCAACGAGAACCGTCATCTCAGGAGCGGTGAGCGTCAGCAGTTGCGCACGATCAACCAGCAGTTCCTCCGCCGACACTGCGTATTTGGTTTTGAGGTAGTTACGGAACCCGTCTGCAGCCGGTTCGAGTGCGGCGAAAGACTCCGCGTCGGTTTGCTCCTGCGACGCATCCGTGCGTCCGGGCGTGAAGGGAACGGTCACATCGCGACCGGCATTCTTCGCAGCTTGCTCGACACCTGAGCATCCACCCAGGACAATCAAGTCGGCGAGCGACACCTTCTTCCCGCCGGACTGCGCGCTGTTGAACTCCTTTTGGATTCCCTCAAGGGTCTGCAGCACAGTCTTCAGTTGGGCAGGCTGGTTGACTTCCCAATCCTTTTGCGGAGCGAGACGAATACGCGCCCCGTTGGCGCCGCCGCGCTTGTCGGAACCACGGAACGTGGACGCCGACGCCCAGGCGGTCGAGACCAGCGCCGAGATCGACAGGCCCGAGGCAAGGATCTTGCCTTTGAGGTTTGCGATGTCCTGCGCGTCGATCAGCTCATGATCGACTGTGGGTACCGGGTCTTGCCAGATCAGTTCCTCGGCCGGAACCTCCGGGCCGAGATAGCGTGCGCGCGGGCCCATGTCGCGGTGCGTCAGCTTGAACCACGCCCGAGCGAACGCGTCCGCAAACTGATCCGGATTTTCCATGAAGCGCCGTGAAATCTTTTCGTAGACAGGGTCGAACCTCAAGGCAAGGTCCGTGGTCAGCATGGATGGCGCGTGACGCTTTGACGGGTCGTGCGCATCCGGCACGGTATCGGCGCCTGCGCCACCCTTCGGCTTCCACTGGTAGGCGCCGGCCGGGCTCTTCGTCAGTTCCCATTCGTAGCCGAACAGGTTCCGGAAGAAGTTGTTGCTCCACTTCGTGGGCGTGGCGGTCCATGTGACTTCCAGGCCGCTGGTGATTGTGTCGCCGCCTTTGCCCGCGCCGAAGCTGCTCTTCCAGCCGAGGCCCTGCTCCTCGATGCCGGCGGCCTCGGGCTCAGGACCAACATGCGCCGCATCGCCGGCGCCGTGGGTCTTGCCGAACGCGTGGCCGCCCGCGATGAGGGCCACCGTCTCCTCGTCGTTCATCGCCATGCGAGCGAAGACCTCGCGGATATCCCGCGCCGCAGCTATCGGATCAGGGTTGCCGTTCGGGCCTTCCGGGTTAACGTAAATCAGGCCCATCTGCACGGCGGCGAGAGGATTCTCGAGTTCCCGGTCACCGGAGTAGCGCTTGTCGCCGAGCCACTCGCTCTCGGTCCCCCAGTAGATGTCCTCTTCGGGCTCCCAGACATCCTCGCGCCCGCCGCCGAAGCCGAAGGTCTTGAAGCCCATCGA
>Ga0172371_10002597_pt1 | contig 28542 bp, 27 predicted proteins | sample Lak12m_FD_114543 | JGI IMG/M metagenome (GOLD analysis project Ga0172371, IMG submission 114543) | Freshwater microbial communities from Kabuno Bay, South-Kivu, Congo - kab_022012_12m | ecosystem: Environmental > Aquatic > Freshwater > Lake | place: Democratic Republic of the Congo: South-Kivu...
AGTGTACGAGCAGTAAGGGGTAAGTGCTGCTTCGCCTTTGTACAACACAATCTGAGCCCGGGTGGCGTCGGCGGCCTCCCGGATGTTGGAGTGGTCTTTTTCCCAGTCATAACCGCCGTAGATCTGTGACCCCGAGTCACTGCGGATCTTAAATCCCATCGGGTTATACTTGGTGGCGTTTTCAATGTACCAGAAGCCGTAGGTTCGGAAGATGGTGGCCATCACCCGCACGTGGTCTTTCGGGCCGGTGCCGGTAGTTTCGCCCATCCCCCAAACGTACTGCTCCAGCGGCAGTTTGTTGACCACCCAGATTTGGGTGACGGTCGTGTTGTTTCCGTTGTATTTGTCTTCGCCGTGGTAATAATTTACTTCAATAGTGCCTCTGAAGTGGTCATAAGATGTGTTAGGCTCGTTGACGTCGAAAATCAGGTCCGAGTTGTTGCCGTCGGCCGCATCAAAGGTCACTTTATCTTTTACAATGGTACTGGCAACGGAACCAGAAATTTCGAGCTTGCCGTCATCGTCATATTGCACTCTAGTTTGGGTATCTTTGTCGATTTGAGCCAGGACATGGCCGTCCTCGTCTTTAATGTTATAGTTCTTGTTGGCGCTGATTTTGAAAGGATCGCTGTCGTCTTTGGAAAAATACCACAATCCCACCGAGATATCCGGTCCCAGCGAGTTGACACTGGCCTGGTTGCCGCCGCCATTGGTCATTTTTTTCACCTTATTATACTCTTTACGGCTCACTTTAGGCAGGTATTTCTGCCAAAGGGACGGGTCAATTCCGTTGCGCTCCAGCATCAGTTGCCACTTGGAAGCTTTGGCGGCGTGGACTTTTGACGATCCGGCGAGCAACTTCTTTACCTTGTTGTAATCATTGCGGGTGATAGTCGGCAAATATTTTGACCAGAGACTGCGGCTGACGCCGTTTTGCTCCAGCATTTTCTGCCATTTTGTCTTGGCGGCGGCATCCGGCGCGCCGGCGGCCGTGAACAGAAAAACCGCGCAGGAAAACGCTAAAAGCCACGAGAATATTTTTCTTTTTATATTTCTTTGCATACGCAGAATTTAAGAACAAAGAATCGCGTTTTTTTATGGTAGCACTTTTTTTTACATTGCAAACCCCAGTAGCCTATTCGAACTTATAGATAAGGATGTTTTTGTATTGGGCGACTAATGTCAGGCCGGAGGGATTAAAATTTTTGTTGTCCTGGCCGCCCAGTTGGGTGTTGGAAATAATCAAGGCGTTCTTGTCGTTGCGCAAATCAGAAAAATCCTCGGTGCGTTTCAGGCTTTTGCCGATGGCCGCCCAATAATCCGGATTGTATGGCGGCCAATCAACATTATATAGAGTGAGTCGATCAGCCCCCAGGTAATACTTCGCTATTACATAATCAAACGAATTTAAAATGTAAAAATCATTGTTTTTGTACTTTCCTAAGTCTTGAGCGAAAACGTTCCAGCCTTCGGAATAACCCAGCGGAACCGTGGAAAAAAGCAAGACTACATAAAACACCACGGCCAAAGCGGAGTGGGGAAGGCGGATTCGCGACAGCCAGTACCCCAGCAACACAAAAATAAAATAGCCGGCCGCCAGCAGATAACGGGCAACAAAGTAATATTTGCCAAAAAAACCGATCAGCCAGATCAGCGCCATAAATCCGAACGATAACAGCAACACCGACGCGATTTCCTTCTTTTTTGGGGAGCTGCGCCATAAATATCCGATTACCAAAGTCAGAAAAACCGTCAAGGCGATCCATAGGCTGATATCGGCGATCCCGTAAAACTCGCTGGGCCCCGGCATTCCGGAGGACATTTCGCCGAGCGGAGTCCCAAAAATGAACATCTGGGCGTTCACCAGTATGTCGCCAAAATTGGCCGGCCGGATCCAATCCAAGCTGTTACTGGTGGCGTTTTGAATCACATGGTGAATAAAACTGGGGATCCAGGGAGCGAACACGATCAGCGCAACCGCATAACCCAAGAAGATGTTTTTATCCGGAAGAATCCCTTTGATTGCTTCCCAAATTAACTTTCCGGAAACCGTTTTTTGGGTTGGAATGGAAAATTTGAATGTTACATAAACTAAATAGAAAATCGGGGCAAAGAAAATTCCCATGTAATGTGTAAGCATTGACAGGCCTAGAAAAACTCCGAATATTATTGAATTTCGGTTTAGCCTACCCGTTTCGGACGCCCCAAGGCTTTTCACCAAAAAGTAAGCCGCCATAATGACAAAAAACGAAAACATCGAATACATACGGGCTTCCATGGAATACTGAATGGCAAAAGGGGAGATGGCCGCGATGAAAGTGGCAAAAAGCGCCGCCTTTTTATTGAATAACTCTTTGGTAAACAGATAAACCCCAAAAACGCAGAGCAAACCGAAAATCACCGAATACAGCCGGATTCCGTAGACACTGTAGCTGAAAAAGGAAGCGAACAATTTCATGGTCAAATAATATAACGGCGGATGGACGTCCGCCTTGATCATTTGCATCATTCCCGCCCAGCTTTCCTTGACGGCAATGCCGGAAAAAGCCTCGTCATACCAGAAATCCCGCCGTCCCAGCTGCCAAAGCCGCAGAGCCGCCGCCAGCAACAATATGGGATAAATCAAATACCGATTGATAATTTTGGTTATCTTCATTTCCTTATCACAATAAAATCATTCTACAACAGCATTTCAAAACCCGGTATTTTCAAAAAACCCTTGACTTGCTATAATATTAGTGTTATCAAGTTCTGTTAATAATTCAGCTGGGAAGAGGGCATGGAGGCGCCCTCTTGGTATGTTGAGAAGTTTGCAAGTTGTTGCTCCTGCTTTGGGAAGGAAAGGGATGAGAAGTCGCAAAAAACCCATTGTAGGAGGAAGAATGTCCAACACAACAACTGGATGCTGGGATCATAGGCCCAAGCTCCAAGCTTTCAATCAGGCATTATGGCTTGAAGAGAGAAGTGGAATTTCCGATCAGCTTCCATTGGATAAACCCACCAACGAACCGGGATGTAGCGAAAAGCCAATTCCCTTGCTTGATCCCGAGTTTGACGACCAACTCTAGCACCAAAGCCCTCCAATTATGTTCCGCCCGCAGTCACCTCGACCGCGGGCTTTTTTCTTTTGGCGGAAGAATTATTTATCTTACCCTAACCGCGTTGGATTTGGTCACTTCGCCCTGGCCGGGGATGGAAAGGGTGAGCGGGAAAGTTCCTTTGTCCTCAAAATTGCTCATGAGGAAAACACAGTAAGCTGTCCTGCCGTTTTTACTGTAGCTGACCCGGTCGGCTTGCTCAAATCCCAGGTTGCACAGTAGATCGCTCCCCGAGGACGGTTTAAGATTTTTCCCCGTCACTTTAATGCGGAAGCTGTTTTTGCGCGCGTTGTACCTTATCACTCTGGCTTTTTTATTGATTTTTCTGATACTCATTTTTTTGACTTTAGCCCCGTGCGCCACCGCGCGGTAGGAGCTGAAGTGCTTGGCGGTGAAAGTCAAGCTTCCCGCGTTGGCATCGTAGGTGATATCGCTTACGTCGCCGGAGCCGGCCAGCTGGCCGTCAACGTAAATATCCGGCTGTTCCGACCCTAAATTAAGGCCGTACATAGTAAGTTGCGCGCCATACGTTTTGATATCATCCATCATAGCCGCATTCAAACTGATGTAGCCGTCATTCATCTCCACCATGGTATCAAAGTTGTTCATGAAGCGGAAAAAGCGGTAGCTCAAGAAATCCAAAGTATTGGTGAAAGAAATTCTTCCCTTGCCCGATTTTTGAAAGTAAAGTCCGCTGGCGTGGTGCCAGTCTGACATAGCAAATAGGTTGCTGCTGGCTCCATCTGAAGCCATATCGGTTTGCATTTGGGTCGGCATTTGGGCAATCATGGCGCACATTTCATAAAATCCTTGGCGGATTTCGGAAGCGGCAATGTCATCCGGCATCGGCTGGCCTCCGTGGGCATCGTCCGCGTGGGGGTGGGCATTGGCATAAGCCACCAAATCAGCCACCGGGATCGCGTCAATGGCCGCCTGGCAAGCTGACGTATCATCCGGCCGGTCCATAGAACCGGTGACCCGCCAGAACAGGTCGTCTTCACTGGGCAGATCGTGGTCGTTGGGGCTGGCTTTTGCCGTCCCGACTTGGCACAGGGCGAAAACCAAAAAGCCCATTGCCACGATTAGCAGTTTGTTTTTCGTTGCTTGCAAATTGTTCCAATTTTGCATTTTGTTTTTTTAATTATTTTTATATTTTTGAAAAAAATTCAAGCTTTGCTTATATTTTTGAAAAAAATTCAAGCTTTGCTTATTTTAATTGAATTTGAATTGGATAAAATCTATTTTACTAAAAATATTCATCTAGTCAAAAATTTTTTGCTTATTTTTTCATTTTTTCCAGCAAACGGTTCTGCTTCTCCAGGTAAGCCAGGATGACTTCGACTTCTTTTTCCGCTTTGAGATTAACCTCATAATCCGCTTCGGCCCGCATTTCGGAGTAGCGGCCCTGCAGGTTTTGGCCGACCATAATGAGCGGCATTAGGAAAATCTGGATCATGTTGGAGATGAAAAGCCAGAGCACAAAAGCGGGGAAGGGATCAAAACGCCATCCTGCCGGCGCGAAGACATTCCAGCCCAGCCACAAAACCGTCCAGCCGAAAATAATGATAAAAAAGCCGATACTGCCAACCTTGTCGGTGATAAAAATAGCCAATTTGTCAATCTGGGATAGGTTTTTTTTGTATTCAACGTTGATGTTGCGGATCGGTTTTCTGATCGCCTTAATTTCAACAAGCAGCTTACCTAAGTTATTTTCCGCCATATGATTAAATTAATTTTAGCAGTCTACTCTTCTTTTATCTCCGGAATCATATCCATCGTTGGGATCATTTCTGAACTTTCTGGCATTTGAGTTCTGAAAGCTCCTCTTTGCCGCACAGTAATCCACGATCCCACAATCCGGGCTCTTGAATTTACCGCTCACCGGATCCATTTCGCCTTTCAAGTGAATTTGCATGATCGTGCCATCACTTTTAGTCATATAACTCTTGGCTTTTTCGATAAAACCCCGCCGGGAAGTGTTGCCCATTGTCGCGCATCCGGCGGAGCTGCCCATTTTGCCGGAATGTTGTCCACAGCCACTCAATCCATAAACGGCGCCTCCACCCAGGTTTCCTTGATCGTTCCGTTGGTAGTTACCAATTTTATATCCGCCTTTAGAACCATATTCCTGGGTGCCGAATGAGTAATCTTCTTTGTAACCGCTGCTTTTCCGATAGATGGTCGGGCCCATAAAAATCTTCCATCCCCGGCCCCACATAGAGTCTCGGCTAGCTCCTTTGCTAAAATCTCTCGCGCCATATTCTTGGCCTCCCAAAGTAGGATTTTTTCCTATATCCACTCCGTTTTTGCCAATTACTTCTCCGTTGCGCGATAAATAAAACATTCGGCTGATATTTTCATTGTGGGCGTTAACTAAATACCTGTCGCTCCGATCAAAATTAGCTGGATTAAGCAGAACCACCAAAATACCATTGTAAGGGATTTGCTCCCCTTTTAATCCTATGCACTCCTTAAGCTCTTGAAAACTCGGTGTCGGATTAAAATTTCCCGCCCCTTGGTCAGCCGGAAGTTGGCCAGTGTCGGTAGGAGTTTTTCCAGTATCCGTTGGTGTTTTCCCAGTGTTAGTCCCTGTTCCATCGTCGTTAGTGGGAATTTTTCCTGTTCCCGTATCGGTCACGGGGGGCTTACTTGGCCCTGTACCGGTTTTTGTGCCCGTGCCGGCACTAGTTCCTGTACTGTTAGTCATTGGACTAGGTCCCGCATTGCCTTTACCTGGAGTAAAATCAGGCCCTTTGCCTAACTCTTTTTCCACTATTTTTTCGTACCAATCGGGACTGTAGCCATTTTTTTTGTAAAAATCTTCCGCCTCTTTCATCTGTTGCTGAATTGACATATTATTCAAAGCATCTTCGCATTTCTTATTCTCCGCTACATTATTACTGGGCGTCCCCACGCAAAACTTTTTATTGATTTGCGGCCCCTCTAAAGTATCCAAACATTGATCCTCCACATAATCGGGATAATACATCATTCTATCCCCCTCACAACGAGCAGCAGGACAATTCTTTTTCTCAAGCGAGATATCTTTGCAGTTTGACTTGCTGGTGGTCCGGTCGCCGCTTGCACCGGATTGTTCCTGCTTGGTTAAATCCTCAAAACTCTGACATTTTTCATCTTTCAAATAGTAGCCTATGGGACAATCGCAGGCAGTTACCGGCTGATAAATACTGGAACACACCATATTTCGATTTTCAAATTTCTTTTTATCGGCGAGACAGAGATTTTGAAATTCTTTCATTTCTCCACCAGAATCAGTACAGTTCTGAACCTTATTGCCCACCAATGTAAGGTCGCCGGTAACATAAGCGTAAATCTTTTTACCTCCTAGCTCGGAAACTTGGGCCACTTTTTTCAAAGAATTTGCTATTTTATTTACTCCCTGGTTATTGGTGATGGTGTAATTGCCATTGGTTTTTCGGAGATTCTGACCCCATTCCACCTTAAAGGAATCGGCGGCATCCGAACTGTTAATTGATAAAATCGGCCTTAATTTCTGGTCGGGATCGACTAACTGGTCGGACGCATACTGCTCGGTTGGTTGAACTATATATTTTCCCGTTTGAGATTTATTATACCCTAGCCCATCGTTTCTAAAATCAATGACGTCCTTCCCGGATACATCCTTGTCTCCTGAAAAAAAGGTGATTTTTCTTTCTGGATCAATTCCCCAAATATCCGAAGCAAAATTGTCCGTATTCATTTGAGATGAATCGAGCTTTACGATTTTTTTGTCTCCCGAGGCAATCGAACCGATATTGCCCGACTCGACAATCTGATCATCGGTGTTTTTCAAGTAAGAGCTGTCTTCAATATTGGCCGGCTCTTGAGCTTCCGAATCGGTTTCATGAACCACCGTGCAATTAATTCGGAACCATTCTCCGCGATTTTCAGAACCGGTCGCAAAAAACGTAAGCGCCACAACGGTAAAAGAAACTCCGGTCACCACCAAACCATAAAGGGCATAAAACAAAGTCCTTCTCGCCTGGGACAACTCTTCTTTTTTTCCTCTCACTTGCAGATAAAGAAATCCCGCGATGATCAAAATCAATACAGTCAATACCGCTGAAATACCGAGTAAATATCGGAATAGAATATTGACTAAGTTGATTACCGAGCAGACGGAACAGTCCATTCCGCCGCAGGTTACGATTTGATTTTCCATTTATTTTTGTTTCAAATACTCCAATGTATAAAAATATACTATCATGATTTTATCGTAATTTCTTATTAAAAGAAAAATAAATATGAAAGGAGGTGGGTTTGATGGAAAACACAGCTGATCTTCCGGCTGGTTTTGACCCGAGCCAATTCGATCCGTCGCTGGCCGCCAGCGCTCAAATGCCGCCGGCAGCCGCCACGGGCATAATGGCGCTGGTTGGGGGTTTTTTGATATTCGCGATAATTATCGGGATAGCGGTATATATCTATTACGCGATATGCCTTATGAAAATCGCCCAAAAAACCAATACGCCGAACGGCTGGTTCGCCTGGATCCCGGTCTTGAACTTCATATTGATGCTGGATATCGCCAAAAGGCCTCGTTGGTGGGCTTTATCCCTAATATTAGCGTTTATACCGGTTATAAATTTCATCGCGGGCATAGTCATCATGGTGCTCATGGTCATTGTTTGGATGGACATAGCCGTGAAGCTCAATAAGCCGAATTGGTGGGGAATTTTGGTTATCGTCCCCATTGCCAACCTTATCGTGCCCGGATACCTGGCCTTTTCCGACAGCTCAACGCCTGCTTCCAAGCCGGTCAGCGCCTAACCTCAGCCCATAAACAACAAAAATTCTTGTCCTCTCCAGTTTGATGGGGCAAGGGTTTTTGTATTGCAAGCAATCCTCGATAAAAGATTGCTTGCAACAACAAGGAGGGATTGCTTGCAATCCTTCAGAATGGATTTGATAAAAGTGTAAAAGGGGAATAGACTGGCTTCGATTAGAGCTTATTCAAACCTATGTTGGGCAAAGACCCCGAGTATCTGACGTTTCGTTTAAAGAAAATTAAGATCTACCTCCGCAATAAATACGGTCCCGAGTCTTTGGGATTTCTAAAAAGGATTGATGGTTTCGAAACTCCCGAAGAAAGAAAAAAACGCCGCTCCCTGGTCCGAGAGCTGCATAAACAAAATTATTCTCTCCGCGAAATTGGCGCTCTGATGAGCCTATCCGGCCAAGCGGTAAATTCCATCATCAAAAACACCGCCACCTTCCGGCCGCGCCGGAAAACCAAAAATGAAGCCCAGGCCAAGCTTTTCTAATTGAATATTTCTAATATCTTAATTATAATACCAAAAACGTAATTTACCCATAAAAACGAAAAATGCAAACCAAAATAAAAATACTGCTCGTGGTGGCTTTGGCCTTGATACTGGCGGTTCCCGCTGTCCGGGCCAATGCAAAAGCGAAAGACAAAAAAATTACCAGTTTCGCGGGATTTAACCCGGTATATTCGCCTGACGGCAAGTATATCGTTTACTCTTCGAGCACTGGAGACGGGAAAGAAGGACCTTTATATCGCAAAAAAACTTCCAGCAAAAGCAAGACCAAGGGCACCAAAATAACCGACGACGATGGAGTCAATCCCGCTTATTCGCCGGACGGAAACTCTATCGTTTACGTAAACCTTAGCCACGACCACTACCTTTATAAGAAAGATGCCGGAGATGATAACGACGGGAACAAATTCGTTAAGGTGGGGGCGCTTGATCCGGCTTATTCTCCCGATGGGAAGTATGTCGTTTATTGCAACTCTGACGAAGAGGGAAGGCTTTACCGCAAAGAAGCGGCCGACACCGATGACGACGAAGAAGGAGATGAGATAAATGAGAGAAACTGCCATAATCCGGTCTATTCTCCCGATGGAAAACGAATTTATTATATTGACACTGACAGCAGCCGGATTTACAAAAAGGACTATGACGACGACCATGATGGCCAGGCGTTGAGCGGCATCAAAGCTTATTCTTTTACCGTTTCTCCCAGTGGCAAATACATTATTTACAGTAATGTTGACAAGAACGGCTTGCTGTACCGCCGCAAGATTGACGGCAGCGGAGCGGGAAACAAGGTTAACAAATATACCTCAAACGAGCCGAGCTATTTCCCTGGAGGCAAAAAGGTGATTTATAGTAACGGTGATAAAAAATTATACCTCTACTCCGTTAAGATAAAATAACCACTACTTTACGTAGCAGTCTTCGTTTTTTTCGTAGTCGCAAAAATAAGGTTCCGAAGCCAGGAAGTCCGGGAACCCGTTCTCTTTGATGTAGCAATCCCGCTCAATCTTGGGCGCCCGGCGCCACCATAAGCTCACGTCCCCCTCCGGGTAGGTGCAATTCGCGCTCACATTGGAATTATAATTTTCATTACCAATTCCACCGCCGGAGGAACTTGAGGGCATTTTTTTGGCTCCTTGGGAGGCTCCTCCGCTGCCGGAATCGGAGCTTGAACTATGGCTGCCCCCGACATCTGCTTGTTCGGAGCTGGATTCGCTGGAACTGCCGCCAGCAGTCTGGGAAGTTCCATCGGATAATCCGCTGCTCGCTCCGGTATCCCCGGAAGATTCTCCTGATCCGTTGTTTGTTTGGCCGGCCAACGAACCACCATTTTGCCCGCTATTTCCGGCACTGCCAGTTTCCCCCGAGGCTGAATTACCGGAACCGTTTCGATAAGTATCCGAAGTAAAATCATCTTCGGTATTGCTGTTCTTGTTTGAGGAAAGCGCTTTTTTCCCATTAGTGTTGCCGCTGGAGCCAAAAGGGTCCACCATGTCAATCACGGCAACCTTGGTGCCCGACCAGATCAAAAACACCGCGATCAGAAAAGAAGCGAGCAGTATCCCGGGTATCAAAATGACCGCCGGAATTTTATTAAAGAAATCCGAAATCAGGATTTTCCAACGATAAACTGTTTTATTCATAAAAAACGCATAAGCTCCTCGAAATTAGTATTGGCAGCGGGGATTGGGCCACTCATCCGGATCCATGCAGCAGTCCTCGTCCATATGTCGATGTTTTTTAGTCTTGCTTTTGCGCGGGTGGTCGTTCTTATGCGGACATCTTCCCAAAGGTGCCAAAACCCGCCTGGGCGGCAGCGGTTTTTTGGCCGGGGCGGCCGCGGACGGCGGTTTGTCAACCTTAACCTTTTCCGGGATAATGATGGTCGACAGTATTTCGAAAAACTTCGGAAAGCCGGAAATTATCTGGGCTTTGGACTCTTCACTGATCGGGTTTTTGTTTTGCGCTATCTCGGGAAGAATGTTGAAGACGTAATCGTTGCGGTTAAGACTGAAAAAGTAGGTTTCCTTGAAGCAGGCATCGTCGTCACCAACATCAACTTCCTGGCCGGGATAACTCTCCTCCCCAAAAGTCGCTTCGCCGAATTCGGCCTTATCGCAGGTGTTCTGGGAATAGGTTGTTTGGTCTTTCGGCACCAAGTTGTCGGTTCCGACCGGTCCCGAAATTTTTTGGGCGTTATAAATATAAACTTCAAAACCCCGGTAAAGACTGTTGGCACTGTCCAACCCGTTGTCGAAAGTTATCTTCCGCAAGAATTTCTCGCCATCTCCCGCGGTTTTTTGAATCTTCGGATCCGGCCAGTCGTCCGGATACTTCATCGAGAAATTCGACAAATCATCTTTATAGGTTTTCCACTTAGTCGTGTCATCAGGCACGGCGGGAATATTTACGGTGATTTTTTCTTGCGAGTCGTCATAAAATCCGAAGTGGCTTTCATAATAGTAGAGCGCGCTTGAGCCGAACAGCAACGCCCCCAGGACAATTGGGACGGTAAAACTCATCAGCACCAGCGCCTTGTGCACGCGTGGACGCTTCTTCTTGAGCCTTGCCAGGTGTTTCTTGACGTGCCGGTGAATGCGTTTGACATGATGGCGCAGCCCTTTTTTCTTTTTTGTTTTTCTCATTTTTGACAGAGGTTACTATTTTTTCGGTTTGCTGATCATTATTGAGTAGTCATGCGCGCTATACGCGCATCCCGGCTTGGGCCACTCATCCGGGTCAGGACAGCAGTCCTCATCCATATGTTTGCCTTTGGTCGCGCTTTTATGCGGGTGCTGTATCTTTTCCGGACAGCGGATGCCTCCCGACACTTTGGGCGCTTCGACTTTAGGCTTAGTTGATTTCTGGGTAGCCGTGTTGGTGACTGGATTGGTAACAGTTTGCTTTACGACCGGAAAGTTCAAGGTGGCCATTACTTTGTAGAAGTCGGGAAATTCCGCGTTAACCTTTTTTTCGCCGTCGTAACCGTCATAATTGATACCGCTTTTTAGAAACGGCACTATGTCATAAATGTAAAAACCTTTCTTCAAGCTGAAAAAATAGGCTTCATGAAAGCAGGGATCATTATTCAGTGCGTACACTTGCGCCGCCGGATATTCTTCCGTACCAATGGAGAAAACTTCCATGACATTACAGTTGCTGTAGTCGACCGCCGCCATGTCTTTGACCACCAAATTGTCAGTGTAATCCGCCTTTAAAGTCTTGTTGTTCGGCTGGGCATTGCGGTAAATATATATGTCTAGTCCGTTAGAAGGCTCCCCTGAATCGCTTTTCTCACGCAATGTTACTTTGTAACGGAATTTGTAACCGGTTTGTTGTCCGCTGACGGCCGGCGCCGGCCACTCCTGGGGGTATTTAATCTCAAAGCCATAAGCTTTGTTCTGGTAGGTTCTCCAGCTTTCCACTTCTTTTTCTTTAAGCAGTTCCTGGATAACTTTATCGTTGGCCGTTTCTTCTTCAGTTTCCGGCGGGTTAGCCTTATTATCGTCAATTGCTTTTCTCGCCTCATCGGATACCGACCGGGAAATATTTGAATTTAGGTTTTTACTGGGAGCACCCTCGCGACTGCCTTTTTTCGCGAGATAGAACCATACGTTAAAAATAACCAGCAGAATCACAATTCCAGCCAGAATTAAGTTTTTCTTGAGTATTTCTTTTTTTTCCGCAGAGGGAACTGCTTCAACTTTACTTTTGTTTTTGCGCGCCGGAGAGGCTTTTTTTCGCGACGTCAAAGAAGACCTTTTTTTTGTTTTTTTAAATTTTTGAAAAAAATTCAAGCTCTGCTTATTCTTTTTGTTTTTCTCCGGGATTTTTTTTCGCTCGCGCGCCTCTTTTTTCTTTGCCATAAGCGCTAAATATGTTTTCTATTAAAAATCCTCACTTAGGGATCAGCTGACTCCCCCTAAATTAACTTCTTCTAATATATCCAAAATATATGTTTTTGACCATTTGAGATAATTAACAGATTGTGCGACACTTTCTATTGACTTTTTATTTATCTGGGGTATAAATGCCGGTTCCAGTAATGGAGCATTTCGCGCCCGGACGGGGAAGGGAAAAAATAAAAAAGGGAGAAAGGAAAGATGAATCGACACCCCTTATTTATCCTCTTCTTATTTAGTCTGGGTTTGGTTGTCCTTTGTCAATGTCAATCTTGTTGTTTTGCCGCTACAGCGGTCCCTGAAAAAATCAAGTCCTCACGCGAGAGGGAAGTGCGGGTTTTCTTGAAGACCCAATACTTCGGTTTCTATGAGAGAGGCCAACTGAAATTTTCGGGTCCGGTCTGTTCCGGCATGAAAGGGCATGAGACCCCGAAAGGCAAGTTTTACGCCCTGATGAAGGCCAAGAATTATTATTCTCGTAAATATAACGGCGCGGCTATGCCATTCGCTGTACAGTTTACGAGAAACGGCCACTTTCTCCATGTGGGGGAAATCCGCCCAAGGCCTTCGTCGCACGGCTGCGTTCGACTTTCAAGATCTGACGCCAAGAAGATTTTCAGCTTGGCCAAGGTCGGTGACGCAGTCACGATCGAATAATTGATACTCCCAGGGGTAGGCTATGAGCCTGCCCCTAATTATTTTGTTAAAAAAACCACCCCTTGACACTTCCATATAAGAGGAATAAATATTGAGTTTAGTTGTGAAAAATCGCTTGTATTAAGGAGGCAGAATGACAAGCGCTGCAATGTACGCCGCAAACACAGTCACCGGCATCGGACGGGCTTTAAAAGCAGGAGCAGCCAAATTCTCCGCCGAACGCGGTCGATGCCCCAAATGCAGAAAGCTGTCTACCGACAAAGTCAAGGGGAGCACCGTAAGCAAGAAGAATGGCAAAGGAGCCTTGGTTGTTTATCAAAAAGTATTCCATTGCCAAAACTCTTCCTGTGAACTTTACGGGAAGCCCTTCACGATTGTCCTACCGGTTGATTGAACTTTACTGTTTCTTTGCTAACTGCTCCCGTGCGGAGCAGTTTTCCATTTTTCTGTTGACCCAAAATTTTTCCGGTGTTAAACCACCAGCACGACGACCCGGTCAAAAAACCCGGGCCGCGCACCTAAAAATCAGCATCGAAGGAGGTAGAAAATGCCAGGAGCAATTCATGTTGTCGGTACCGGCACCATAGGGGAACCGCTTATCGGCACGCTATGCAATTTCAGAAAGATTGGGATACTTGATCCCGAAACGCAAATCACCTTTACGAAAGAGACTCCCGTTTCCAGGGACCGGCCAAAAGTAAAGCTGCTGCAAGCACGCGGAGCAAAATTCGCGGCTGGCCGGGAAAAATGGGATGCTTTCAAAGAAGCGGGCATGAACCCGGATCTGTCGCGAGGACAGGCCCTGATTGATGCGGATGTCGTAATTGACTGCACGCCCCATGGAAACAAGCTCAAACAAGAGTTTTATCTGGATCGAGTGGATGATACCAAGCTGTTCGTGGCCCAGGGCTCCGAAACCGGATTCGGCCCACGCTATGCTGGATGGATTAATGACCTGCCCATATTCAATAGGATCTATACGGATCATGAGAAATTCATCCAGGTAGTTAGCTGCAATACCCATGCTATTACTGCAATCGTGAACTCCATCGGCCTATGGAACGGAACAGGAGATCCCGAGAATGTGGTCGAGGTTCGAGCGATGGTCAACCGCAGATCAAACGACATCAGTCAAACAAAGAAATATGTTCCTGCTCCACAAGTTGGAGGACACGACGATGTCGTTTATGGGACTCACCAAGGTCGTGACGCGGCACTGCTTTTCCGGGAATCCTTCGGCTATGTTTTCCCGATTTTCAGGACTTCCGTTTTCAAACTGAACACCCAGTACATGCACTCGACCTGGTTCGAGATCAGAGTGCAGAAAAGCGTAAGTCGGGACGATGTCATTGACATTCTTAAAGCTAACCCCCTGATCGCCCTTACCGAGAAGGACATTACCAACGAAGTGCTTTCCGCGGGCAGGGATCATGGTCCTTTCGGGCGAATCTTCAACCACATAGTTGTGCCTATTCACAAACCGTCCGAAGAGAAAGCTTTCCCGCTCACGATATTTCCCAATCCTGACGGGACCACTAGCGTGATAGGCTTCTCTTTCACCCCTCAAGACGGGAACTCGCTGTTGAGTTCCAGTAAAATTGTCTTGATAGCCCTTTATCCCGACGAATACGAAGAAAGGGCCAACAGAATCCTCACGAGCGAAGACCCCCTGTTCGTTTTCAAAGAACTTTAGCGCCGTATGTGCGAAAAAACGTGTTCCTACCCGCCCCGGGCGCCGTTCTGGCACCGGGGCTCATATTTTTTCCAGCACTAAATTTTTTACCTCGGGAGGCAAGAGGTTTATGTCCATAATTTCGCTTTTTGCCACTAAAAGCGGTTCGTGGGTGCCCCAGCCCTTTTCTTTATACTCGGAAAATTCGGGGCCGTCGCCGGTGCCCAGTTTGCCGCCGGTTTTTTCGCAGAGATAAAAATATTCCAGGAATTTTTCTTCGTGGATACCCAGCTCTTTTTTTATCATAAGTTCGCCAATTTTTATTTTGATTCCCAGCTCCTCTTTGCACTCCCGGATCAACGCGTCCTTCACGTTTTCGCCTTCCTCCACCATTCCGCCCGGAAAAACCCAATAATCTTCCCGGTCAGGCCTGGTTCTCTTAATCAGAATTATACTGTCACCATCGAAAATTACCGCCCGCGCTCGTTTTCGCATATTATTGCTTCAGCTATTTAATTATTTTATATTTTTAGTATCGAATTGTTTTATTTTAGCTTAATAAAATCAAAAATAAAAAGGATGAAAACCAAAATTTGGCTGCCGGCTTTGATTTTATGCTTCGCTTCAGGCGTTTTTTTTGAACTGCCCGCGGCTCAAGCGCTTACATCGACAGCCAACAGCCCGGCGAGCGCGGTAATCGGCCAATCCTCCATAAGCGAATCATTACCTAACCAGGGCGGTACGCCGGCCGCCAATACTTTGAATTCCCCCGCCGGAGTTTGGGCAACTGGAAGCAAATTGATTATTTGGGATGGGTCTCCTTTCGGCGACCCTTTTTCCAATCACCGTATCCTTGTCTTTAATTCCACCCCCACTGGCAATAACGCCTCCGCGGACGTGGTGATCGGCCAACCGGACATGACGAGTAACAGCGCCAATCAGGGAGGGGACGTAGGAGCTAACACCTTAAATGGATCGGGAGATATATTGACAATAGGATCGAAACTGATCCTAAGCGATTTACAAAATAACCGTGTCCTCATCTATAATTCCATCCCGACCGAGGATGACGCCTCCGCGGACGTGGTGATCGGCCAGCCCGATATGACGAGCGGCAGCGAAAATCAAGGAGGAACTGCCGGAGCCAACACATTGTTTAGCCCGGGAGGAGTATATTCGGATGGGACCAGGTTGATTATCGCCGACTCAAGCAATAATCGCGTCCTTATCTACAACACGATCCCGACCAGCGACAACGCTTCCGCGGACGTGGTGATCGGCCAACCGGACATGACGAGTAACAGCGCCAACCAAGGCGGGGGTGCCGGGGCCAATACACTAAATTTTCCCGGAGGGGTTTATTCGGACGGAACCAGATTGATTATAGCCGATAGTGACAACCACCGCGTCCTCATCTATAATTCCATCCCGACCGAGGATGACGCCTCCGCGGACGTGGTGATCGGCCAACCGGACATGGTGAGCTCCGCCGCCAACCAAGGCGGGGGTGCCGGGGCCAATACAATGAACAATCCAATCGAGATACATTCGGACGAGACCAGATTATTCGTTACTGATATGTCAAACAATCGTGTCCTCATCTTCAACACAATCCCGACCGAGGATGACGCCTCCGCGGACGTGGTGATCGGCCAACCGGACATGACGAGTAACGGCGCCAACCAAGGCGGTACAGCCGGGGCCAATACGTTGGTCATGCCTTCAGGATTGCACTCTGACGGAACCAGGTTGTTTGTTGGAGACTTCGGCAACAGCCGTTTTTTGATTTATAAATTAAAGCCAACCCTTTCCGAAACGACCCCAGTGGATTCCACCACCGATGACAAGACTCCTTCAGTGACTTTTTCCACCGACGAAGCGGGAACGATAAGTTATTCCGGCGGATGCACGAGCGAAACGGCCAGTGCTACGGAGGGCGATAACACGATCACTTTTTCCGCCTTGGAGGACGGACAATACAGCAATTGCGCCATACAGGTAACTGACGGAGCAGGTTACGCCAGTTCTCCTTTAATCTTAACTCCCTTCAAAGTAGACACGGCAACGGATTCCCCGGAGAACACAAATTCTCCAAACACCAATATTGCCAGCGACAACAGTGTATGCGATATAACCAGTAATATTCCGGCCTTAAATTACACCGCAAAAAACATCAAAAGAAAAATCACGTTCACTTTCAATTGTTTGTCGTTGTCGAGGACAAAAAATAACAAGAGCAAGAATATCTCGATAAAACTTAACGACAAAAGAGTCCGTCCGATCAGGGTCAGGAGTTTCGCCAGCAGCAATAAGACAAAAATAACCGTTAAGTTTAATTATAGGAGATGGACGCGGGGGAGCTACGATTTATCCATGAGTTATAAATACAAAGAGGGCAAAGGGTGGGTGCGTGGCAGCAGGGCAAAGGCAGACATTCTAACAATAAACTAAACTAGAATTAAGTGGAAACCGGAGTTGTCAAAAAACGGGTGGGAGTTTTTTCGCTCACTTGCGACGAGGGCTGCAGCATCTATCTCACGGAAATATTCAATCATAAGCTGGTGGAATGGCTCGATAAAATTGAGCTGGTTTATTTTCTTTCGGTCAAAGATAAAACCGACATTTCCAATCTGGATGTGGCTTTGGTGGAAGGCGTGGTGACGAGCGAAAGAGACAAGGAAGAAATCGAAAAAATACGCGCGAATACGAAAATTCTTATTGCCATGGGATCATGCGCCATCACCGCCCTGCCTTCGGGCCAGCGCAACACTTTTTCCGAGGAGCAAAAAGAGAATATCCAGGAACACTTGGCGATTTATAACTTTCTACCCAAAGCATTGTCTCTTAAAGAAGCGGTGAAAGTGGACGATGAAATCCCCGGCTGCCCGATCAGCGAGGAACTGTTCGTAAAAACCTTTGAAAAATATTTATAATCCTATGCATACCTGCGACCTCGACATCGAAATCAACAAACTCTCCAAAATCGAAGGCCATGCCGACTTAGACATCAAAATCCGCCAGGGGAAAGTGGAAGACATTACGCTCAAGGTGATGGAAAACGTCCGTTTTTTCAATGAAGCGGTCAAAGGAAAGCCCTTTGTGAGCGTGCCGCAGTTGGTTTCCCGCATCTGCGGCACCTGCTCGATTGCCCACATGACCGCCTGCATTGAAGCGGTGGAAAAAACTCTCGGCATTGTGCCGAGCCCGCAAACCATGATTTTGCGCAAGCTCACCGTGTACTCAATGATGATCCGCGACCACGCCCTGCATTTATATTTTTTCACTATGCCGGATTTGCTCGGCCTGGATTCGATTCTGGACTTGCCGGAAGACAAAAAGGAACTCATCCACGAAGCGCTTCACGTCAAAGAAGCCGGCAATAATCTTTCCCAACTGGTGGCCGGCCGGGCCGTCCACGCCACCTTTGAGCAAGTGGGCGGTTTTTCCAATGAGGTAGACAAAACCAAAATACCCGCCGTGGTTGAGCAGCTGCAAAAAATCCGTCCCAGCGTGCTGAAACTGATTGACATTTTTTATAACTGCCGGTGGGAACTGAAGCGAAAAACCAATTTCGTGGCCATCGTCACGCCGGATTTTTCCTTTCTGGAAGGCCAAATCAAATCGACCAGCGGCGCGGTGGTCGAGGAAAAAGACTATTGGGACCATTTGCACAATGTTGTTTTGCCTTACTCCCAAGCCAGCGGGTTCGAATTTGAAGGGCAAGACTACATGGTGGGAGCGCTGGCCCGGCTTAACCTTAACAAAGAAAATCTCCATCCCAATACGAAAAAAGATGCGGCTAAATATTTGGATGTTTTTCCGTCAGACAACATTTATCATAATAATCTCGCCCAAGCGATTGAAATCCTACACTCTATTGACCATTCCATCGAGCTGCTCCAAGCTAACGATTTTAAAAAAGAAAAGCCGGTCCAGCCCGCCAAGCAAAGCGGGGAAGGGGTGGGAGTAATCGAAGCCCCCCGCGGCACGCTTTATTATTGGATGGCAATTGACGAAGGCAAAATAAGATACTTGAACTTGGTTATCCCGACTGCCCAAAACCTGATCAATTTGCGCGAAGATATCAAAAAAATCGTGGTAGATTTTTGCTCAACCGATGAAATTCCCGACGACCAGCTGGAAGAAAAGATCCGCAAAGAAGCGGAAAAAATCATCCGGGCCTATGACCCCTGCATGTCCTGCGCCTCACACTTTTTGCGCGTGAATTTTCGCTGACAGTTGCTTCAGCGCTTCTTTCCCTGCAATCTTCACTGGCACGCCAAAAATAGCAACCTTTTTGAGCTCGCCAATCTTCGCGAGCAGTTTGAGATTAAACCCCAGGTCAAAATCGTGGGCGGAGTAAATTTTATCCGATTGTATTCTATCGAGATTATCAATGATTTCAACTTTATTTATTCCTAAAACTGTATCAATAATAAAAAGCTTGCCATCCTCCGGCTTTAGATTCTCGTTTGGATCTTGTACGACAAATTTTATCTCCGGAAATTTTTTTCGGAGCTCGGGCACCAATTTTATGGGCAGACTGTCTTCTTCAAGCAGGGGATTGCCGAATATGTAAATCGTTTTCATATAAAATTTGAGGGCGTCGCTTCAGTGAAGTCAACGCCCGATGATTGTAGCGAACCGCTACGCCTAGCTCATTCAGCCGTGGCTCATTGATCCAGTTCCTGTTTGGTTCGCAGCTCTATTTAGAGCAATAATTCTGGCCTCAATTTCGGGGCCACTCCCTTGAAAAATGCCCTCAAGAACTTCATCGTTGCGCCTTGATTGTCTGATGGCTTCGACCAAATTCTCCCTTATTTTTTTGAGACCCTCCGCTGTCCCTTCGTTATTAGGAAAGAACATATGCTGGTACCCACCATCTTCATTCTTGATTTTCATTATTACTCCTACATAAGACTCCCTTGGCAGGATTCCTAAGATCCCCATGTTATGCCCTCCTTTATTGTGTATGAATTTATGATGCCGACTTCACTTTATCATTTATTTTAAAAACTAAACAGCCGGAGCATTCATCTCGACTGCTCAATTCCATCCTGTTTAGTTGCCATTCCGGGTGGTGATAACCTGCTTCCAGGGACCGGCCGGGACATTGCTTTCAGGGACAAACTGCCAATTAACTTTGTCGATGCCGGAAATTCCTAAATAATCCCTCACTGCCGGGGAAACATCCAACCCCGCTTCACTTTTTTGGGTGTTGCTGGGAGCGGCTGAACCAAAAACATAAGCGGCGTCATTCTCTCCGAAGGGCCCGACATCCTCCCACTGGGCGTAAGCATTGAGGCCGTTTTTGGAAATTTTAATCCATTGGTTTTTGCACATTGATTCATCTGGACCCCATTCTTTATCGGCCGACCAATATACGGATTCGGCGGCTTCCGGCTTGCGGTTTCCCTGGCTGTCCAGGTCATTATAGGGTAAAGCGAAATAAAAAGGGTTTTCTTGGGGCGAAAAACCGGCCGGTAGCAATCCGTTGCGGTTGTATGGATCATCCTCCCCGCCAAAATGATCCTGCCAATTCTCGTCCCAGGCGCTAGCGGTGTTGGAAATATAGTTATTGGCTCTATCGGCTGATTCTCCCACCCAAAAAACACTCACGGTAATGTCTTTATGCACGGGATAATCGCTTGGCCGAAGCCGGTTTCCGCTTGAAGGGGTGGAGGAAGTCTGGTTGCCCGGCAATGGTTGCCCGGGACCGATAAGATCTTTATAAAATATTACTGCCACCGCCACCGTGAAAACAATCGCCAAAGCGGCTAACAATGTTCTTAGGTGTTTCATATTGTTAATCCATTGTATTCTATATAATAACCAACTGTATGGATAATGACAAGGATATCAGCTTGGTTAACCAATTTCTGGGGAGCTATGATAATCAATAAACTATGGAAAAATTTTTCGCCGACCACAAAATTGTTTGGAGAAGCAAGGACTTCTTGAGTTCCGCTCTGCTGGGAGTCGGGTTACTGTTGGCCAGCTTTGTCGCCAACTACTACGCCGGCGTATACGCGGATTCCAGCCAAAGCAACGCGGTGGGAGACTTGCTGCTGGACCATCTGCCGGTTTATAATGTCGAAGCAATTTTTTTCGAGGGGTTCTTCGTATTGTTAATTCTGGTGATTTTGATCTTGGCCTACCGGCCCAAAGCCATCCCATTCACCATAAAAAGCGTGGCCCTTTTCATCCTGATCCGTTCTGTCTTCATAACCTTGACCCACCTTAAAATATTCCCCCAGCACGCCTTCCTTGATCCCAACGATACCTTTCAGAATGTTTTCACTTTCGGGGGGGATCTTTTCTTTTCGGCGCACACCGGGTTGCCCTTTTTGTTCGCCTTGATTTTCTGGAAAGACCGACGGGCGCGTTTCTTTTTTCTGGTCGCCTCGGCCTTCTTCGCTGCGATTGTTTTGTTGGGCCATCTGCACTACTCAATTGACGTTTTCGCCGCCTTCTTCATCACATACTCAATCTACAGGATGGCCGGATTCTTTTTCGGAAAGGATTGCAAATACAGCCAACTCTAACGCATTTCGATACTCTGTTGTAATATAAATAAGTTCGAGTCCTTTAACATGCAAAAACACAATTCTCAAAACTGACCGATATACAAAAATAAAGGAGGTTTGAGATGGCCGTTTTTGAGAAACAAGACATTTTTCGGATCACTGATCCAAAGTTTGGGCCAAACAACATTTATCGCTACCAAGCCGGTGTTACTGTGTCCCTTGGCACGGTAATGATTGCCACTGTTGCCGACCAGTCTTTGCCATGGATCACTACTGATGTAATTTCAGAAAATAACTATCGGCGGGAGCTGGGAGCACCCTTTGATAAAAATGGACTTCCTGATCACCTTGAGCTCCAAAAATCCCTGCCGGCTACATTTATTGGAATTTCGGCTAGTATGACCAACGCTGTCCCCCGCGCCCTTGAGATCATAAAGACCTATCTTGATATGCCAAAAGACCTCCAACCAAAGTATTTCATCGTGGGTGGTTGGCATGCCGGCGATCTTCCTGAAGAATTTCTTAATCTCGGCGAAAATGTCATCGTTGTCCACGGAGAAGGAGAGATGGTTATAGCTTTGCTTCTAACCGCCCTCAAACAAGGCATTCCGCTTTCCTATGTCCCGGGAATTTCCTATTGGGAAGACGGGATTATTAGAAGAAATGGCCCGAGATTTTTGGCTGTCCCGCAGGAAGAGATGGATTATTTGCCAATTCCCGACTTCGGACTGGTTCGATTCGCCCAAATCAAGTTCTTCCCCCTGCAAAGAACCCGCGGTTGCAGCGGAAAGTGCCGCTTCTGCCGGGTAAGGACTGCGCCCAGGTTTATTTCTCCTGAAAGATTCCTGGCGATACTTCAAGTTGCAATTAGCCAGGGGAAGAAAAGAAGGGAGTTTTTCTTCGTTGATGACCGCTCCGAAGAAGACCTTGAAGGTTTTCGCCAAGTTTTAACCGGCATCATTTTGCTCCGTCAAAATGGCATCAGGTTAAGAATTTTTACCCAAAACCGGCTTTCTTTGGGAGAAGATTCCGTAACCTTGCAGCTTATGCACGATGCCGGGGTCGAAATGGCCGCAGTTGGTTGTGAATCGCCGATTCCAGCCGAACTAAAGGCCATGCAAAAACCTATTGATTATCCGGAAAAAATGGTAGAATGGGTGCGCGCTTTTTCAAGACATGGCATTAACGTCCACATGATGCTGATTTTTGGCTACCCAATACCGCCTCACATAAAAGAACCCCTGCTGGATGAAAATGGCAAACCGATGTCGGCTAAAAAACGGGGGCGCTTTTTCACCTCTTTCATCAGAAAAGCAAGACCGGCGTATGTCCAAGTCTTATTGTTCACTCCAATTCCCGGCACTCCTGATTGGAAGTATCTCGAAAGCCAGGACCGTATTCGTAAGGATATCGGATGGGAATATTTTGACGGAACTCATCTAGTTTTTATTCCCGACGAAGGCCTTAATCCGGTTGAACTGCAGAATGAACCAGTAAAGTTGATGAGAAAATTTTACGCATTCCGTTTTTTCTGGATGTTTGGGAGATTTTCTCTTTTACTGCGCTTAGTGCGGGTCGTATTGGTTATTTTTTCCATTCCTTTTGTCTGGCTTTTCGCGCTTCCACTTACGTTCCGATTGGAGTACGGCTACAAAAAGTGGTTCCGGGTCACCTGGAAAAAGCCAATACGGATATTCAGAAACGCCATAAAGTACCTTCAGGCCCAATGGATAATCCTGGACTGGAGAAAATATTTCAAACTTTCCGGTTTCATAAGCTATTGGGACCGGCTTACTGACAAGAAAGGTTAGGAGCGTTAGCTTCAAAAAACAACACCCGCCGAGAGGTTTATCCTCGAGGCGGGCTTTTTCTTTTGATCTCAATTTTTATCCCCCCCTTATTCCGTAAGGTCCTTCAGTTTATAGTTTTCGCAGAATTGAAGGCCTCCTTTTTCCCCGATCAAAATGTTAACGTCTTCGGTTACGAATAAGGCCTGGTTATCAGTAAGCGCTATTAGCGGCTCCTGGAAGCGGAATTTTTTGTAATCAATAACCCGGTTTTTCTTCTCGTCCGAATAGTGGGGCAGTATCAGGTAGGGAACCAGCCGAAAACCGCCCAGGTTGTGCAGACCCAAATCGTTAACGTCGCCTGCCACTTTAGCCGGTTCGATGTCGGGCCCGGCCAGAATGCTGCCGGCGCTTATTCCCACATAGAATTTGTTTTTGCGCACCGCGTCAACCAATATGTTTTGCATTCCGGTCGCCCACAGCCGGTCTAAGATATGAAAAGTATTACCGCCGCAAATATAATAAATGTCAAATTCGGGATAACTTGAGTAAATGTCGTCCCGGTTAATATCTATTTCCTGCACCTTCACTCCCCAGTTCTCAAGTTCCTCTCTGGATTTATCAACAATTTCCCGTCTTTCTCCAACTTTTTTGGCCGTTATCAACGCCGCAGTCTTATCGTCCAGCCGGTCAAACTGGCTCACAAAAAAGTCTTTTATTTTATTATTGCTTAGCCCCGAGGAAGTGAGCAGAAGCTTCATTTTAATCTTTACGATTAAACGCTTTCACTGAAATCGAAACTGTTATTAACGAGAAAATCAGCAAAAATATGGCGTCGATATGGACAGGGTGCAGCGCCAGCTTGGAAATTACCGCCGTGCTCACCTGGCCGCCCAAAATTATTTGCCGGGCCGCGTCCACCCCGTAGGTGAGCGGATCGACCTGGGAAAGTACCACCATCCAATGCGGAACGGAAGTGAGCGGGAAAAAAGCGCCCGATAGGAAAAACATGGGGAAGATGAACAACTGCATAATCACCCCAAAGCTCTCCATGGTTTTCATGAGGGAGGCAATCACTAGGCTCATCCCCGAAATGGCAAACGAAAGCAGCAACATAAAAAGAAAGAGGTGGACCACGATGAGCGGGTGGATGCTCAAGCCGATGAATGGAGCGATTAACAGCAGGATTAAGGCTTGGGTGGCGGCGATGGTGGTGGCTCCCAGAGCTTTTCCGAGCACAATGGCCGAGCGCTGGACGGGCGCCACCAAAATTTCCTTGAGGAAGCCGAACTCCCGGTCCCAAACGGTGGAAATACTCGAGAAAAACGCGATACCCATGACATTCATCGCGATTATTCCCGGATACATGAATTTCACGAAATCCACTCCCAGATTGCTTGAGGACAGCGGCCCGCGCAGGCCGGCACCAAAAATGACCAAAAACATGATCGGCTGGAAAACAGTGGGAATAATCCGGTAGCGGTCCCGGGTATAGCGGATCACTTCACGTTCCCAAATTGTCATCACCGAACGAAGATAGTACATTTCTTCTTTTGATATTTAAAGTCTAAATCAACGCCTTCTGTGAATCCTGACAACTTCCCGCATATGATCTTTGGCCGAAGCTTCCTCCTCGCGGATCTTCCGTCCGGTCATTTTCAAAAAGACGTCTTCAAGAGTTGGCTTGCGCAACTCAATCGCGTCAATTCGGGTGTCCAGCTCGTTGAAAAGCCGGGGCAGGAATTTTTCCCCATCCGGCACTTCGATTGACAACTTTTCTCCTTCTTCCTTCACTTTGAAGCGGTATCGCTTTTTGAGTTCGGCTTTCAGTTTATCTTTGTCCGCGCTTTGCAACTGGACGATGTCTCCGCCCACTTTTTTCTTGAGCTTCTCGGGCGTGTCCAGGGAGATAATCTCCCCTTGGTCGATAATCGCTATCCGGTCGCAGTATTCCGCTTCATTCATATAGTGGGTGGTCATAAAAATCGTCATTTGCTGGCTTTCGCGCAGTTTCAAAATGTATTCCCAGATATGGGCGCGGGTTTGCGGATCCAACCCTAGTGTCGGCTCGTCCAGAAACAACAGTTTGGGAAAGTGAATCAGCCCCCGGGCGATTTCCAGCCGCCGCTTCATGCCCCCGGAAAAAGAACGCACCAGATTATTGCGCCGCTCCCAAAGCTCTACCAGCTCCAGCACTTCTTTTACCCGGCCCGCATAATTTTTCTTGGCCAGTCCGTACAACCGGGCATGGAAAGTGAGGTTTTCCTGGGCGGTCAGCCGGTCGTCCAGCGAGGGATCCTGGAACACCAGGCCGATGGACCGGCGCACATCATCGGTTTGCCCGGTTACGTCAAAATTATTGATTTTAGCCGCTCCGGCAGTCACCGTGATTAGGGTTGACAACATACTGATAGTGGTGGATTTGCCCGCGCCATTCGGCCCCAGAAAACCAAAAATCTCCCCCTTCTTTACGGAAAAGGAAATTCCATTTACCGCGGTTAAATCGCCGTATTTTTTGGTGAGGCCCTTAACTTCTATAATATTCATAATGCCGGAATATTTTACGGAATCGTTGCGATATGCTGATAATTGTTTATGCTCAACCAAATCACTTTTTTCACCATCGCGGTTGGAGTTATCGAAGCAATTCTTGCAAGCGCCCACTGGGTTCTATACAAAAGTATCGTACGTTTTTTTGTGATTGAAAACCAGACGGTAACTTGGTGGCTCAAGATAATTTTGGGGATCCTCTCGGTTACCTTTGTTTTGGCTTCATTTGTGTCTTTCCGCTATTACAATTGGCCGGCGCGAGTTTTCTATACCTTGGCCGCCGGCTGGCTTGGCTTTCTGTATCTTTTTCTGGTCGCCTCTTTGGCCGCCTGGATTCTCGACCGTTGGAATGTTAAATTAACGCCGGTTTACGTGGGCGGGCTTTTCGCGCTGGCCATCTTCGTGGGAATTTACGGCTTGGTCCACGCGAACGACGTCAAGGTCACCCGCTTGAATATCAAACTCAACAATCTTCCCGCCGAATGGCAGGGCAAAACCGCCGTCTGGGTGAGCGACATCCACTTGGGGCAGGTGAGGGGAGCGGGTTTTTCCCAAAAAATTGTTAATTTGATTAACAATTTGAACCCCGAGGCGGTATTCGTGGGCGGTGATCTGTTCGACGGGGTGGCCGCCGATTACCATAAACAAGCCGAGCCGTTTTTAGAACTTAAGCCATCCTTAGGAACCTACTTCATCACCGGTAACCACGAAGAGTTCGACGGAGCGGAGAAATTTATCGAAGCCGCGAAAGCCGCCAACATGCAGGTGCTGGACAACCAAATGATTGACCTGGACGGCGTCCAACTGATCGGGGTTGACTACCGGGACACTTCCAACCTTAATAACTTTAGGTCAATCATGAATAATTTGAATCTCGATAAAAACAGGCCGACTATTTTGCTCAAGCATTCGCCCTATTACGTCGAAGAATCCGCCAAATTCGACGTCGACCTGCAATTATCCGGCCACAGCCACCAAGGACAGGTTTTTCCCATCCAGTACATCTCCCGCCTGGTTTTCTACGGCTACGAATTCGGCCTGCACAAATTGGGCAATCTTCTGATCTACACTTCCAGCGGCGCCGGTACCTGGGGCCCGCCTTTCCGGCTCGGCACCAACGCTGAAATCGTCCAAATCACCTTCGAATAATATTGCGCGACGCTTCCCATAATTATTCTTTTTTGCTAGCGTTTCAATAAGAAGGAGAGTCCTTTAACAAATCATCTCCGGAACTGATCTCGACCGGAGCGAAATATATTAGAATAAGCGCCGATTTTAAATAAAACCGGCAAGGAAATCAAACCACAGGAAAAGGAGATGCATCAGAAAAAGAAGACGAAGCTAGAAAAGAAGACAAAGCCGGAACTTATCGGGGAAATTCAACAATTGAGAAAAAGAGTTAAGATCTTGGAAAGAATTATCATGTTCAATGGACATGAGTTAAAACACTCTTCGATAGAAATATATGCTCATGCCTGGGCATTGTTCAGAAGCTACAAGAATCCGGAAAATCCAAAAGCCGCAAAGGCTTACCGGATCTCATTTTTGCTACGCCGCCAGGAGCAGCTGATCGAAGACCTTCTCACCTACTTGTTGACGAGTAAACCTAAACTCAAAGTGGAGGAGTTTCAATTCAAAGAAATCGTCGATTCAATCAAGGAGTTATATTACCAAAAATTTAGCGGAGGGGTGCAGCTCATTGCTGATGATTCGGTTCTGAATGCCACAATCGTCGCAAACAAATTGGGATTTTTGAGCATCGTTCTCAATTTGACCAGAAACGCCTTCAGGCACGGCGGAGAAAACATGACCCGGATCAAGTATAGCTACCGGAAAACCCGCAAATTTCACGTCGTTTCCGTTAGCAACAACGGAGACCCAGTCAAAGAGGAAGATTGCGAAAATATTTTCAATATGTTTGAGAGGGGGGACAGCGTCTCCCGGGACAAAGTCGGGTTGGGAGTCGGATTGGCGTCCGTAAAGGCATTCTGCAAGCAGCACGGAGGAGATGCCTGTTGCAAGCCCGGCAAGAGGAGGGGAGTCACTTTTGACATCAAAATATCGAGATCACTGTGAGCTTTTCAATCGCCCCGCCATTTGACGGGGCTTATTTTATTTCAACTAGTTTCTTCTTTGATTTGATTCCGGATATTATTTCTATATTTGATTTAGCCACACCAAAATATTTTGCCAGTGCTTTTACCACCGCTTGGTTGGCTTTGCCTTCTTTGGCCGGCGCTTTGACCCACAGTTTATAATTCCGCCCGTCGATCTTTTCGACTTTTTCAACTTTAGAACCGGCTTTAACGTTCACAAAAATTTTCATTTATTAGCCTATTATTTTTTACTATACTTTATTACCGTATTATTTTTCTTTCCATAATTGCCTTTCGCGTTTATCTTTCTTAATATTATCAGCAACCACTGCACCTTTCATGGCTAGCAAAACACAAGGAGGATATAATAATGGCCAGAAGAAAAGAAAAGGGACCTTACCGGCCGGGGAAAGGCCTATCCAGACCAAAGGGCAACAAAGCCCCCTACAATGACGCTTTTGAATTTGAGAATGGTTATTTCGCTCTTGGCATAAAGGTTGAACCCTCGGAGTTCAGAAAAATTGTACGTGGCTGGAGAACAAGAAAGTGCCTTCAAGTGATCAAGGTTTCCCCATCTATTTTTACTAGAATACAGGGCAAACTCAACAATGATTCCGGGTATATTTCTACTCATCTTTACTGCCCGGGAAACGATGGGTTTTATCTGGTTGGCAAGCCAACCGAGCCAAGAGTTTTGGAAGAAAAATTCCCCCAAGGAGTTTATCCTGGATACGACGTAATAAAAATCGCTACTAAAAAGTAACGGTTTGTGCCTTCGATTAATTAAGCTCCTTCGGGGGCTTTCTCTTTACAATTAGTATTTTTTGTTTTATCTTAAGCATGCGCTCCCGCCGAGCGTATGTTTTTGTTTTATCATTCTGGGGTAGCTCAGTGGTAGAGCAGGTGGCTGTTAACCACTTGGTCGCCGGTTCGAATCCGGCCCCCAGAGC
>Ga0172371_10002598_pt1 | contig 28541 bp, 12 predicted proteins | sample Lak12m_FD_114543 | JGI IMG/M metagenome (GOLD analysis project Ga0172371, IMG submission 114543) | Freshwater microbial communities from Kabuno Bay, South-Kivu, Congo - kab_022012_12m | ecosystem: Environmental > Aquatic > Freshwater > Lake | place: Democratic Republic of the Congo: South-Kivu...
CCAGATTGTAGCTGGAGGGACCACCTGGTCCACGGCCTCGCACGCGGGCTTGGGGTTGCCGCCGAGGAACACCCTGATCGTCACGTAGATCGGCCCCGGGTTGTCGGGGCTCGCACGGACCCCGATCTTGTACGGCTTCATCACCTCGCCCGGCTCCTTGTCCACCAGGCTCGCCACGGTCAGTACTTCGGGCAAGCCCGATTCCATCAAGCCGCTGGAGAGGTGGCAGACCTTGGCCATGCTGCCGGGGTCATCCAGCGCCCAAGCCACGGTCACCGGGTTCGACGGGCTGCACACCCAGGTCGAGTCGTCCCACGACTTGGCGAACTTGGGATACTTGAGCAGCAGGTCCGCGTTCACCTGCCCTTCGTGCTTGGACTCCTTGGCGCGCCACGAAAGCTCGATGCGGAGGTCCATCGTTGGAAGCGGCCGCACGTGCACCTCCAGGAGATCGTCGACGCAGCTTTCGCTCCCCCACTTGTCTTCCACCGCCAGCCGGACACGATACGTGCCGCATGCGCTGGGCGTCAGATCCTGCAACGCTCCTTCGCCGTCCGCGTCCTTCGGCACCAGCTTGACAAGCCCTGCAAGCGGCTGCTCCAGCGCCCAGTGTCGCGCCACCACCTTCGGCTCGGTCGGGTCCGCACCTTTGTCCAGGTCGGCCCATCCCGCTCCCCCCGACATGTGCAGCGCAGGCACGTGGTCGTCGATCGCATCGCCAAGGTAGCAGACGACCTTCGCACCCATGAATCCTTGCTCCAGCAGGCACTCGGACTTCGGCGCTTCCGGAGAGTCGCTCCCAACGAAAGGCTGCGGCAGGGCGTGGCTTATTCGCGCAACTGGACAACCCGCGGTCGGGTACAGCATGAACGACGCCCGGGCCGGTGGCCCGCTGCAACGGTACCCGTCGAATTTCTCATACGCGTACGCGGACGTCACGCGCACCAGCATGCCCTGGCCCCCGGCCAGCGTCACCTGTGCGCCCTTGCCCACCGCTGCCGCAACCGGGTCTCCACCGCCTCCGGTGAGAAGCAGAATTGCCGGCCTCGCCGCGCCGCACGCATCGGCCTCAACCAGCGGAATCGGTGTCCCCTCCGCGTTCGGCAGAGAGCAGAGCAACGGGACGAGCCTGGTCTCGATGCCGCACCCTTCGAGCTTGCACCCCAAGGGGAACGTGCGGTCATCCATGAATCCGTCGAACACTAGGAAGGGCAGGTTCGCAGCCTTGTCGCGAAGAACCCCGAAAAGCGCAGGAACGCCGGCGTCGGAGCCGCCGAACGCGAACAGGACCGGCGAATCGGTCGAATAGGGCAACGGCCAGCCTTGCGACTGTGCATCTGCCGCGGGCCAGACTTCGGGAAGCGAGTAGAGAAGCACTGCTGATTCGCTCTTGCCCGCCAGTACCAGCCGGTGAAGGTAGGGAGCTCCGGGCGCCTGCTCCGAAAGCGGGACCTCCTCGTGCTCGACAACTTGCCAATCCGCTTCGCTTCGCCCCAACAGGTTGGCAGTCGGTGCCCAGAGAATGCCCTCCCCCCGCACCCTGTCCATCGGGCAGACTCCCATGCTCGCCACGCAGCTCCCGTCGAGGCAGAGCATCTCGATGGAATCCTCCAGACCATCCACGGCGCAGTCATCGTCTGCGGTGCACTCAGGCACCACCGAAAGCTTGAGCCCGATCGTGCCCTCCTTGTGGGTCGGCAGACCCTCACCGCCTCTCGGCGCTGCCTCGACGGTGAACGAGAACTGACCCTCCTGGTACGGCACGCCCGACAACACTCCGGAAGAAGGGTTGAGCCCGATCCCCGGGGGCAAGGTGCCGTCGACCACCCGCCACTGCACGTTGTCTTGCGGCTCGGAAGTGAGTTGGAACGCATACGGGGTCAGCAGCCGAGCTCCCGGAAGCTCGGACGACGTAACAACGATCTCGATCAGATCCACGATCTGAGTGTCTTCGGCGTCGGTTCTCCCGTCGGGCACCCCACCGTCCTGCACCTCCGGGCCGGGCAACTCGGAGTAGAACTGGCTTGTTCGGAACTGCCCGCACGCGGGCTGCATCAGCAACAGGCCCACAGCCCACGAAGCAAGGAGTCGCTCCATCCTGCACACGGCGAAATTATCCGTGCCCCCTCGACCACTGTCAAGGAAGCGGCTTCCATTCCGCGGTAGTTGATTCCGTTACCTTCGTATCGCCAGCAGCGGGGGCGTGCCAATGCCTCTACTCGACCGGGATCTCCTCGACGATCTCCAAAGTATCCACGTGCACCATGTAGACGACGGCATCGGTTGAGAGTGCGACGAGGAAGTCGTTTTGTGGCCGGGTGAACACCTGCCTCAGCTCATGAGGGAAGCCCACGTCCGCGATCACGTCGGAGCCGGAGTGAATGCGGCGCAGCTTGCCGTCGACGACTGCGAAGATCGTCTTGCCGTCCACGGTGAGCGCTTTCTCGTCCAGGTGCGTCGGCGGTCCGGAAAGCACGGTGAGCGCCTGGGTTTCCGCATCCATCCTTACGACCCGGTCCTTGCCTCCGTCCCTGTCGTGCAGGAAGAGGTTGGCGCCGGTCGGCTCGTAGAAATAGTCGGGCTCGTCCCCGCCGTACTCGACGACGTTCCAATAGAGATCCTCCATCCTCACTACCACCAAGCCGACCAGCTTCTGCTGGAAGTAGTTCCACTGCTTCATCATCGTCTCCTGGCGGGAGAACGCCACGGCAGTCGACCCATCCGGTGCGAACGCCACCGGCCCGAAGCCGGGGAGGTTGCCGACGAACTTGCGCTCGGCCAGATCGATGACCGAGATGGGATCGGCTTCGGGCAATCCATCCCACTCGTCCCACTCCTCCTCCGGATCCTCCCAATCGTCCTCAGACTCCGGCGGGCCCAGCACCAGCGGGTGCACGAAGCACTGGTTCGGCGACAGTATCGCCTTGGTCCCGCCAGGCTGCGGCACGACTTCGTCCGCACAATTGGGGAACACGAGCTCATCCTCGACCGCACCGGTGTGCGGGTTCATGAAGTAGACCAGCGCTTCCGGAAGCCCGTCTTCCTTCCAGTGCGACATCGCGACCAGCACCGCACCGTCAACGGGAGAGAACCCCACCGACCTGATGGCGTACGGAAACGTCTGCTCCTGCACGGTGCCGTCGAACGGACGGACCACGCCCAGGTGGCACAGCTCCAGGTTGTAAGTGTTCCACTCGAACTGCGATTCGGACCAGAGGTCCACCGGCTGGTTCGACAGCACCAGCGTGTCGCTCTCCGAGTTGGACTCGACCACTGAGTACACGTCGTCCGTGACGAACGTCTTCTCCGCAGACAGAGTGTCGAGGTCGAGCTGCGTGAGCGATGCGCCCGACGGTTGGAGAAGGAAAGCCTCCCCGCCGCCGGCGGATGGAGTCACCCAACGGAGATTGCACTGTCCTGCCGGCTTCGACACCTCGCCGGTGTCGAGCGAAACGACGGAGAGGCAGACGTCGCCGCCCTCGGGCCCAACCTGGAGGAGGAGGTGCTTCCCGTCCCCGGAGAGCACCGCGTCCTCGAACACCGGAGCACCGACCGGCGGGACCGTGGTCACTTCCACGTCCGGCGGGACGACGGCCACGGTCTCCTCTTCGACGGTCTCCACCTTGTCGGAATCGGTGCTTACCACGTCGATCACGATGAGCTCGGGCCCGACGGGCACGTCGCCCGGGTCCGGCACGACGTCCGGGTCCGGAACGACGTCCGGATCGGGCTGTACGTCGCCCTGCATCTGGTCCTCCGCTTCGGGCAGAAGACACCCCGGGACCGCTCCGACGAGCATGACCATCACGGTCAGCATCGGCCACGGGCGGAGCTTCCCCATCCGTCCGAAAACGGTCTCCGATCCCATCTCCCCTCCGGTCCCACCCTTTCCGTAACGTTCCATTTCCCCCCCTCCGATTCGAAAGACCGCGGCAACTGCAACCCACGCTGCCTATCCTTGCAAATGCAATGCCAGGCCCGGCCAATTCCCTTCAGCCCAAGCTCACCCTGAGCGGAGCTGAGGGTGGGACAGGGCAGGGCGTGCCCAGCGCAGCTTTGGCGAAGCAGGGTTGGGGGGGGGGGCCCGAACCGGAACGGCCCCCAAGTGTGCACCTCCTGCACGCAAGAGTGTGATCGTGTGGCGTATTCGCGGGCGTGTGGAAACTAAGGTAACTTCTGCTATGAAATGTGCATACGTCCAGGTAGATTGCGGTCGCGACTTCTCCGGGCAGTCACGCGATGCGGCTGGCACGCTTCTTGTAAAACGGTCCGTTGGTGCGAAGCGTTGACTAGGAGGGGGTCATGCGAGAGGCAACGGGAAGGGGGATGGCCGTTCAACACTTCGGGGCGTGGGCGGTCGTGCTGTTGATGTTCATCTTCGCGGGCTGCAACGAATCGAACCCGATGCCCAGTCCGGGCAAGAGCGGGGAGAACACCGGGGCCGAATTCGGCGAGGACGGCACATGGCAGGAGCCGTCCGAAGACGTGCTGTGTGCTCCGGAGTTGTCGAGCGACGCGGGAGGCTGGTGGAGCGGCGACGAGGTAATGTCTGCCGAGGACCTGCCGTCGGCCAAAGACGTCGCGGCCTGGGACGGTGGTGGGGCCTGGGAGGACAGCGTGTCTCCAGGAAGCGACTCGGGCATCGTGTGGGACCCGAACGGCGACTCCAGCGGCTGCATCCCGAGCTGCGAGAACCAGCAGTGCGGCCCCGACGGGTGCGGCGGTACGTGCGGCTGGTGCTCGGGTACCGCAAGTTGCCAGGACGGCGCGTGCGTGGAGGTCCCTGGGTGCACGCCCGCGTGTGCGGGATTGATGATCGGAGAAGAGGACGGCTGCGGCGGGCTCTGCTCCGGCGGCGGTTTCGGCATCGGGCTCAAGCCGGGCGGTGCGCAAGACGTGGGGTACTTCAGGGCACTGGTCGCCGACGGCCAGGTGCCGACTGCGGACCTGTTCCCCATCGAGGGGTTCCTGAACGAGCACGACACACCTCTTCCCCCGCCCGACTACTCCATGCTGGTCACGTTGCACGCGTTCCTCGGGTTGTTCTACGACCCGGAGGCGAACGAGCCGCTCATCTCGATGCAGCTCGGGCTCAATTCCGGTCTCGACCCGTCGGTGATCGAGAGCAGCAACTTCAATCTCGTGGTGGTCGTGGACACATCAGGATCGATGGCCGAGGCGAACAAGCTGGATCTGGTGAAGCAAGGGCTCGTGCTCATGCTGGACGAGCTGGACGAGAACGACCTGCTCACGATCGTCACCTATTCCACCAATGCCAAGATCGCGGTGGACACGATCAACGTGACCGAGGACGTGAAGCCGAACATCGAGGCCGTGATCGATTCGTTGCAGCCCGAGGGCTCGACCAACCTGTGGGGCGGCCTGGAGCTTGGGTACAAGCAGGCGATGGAGAACATCACGGACGACGCCGTGCACCGGGTGATGCTGCTGTCGGACGGGTTGATCACGGAAGGCGAGGACAATACGACCGTGATCCTGAACGCGTCCCACATGTACAACGAGGAAGGGATCGGGATCACGACGGTGGGCGTCGGATTGAGCTTTGACTTCGATCTCATGTACCAGCTTGCAAGCCAGGGCAACGGCAACTTCTACTTCATCGACGGCGGCGAGAAGTTGATTGAGGTGTTCCAGCATGAGATCCAGTACCTGCTTACGCCCGTTGCGGAGAATCTGAAGATCTCGTTCCGGCTGCCTGAAGGCTTCGCAGTGGACGACATCTACGGCTTCGATTTCCAGACGAGCCCCGACGGGGAGGTCGTGCTCCTGGGGCCGTCGCCGCAATACACGGTCGGTCCCGAGCAGCCGACGGGCCCGGACAACCCTCCTCCCGATCCCGACGACAAGCAGGTCTCGGTCTCGACGCTTTTTGCGTCCAAAAAGAACGGGCTGCTCATGGCCAAGATCAGGGCGGACAACAACGACATCTTCGCTTCGTGGCAGGCGATTTCCGACTTCGCCCAGATCTCGTACAGCTACGACCTGGTGAACGAGGGCAAGACCGAATACGGCGAGAAGGTGGTCGAGATGGGGACGCTGAAGTACTTCGCTGAGGACGACCCTGATTCCGGCATGGCGTACTTCACCGGCCCGATCATGCAGCGTAACTTCTGCGTGCTGAGAACCGCGCTCGCGGTGCGGCAGGCGTGCACCCTGTACCACCAGGAGCCGCAGGACGTCGGCGGCGCAGTGGTCCAGATAGCGGACGCAATCACCTTCTGCAACGGCATCAACTTCCAGCTTTCCGACCCTGCGCTGGACGAAGACGTCGCGTTCATGGAATCCCTCAAGCAGAACATCTGCATCCTCTCGGAGTGCCAGCCGCAGTAGCTCCCACGCAGTGATCCGCAGTTCCCATAAGCGCCGGAACTACTGACTGACTCAGGGGCACACGGCGCAGTGGGGGGCGTCCGGATCGGAGGTGGCCTCGGCCGTGCCTCCGTATGCACCAATGTTGACTCGGCAGCCGTTGGGGACGGGCTCGTCCGAGCACTGGGACGCCGGGTTCCCTGAATCGATGCACGGGGATGTCGCCTCTACATGGAGGTTGCCGCCCGAAGCGTTGACGAACAGAGGATCCAACTCCAGGCAACCGGTGCCGACTATGGCATCTTGGCTTGCACCTGCCGTGCAGTTGAAGAGGTCGGAGTAGGTGGCGGAGAGAAGACCGGTGTTCGACGCCAGCCCGTCGAGGCAAGGACCGGTCGCGTCCGCGATGATGCTGTTCTGGACATGGACCTGCGAGTCGGCGTCCGAAGCAAGGGCGACGCCGGAGCCGTCGGCGACATATGTCCCCAACCCGACGTCCCGGCAAGTAAGGTGCTGCACGGTCAGCGGCGAGCCCTTCCCAACCTCGACGCACGTCGCTCTGACCGCTACGCCTTGCTTGCCCCACCTTCGCCGGACCGTGCGGACGAGGTTGTTGGAGAACTTTGTGCCCGCCGAGTCGACGATCTTGAACCCGGACGCGGGGCCGGCGAGCCCGGCATATTGCGATACGTTGGTCGGTCCTCCTCCCTTCCCTCCTTCCACCGACCCAACGGAGTTGCCCTCTACTGAGCAGGCAGAGCATCCGTCCAAGAGGATGCCGACTCCCTGCGCCGCAGGCCCCCCGTTGTTCTTCCCGTACCCCCCTTGTCCGCCCACGATGTCCGCCACACTGTTGCCGTTCACGAGGCACCCGTCACACCCCTCGACTCTGATGCCCACTCCTTGACGGCCGGCGAGGCTGTCCCAACGGCCGGCTTCTCCGACAGAATTGGCCAGGTTGCACTCGGAAATCGATACGTCTTTCGACTGGTAGACGGATACCTTGCCCAGGTTGGTCGGGTTGCCTGCTCCGACCAACTGCAATCCCTTGATGGACACGCCGTCCGCACCATACAGATGGACTATCGGCTCGCCGTCCAGAGTGTTGTTGAGGCCAACCTGGGCACTGATCGATTCCGCGTCGAGGTGAAGCCCGAATCCCGGCTGGTCAGGAGCCCCCTTGTTGTCGCCCGATGTCCCCCCTTTGCCTCCCGCAATCGAAGCCAGGGCATTGCCCAGCAGATCGACGACCGTGGAGGAGCTCAGGCTGACTCCCGCTGCAAGCCCACCGGTTCCGCCGTTGCTGTAGCCGCTCTTGTCAGCTCCACTACCTCCGAGGATTGACCAGATCTCATTGCCCGCCAGAAGGACGCCTTCACAACTCTGAAGTGCGACAGCCGTTGCTGCGCCCCCTGAATGGCCCGTCTGGCTGGGTCCCAGCCCCTTGCCGCCGGCCATCTGACTGAACAGATTGCCCGCCACCACGAGATCAGAGCACCAGACGCAATCCAGACCCACGGCCTCCCCGCCATCCAGCGAGACCTGCGGCTTGGCCCCCTGCACGCCGGAGATGGTGCTGGACAGCACCGACAACTTGTTCACGTAGCTCGCCATGATGCCCGCTGCGCGGACCTTGTCTGCCGTTCCGCCCGCGGGATTGCCGGCCTGGCCCGACACGGTCACGTCGGAGATGATCACCGTGTCCAGCGGTTCGGCCGGTTCCCCCGTTACCCGTATTCCGTACTGGCCGCCGACGATGCCCAGCCCACGGAGCACGACTTCGTTCGCCGCGACCTCGACGCCGGTGCCGTGCTGGGGAGCGCTCACGAATGTGTTGTCCGCACCGGCCCCCACCAGCACGACGCCGACCTTACCGACGGCAAAGCCGCCGACGTAGATCCCCGGCAGGACGTGGATCGTGACGCTCGGGCTCGCCACCGCCAGAGCGTCGGTGATGGCCGCAAAGGGCTTGGCCTCCGTGCCGTCGGCCCCGGGACCGCCTCCGTTGACGGAATCGACCCACAGGTCGCCGATCGCAAACAGAACGAACTCGCACCCGTCCTCCGGCTCTCCATCAGCGTCCACTGCTCCTTCGGGACACTTCGTTATCATGCAATGGCCGTTGCGGCAGTCGAAAGCTTCCGCACCTTCGACGGCACAAATGCTGCCGCACGCTCCGCAGTTGTCCATGTCGTGCAACAAGTCGAACCCTTCGTCGACCTCACCGTCGCAGTTGTCGTCGATACCGTTGCAGAACTCCTTGCCCCCCTCGGTGCACTCGCACCCGTTGGCCGGATTGCCGTCCAGGTTCCACTTGCCCGATTCACACGCAACGAGACTGCACCCCCCATCCGTGCACACACCGGTCTTGGCCGGATTGGGGCTGTCGCAGATCTTGCCGCACAGCCCGCAGTTGCTCGGGTCTACCGCGGTGGCCGACTCGCAGCCGTCTCCCGCATCGAGGTTGCAGTCGGTGAAGCCCTCCTTGCATCCGACCGAGACGCAGTTGCCCGCATCGCACTTGGTCCACGCATTGGGGTAGATGCACTTGTTGCCGCACTTGCCGCAGTGCTTGAGATCGTTGGACAGGTCGACTTCGCAGCCGTCTTGCAGGTCCGCGTTGCAGTCGTCGTAGATGGTCTCCGCACACTTGATCAGCACGCATCCTCCCTGCTCACACTGCGCCGAAGCGTTGGGCAAAGAACACGGCGTGCCGTCGTCCGAGCTGACGGCCTGGCACCCGGTCGGCTCGACGCACAGGCCCTTGACGCACTGCCCGGAAAGAGCGAGTTGGCCGGTGCAGAAATCGGGAGTCAGAGCGTTGCCCCCGCCGCACACGCCACCTGCGTCGCAAGTGGTGTCGGTCGTGCAGCCCAATCCGTCATCGCACGGGGAGCCCGTCTCCCTCTTGACAGCGGCGCACTTGCCCGGCTGGACAGGATCATCAGCGATGCACTTCCCGTCGAAACACGGTGTCTCGGCGACAAGCTCGGAGCAGTCCTTCTCCACGCCGACGCACTTGCCTGCCAGACACCCCTCGGCCAGAGTGCATGCGTCGAGGTCATCGCATGGCCCTCCGTCCGCCTTGGGCGCAGTGACGCACTCCTGCTGCTCCTCCATGCACCACCCCTTGTTGCAGTCGTCGTCGCCGCAGTCCTTCTTGTTCCCGGCGCACTCCCCCGAGGTACAGACCTCATCCACCCAGCACCACTTCCCGTCGTCGCACGGCATACCCTCGTTTGCCGGCAGCCACGCCGACTGTGACTGCCCGGCATCGCATCCCCGGCAGGCGCTCTCGGGACTCAGATCCCCGTCAGTCCAGCACACAGAATCGATGAGGCACGTCCCGACGGTGACGTCGTGAGCGCACTTCCCCGATTTGCAGACGTCGTCGGTGCACTCGATGCCGTCGCCCTGGCAGAGGGTGGTTCCGGCGAGGTTCGTGTGCACGCACGCCTGATCGCCGGTGCATTCGTCGGCGGTGCATTCGTTCCCATCGTCGCACAGCGGTGCGAGCGTCACGCATGCCCCGTTGTTGCAGAAGGTTTCCGCCGTGCATTCGGACCCGTCGTCGCACCCGCCACCATCGTTGTCCGGACTCCACCCGTACGGCGACGAGCCTGGCGCACACTTGAGGCAACCCGCGTCCGGCCCGGAAGCCGGCACGTTCTCGGCAACGCACTTGCCGTCAATCAAGCAGAACGGTCCGGTCGGCTCGTTCTTGCACTCCCCGGTAGCGTAGTCGCAGGAGTCCAACGAGCAGGGCAGCCCGTCGTCGCAGTCCATCGATGTGCCCTGGCACTGCCCGGCCGCGCACAGGTCCCCCGTTGTGCACTTGTCGCCGTCGTCACAAACCTGCCCATCGTCCGGCTCGTGCGCGCACACGCCCTCCATGCAATAGTCCGCGGTGCACGGATTCCCCTCGTCCTCGCAGGACTCGTAGTCCGACTTGTTCGAGAACAGCTCGGGAAACGATGCATCGCACGCCTTGCACTCTCCCGGCATCGGCGCACCGTCTTCGTAGCACTCCCCCCCGACGTAGCAGAATCCAGCGTCAATCGTCCATTTGCATCCCCCGGCGTCCTCATCGCAAACTGCGGACACGCACGCTCCGTCCAGATCGGAGCAGTCAACAGGGTCCCCTCCCACGCAATCACCACCGAGACACCCGTCGTCCACGGTGCACACGAGCCCGTCCACACATGCTTCCCCGTCCGCAGACGGGCCGCAGATGCCCGGCTTGCCCGGCACGCTGCACGAGCGACATTGCTGGTCGCACTGCTCGTTGCAGCAAACTCCCGACGCGCAGAAACCCGTAGCGCACTCGTTGGGCGCCACGCACCCGGCGCCAGGCGCCTTGCGCTTGAAGCACGCGCCGAGGCCGCCTTCCACAGAGCAGAAGTACCCCGCCTTGGCGCAGTCGGAGTCCAGCGAGCATGCGGGGTCCACGTCCACCTTGACCTTCAGCTTGACGCTGCTCGAATGGGCAGAGTCGGTCACCCCGTTCGACACGATCACCAGCTCGTCCTCTCCAGGCCCGTACCATGGCACCAGGGCACGGTCGACCGACAGCGTGACGGATTGCGACTCGCCGTTCCCAAGCGAGGGCAGCACGGCGGGCGAGTACGTCAGCCACTTGCCGGGCGCATTGAACGAATACTGGAGCTTCCCCTTTCCCGCATTCTTCACTACCACGACTCGGGTGTCCGATGCGGCCCCGAAGTCAACCTCGCTGCCCGGATCCACCGACAGGACCGGCGCCCCTGCGATGGTCGTCACGGTTACCTTTACGCTCTGCTGCCCGGCTGCCTCCACCGTCAGCTCGCCAAGATACGCTCCGGGAGGGAGCAAGTCCCTGTTCACTGCCGAGACCATCACCGCCCGGCTCGACCCCCGCGTCACGGAACCGGTCTCCGGGTCGACTTTCAGCCAGACCACACCGCCCACTTCCGCGCTCACTTTGACCGTGTATGACAGGTCTCCTCCCCCTTCGTTCCTGACCTCGATGAATCGAGCGCTGTCCTCCGAGCCGAAGTCCAGCGCAGTGGGCTGCACCGCCAGGTGGGCCGGCGCCTCGTCCGACGATCCGGGCCCGCAGCCCGCCGAAACGATCGCTCCGGTCGCCAGCGTCAGGAGTAAGCGTACGCAAGTCCGCAGCACGTTCACCTCTTCGAGAGAGACTACAAGATTGCGGACACCCGCGTCAACCGCCAGCGTCTGTCGCGGGTGAGGATCGAAAACGTGGGGACCGCAGCCGGTGCAAGTTGGGGCGGCCGTGGGGAGGTGGCGTCGCCAAGCGTGGCGCAGGGCTCCTCCCAGGAACAACTGCCGGCATTGCCGCGAAAGAAGCAACGTCGGCCGTGGACTGGCTATGCGCACCGCCAACGGGTTTGAATCACACCCGATCCACTGTCTCGGGAATCAGCATGGGTTCGGCACCTCCGCATGGAAGCGTACGCTGCAGGACCTACGGTAGCACCCAGGTCACACGCCGTCAAAATACCAAGCGGCCGGAGGTCACTCGCAAGCGCGGTCAGGCGACCGTGCGGGGTGAACGGACGCACGTTGCCCAGGATTCCCTGATTTTTTGCTTTGGGGCCCGTCGTGCAGTACAAATGGAACGGGCGCTACACCCCAAGGGGCCGCAGCAATGACAATGAGGATGCAGAATGGAGAAAGGGCACGATGAACTTCTTCGGCTGGCGCTCGCGCACCTCCACGTTGGCGTGATCGTCGTCGACGGCTCAGATGAGGTGGTCTACGTCAACCCGGCCGCCGAAAGAATCCGGAGTGTTTCCGGTGCGGACATCGTCGGGAGGTCGGTGCTGGGATGCCACCCGAGCGGGTCCCATGAGCGCGTCCGCAGAGCACTCCAGTTTCTTCGAACTGGCAAGGGCAAGCCCTTCACTCGCATGGTGACCAACAAGGAAGCGGATCGCCATTGGGAAAACACATACACTCCGATTCACGATGCGGAGGGTAACTACGCCGGAGCGGCGGTCGTCTCCCACGATATCACCGACCGCAGGAGACTGGAGGAAGAGAGGTCCTTGAACGCTGAACGGCTTCAGCGTCAGGTGGCTGACATGTCGCGGACGTTCCACGACCTTCTGATGGCATCAATGGCGAGTCTGGTCGCCGCGCTCGAAGCCAAGGACGAGTACTCGGCAGGTCACTCGTTGCGTGTGGCCGCCATCGCCTCGAAGATGGCCGAGCACCGTTGGGGGTTTTCCCCGCAGTCGCGGGAGGTCGAGATGGCCGGTCGAGTGCATGACATCGGAAAGGTGGGTATCCGGGAGAGCATCCTCGGCAAGCCCGACAGGCTGACCGAGGACGAGTTTCGGCACATCAGGGAACACCCAGTGCTGGGTGAGCGCATTCTCTCTCCCGTGGACCATCTGGGTGGAATTGCGAAGCTTGTGAGGCACCACCACGAGCGATTCGACGGACGCGGCTATCCCGACGGGCTGAAAGGGGAGGACGTTCCCGATGGGGCCCGCATCCTGGCCATCGCCGACACGTTCGACGCCATGACCACGGCGCGGCCGTACCGCTCTGCGATATCCCTGGAGATAGCGGTCGCCGAAGTGGAACGTAACCTCGGACTCCAGTTCGATCCGGTGTGGGGACGGCTGTTCCTGGACTTGTACCGCTCAGGTTCGCTCGGATAGTGCAGGTCGCACACATGATCCGCACGGTGTGTGGAAGTCAAGCATCTTATCCTGGGATACGGTGTGTGGAAGTCAAGCGTCTTATCCTGGGATAACGTGGAGATCAGGATAGTCAACGCTGATGGTATATAGACCGAATCGCGGATACTCTCGTACCTGCGGCGTTCGATGTTGACCGGGGAGGGGCAGGACCGGTCGGACCAGGAGGAAGTTCCATGGGATTCTCTCGGAAATGGTTTGCGGTGGCGGCGGTTGCGCTGATGGTGGTGGCAGGGGTGGGAAGCGCTCTGGGGGGCGGGTCCCGGGAGTCGCGGCGCGACAAGGCGGTCAAGATGATGAACGATGGGAACTACAAGGAGGCGTACGACGTGTTCCGGGAGCTGGCCCTCGACCCGGACACCGAACCGAAGATGGTCCCGCAGGACCTCGTTTACGGCGCAAACTGCCTTGCGTACCTGGGGCGGCTGCCCGAGTTCGACGCGTTCCTCCAGGACGCGGTCAAGGTGCACGGCAAGAACTGGCGGCTCCTCCAGGCCGCTGCCCGCACCCTGTTCAACCAGGCACATTACGGAACCATCATCGCAGGGACCTTCGAGCGCGGCGGGCACAGGGGCGGCGGACGCTACGTCAACTCCTTTGAACGCGATCGAGTCCAGGCGATGGCGTGGATGGCCCAGGCAGCCCCCTTCATCACAAAGGCCGGCACCAAGGAGAACGAAGACGAGGTCTACGGCTTCTACCGGGAGTCTGCCCAGTTCCTCCTGGGCTACCGCGGCTACGGCGAGTCGTGGAGACTCCAGTACGCAACCGACCTCGTCGAGCTGCCCGACTACGAGGAAGGCTACGGCCGCTACTACTACTGGGGAGCCGACACCACGCCCGGCGCCCCGGTGGACAAGGAAGGCAACCCCGTCTTCCACAAGCTTCCCGTTTCCTTCGAATCCGCAACCACCGACGGCGAACGGTGGAGATGGCTGCTGGACGCTGCGGCCTCGGCAAACCCATCGCGCAAGAACGAAGTGGTGCGCGACTTCGCATCGTTCCTCTACCAGCAGTTCGGCGTCCAGACCCTCGGCTGGTACGCGTCGCTCTTCTCCGCGGACCCGGAATCAGGGCAGGAGCGAAGCGCTACCTGGCAGCTCCATACCTTGACGGACGACGAGACGATCGCCCGGCTGGCAACAGGGGTGAAGAGGTTCAAGCTGCCCGAGGAGTTCGACTTTCTCCGCATGTTCAAGGACATCCAGGACTGGAGCACCGTCGCCCAGGTTTACGAGGACCGCAGGCAGTACGACAGGGCCGTCGAGTACTGGAAGAAGGCGGGCAACCCCGATCGGGCCCGGCAGATCCTCGGCAACTGGGGCCAATTCGAGCCCGTGATGACCCACCCCGCAGGCCAGAAGGCGACCGTCGAGTTCAGGTTCCGCAACGGCGACGAGGTCAGCCTCACTGCCCACGAAGTCAAGATCGGGAAGCTCCTTAAAGACGTTAAGGACTATATCCGCTCAAAACCCAAGAACCTGGAATGGGAGAAGGTGAACATCCAGGACATCGGGTCGCGGATGGTCTACCAGGACGGCAAGAAGTACCTGGGCCGGAAGGTCGCATCGTGGACCGAAAAGCTCACGCCTCGGCCAATGCACTTCGACACACGCACGACGCTTCACCTGCCGCTGGAGAAGGCGGGGGTCTACCTGCTGACCGCTACGATGGAAGACGGCAACACCAGCAAGATCATCATCTGGGTGGACGACACCGTCATCGTGAAGAAGCTGCTCGACAACGCCACGTGGTTCTACGTCGCTGACGCGGTCACCGGCAAGGCGCTGCCCGGCCAGGAGATCGAATTCTTCGGTTATAAGCAGGAATACAAGGAAACATACAAGGGCGGACAATATAGCTATTACTACAAAATATATACCAAGACGTTCACCCGCCGGACCGACGAGAACGGGCAGGTGGTGCTGGAGCCGAAGGAGTACTCGACCGACTATACGTGGGTCATGACAGTGCAGGACAAGGAGCGGCTGGCGTATCTCGGCTTCACCGGGATCTGGTACGGGTCATGGTACGACTACGAGTACAACCAGACCAAGACGTTTTCGATCACCGACCGACCCGTGTACAGACCCAGCCAGTCGGTGAAGTTCAAGTTCTGGGTGCGCGAGGCCAAGTACGACATGGAAGACCGCACCGCGTATGCCGACCGGAGCTTCCTGGTCCGCATCTACAACCCGAAGGGCGAGCAGGTCTGGACCAAGGATCTCCGGTCCGACAAGTACGCGGGGTTCAACGACGAGTATATGCTGCCCGCCGATGCGATGCTTGGTGTGTGGCAGATCTACGTCGACGGCTACGGCGGAACGTCGTTCAGGGTGGAGGAGTATAAGAAGCCGGAGTTTGAGGTCACGGTCGAGGCGCCGGACAAGCCGGTGATGCTTGGCGAGAAGATCGAAGCCAAGGTGAAGGCGAAGTACTACTTCGGCGCGCCGGTGGCGAACGCGAAGGTGAAGTACAAGGTGCTGCGGCACGACTACAGTGCGAACTGGTATCCGTGGGGCTGGTGGGACTGGTTCTATGGCCCCGGCTACTGGTGGTTCGCGTACGACTACTACTGGTACCCCGGCTGGCACTATTGGGGATGCCCGCGGCCGCACTGGTGGTGGTGGCCGGTGAGCGAGCAGCCGCCCGAGGTCGTTGCAGAAGCCGAGGTCGAGATCGGGGAGGACGGGGAGCTGAAGATCCCGATCGACACTGCTCTGGCAAAGGAGCTTCACGGCAACAAGGATCACCGTTACGAGATAACCGCCGAGGTGACCGACCAGTCGCGGCGCGTGATCGTCGGCCAGGGCCAGGTGCTGGTGGCGAGGGCGCCGTTCAAGGTCTACGCGTGGGTGGACCGGGGTCACTACAGGGTTGGCGACGTCGTGCATGCCTCGTTCACCGCTCAGACGCTGGACAACCGCGGAGTGAAGGGGACCGGCAAGCTGGAGCTGTTGAAGCTGTCCTACAAGGATGGCGAGGTCGTGGAGAAGCCGGCGCAGAGCTGGGACCTCGACACGAGCGACGACGGGCAGTCGGAGATCCAGATGAAAGCATCCGCCGCAGGCCAGTACCGCCTGTCCTACAAGGTCACGGACGAGGTCGGGCACACCATCGAGGGCGGCTATGTGTTCGTTGTCATGGGTGAGGGCTTCGACGGAAAGCAGTTCCGCTTCAACGAGCTGGAGCTGGTCCCGGATAAGAAAGAGTACGCACCGGGCGACGACGTCAAGCTGATGATCAACACCGACAGGGCCGGCGCGACGGTGATGCTGTTCGTACGTCCGGCAAACGGCGTGTACCTGAAGCCGCGGGTGCTGGACATGGAGGGCAAGAGCACGGTCGAGGCGATCGAGGTGACCAAGAAGGACATGCCCAACTTCTTCGTGGAAGCCCTTACGGTGAGCGGCGGCAAGGTGTTCACGGAGATGAGGGAGATAATCGTCCCTCCGGAGAAGAGGGTGTTCAACGTGGAAGTGCTTCCGTCTGCCGAGAAGTACAAGCCGGGGGAAGAGGCCAAGGTGCGTGTCCGCCTGACCGACTACTTTGGGAAGCCGATGCAGGGAAGCGTCGTGGCCAGCGTGTACGACAAGTCGGTCGAGTACATCTCGGGCGGAACCAACGTGCCGGAGATCAAGAGCTTCTTCTGGAAATGGCGGCGGTCGCACTACAGCAGCACGGAGCACAGCCTGAATCGGTCGTTCTGGAACCTCATTCCCGAAGGTGAGGAGGGAATGAACAGCCTGGGCGCCTTCGGCTACCTGGTCGCAGACGACGCGGAGGGGATGGACAAGGACGGCAGCGAGGCGATGCTCGACGGTGGAGGCATGGGCGGGGGCGGATACCGGGACGCGCCGATGAAGAAGGCGCGCATGTCCGCGGGTGCTTCCAGGGCTGACTTGGCACCGATGTCCGCTGTCGCTACCGGAGCGCCGATGGAGGAAGAGAGGTCCAAGCGCGAGGTGGCCGCGGCAGCGCCTCCGGCCATGCCCAGTGCGGACGGTCCGGCAGGCGGGGATGGGGCAGGCATGGCGCAGGCAACGGTGAGGAAGGAGTTCGCAGACACCGCGTACTGGGCCGCAAGCATCGAGACCGACAAGGAAGGAATCGCGGAGCTGTCGTTCAAGATGCCGGAGAACCTGACGGGCTGGAAGGTGAAGTGCTGGGCAATGGGAGAGGGGACCAGGGTCGGTGAAGGGACCGCCGAGGTCGTGACCGTGAAGAACCTCCTGCTCAGGCTCCAGGCCCCGAGGTTCTTCGTGGAGAAGGACGAGGTGGTGCTGTCCGCAAACATCCACAACTACCTTGTGAGCAAGAAGAAGGTAAAGGCGATCCTCGAGCTGGACGGCGGCGTGCTGGAACCGATGGACGAGCTTGTCCGGGACGTGGAGATCGAGCCGAAGGGGGAGGTGCGCGTCGATTGGCGTGTGAAGGTGGTGGGCGAAGGCGAGGCCGTGGTGCGCATGAAAGCGCTGTCGGACGAGGAGTCGGACGCGATGGAGATGCGCTTCCCTGCGTACGTGCACGGGATGCTGAAGATGGAGTCGTACTGCGGCGTGATAAGGCCCCAGGGAGACAAGGCATCCGTGAGCTTCACCGTCCCGGCCGAGCGCCGTGTCGAGCAGAGCCGCATCGAGGTCCGTTTCTCGCCCACGCTTGCTGCTGCGATGGTCGATGCACTTCCATATCTGGTGGACTATCCCTACGGCTGCACGGAGCAGACGCTCAACCGCTTCCTGCCGACGGTCATCACGCAGAGGATCCTCAAGCGCATGGGGCAGGATCTCAAGGCCATCCAGGAGAAGCGGACAAACCTGAACGCACAGGAGATCGGCGACGACCGGGAGCGTGCGAAGCAGTGGCAGAGGTTCGACCGCAACCCGGTGTTCGACGAGAAGACGGTGCAGGACATGGTTGACACGGGCGTGCGCCGGCTGGTTGGGATGCAGCTTTCAGACGGGGGCTGGGGTTGGTTCTCCGGCTGGGGCGAGTATTCGTATCCGCACACCACGGCGACTGTTGTCCACGGGCTTCAGATTGCGAGGGCCAACGAGGTCAAGGTACCTGCGGACACCATCGCCCGTGGCATCGCGTGGCTGGAGAGTTACCAGGCCGACCAGATCCGCATGCTGAAGAACGCGGCGAAGAAGAAGGAGCCTTGGAAGTCGTCGGCAGACGCGTTGGACGCGTTCATCTACATGGCGCTTGCAGACGAAGGCCGCACCGACACCGACATGCGCGACTTCCTGTACCGGGACAGGAACAACCTGCCCGTGTACGCCAAGGCGCTGTTCGGAATGGGGCTCTACAGAATGAAGGAGAAGGAGAAGCTGGCGATGGTGATGCGCAACATCGACCAGTATCTTGTGGAAGACAAGGAGAACCAGACCGCGTATCTGAAGCTCGATGCGGACTCCTACTGGTGGTACTGGTACGGCAGCGAATACGAGGCGCAGGCGTACTATCTGAAGCTGTTGGCAGCGACGGAGCCGAAGAGCGAGAAGGCAGCGGGGCTGGTGAAGTACCTGCTGAACAACAGGAAGCACGCGACGTACTGGAACTCCACCAGGGACACGGCGCTGTGCGTCGAGGCGCTTGCAGACTACCTGGTCGCAAGCGGCGAGGACCGGCCGGACATGACGTTGGATCTGTGGCTCGACGGCCAGCGACACAAGGAGGTCAAGATCGATACGGGCAACCTGTTTACGTTTGACAACAAGCTGGTCATCGAGGGAAAGGGAGTGACGACCGGCAAGCACACGCTGGAGCTCAGGCGCAAGGGCAAGGGGCCAGTCTACTTCAACGCGTACGTGACCAACTTCACGCTGGAGGACTACATCACCAAGGCCGGCCTGGAGGTGAAGGTCGAGCGCAAGTACTACCTGCTTGTTTCCGTGGACAAGACGACCAAGGTGAGCGGGTCCCACGGCCAGGCGCTGGACCAGAAGGTGGAGAAGCTGGAACGCCGGCCGATAGAAGACCTGCAGCTACTGAAGAGCGGCGACCTCGTGGAAGTGGAGATGGAGATAGCCAGCAAGAACGACTACGAGTACATCGTGGTGGAGGACATGAAGCCCGCGGGGTTCGAGCCCGTTGAAGTGCGCAGCGGGTACAACGGCAACGACATGGGGGCATACGTCGAGTTCCGCGACGAGAGGGTCGCGTTCTTCGTACGCTGGCTCGCCCGCGGCAAGCACAGCGTCTCGTACCGCATGCGTGCCGAGATCCCGGGCAAGTTTTCAGCGCTTCCCACCCGCGCCGCGGCCATGTACGCCCCCGAGCTCCGTGCCAACTCGGACGAGATCAAGCTGCGCGTGGAAGACTAGACGCGATTGGCCTGAGCCGCGATCAGTCCCAGCGGCGTCGTTCCGCGAGGCTGCCGGTCAAAGCAATCACGCTCAGAACTCGCCGCTCAGGGTGAAGGAAGCGTTGAAGCCTGGGGCGTCGAAGCCGGAGCCGTGGGCGCGGTAGTTTTCATCCGTGATGTTGGCGAGCAGTGCTTCCATCCTGATTCCATCCACGACTTCGGCAAAGCCGCGCAGGTTGACGGTGAGCCAGCCGGGGGTGCCTTCGCAGCTCTCCAACAGGACGCCGGGGTGAGTGGGATCCTGGCAGATTCGGAGGTCCTTCTTGTCTCCGGCATTGAGGCGGTCCTGTTGGAGCGCTCCGCGCAGGAACCCTTCGACGTAGAACCTGCCCGACTTGTCGGTGAATCCGAGGCCAAGCAAGCCAGTCGGCGGGGGTACTCTAAGAGCGGGCTCTTCCGAGCCGTCCTGATTCGTGGTCTCGCCGCGGAGCGCAGCGGCAGCGGCCCGAGCAAAGAAGCCGTTCAAGAAGCCTGCCCGGGCCTCGCCGTCGACCCCGTAATAGTTGGACGACAACGCGTTCACCCTGCGGACCACGGGCAGGCCTTTCACGTCTTCTGCGGTGATGCCGTGGCTTGCCCACTCGGTCTCCGGGACTTCCTCACGGGCGAACGCATCGTCTATCTTCATGTAGAAGCCCGAAAGCGCGACACGCAGGGGGCCTGCATGAACCTTGGTGCCGACCTCGAAGGTGTTGGCAGAAGTCGGATCGAGGCCGTCGTTGGGCAGCTCGAAGTTGGAGCCCGTGTCGCCAAGCACCGTGGTCTCCTGGAGGTTCGGAGAGCGGAAGCCTTGTGAGAAGTCGAAGTACAGGTTCAGAGTGTCCGTCACCGTTGCGGCGAGCCCCGCCGCCCCCACCACGCCTGTATCCTCGTACGACAGGTCGCCCAGGGCTGGGACATCGGGGGCAGAGGCCCCTGAATGGCTCACGCGGGCTCCGCCGTGAGCCCTGATTTCGAAGGGAGAAAGCGTCGCTATGCGAAAGTCCACGTACGAGAAAGCGCCGAGCATCAGGTAGGTGGAACCGTCGGAGTAGTTGCCGCGGTCCTTCGCCTTCCACTCCCAGGAATCGCCCGATGCCTCCTCCATCTCGGACGAGACCACGTCGTAGTATGCTTCCACCCCGGCTACGACCTTGGAATCAAGGAGGGGCGGGCGCAGCTCCGCGACGATGAACGCTCCCGGCGTGACGACCGTGTCCCTGTTCCACTGGCGTTTGGAGACGAGGTCGGGATCCTCCGCGACACATCCGCGGAGATCCTCCAGGATTCCGGCGTCGTTCGTGCCGCACCTGATGCTGTCCACGGTCTCTCCGGTCCTGTGCAGCGACAGGTTGACTTCCAGGCTGGAAAGCAGCCCGGGGGACTTGTACGTTGCACGAACGTAGCCGAGGTTGTCCGAGTTGTCGCTGTACGTCAGCCTTCCCTGGCCCAGCCGGTCGGTCCTCCCGGCATCAGCGATCCGGCCGCCGAAGTACGCGAGGCGGAAGTCCCAGCGCTTGGACAAGGGCACCGTCAACTTGGTGCGCATGAAGTAGGAATCGTAGTCGGAAGCGAGCTGGTCCTCGCCCCCCCCGGCCCTCAACGTGGAGAACATGCTCCCCGACCCGCCGACCAGCAGGCCCGCGTACGGGGATCCGACTCGGCCCTCCAGCGCTCCCGAGTGAGAGACGTCGGCCGACTGGAACCGGTAGGCCGTGAGTCCCCCTAACCGCCACTGATCCTCAGGCGCCACCGAGCCCGTGATCACGTTTACCACGCCTCCCATCGCGTCGCTTCCATAGAGCACCGAGCCGGGGCCACGCAGCACCTCGACGCGGCCGGCGGACCATGGGTCGACAAGCGACAGGTACTGGTTCGGACCCGTTCTGTACGTGGAGTTGTTGAACCTGATTCCGTCGATGAGGATCAGGTTATCGGGCCCGATGAGCCCTCGGATGATGGGTGCGCCCGCTCCGCGGTTGGTTGCCTGGACGGTCACGCCCGCTGTCTCCTCGATGATTTGCGGAAGCGACTGCGCCTGAAAATGCCGAATCTCATCCGCTCCGATTCTGTCGATGCTCCTTGGCGTCGACATCTCGGTGCGTTCGGTACGGCTTCCGGTGACCACGACTTCGGGAAGCGCCTCTTCCTTGACCGCATCGTGCTTCTCCGGCCGGTCCCTGTCCTCCTTTCCCACGCCCGCGTCTTCCTGTCCGAGCGCGCCGACCGGAATCAACATAAGCGCCGCAAGTGCTGCCGTCATGATCAGCTTCATCCACGAACCTCCCCACGCTGAGGCCAAGGATAGCCCGTGCCCGGCAAAAGTCATATAGGTAGATACACCCACACCCCGGCCGCATTGGCCGGATGTCCCGCATCATCTCGCCAAGCGCTCTCGGAAGTCCGCCGCTGTCGGCCAGGGGAGCGTCCAACGCGTAGATGGCACACCTGATGGCATCCGTGGCTTTGTCCGCCAGCTCGGCGGTCTGCTGCGAAATATCTGCGAGGGATTGCGGTATTGGACGGATGTCGGCAGTGCGCACTGCGGTGTTCTCCTTCAGCACCTGGAGGTTGATGCGAATGGCAGTCAGCACCTGGCCGGCCGAATGGTGCAGGTCGTGTGCGATCCGGTGTCGGTCTTCCGTCTGCGACAGCTCTGCCACGGTGGCGGTCAAGGTTCGCTCGGTGCGCGTCAGCACGACCAACGGAGCGAGAAAGATAAGCGCACCCGCGGTACCACCTGCAAGGCCGAAGTAGACCAGCAACAGGAGCCCGGTCTCCAGCAACCTGGTTGCCGATACGCCGATGAGCACGGAGCCGGAAGTCCCCGTGGGTCCGTGGATGCCGACCTCGGACCAGACGCGGCGTCCGCCCGGGTCCCCCTCGGTGTAGGCTTCCCGGCCGGACTCGTCGAACACGGCCACGAAGTCCGCGGGGCTGCCGTCGAAGCTGGAAGCGACACTTCCTGCGATCTTGGGTGTGCCGTACTTCCACAGCACGGGCGACTCCATCGCCAGGGTGCCCAGCTCGTTGGCAAGGAACCTCCCGTACGCCCGGCCGTTTGCAGCCAGCTCCTGGTAGCTGAGGAAGAACCAAGTGAGAGGCGCCGCAACCGCGGTAAGCACTGCGACAGCGGTGGACAGAGGGAGGAGCAGCTTCGACAGCCGCATGGACAGAGGCGCTGCCCCTGGGGCGGATTGCCTGCGGGGCGGACTCCAAGTGGCCGACGGGCGCGGTATCGTGCTCATCGTCCCACTCCGGCCGTTGTTTTCCCCCGGAGGCTGTTTCCCCGCTGACTCTGTTTCCCCGCAGCCCCGGCTCTCATGGGGTCGGTGTTTGCCTTCGTCACTTGCTCTTCTCCGGTTGCTTCCGTCGCCCGAATGCCTGCTGCGGTGCAGCTTCCAGGCACGTATCCGAGGGACAGCAGGAGCTGCTTGCCGTCGCTGCTGCAAGCGTACGCGACAAAGTCCATGGCCTCGTTCGATGCGTCCGGCCGTGTAGCCAGCAGAAGCGGCCTGGACGGCGGGTAGCCGGGAAGAGCGGAGTGCGCGGCAGAGGGGCCGGCATCACGCGGGACGTCATGCCCGGGCGCATCAGCGGAGAGCCCGGTACCCGCGAAGAGCCTGACACCAGCGGGGAGCCCGACCCCCGCGGGGTCCCCGACAAGGCCCAGCGGACGAAGGGGAAGGTCGTGCAGAGATATGGTCTGCCGGTCGATTGCGCCGATGCAGCGCGAGCGGGAAACGAGGGCAAGCTCCATGGCCTGGTCCGTGTGCAGTACCGGCCATCTCCTGGATGACAGCGCATCATCGAATGCCGACCGCAAGGCGGGGGACAACTGCGACAGCGCAAGCGTGCCGCTGTCTCCGGGCTCGCGCAGCAGCAGCTCGATCCTGGTGCCGTCGCTCCACGTCGCGGGCATGCCGCGCAGTGCGGCTTCCAGTGTGGAAAGGGGGATCTCGCGGTCTGGAACCTCGGTGCCCGCGGCAAGAACGACGGTGCTCTTTGCGAGCTGCGCCACCGTCAGTCCGGCGGCCTCGGTCGGAGTGAGGTCGCGGGAACAGACGGCGACGTCGATTGCTCCATCCCGCAGCGCCCTCAGGCCGCCCGCGGTGCCGAGGCTCGGGGCGATGGTCACGGTCCTTCCGGTTTCCGACTCGTAGCTGCGTGCGGCCGGAGAAGGGCCCGACCGTTGTTGTCCGTTACTCCAAGCATGTCCCCCACTTGCCCACCGCGTCCTTGCACAGGCAGCGTGGAAGTTGGATGAGCGACAAGTACTGCTCGATGGCCGTGTCATCGGTCTCAAGGACCGCGTTGGCATAGAGCTTGAGCGTCTGGCCGACCGCGAGTTCTTCCGCAGCAGGGTTGTACGAAAGAACTGCAACGCGGGCAGCGACAGCCTTTCCGCCATGGCCGTATGTGGTCCCGGCCGGGGTTTCGTACTCAAGCAGCCCAAGGCCGTAGCCAAGGAACGTGACTGAACGAATGAGCGTAGCAGCGAGCGCGGCTCGGGGAACTGCGGGCATGTGGCTTCACCTCACTGCGTTGCGGCCTTCAGCTTCTTGAGGACCAGGGCGACCGCGACTGCGGAGATGAGCGCGGCTACCACCAGGAGCAGGAAGAACTGCCAGAGCTCCCATGACTGGTAGAAGCGTCCGATGAAACCGGCCAGGTAGTTGCCGACGGCGGTAGCGCAGAGCCACCCGCCCTGCATCAGGCCGCGAATCTTGGGAGGCGCCACGCGCGCTACGAACGAGAGCCCCATCGGGCTCAGGAACAGCTCTGCGATCGTCAGCGTGAAGTACGTCGAGATGAGCCACGCGGGCGAGACTGCGATCGCGGAGCGGCCCGATTCGCCGAGCGTGTGGACGCCCGGGAGGCCGATCGAAGCTGCGATCATGATCGAAAACCCGATGGCGGTCACCAGCATTCCGATGCCGATCTTGCCGGGGGACGAAGGCTCCTTCTTGGCCGCGGCCAACTTCGCGAAGATGGCGACGATCAGCGGAGTGAGGAACACGATGAAGCAAGGGTTGAAGGACTGGAACAGCTCCGGGTCGAGGAAGTTGGCGTCCTTGAAGGTCGACCAACGCCAGTACCCCACGCCGATTGCCGCGGCCAGGACAACGGCGGCCGAAGCTTTGACGCGGCTTGCGACCTCGCCCCTGAGGAGGAAGACCAGTGACCCGACAGCGGCAATGACCGACAGGAAAGCAGGGAGGTCGAAAAGCATGAACCACTCTCTGCCCACGCTGTCCACCGTGAACTGCTTGGCGAAGAGCGAGAGGGTTGCGCCGTTCTGATGGAATGCCATCCAGAAGAAGACGACGATTCCGAAAACGATAAGCAGCGCGGTGACCCGGTCACGCGCTTGCCTGGGCGTGAGATCTGCTGCGTCGGTCGCTGCCTTTTTCTTGTCTTTCGCCCTGTAGTCCGCGTCGGCGTAATGCTTTCTGAACGCGAGGAAGACCAGGAGTGAGAGGATCATGCCCACGCCTGCGAGGGCGAAGGCAGCGTTGTAGCCCTGGGCCGTGGACAAGTTCAGCGTGTCCACGAAGTAGTCCTTGATCGCGCTTGCGGCAAACGGTGCGAAGAATGCGCCGATGTTGATGCCCATGTAGAAGATGTTGAAGGCAGCATCTCGGAACACGGACATTTCCTTCTTCTCGTATAGGTTCCCGACGATCACGACCAGGTTCCCCTTGAATAGCCCGTTCCCGACCGCGATCGTGGCGAGCGCCGCGTAGACGAGCGCTTCGTTGCCCGTCGGCACGGCAAGCAGCGCGTATCCACCGGTCATGATCAGCGTGCCGATCACGATCGTCTTGCCGTATCCAAGCAGGTGGTCGGCTATCAATCCTCCGAAGAGCGGCATGAAGTAGACGCCCGCGAGGAAGATGCCGTACACGTTGGACGAAGTGCTCTCATCCCACCCGAAGTTCGCCATCAGGTAGTAGGTGAATACCGACAACATGGTATAGAAGCCGAACCGCTCCCCCATGTTGGCGAAGAACAACACCGCCAACCCCTTCGGATGCCCCTTAAACATCTCGCCCTCCCCACGCAAAGGTGAGCCAGAGCATACAAGCAGGCTCCGACATGTTCAAGGTGAGTTCGGTTCTCTGCCTTCGGGGGAGTCGTGGCCTGCGCCGGGCGTCCTATGGTTTGTACGTTACCACGCGGCCCCACAGCGAGCTGGTGCCCCAGATCCCTGCCCGCAGGCATTCGAGCTGCACGAGCTGGCTGTGATCGACGAAGACGTTGACCTCCGGCCCGAAGTTCTTCACGTACCAGCCGAACACCGCCGGATCCGCAGCCTCGAACATCACGTTCTCAAGCCCGAGAGCGTTCACGATGCGGTCTGCGGCGTCGGTGCGCCACGTGCGGACGTTCTCCGTGATACCTTCGGATTCGATCATCACCATCTTCACGCCGGTGTCCAGGTAGCGCTCGGCGAGCTTCACCGCCTGTTCCACGGATCTGGTCCCCTCGGCTTCCAGCGTCTCGGCCGCAGAAGCTCCGCCCGCGCCGAACTGTATGCCGACTTCAGGTTTGGCGATCAGACCGTGCTCCTTCACGCTTTTCACGAGAGCGACCAGGTCGTCCTGGGGCACGGTGATGAAACCGCTGGACACCTCGACGATGTCGAACCCGATCTCCTTGCACGTCGTCAGGTACTTGTCCACCGCACTTGCACCCTGGCCTACGACGAACTCGATGAATCCACCGGTCGATACGAGCACGTTGTTCTTGTGCGCGAGATCAAAGATCTCCCGGAGAGCCTTGGTCGGCATCAGGGTGAACGACCCTCCCGAGAACTTGAGGATGTCCACCCACTCGCCCACGGTATCGAAGATGTCCTCGAGGTAACGTCTTCCGACGGGTGCGTAGTACGGCCCGCGGATCTCCGTTACACCTCTTGTCCTCGGCTTCCCCTGACGCTTGTTCGCCCGCAGGAACTGGAACGCACGTTCCTGCTCGCTTCTCCTGGCATCAACCATGCTGATCTCCTTTTGTTGTTACGTGCGGCGTCGAGACGACCGTGCAGAAGTCCGCGACGGACATCTCGTCGAGATGATCGACTGCGTCCACGATGGCCGCCATTGCGGGGCCGTCGCAGACGGAGCGGGACAGTGCCTCGAATTTCGCGGCAGCGACGCTCCACGACATGGGCCGGGTATGGAAACCCTCGTAGTCGGTCTTGTCGATGGAAAGCGAGCCACCGGCCTTGAGAAACACGGTGACCTTGCACGCGTGCTGGTGCGGGAAGAGCCGCGAATACAGCTCCGAGGGCCTCACGGTCACCTTCCGAAGAAGCGCCTGGACGTCCGAACGAGCGATCCGGCCGCTCTCGAGCTGAGCAGGCATCACCTGTCCGTCCAGGAGCGCCACGGCCAGCAGGTACTGGAGCGAGTGATCCGCCTCTTCCTTGGTCGCCACCCTGGTCTTGTCTCCTTCCTCTCCCCCGGGGATGATGTTGTATGCAACGTCGAAGATGTCCACCTCGATCCGATCCACGTCCGCGGCCGAAATCGAGTTGCGCGACTTCAGCTCCAACAGCCCCTCGATCGCAGATTGGGAATGGAACTCCGCGTTGTACTTCTTGATGTCCGTGCGCTGCACCCTGTCGAGCGATTCGTTTTCCCAGGCCAGCTCGAACTTGCCCGAGATGGACTCCATGAAGCCCTTATTCCCCTCGAACACCTCCCGCGGGCCGGTGATGCCTGCCATCGCAAGCCACGCAGCATGGGTGGCAGCGAATGCCGTGTGCGGATATGCAAGCCCCTTCCAGTTGGATAGCGCCCCGGTCCTGGTGACCCGCAGCGCGTTGAGCGCGGTGCCCGCGATAGCCAAAGCATTCGCCGTGCGCTCCCTGTCCAGAGACAGAGCATGCGACACGCCGGCTGCCACGGCATACGCCCCCTGGGTAGCGTGATCGAACCCGCGAGCGCGGACAGGCGCCTCGTCACTGAGCCGGCATTGTACCTGGTAGGCCACCGCGAGTGCGGTGAGAAGCTCCTTGCCGGACGCTCCCGAAAACTGGGCAGCGGCAAGCACCGCTCCGAGATTGTCGCTCGGGTGGCACGTCTCGCCCGGAGCGAGGTAGGAATCGTTGAAATCAAGGTATCTGACAAGTGCGGAGTTGTAGAACGCGGCACGGTCCGGCGAGCTCGTCCCTCCGCCGAGCAATGTGCACCGACCGTTACCACCAAGATCGTCCACGACCTTCCGGATTGCCTTGGTTGGCTGCGCATTCAATGCACCGATGGCGCACCCCAGGGAGTCCAACACTCTCTTCTTCATCTCACGCCGGACGTGGCTGGACAGGTCTTCCCACCTGGCCCTGACCACGAAACCGGCGAGATCATCCACTATTGCCATGACCCTCCTCCCGAGTATAAGGGCCTGCTCGGGGCGCAGGCCCGTTGCGACCATGAGGGAACTTAAGCATCGGCAGCGGTTGTTTGAAGCACGGGGGCTGCGATGGTATTATCCCGGCCGTCTTGGTAGGGGGTACAGGGATGGTACGGTTTTGCATCTTGGCCCTGGCGGCAGTGATTGTGGCCCCTTCGGGCGCCGCGGGGGTTGAGATCACGGAATGCAAGGGGGCGATCACGCCGAGCCTGACGGGGCTGTGCGAGGGAGTTGGTTACGAGGGATGTTGCGATCCGCTCGGCCGGGTCATCTGGTGCGAAGATGGGGACCTTTACTGCGTGGACTGTGCTGCAAAAGTCCCCCATTGCGGATGGAAGGAAGCTGGGTACTACGATTGCGGAGCGGAGCCTCTGGCCGAAGATCCGACCGGCGAGCATCCGTACGGTTGCGGCAAGTGCAGCAAGGAGTGCATGCCGGGGGCGGAGTGCAGCGTCCAGTGTCCCGGAGGCTGCGGTCAGTGTGCTGATGCGTCTGCGGTATGTCTTGACGACGGACAGTGCTACGTGCCTCTGTGCGTCGGCAAGGAGTGCGGAATCGATCCCAAGGGGTTCTCGTGCGGCGTCTGCCCGAGCGGCACGGAGTGTCTGGACGGGTTGTTCAAGTGTACGCCGCTGCCCAAAGGGTGCGCATCCAAGGATGGTCCCGGGTGCGGGAAGTGCGAGTGCGAGCAGTGTGTATGCGATGCGCATCCGAGCTGCTGCAAGGAGAACTGGGAC
>Ga0172371_10002600_pt1 | contig 28532 bp, 22 predicted proteins | sample Lak12m_FD_114543 | JGI IMG/M metagenome (GOLD analysis project Ga0172371, IMG submission 114543) | Freshwater microbial communities from Kabuno Bay, South-Kivu, Congo - kab_022012_12m | ecosystem: Environmental > Aquatic > Freshwater > Lake | place: Democratic Republic of the Congo: South-Kivu...
CGGGCAGAAGTCAGTTCTCTCCCGCCAGCCGCAGGCTGGTACCGCGCGCGGGCTGAACTCTATGACCCGCATCAGCCGACGGTGGAGCTTGAGGGACGCTACGTCATTCCGAGCGAGTCGGACGAGTCGAGGAATCTCTCAGGAGAGACCCCTCGAATCGCTTCGCTCCCTCGGGGTGACAATACGGCAAGCATCACCGTCATTGCCACCGGTCCGCTGACGTCACAGCCGATGGCGGATGCGATTCAGGCGCTGCTCGGAGCAGAGCGTCTGTTTTTCTACGATGCCATCGCGCCGATCGTCAGCGCTGAGTCGCTGGACATGACGCGGGTCTTCGAGGGCTCGCGCTATGGCGCGGGCTCAGACTATCTCAACTGCCCGATGGACGAAGAGGAGTACGACCGGTTTGTGGAAGCGCTCTTGGGAGCGGAGTTGCATCCGCTGCATGACTTCGAGCGAATCGGCTTGGGACACGATCCCGATTCGCGGAGAATCGGGTCATGTCCCGCGCCGTCGTTCTTCGAAGGCTGCCTGCCGGTGGAGGAGATTGCGCGGCGGGGCAGACTGGCGCTAGCGTTCGGGCCGATGAAGCCGGTCGGGCTGGTTGACCCAATGGCCGAAAAACGGGGACAGCCCCCCGGAGCGCGAGGACGCGCGGTACAGTCCCCGTTTTTCGCGGTGGTGCAGCTCCGGCGCGAGAACGCCGAAGGTACGATGTACAACCTGGTCGGGTTCCAGACGCGGCTGAAGCACGGTGAGCAAGAGCGCGTGTTCCGGATGATCCCGGGCTTGGAGAAGGCGACGTTCCTGCGTCTCGGCAGCATCCACCGGAACACCTTCTTGGATTCGCCGAAGGTGCTGCTGCCGACGTTGCAGACAAGGGCTAGTCCGGAACTGCTTGTCGCCGGGCAACTGACCGGCGTCGAGGGCTATGTCGAGTCAATCGGCGCAGGGTTGGTCGCTGGTATCAACGCGGCGCGGCTGGCGAGGGGAGAGGACCCGCTGACACTGCCGCGGGAGATGATGATGGGGAGTCTGCTGGCGTACATCGCAGCTTCGCGCTGTCTGGAAAACACGGGACAGTCCCCGGCCGCGAAGACGCGGCCGCAATCCGGGACAGTCCCGGTTTTCCAGCCGATGAACGCCAACTTCGGGTTGCTTCCGCCGCTCGACGCGGCCTCGGGACACGATCCGAATTGTCAGACAATTCGGTCATGTCCCTCCACCGGGAAACGTCTGCGTGGCCGCGACAAGCGCCAGGCGATGGCGGCGCGTGCGCTGGAAGCGGCCCGCGCGTTTGCCTTGACAGCGGCCGAGAACCGGGCATGATTGCCCGTCCCAACTGAAAGGAGAAACGCCATGGATGATCTGAAATCACTGCCCGAGAGAGCCACCGAGATGCTGGACTGGACATGGTCGCAGTTCGAGCCGCACTACGCCGAGTTGGCCGGACGCGAGTTGTCGGCTGCGAACGTCGAGGCGTTCCTCGACGACTGGACCCGGCTCAGCGACCGGGTCGACGAGGTTGGGACGCGACTGAACGTAGCCAAGGACGTGAATACAGCGGACAAAGAGGCGGAGCGGCGTTTCAACCGCTACCTCGAAGAGATCTACCCGAAGGCGGCGGAGGCGGAGCAGAAGTTGAAGACGACGATGCTCGAGAGCGGGTTCAAGCCCGCAGGCTTCGAGCGGCCGCTGCGCCGCATTCAGGCCGATGCTGCGATCTTCCGTGAGGCGAATCTGCCGCTACAGGTCGAGGTCGAGAAGCTCTGCACCGAATACTCGAAGATAATCGGCAGCCAAACCGTCGAGTGGGAGGGCAAGGAAGTCACCGTCACCCGGCTCCGACCGGTCTTGATGCAGACGGACCGGGCGAAGCGCGAGAAGGCCTGGCGTCTGACGGCCGAACGGCAGCTGAAGGACCGCGCGGCCCTGAACGAGCTCTGGCAGAGGTTGCTCAAGCTGCGGCTACAGATGGCCCAGAACGCCGGCTACCCTGACTATCGCGCCTTCCGCTGGCAGGAGATGCACCGGTTCGACTACACGCCGGAGAACTGCAAGCAGTTCCAGCAGGCAATCGAGCAGGCCGTGGTGCCGGCGGCCGCGCGCGTCTACTCCCGTCGGGCCGAGCACCTCGGGCTCCCGGTCTTGAAGCCGTGGGACCAGGACGTTGACCCGCAGGGCCGCGAGCCGCTCGTGCCGTTCAAGAACGTCGACGGGTTCAAATCCGGGGTTTCCTCCATTCTCAATCAGGTTGACCCGCAGGTCGGCAGTTACTTCCAGACGATGATGAAGGAAGGGTCGCTGGACCTCGAGAACCGGAAGAACAAGGCGCCCGGCGGCTACTGCACGTCCTACGCTACGCTGAAGCTGCCGTTCATTTTCATGAATGCAGTCGGGCTCCACGGCGACGTGATGACGCTCATCCACGAGAGCGGTCACGCGACCCACGTCTTTGAGGCGCGCCCGCTGCCGTGGCACCAGCAGCGGCACGCGGGGCTGGAGTTCGCCGAGGTCGCATCGATGGGCATGGAGTTGCTTGCCGCGCCCTATTTCGCGAAGTCGAAGGGCGGATTCTACTCCGACTCGGACGCGGTGCGGGCGCTGAACGAGAATCTCGAGAAGGATGTCCAGTTCTGGCCGTACATGGCCGTCGTCGACGGTTTCCAGCAGTGGGTGTACGAGAACCCGCAGGCGGCGATGGAGCCGGCGAACTGCGACAAGCAGTGGACGACGCTCTGGAACCGGCTGATGACCGGTGTCGACTGGAGCGGATTTGAGGACGTGGTCGCGACCGGTTGGCACCGGAAGCTCCACATCTTCCAGGTGCCGTTCTATTACGTCGAGTACGGGCTTGCGCAACTCGGGGCATGTCAGGTCTGGGCAAACGCGCTCAAGGACCAGAAGTCGGCGGTGGCCGCCTACCGCAAGGCGCTCGCGCTCGGCGGCACCAGGTCGCTGCCTGAACTCTATGCAACGGCCGGGGCCAAGTTCGCGTTCGACGCCGATACGCTCGGCACGGTCATCAAGCTGATTGAGGAGAAGCTCGCCGCAGCCTAGAGCCTTGCCGTGAGTTCGCTCGCCCGCAGCGTCGTGCTGGTTTCCCTGTTCGCCGGCCCGGCGTTCGGCTGGTATTCACCCGTTCTCTGGAACGTCTGCAACTCGGCGGCCGGGACGAGCGGCTCGATCGTCGTGAACGCGGATTGCATTGACTCGGTGATGCCACCGATGGACGGTGTCGGGCTCACGGTGTTCTACTCGACCGACGAACAGCTGACGTGGCAGCAGGTGTCCATGAATGCAGTCGGCCGGCCCGGCTATGACAGCACGTTTCAATGCGCGTTTCCGGCTCCTGACTCCGGCACGGCCTACTACTACGTGCGGGCGGACAATGGTACCAACTATGGGACGCAGTCGCCGTTCAACGCCGCCGACGTGTGGCCGGTCACCGATAACCTGTTGGCCGAGACTGCGCTTGAAGGGACCGGCGACACCATCAACGACCCCGACGGCGAGTGGCTGGACCTGACGAGCTGCGCGATGGGCTATTCGGACGGCAAGTTCTACGGCCGGCTGACAAACAACTCCAACTCGTGGCCGATAAACGGAGGCCTCTTCGGGCCGTGGTATCTTTACTCGGTCGGGTTCCGCAACTCGGAGGCGTACACTCTCGACACGCTGGTCTATGCTATGACCTACGCGAACGTGCTCGGCATCTACACGACCGGGTTGTACGAAATCAACGCCTACACGAAGGACTTTACCAAAGTCGCCGACGTGGATGTCCAGACTTCAGGCAACCGGCTCATCATGCGCTGCAACGTGTCGGACCTTGCCGCGCGGCGCGGGTTCCAGCCGTGGCCCAACCAGTGTGGGTATCTTTGCTCGGCCAAGGGCGAAACCCGGTCGGCGAACGCGGCTCTTCAAAGCTGGCAGCACGACACCACCAATTCTTCGCGGTTCTACGTGGACCGGACGCCACGGGTCGTTGTCGGCTTGAACCAGCCACCGGTGTTGAACATCGCCGGCGTCGAACCTGACACCGGCACGGGGGAGACCGACTTCCGGTTCCACGTCCACTACGTGGACGCCGATACGAACCTGCCGGTGCTCCGCTGCGTGGTGGTTGATGCCGATACGTACGACCTGGCTCCCAACAGCCATCGCTACGCGGCCGGCGTGACCTTCACCGGTGACCTCAGCGGCTTCGGGCCGGGCCCGCACGAGTTCCGGTTTGCGTTCGACGACGGTGTTGCCCTCGTTGCCACCCAGCCGGACACCTTCTTTGTCACCGACGCCGGAGTAGCTGAAGTGCCGAAAGGCGCAGCGGTCGCGCGTACTCGGCGACGCCCAATCCCTTTGCCGGCCGTGTGCGCCTCACGTTTCCCAAGCTCGCCCGGGCGGTCGAGCTTTGCGACCCCGCCGGGCGCAGGGTTTGTTCGTTCCTTGTGTCAGGCGAAGTCTGGGACGGCCGTGACGAGGGCGGAAGGCAACTGCCGGCTGGAGTCTACTACCTGCGTGAGCAGGGCGGGCCGTTGCGTCACTTGCTGGTGAAGGTCGCCCGGTAGCCTCGGGCGTCGGCACCCCAAGCCGATATTGAACCACTAGGACACCAAGAACACCAAGCAGACGGGGTCATCTGGACTCCTCACCCTCTTTGTGCCTTTGTGTCTTTGTGGTGAGTTCCTATGTCGGATTCGGCGGCGGCACTCGGGGCTTGACATCGGCCGATTCCGGCCGAGAATCGCACTAGCGTAACATAAGGGCGGAACGAGCACGTCGCGGCCAAGGTGGTACGCGGCGTCGGTGCCCGTCCGCGTGTCGGTTGGATAAACAAGCAAAAGGAGGACCGTATGCACAGCAAGTCACAGGTGTTCCTCGCCGAACTGGTAGGTACGTTCGTGCTCGTGTTCGGCGGCTGCGGCGCCGCGATTTTCGCCGGTGCGCACATCGGCTATGCGGGCGTTGCCTTTGCCTTCGGCCTTTCCCTGTTGGTGATGGCCTACGCCATCGGCCCGATATCGGGTTGCCATGTTAACCCGGCGGTGAGCATCGGCCTCGCCGTCGCCGCAAGCTCCCGGGTTCGATGCTTCTCCTCTACATCATCGCCCAGATAGTCGGCGCGGTCATCGCCGGGGGAGTGCTGTTGGTGGTCGCGACCGGCACGCATGGGTTCAGCCTCAGTCAGGGCTTCGCCACCAACGGGTACGGCGACCACTCGCCGGGCGGGTATAGCCTGCTGGCCTGCCTGGTCGCCGAAATCGTGCTCACCTTCTTCCTCGTCTTCACGGTGCTGGGCACGACCCACCCGAAGTTCCCGGCCGGGTTCGGCGGGATACCCATCGGCTTCGTGCTGGTGCTCATCCACCTTGTCGGCATCCCGGTTACCAATACCAGCGTCAACCCGGCCCGCAGTATCGGCGTGGCCGTGTTCCAGGGCGGCTGGGCGCTGTCCCAGCTCTGGCTCTTCATCGTAGCACCGATACTCGGTGCGCTGCTGGCGGCGGGCATCCATCAATGGTTGCGCGCCCGGGAGTAGCGTTCGGAGGCAGGTAGACTGTCCGTAGACGCGCGAAAGGAGCAATGACGTGATAAAAGAGTTCAAAGAGTTCATCATGCGCGGGAACGTGATGGACATGGCGGTCGGCATTATCATCGGCGCTGCGTTCGGGGGAATCGTCAAGTCGCTGGTGAGTGACGTTATCATGCCGCCGATCGGCCTGCTGCTGGGAAAGGTCGACTTCGCCAACATGTTCGCCGTGCTCAAGCCAGGCACGACGCCGGGCCCGTACGCCACGGTGGCGGCGGCCGGTGAGGCGGGCGCGGTCACGCTCAACTTCGGGCTGTTCGTCAACACTATCATCAACTTCATCATCCTCGGCTTCGCCATCTTCCTGGTGGTCAAGGGCGTGAACCAGCTTCGCCGCCCGAAGCCGGCGCCGGTGGCCGAACCGACGACCAAAGACTGCCCGTTCTGTTTCTCAAAGGTCCCCATCAAGGCGACGCGCTGCCCGAACTGCACGTCGGAACTGAAGGCCTAGCGCGGGAATAGGACTGACAGGAAACCGAAGTATTCGCCACGAAGACACGAAGGACACGAAACGGGCAGTTGCCTTCTCAGTCCGGGATTCGCTTCGTGCTTTCGTGGCCTCTTGTCTCGGCATTCCGAATCCGTTGATAAGGAGGACTAGATGACCCGTATCGGGACAATGCTCGCACTGGTCGCGGCGCTGGCCGCGGCCGAGCCCTGGAATCTCGCGGTTGATGCCAACCTGACCCTGAACCAGAACGCCTACTCGGACAACTGGGAGGGTGGCGCTACCGGGCAGCTTGCCTATGCCCTGACCTCGAACTCGCTGGCCGAGAAGCAACTCAACGAGAAGATGAACAGCCGGAACACGCTCAAGCTCGCGTTCGGGCAGACCTCCACGCAGGATACGGCCGGAACCTAGGGTTCTCTGGTGAAGTCGACCGACGAGATAAACTTCGAGTCAGTGCTGCGCCTGACCCTTGGCTTCATCGTGGACCCGTTCGTGAGTGCGCAGCTCCAGAGCCAGTTCTGGGACAAGAGCGACGCGACCCTGAGCCGGTACTTCAACCCGGTGGACCTGAACGAGGCGCTGGGCGTTGCCCGGCAGCTCGTCAAACATGACAAGACTGAGCTTGTCAGCCGGCTCGGCTTCGGGCTCAAACAGCGGTTCGACCGTCAGGTAATGGATACGCTCACCCAGATCCGCGCCGACAAGTCGAGCAACTACGGCGGCGTGACGTTCGCGACCGACTTCACGACGCCGCTGGCGCAGGAGAAGATATCCTACACGAGCAAACTCGTCCTCTTCCAGGCGCTGTTCTTCTCCGACGCGGCCGCGGACCCGGCGGGCAACTGGAAGGCACTCGACGTCGGCTGGGACAACACGGTGGCGGCGAGCATCACCAAGTACGTGATGGTGAACCTGACGGCGCAACTGCTCTACGACAAAGAGATAGACGGCAAGCTCAGACTGAAGGAGACGCTGGCGCTCGGGCTGACGTACAAGCTCATCTAGTTTCTTCTGCGGGACTCGGCGACGCGGCAAGGGAGACTCCCTCGCCGCGTGCCATTCTGCCGAGGCCGGAGGCTTGACCGCGCAGGCGCGCGTCCTGACTACGCCCAAGCTTGAGTCGAGGTCGTCGACAAGTCTCACGATGTTCTTGCCGGTCAGGTCATTGACTGCTATGATAGCCGGATGAAAGGCAGAATTGAGCTGGTGCTGCGCGATGCCAGCCAGCTCTTCAATTCGATGGACCCATCGCCGTTCGCCGACAAAGACCTAGACGGCGACGCCGAGGAGTTCATCGTCAACTGGGCGCAGGAGTACTCGCACAAACAACCGCTGACCCTCATCATCCATCTCGAGCACATGCCGGAACACGACCCGACAGCGTGGATGGCCGAAGCGGTCCACAACTTCTTCGCCTACCGAGCCCGGCTCAATCGACTCGCGTTCCACCGTCTGATGGACGACGGCCGCACCAGCCTGCTGGTGGGCCTTGCCTTCTTGACCGGCTGCCTCGCTGTGCGCAACCTGGTTCTCGGCCACGCTGTCGGCGCCTGGGCCGGCCTCGTGCGTGAGAGCCTGACCATCATCGGCTGGGTTGCGATGTGGCGGCCGGTGCAGATCTACCTCCACGAATGGTGGCCGTCCTGGCGGCGGGGCCGGACGCTGAAGAAGCTAACTACGATGCCGGTGGAAGTCATCCAGAAGGAACCGGGAACCGTTCTTGTTGCCCCGGTCGAGCTTCCCAAGTGAACCGGTTCATGTGGGGTCCGCGGTTCTGGTTTGTCGTGAGCGCCGTGCTTGCCCTGGCGCTCGACCAGGTCTCCAAGTGGCTGGTCGTCAGGTACGAGACCCTGCACGTGCCGCACCAGGTACTCGGTGATGCGCTCCGGTTCTCACTGACGATGAACCCGCGGGGTCTATTCGGGATGTCGTACGGCCCGGTCTGGGTCCATTACGCCTTGCCCGCAGTGGTTGTCGGCGTCGTCATCTACCTTGGCCTGCGCAGCCCGGACCGCTGGTTCGGCATCGGCCTGGGGATGATCCTCGGCGGCGGCGTGGGGAACAATCTGATTGACCGGGTGCGCTTCGGCTCAGTGGTGGACTTCATCGACATGGGCATCGGCAGCACCCGCTGGTACACCTACAACCTCGCCGACGCGTTCGCCGTGGCGGGCGTCATAATGCTTCTGACTCACGAGTTCTTCGGCTGGGGCAAGGCCAAGCCGGCCCCGGCTGGTGACGCGCCGGGGGCCGGACCTTCCGGGCAGGATTGACCGCGGACCGGGGAATTCGGGGGGACACAGCCGTGATTATTGACGCGGCGAGCGTCGTTCATCGTTCATTCGTCCATCGTTCTTCGTTCCCGCGAACCGCGAGTCGCCGGTTGGCGGAGCGGCAAGCCGAGAGCGGGCATCGATTGTCGATTGGCGGACACTGAAGCGCCGACGGCTTACGGCTGACAGTTAGCGGCATGAGGAACAGGTGAGAGACACCAAGAAGTGCGAGGTATTGCGGTTCGAGGACAGCCGTCTGAACCCGGTTGTCGGCTGATAAGACAGGCATGCAGAAAGTGAGAGGAGTCTCATTGCAGCGCACGGCACTACTGGTCGGGAACTCTGACGGCATGGGACTGGCGACAACCAGGCGCCTGCTGGCGCGCGGGTGGAATGCCATCGGGGCATCCCGAAGCGAGTCGCCGATTGTTGACACGGACTATCGTCATCGGATTCTGGATGTGAGCGACAGCAGGTACTCTGAACTGCTCGGCGAGCTGGTGCGCGACGTCCCCTTGGACCTCTGCATCTACTTTGCGGGAACCGGCGCGTTCATCGACCTTGCCGACATGAGCCGCGAACCGGGCGTATTCGATGTCAACCTGACCGGCATGGTGAAAACCGCCGCAGCCGTAGTCCCGGGAATGGTCAGTCGAGGACGAGGCCACTTCATCGGCATCTCCAGTATGGCTGACGAGTTGCTGTCGGCCGAAGCCCCGTCCTACTTCGCTTCCAAGGCAGGCTTCTCCAGCTACCTCGCCAGTATGGCTCTGGCCCTTAGATCGAAGGGCGTGCACGTGACGAACGTGAGGCTCGGGTTCGTGGATACCAAGATGGCAAAGGGTGAAGTGAAGCCGTTCATGATGAGCGTTGAGAAGGCAGTCGACCATCTGGAGACTTGCATCAGTCGGAAACCGGCCCGCTACACTGCACCGCGCATCGCCGTTCCGCTCGTGAAGTTCCGCAAGCTCATGATGAGGCTGGCGAGGTGATGACCACTGGGGGCGTAAGGAACACGGCTGCAGTCACTGGACGGCGGCAAGGCACGGCGCGACCGAGCCGCAGTTCTGCTGACGCAGCCGGAAATCTCGACCCCGCCGTTGCCGATTTGACACGCCACGCGCCATCGGCGCGAGTTTCCAGTCTCCAGTTTGCAGTTCCCGGTTGACTCTGAGACTCGACGCCGGATAATGGCCTGTGGCCAATGCGAAGCCGAACCGCTGGCATCCCTGTCTGCTTCCCGACAACTACCTCAGGAAGATGAAGCAGGACCTGGCTGAAGCTGAGGAACAGGTCGAGACAGAAACACGGTATGTTCCAGTGCTGGACGATCCTCCACCGCCCGATGACGAATGATACTGCCGCCCATTTGACACCCCCACCCGCGAATCTACCATGTCCGCGATGAAGACGCGCCAACTTCTGTGTCCGCTGTTCGCAGCGGCCCTGCTGGTCGGCGCGGCCGTGTGCCGTGCTCCGAGTCCCGGCAAAGGACGACTGCGGGCCGCGCAGCGAGCAGCCGAGGCGGCTGGCCTGCCTGAGCAGCTGCGCTACCCGGGCGGGAAGGTGAAGGACGTGGTCACACGGGAGTACGACTCTCTCCCGGCGACCCTGTATCGATTCACGACAAAGGACCCGGCCGAGTTGGTTCTCGTCCACTACCGCGAGGTTCTGTCCGGGTGGCGCGAATACACACCTCGTAACATCGAGCGGACTGAGCTGGCAGCCGGGTTCCGTAGTCCGGCGGACGGCCGCCTCGTAGTCATCGAGATTCTGGCACGCAGGCCGCGCGCCACCAACGTCACCATCATCTGCGCCGGCCCCGGCTGGTAGCCGGTCGACGCCAATCCGCCGAGTGCATGTGCATCCGCCAACCTTCCGGCGCCCGGCTGCGTCCTAACGTCGAGAGCACGGCGGTCCGGCATCTCTCAAACGGCTCGGTCATAGACATTGCCGTGATGCTGGGCCGCCCGTGACTCTCTTCTAATGACAAGCAGACAATGACTTTACACGTGCAATCTCGCTGTATGCTTGGCAGAGCAGTTGGAGATGGTGTGAAGTCGTTAGCTGTTCATCTTCAGTCTGAGCGCCATAGTCATCCCATCCCGCTCATTTGACACGCCGGCCCGGTGCGTCTAGAATTCCGGGATGGGCACAGGATTCCACCAGCCGAAAGCGTCAGTGAGATGATGTCCCGGAGTTCCCGTCGATGAGGTGCTCCCGTGGGTGAACGGAGCTACCGAGCGGACGAGCTGGTCTGCTGCATTGATGAGAGTAGAGACGGTTCCGTTCTCTACAGTCCATACCGGGGTCAGATGGTCCAGCTGAATGAGTCCGGCCGCAGGGTCTGGGACCTGCTTGCCAAACCGGTGTCGCTAGATGAGATTGCACGCCACCTGGTGTACGCCTACCCGGACGTGCCGCCTGCGCGGGCGCGCCGGGACGCGGAGAGCTTCGTCCAGTCGCTCATGCCTGACTTCGTCACGTTCCATCCGGTGAACCGGAACCGGGAATTCCGGGGACAGGCTCAACTCCGCCCGCCGCTTTGACACAACGCGGCGTAGCCGCGAGGTTGAGGCCAAGGTTGAGGTTGAGAGAGGGAAGCGAGCAGGCTGCGCCGCGAGCGAGCAGTCAGGAGGGTGGCAGCGAGTAGTTGTCCGGCCGGCAGTCCCCGAAATGCTGCCTGACTGCTCAATCGGACCCAGCCCGAAAGTTTGACAAGGCCCAAGTCCTTTCTACCATTTGAGTGATGGAGTACGATCGCCCGCGCCAGCCGCGTGGTTCGGCCACACAGACGCCGGCCCCGGGTGAAACCGGTTTCCCGCTGCTTGCGGCGAAGACAGTCCGGGTCGTCCTGCTGGTAGTTGCCGGGTTGTACGTCCTGGCCTACCTGTTCGTGGTCTTGAAGAGGATTGGTTATCCCTTTGAACTGGAGTGGATGGAGGGGGCGTCGGTGGACCAGGTGGCGAGAATCATCTCCGATCAGAAGCTGTACGTCAGTCCTTCGCTGGAGTTCGTGCCCTTGATATACGGCCCACTCTATTTCTACTTGTCGGCGGCCGTTGCGGCAATCACCAGCATCGGGTTCCTGCCGCTCCGGTTGGTCTCATTTCTCTCGTCGCTGGTCTCATTCTTGATGATCTGTCTGTTGGTCAGGCGTGAGACCGGCAGCAGTTTCCTGGGTGTTCTGTCGGCCTCGCTTTTTGCGGCCACGTTCCGCATCAGCGGAGGCTGGTTTGACATCGCCCGAGTGGACTCGTTTTTTCTCGCCCTGCTGCTGACCGCGTTCTATCTGGTCCGATTCGAGGAGTCACCGGCGTACCAGGTACTGGCGGGCGCGCTGGTTGCGCTTTCGTTCCTGACAAAACAGGTAGCCTTGTTGATCGTTCTACCAGTGATGCTCTACTCAGTACTTGCCAGGGGCCGCCGCTCGGCCTTCTTCGTGCTGAGCGCGGTGGCTGCAGCAGTCGGCAGCACACTTCTGCTCAACCAGGTGTACGCCGGCTGGTTCAACTACTACATGTTCGTGCTGCCCAGCCAGCACCCGTTTGTGAAGACCGCTTGGGCATCGTTCTGGACCAGGGACATGGCCTCGGCGATGCTCCCTGCCTTGGTTCTTTCCGTGGTCTACTTCGTCGGGCCCAGGAACAACACCCGCCGGCGGCCCCGTGTTTTTTTCGGCGCAATGGCCGCCGGGATGCTGGCCGGAGCATGGTTCTCGCGGGTGCACTACGGCGGCTACGACAATGTCCTGATTCCAGCGCACGCCGCAATGTCGATCCTGTTCGGACTGGGAGCAGGCGCCGCCATTGCGTTTGTGCAGAAGATGTATGCAGGCATGCCCCGGCGGGGAATTGCCGAGACCGGTATCTATCTGCTCTGTATTGCGCAGTTCCTCTTGCTGGCATACAATCCGCTCCGGCAGGTGCCATCGCGGGAGGACCTGGAGGCGGGGCGGAGTCTTGTCTCCACGATGGCGCAAATCAGGGGCGACGTCCTCCTCTCCCAACACGGCTTCTTGCCGGCACTGGCCGGCAAGCCGTGCTTTGCCCATCAGATGGCGATCTTCGACATTGTGAAGGCCAAGCCCAGCCCGACCGCAGCCCGGCTCGTGGCCGATATTCGTCAGGCCATACGTCAAAGGAGATACGCGGCGATCATCCTCGACGGGCCCTACGTGTTTCAGGAGGAAGTCGACAGCTGCTATGCTCCGGACCGCACGGTTTTCCCGAGCCGGACGGCCTTCTGGACGGTTGCCGGTATGCGGACCAGACCCGAGGTTATATTCGTCCCCAGGCCGACTGCGGCAGTTGGTAGCCACGCCGCCAAACCGGACCGGCCGCCGCGGGAGGCTAAGGGTACGTCTCGTGGCGGGATTACGTACGAGCCTGGGGCAGAGTGAAGGACTCTTGCCTTCCCCGTCCATTTGACATGTCCGGCCCGGCCGCTAGGATGTCCGCCATGGTAGTCAAGCGTCGGGCCTCAACCGGGACGAGCCAGGTGATGTCGCTGCAATCTTCGATTGCGCTGCGGCAGACCCGGCCCCGAGGGAGTGCCATCTGCCACTCGACCAAACCCTCTGCTTTTCCCTCCATTCCTGTCTTCCGCAGCAGTCCCAGCCCTGGCACCTGTGCACCAGGGCGTTCTCCCGAACTTGACACCCGCTACCTTTCCGGCTATAAGTTCCCATGCCAGACCGAGTAGCGCCTGAGCTGATTACCGGAAGGCTGCGTTCGTTACCAGAGAAAGGGCATCGCTACCTGGGTAGGAGGACTTTCAGATGAAGCGCGTAGACGCCCTTAGTTGGGAGGTCAGGTCATGACAGAATACCTTGATGGTCTGATGTCCTCACTGCCGACGGTCAGGACTCCGTTTGAACTGGGCCGCGCGGCGATGAAATCCTGCAAATGGGACAATGCAATCCTGCTTTTCAAAGTGGCGTCGAAGGAGGGGGCGGGAACCGAGCTGGTCGCACTCACGAGCCTGCTCGGACTGTGTCACGAACCACCCGGCAGATGGCAGGATGCACAGGACAGCCATGAGGAGTCGGTCCGGCTGGCCGAGCAGTTCGCCGACCTGCAGGGGAAGGCTGTGGCCTTCACCAACCTCGGGCGAATCTGCTATGCCACCGGCGATACCAAAAAGGCCCGGAAGTACCATGAAGAAGCCCTGGCGCTGGCGGTCGAGCCCGCGAATCCGCATGTGCAGGCTGACAACATCCGCTACCTCGGGCTGATCGCCCTGGCCGGCGGCGACCCCGAAAAGGCTCAGCAGCAGTTCGACCAGGCGCTGAAGATATACCGCGAATCTAAGTACTGGCAGGGTGAAGCTGCGGCCCTCAGCAACATCGGCCTGATCTTGCAGGCAGTAGGCGAGCTCGACAAGGCGCTCAAGTTACAGAAGCAGGCACTGGCGATCTACCGTGAGATAGCCTACCTGCCGGGCGTGGCAGCGACCATCGACTGCATCGGCATGGTCCATCTGGACGCGGCCAGACCTGACGATGCGCTCAAGTACTTCGCGGATGCGCTGGAGAAGGCGCACGAGGTCGCGAATCTGCAGCTGCAGGCCGACAGCCTCGGAAACATCGGGCTAGTGCATCTCAGCCGGCTCGACACCACCAAGGCCCAGTTGAACTTCGAACAGGCGATGACGCTGCACCGCAAGATGGGGAACCAACCGGGTCTGGCAGCGGCCTTGAACAACGTCGGGCAGCTCTACGTCGCAACGCGTCATCCCGACAAGGCCCTGATGAACTTCGAGCAGGCGTTGGCGATTGGTCGTGCGCTTGCGAACCCGCGGTTGCAGGCGATCAACCTCAGCAGCATGGGGATGGTCTACCAGGGCAAGGGCGACAACAACAAGGCGCTGAAGCACTTCGTGCAGGCCCTGTCGCTGTTCACGAGCAGCGGCGCAGAGTCCCGGGTTGAGCAGACCATCAAGCAACTCCGACCGATGGCCGGGCAGGTGGGCGCCGAGCGATTCGTCGCCGGATGCGTTGAGGCCGGGATGCCGAGGCCTGAGGCCGAGAACCTGGTGAAGCAGGTTCTACCGACGGTTCCGGGCAAACCGGCGGCCGGACCCGCAGCACCGCAGCGGCTAGACCGCGAAGAGGAAGAGGCCAGGGTTCGCGTCGAGGCGGAGCGCAAACTGGCCGCGAACCGCCTTCAGTCAATGGCCGAGGCCAAGGCGCGTACTGAAGCCGAACGCGGCAAGCGAGAAGAAGAGGGACGCCGGACCGCCGCTCAGCGTGCCAGAGATGATGCCGAGGCCAAGGCGCGGGCCGAGGCCGAGCGCAAGCGCAGAGAAGAAGAGCAGAAGCTTGCGGCCCAGCGCGCCAGAGAAGAGGCCGAAGCCAGGGCACGGGCCGAGGCAGAGCGCAAGCGCAAAGAGGAAGAGGAACGTCGCAAGCGCGAAGCGGAACAACGTGCGCGGGAGGCAGCCGAGGCGAAGGCGAGGGAAGAGGCCGAGCGCAAGCGGAAAGAGGAAGAAGCGCGCCGCCTAGCCGAGCAACGCATCCGGGAAGAAGCCGAAGCCAGGGTGCGAGCTGAGGCGGAGATCAAGCGGCTGGAAGAGCAGGAGCACAGGCTCGCCCAGCAACGACTCAAAGAAGAAGCCAAGGTCAATGCCCGCTTCGATGGTGAGCGCAGCAAACTCGAGGACGCGGAACGCAAGCTCGCTGACAAGCGGTCGCGGTTTGAGGCCGAGGTCAAGGCCTTCACCGACGCCGGGCGCAAACGCAAGGAAGAAGAGCACAAACTGGCGGAGAGGCGGGCGCAACTGCAGGCCGAGGTCAAGGTCTACGTTGAAGCGGAGCGGAAGCGCAAAGAAGAGGAACAGCGCATTGCCGCTCAACGGGCGAAGGAGGAGGCCGAAGCCAGGGCACGGGCCGAGGCCGAGCGCAAGCGCAAAGAGGAAGAGGAACGTCGCAAGCGCGAAGCGGAACAGCAGGCGCGGGAAGAAGCCGAAGCCAGAGCCCGAGCCGAGGCCGAGCACAAGCGCATCGAGGAAGAGGAACGCCGACTGGCCGAGAAGCGCGCCCGGCTTCAGGCCGAGAGCGAGGCCAGCGCCGAAGAGGAACGCAAGCTGGCCGAGCAACTTGCCAAAGAAGAAGCTGAGGCTAAGGCCCGCGCCGAAGCCGAACGGAAGAAACTCGAAGAAGTGGAACGGAAAGTCGCCGAGCGCCGCGCCAAGCTGGAAGCCGAGGCCAAGGCCCGCGCCGAGGCTGAACGGAAGCTAGCCGAATTGCGCGCCAAGGAGGAGGCCGAGGCCAAGGCCCGCGCCGAAGAGGAGCGCAAGCTCGCCGAGCAACGCGCCCAAGTGGAGGCAATCGCAAAGGCCCGGGCCGAGACCGAGCGCAAACGTGTACAGAAGGAAGCCGAGGCCAAAGCCCGCCGCGAAGCACAGCGCAAGGAATTCGAAGAAGAGGAACGCAAGCTCGCGGAGCGGCGCGCCCGACTGGAAGCTGAAGCCAAAGCCCGTGCCGAGCGGGACCAGAAGAAACAGCACTGATAGCGGCGCCGTGGTGTGACTCCACGGTCAGCCAATCCAGGATCCTGAGTCCAGAGCAGAGGGTTTGGCGGCGCAGCCGCGCCTGAAAGCTGTCATTCCAGTCCAGTGGCGGCCATGACCAGCGTACGCTATACCAGAAAGAGACGCCCCGAGCGGGGCGTCTCTCTTGCGAACCACTGCGGTCCGTCTGCCGGACTACCACCATGATGCTGCTGGCGCGAACCGCACAGCAACCACCCCCGGAGCCGGTCAGATCCTGTGCCGGGCCGATTCAGCCGCAGCAACGAGCTGACTCTGAGTTCAGCGTTCGACTAGGGCTAGCTCCCCGGCCGGACCGTCAGCATCTCCAGCCTCGCGCTGCAGGCGGAATAGCTGTTCCAATCCCAAAACCCAAGGTTCCTGACCGGATGAGTGTGAAAGCAGACTCCACTCCCGTGCCGGCCCGCTGCCGGAAGCACCGCCCCGAACTGATATCACATCGTCCGGCTGTCCCGCGCCGGTAGACGGTTTCTCTCGTCTCGACCCAAGAAACGTCACTTGCCACCAACGCCTTGAGTTCATACCGCAACTCATCATGCACTTGTCATGCCAGATAGTTCCAGTGCGACCATTCTCAGTAAGTGCAAGCTTCATAAGGTGTTGCCGCACTGGGCCGCTGTTCCGACTGCGCCGCTGCTATGGGGTGTGCTGCCGTAGAAATGAGCTGCATTTCGCTGCATCTGGCAGCCACCAGCCGTGAGTGGGAATGAGACGCTTGGGTCAAGGAATCATGGCTTCCAGTGGGAAGAACGGGGCAAAGAGACACGGGGACGAGGTGATTGAGTGTCTGGTAGCTCTCAGCTATCGGCCGTGGCTGGAACTGCCGGAAGGCCAGAGCGTAACGGACTCTGTAGGTGGGCAACTGCGAGTCCTTCCATTTGACAGTCGGGCGTGGCTGTCCATAATTACCCATGTCGATGGTTGAGTTGAGCTTTCCGTTGCGCGGCACGCCGTTGCCCTACGACAACGGTTACCGGTTGTACCAGGCGGTGGCGGGCATCGTCCCGTGGGTACGCGAGCCGGCACAGGTAGACTTGGCGATAGTGCCGATACAGGGCACCTCCCACGGCGGCTTCATCCATCTGACAAAGGTCTCCCGCCTTCGGTTCCGACTCAACGCCAGCGATGTCGCAATGCTCCAACCGTTGGCCGAGCAGCACCTCGTCATTGACGCGGCGACGCTCCGGCTCGGGCGTCCGACCGAGTTCCGGCTGCGGCCGGACCCGGGCTTGATGCGTCTCTTCGTCGTGGCCGAGCATTCCCGCCACAGCGCCGAGTTCCTGGATTGGGTGAGGCAGCAACTCCGTGCTTTGGATATCAAGGCCATGCCGGCGCTGCGCCGGCAGCGCGGTCGCGATTCCGTGAGCTCGCCCGAGGGTAACCGGAGGTCGTTCGACAGCCCCTACGCGCGGCACCATCGACAAATCGGGGACAATTCGGTCATCGGCTGGGAGGTGCAGGTATTCGGTCTCACGCCGGAGGAATCTGTGCGGCTCCAGGAACACGGCGTGGGTCCCGGCCGGCGCCACGGGTGCGGCGTCTTCGTGCCAAGTGAAGAGCGACGGCCCCGGCCGAGACATGACGCCACGGGAGTCTGGTTCCCGGAAACCTGAAGCGTGCTTGAATGGGCCGAGGGACAGGAGGTCGAGGGATCGAGCGGCGAGTGTAGCCCCCGGAGAACCTGCAGACACCCGGAGAGGTTCTTCGACTCGTCTGACTCGTGTTGCGGCGTCACCGTCGGAACGAGCAAGACGGCGGTCTATGTCGGAGATGGATCGTCCTTCCCGGACCTCGGCGGCTGTCGGTCCGGGACTAGATGCCGGGGCCGCCGCGCTGTTTCTCGAACAGGTCGAGGAACCGGTCTTCGTAAAGGCGAAACAGCCCCCAGCGGTCGAGCTCCTGTTTGAGAAGGACCGCCTTCTCCCTGTCGCCGCGGGCTTCCTCAAAGAGCTTTTCGACCCGTTCCATCAGGTCGGGCGGCTCGGGCCGTTCCTCGGGTCCCGGTCTTTCGCTTTCGTGTCCCTCAGTCCTCGCGCCGAGGTTGTTCTTCAGTTGCTGGATGGCCTCGTTGACCTTGCCCTCGAAGTCCTTGAACATCCGGTCGGCCTGGCGGACCGCGTCATCGATCTCGGCCATGTCCACGCGGGTGTTGAGGATGCGCTGGAAGACCTGGATGAGGGCGCGCGACGCCTTGGGGTTCGGCGCCTCGATTGCGTAGTGGGGCATCGTTGCGAGGAGGCAGGCCGCCGGCATGCCGCGCTGCGCGGCCAGCCCGAGCAGGAGTCCGTTCAGGCCGGAGATGCTGCCTTCTTTGAGCGGTTTCACGCCGAGCGCAGCGAACGTCGCTTTCAGGTGCTCGTCGGTGGCAGCCCCGAAGATGTCGGGGCGCTGGCGGAAGCTGACCGGCATCGCGTAGGCTGCACCGGTGAACACCGTTTCGGCGCCGTGTCTATGGACAAGGTCGAGTAGTTCGGCGGCGAGCTTGAGCCCGGGCTCACCAGACAACTGGGCGTCGCCTTCGAATATGAAAAGGGGCGGCTCGCTGGAGTAGTAGAGTTCCTGTTTCGGCGGGTCCGGCATCCGGCCAAGCCCGTCCTCGACGGTCAACGCGTCGGGCTGGTGGTAGGCACTGACGTCGATCTGGGCGAACGGGGCCGCTCCCAGCTTCCGTCGCAGATAGTCGCACGCACCTAGTCCGACCTGGCCCATACCTGGCCACCCGGCTACCAAAACCGGGGCACTCGCTTCAGTGGATCCGTTCACTTTGACAGCCATATCAAATACTTAGACGCGGATTCCGCGGTTCCAGTTCCGGACCGAATCGAGGTAACCACGGATAGACACCGATTCACACAGATGGGGGCTGGCTCATGCCTCGTCTTCAATCCGTGTCCATCTGTGTGCATCAGTGGTTGTTCTCTCCTCTTCGTGGCGGTGCGCTACCGGTCAGTGGTGTCAGCTCCGCCGCCGCAGCGGGCCGAGGACGTCCCGCGCCGCCTGTCTGACTTCGGCTACGCGGAAGAGCAGTGCGAGGCCGTAGTAAGCCGCGACGCCGATTCCACCGGCAGCGAATACCTGCACCGCTTGATAGAGAATTCGGCGCGTCGGCAGGAAGTGTCCGACACCTCGGGCGCATGCGTAGGCAATCGCGCCGGCCAGAATGGACGCGGCCAGGGTGCGCAGCGCGATGGAGGCGACATAGCGGCCTTCGAGTCCGCCGGTGCGGCGGCGAAGGATGGAGAACAGAATGGCGAAGTTGGCAAGCTGGGTAACCGACGCGGCCAGCGGGAATGAGAGGAAGCCGATGACGCGCATCAGGATGAGGTTGATGACGATGTTGCCGGCGACCACGCCGATGGCGACAAAGGCCGGCGTGCGGGTGTCGCCGGATGAGTAGAACCCGGCGGCGGTGTTGCGCGTGGCGGCGGCGAACCAGATACCGGTGCAGTAGAGCGCGAGGGCCTGGGCGGTGAGCAGCGTGTCGTGCGGGGTGAACCGGCCGTGCTGGTAGATGAGGCGCGTGACCGGGACTGCCAGTGCAATGAGCAGGACCGCTGCCGGCAGGGTCAGTACCGATACGAGAGCCAGCGAGTGACGGAATCGGCCTTTGAGCTGCGAAACGTCGGCCCGCGCAAGCTGATGCGAGAACTCGGCGATGGCGACCGAGCCGATGGCGGCGCCGAACAGACCGGCCGGCAGGTGCTGAATCCGATAGGCGTAGTTGACCCAGGTCACCGAGCCCTCGGGCAGGAAAGTCAACAGGAATGTGTTGATTAGGAAGTTGATCTGCCAGGTTGCGAACCCGAGCACCATCGGCAGCCAGCGCCGGAAGACCTGGCGCAGCTCCGGCGAGCGGAGGTCGATGACCGGCGTCCAGCGGAACCCGTGGCGACCGAGGCTCGGTGCTTGCACGAGGTACTGAGCGACAGCGCCGATCGTCACGCCCCAGGCCATGCCGAGTATCGGGTCGATGCCACGGGTTTTCAGGAAGCCGTACGTGGCCAGCGGCACGAGCGCCGAGAAGACGTTGAACGCGGCCGGCGCGACGGCCGGAACAAAGAACGTGCCGCAGGCGTTGAGGATGCCCATCGCCCAGGCCGCCAGGGCCACGAAAAAGAGCAGCGGGAACATGATGCGGGTAAGGACCATGGTCAGTTGCAGCTTGGCCGGCTCGTCGGCGAATCCGAGCGCGATGACTCTGACAATCGACGGGGCGAAGATGATGCCGAGGATAGAAAGCGCACCGGTGGCGAGCGCGAGCGTGTTGAACATGTTCGATGCGAAGCGCCACGTCCGCCGGCGGTCATCGTCGTGCAGGCTGCGGACGAACGTTGGCACGAACGCCGCGGAGAGCGCGGATTCGGCGAACAGGTCGCGGAGGAAATTCGGGATGCGGAAGGCGACGTTGAACGCGTCGGTCGTGAACCCGGCGCCGAACAGGTAGGCGAACACCGACTCGCGGGCCACACCGAGAATCCGCGAAAGCAGCGTGCCGACGCTGAACACGCCGACTCGCCGCGTGAAGCGGGCCTCGGGGCGAGCGTCGTCCGGACGCGGTTCGCTCATTGCCGCAAATGATAGGGTTAGGCGCGCGGCAAGTAAAGCCGAGACGACCGACCAAGTACGAAGTAGTAGGGACAAAGGACAAAGCAAGCCCGGGCAAAGTCCTAAGTGCGAAATCGGACTTCGCCATTTCCTCTTTCCACTTGCCTTGTCCTTTGTACTTGTCCTCGCTGAGTTGATTTCGGAGCGGTTGTTGCTAGATTGACGCATGGCGAGGAAAGAGAAGCCGCCGGTCATCGAGGCGTGCGGCCGCAGAGTCCGGCGGATTCCGGTCAAAACCCACGTGTTACTTGAGACCGACCCGTTGGTCAAGACGGTGAAGCGCTACGCCCTGGCTGCGGCCCAGCCGGGCGATATTATCACCATTGCCGAGAGCCCGGTGGCAGCGATGCAGGGCCGGGCGATACCGGTTTCGAGCATCAGGCCTGGATTCTGGGCGAGCGTGCTCTGGCGGTTCGTGAAGAAGGTGCCCTACGGCATCGGGCTGCGCTCGCCCCGGTCGATGCAGTGCGCTATCGACGAGGTCGGAGCGCCGCGAATCATCCGGGCGGCGATTGCCGGCGCGTGGGGCAAATTGCGGGGGAGAAGCGGAGACTTCTACAAGGTCGCGGGCAGGCAGGCCGCCATGATCGACGCGGCTCACACTTCCGGCGTGAAGGAGTTCTACGAGTGCGTCATCAAGGGGCCCAAGGACCCGGACGGAATCGCGCAGATGCTCTCAAACGAACTCGGCATCCCTGTGGCCATCGTTGACGCTAATGACATCTTCGGCTGTGCGGTTGTCGGCGTTCCTGACGGCCTCGACGTGGAGTTGGTGAAAGAGGCGATGCGCGACAACCCGGCCGGCCAGGGCAACGAGTTGACGCCGATTATCATCCTTCGGCCCGAGACCTGAGCCAAGACCCTGCGATCGGCGCGTTCCACGAGCTATTTCTGCTCAAAGCGGTTCCCGGAACAAGCAAGGTCATGGCGTTGCGAGCAAAATCACACGTGGCGTGACAGGCGTCTAGGCGGCGGACAGGCTGCTTCTGCCCGGTCGGATCCTGACGGTCGATGCCTCGGCGGAGCTAGTGCGAGATTCTCGAGATGGAGTGCTGCGTATCAGCCGATAGAACTGGGCGTGGCTGTGGCCGGCGAGTCTTGCCGCACACTCAACGTCGGCTGCCTTGTTCGTCCGCGCCTCGGCCGTGTCGCCCTCATTCCGGGAGGTTCTAATCCTTATCCGCCTGCGACTGCAGACCCGGCGGTAGGTCGCTGAGCTGGATCGTGTCACCGTGCGCCAGCAGGGCCAAGCGCTCGACCACATGTTGAAGCTCTCGGATGTTGCCAGGCCACCGCTGCTTCGTGAGTTGTGACATCGCCTCCGGACTGACGCTCGTCACGTTGCGCCCGAATTCCTGGTTGCTGCTACGGATGAAGTGCCGCACCAGTTCCGGTATGTCCTCTGTCCTCTCATTCAGCGACGGCAGCACCAGTTCCACTGCATTGAGCCGGTGGTAGAGGTCTTCCTGTAGCTTCTTCTGCGCTATCAGCTCCGCTACCGGTTGGCTAGTCGCGGCTACGACCCTCACGTCAACACTGATGGGCACATGGCCGCCGACCCGCTCAAAGGTTCTCTCCTGCAGCACGCGGAGGAGCTTGGACTGCAGAGACGGGCTCGTGTCCCCGATTTCATCCAGGAAGATGGTCCCGCCGTCCGCAACTTCGAACTTGCCCCTATGCGCGGCCACGCCGGGCGCTGTCTCTCTCTCGATGCCGAAGAGCTCCGCCTCGAGCAGGTTCTCGGGCACGGCCGCGCAGTTCACGGTCACGAACGGCTTGTCCGACCGCGCGCCCGAGTCGTGCAGCGCACGCGCGACGAGTTCCTTGCCGGTGCCGCTCTCGCCGTGAATCAGGACGGGAACGCTCTGGCTTGCCACGGCACAGACGGTGTTCAGCACGTCGACCATTCGCTGGTTCCGGCCGACGACGCCATTGTATCGGAGGCCCGCGCATGGCGGCTCTGCCTTCGCGTCGTCGGCGGAGAGTTCGGCCAGCCTTAGCATCGGGGCTGAGAGCAGATTGGCCACGGTGTCGAGTACCAGGCAGTCATGCTCGGTTGCCGCCGGCGCCGACCGCTGGAGGTAGATGCGCCCCAAAGGTCGCCCACCTTGTCGCACGGTCCAGCTCAGTACGGAGGGAGTGCGAACGAGTTCCGGGCTTTCGCGCAGCGCGATGGCATTCTTGACGTTCGCGTCGCCCAAGGTCAACAGTGGCCGGCCACGACCGACGACCGCGGCGCTGTCGAAATCGAGGGCTTCCAGCAACAACCCGACTGCCCGTTCCAGCAACACCTGAGGCTCGACGCCCAGTGACACGATGCCGGAGATTCCCTGCAGGAGCGCCATGTCGCGGTTCGCACCCATCTCCTGCTGGAACAGAAGCCGGTTCACTTCCTGCCCTTCCCTGACGACCCCGAGCTTGCGGAAAGTACGGGATGCGTCTTTGAGATAGGTCAACGCCGGTTCACGTTCTCCCTGTGTGAGCAGGTAACGACCGTAGTGAAACCGCACCCGCGCCAAGTCCAGACTTTCCTCAAGGTTGTGTGTCAGGTTCATCGCGTGTTCGAAGCAAACGCGGGCCTCAGCGTGCTCTCCCCGGGCCGCGTGGAGAAGCCCCAGTACCCTCGAAGCATGCGCTTCTTCACTTGGAGTTCCGATCTCACCTGCAACCGTGGCCGAACGCTGAGCCAGTTTCTGGCACTGGTCCAATTGCCCCTGGTCCAGCGCCAACTCGGCCATACGCCACAGCACCGCTCCCATCATGTGACGGTCACCGGACGACTCGGCCAGGTCAAGGACGCGACGGTAGGCCTGCTCCGCGCCGGCAAAGTCCCGCTGCCGGTGACAGGCTAGGCCGAGGTTGCACATCGCTTCGCTGGCCATGTGCGGCGCGGCTTCGCCGCTCTCCGCGGACTCCTGGACCATCCTGAAGGCGTCGATGGCCTTGGCTGTCTTGTCGCGCTCAAGGAATAGCTCGCCGAGGAGGTTGAGCGCGGAGGAGCGCACCGTCGGCAGATTGTGTTGCTCCGCAACTGCCATGGTACGGTAGTAGCACTCGATCGCGTCCTCCCAGCGTCCCAGCCGTTGCAGAGCCCACCCGATGTTCTGTCGGCTGTATACCTGGCGGACAACGTCGCCCAGTTCCTCGTACATCCTCAGGCATTCCTGAAAGCGTTCCAGCACTTCTGCTTCATGTCCCTGAACAGCGGCCAGGCTCCCGAGTTGATGCAAGGCCGACGGAACGCCCCTGGCGAAGCCTGCCTCGCGCCAGATGCTCAGGCAGCGCTCGTAGCATTCGCGGGCATGTTTGTAGTCACCTTGCGCTTCGCTGATGCGACCCACAAGAAAGAAGTAATGCCCCTGGGATTTCAAGTTGCCTGATGAAACAGCAGCCTCTTGGACTACCTCGGCGTACTGCAGACTGCGGACCATGTTCCCGGATTCGCGGTAGAACTCGCTCGCGTGCACTCCAGCCGACGTCAGGTCGATTGGACTGCCGACCTTGCGGGCGAGGTTAATAGCCTCCCGCACGTACGCCTCTGCTCCCGAGTCAACCCGCTGCGCCGTGGCTGTCTGCTTCCCGAATTCAAGCAGCACGGCCAGTCGCGCGGCCTCAGTGGTTGCCTCAGCTAGGCGCCGTTCCAGGTCTTGGATTGTAGCCGATTTGTCCACAGCCATTTTCCCCAATCGCGAGAATAGCATGGAAACAGCCTGTGTCAAACTCGGTCCCCGCGCGTCAATCCTGCCTTGACATCCGAATCCGGGAAGTTACTATTCACGCTATGGAGAAGGACAAGTACCGGTCCGCTATCACCGTCGGCATGCTGGTCTGCAGCATGCTAGTGCTGTCAACGTTGTTCATCGGCTGCGGTCCCTGCCAGCCGCCCCCATCACCCCCTTGCACGCACCCTCACAGCGAACAGGCCGCCTACTACCACTACCCGCACCCAAACGGAACGACGTACAGCTGGGTCCTACAACCACCACCACCCGCAACTGACTCATTCATGACCCCGTGTCCGTGGGACACTGCATGGAAGGTCCTGCCCGACTCCGTGAAGTGCCTGAAGTGCGGGTACATGGTGTACCTCTGTTACATACCGCCTTGCACAGCGCATACCTGGATCTCGTACTACCACCATGACTGCTCGGATGGGAATGCATATTCTTGGCAGCACCCACTGCCACCCTCTCAAGTACTGGGGAGTGGGCCATCTGCTGTGCCTTGTCCTGATCCGGAGCCATGCTGGTGTGGTACTTCTTGCGAGGCTGACTCCGTGAAGTGCATCGTCTGCAGGAGGGTGTGGTTGCCGCCCTGGGACGGGACAGCACATCTGAAGCCGTAGCCGCCGTACCCCTAGCGACGGCAAGAAGAGGTAGCTTCCGAACCGAGTAGCTGATGCGCCCGCCGGCTCCAACCGGCGGGCGCTCGTTTGTGCGCCCGCATGGGCGCTGACTTGGGAGTGAAAGTCTCTATCGCGGAGGTTGATTGGGGAAGTTCCCAATGGGAGTTCCCGGGGAAGTTCCGGGGACAATAGAAGATTATTGACTCTCAGCCTGCGGCCGGTAGACCGCAGTCTACCGGCTCAGGACAGATAGTTTCTTGTTATGTCCCCTCAATTCCCGCGCTTGAATGCGGGCTCAGGACAGATAGTTTCTTACTGTGTCCCCTCAATTCCAGGCAAAGCTGAAGGAAGGCGCGGGGACGGGTTTGTATCCAAATCAGGATACAAGACAGGAAGGCGGTTTTCGAGCTTATCTGCTTGTGGTTCGTGAGTTTATGCCCGAGGTAGCTAACTCAGACCCCCACCCTGTAGGCAATCCCCCGAGTTGTTCCCGGGATTGTCTGCGGGGGAGTTCCGAAGGTAGCTGTCCGGGCAGTCTGGAGAGGAACTTCCCGATGAGCTCCGCCGGTTGTCTGCAGAGGAACCCGGGGAGGAGCGGGGAGGAGAGCTTGGTCCGGAGCCCGGGCCGTAGTTCGGGAGTCAGCCGAGCGAGTCGCGCAGGCAGTTGCTCGCCGGTGCGTTGGGGACGTTGCCCTGACCATTGCTGTTCGGATTGCGTTCACGGTTGTCTGGCGGGTTGCCTCCGGAGGAGCCTCGGCGATTGTTTTCGTGGTTTCCGTGGCATCCTCAGTCGCAGTTTGACAGTCTGAGGCCGGACAGTATAGTCGTGTCATGCGCGTGAGCACCGGCCGGTACAAGGGCAGAGAGCTTGAGTACCCACGGGCGGGTTTGCGGCCGACCAAGGCGATAACGCGGCAGGCGATGTTCAACATCATCGGTTCCCGGGTGCGCGGAGCCAGGGTCTGCGACCTCTACGCCGGCGGCGGGTCGCTCGGCGTCGAGGCGCTGTCGCGGGGCGCGGCATCGGTCGTATTTGTGGAGCAGCAGGCGACCGTTTTCCGGTTTCTGCGTGCGAACGTGAAGGGCCTGCCGGTTGCCACCGTCACACGCGGCGACGTGCTGCGGGTCCTGAAGAAGCTTTCGAACGCCGGTTTCGACCTGGTCTTCGCCGACCCGCCGTATCTGCACGGGCTGGTGCAGACGACCATCGACCGGGCGGCGGAGTTTGGCATCGTCGGTCCGGATGGCTGGTTTGTGGCCGAACACCACAAGCAGGAGCTGCCGTCGCCCCCGGACGGCTGGGAAACGGTCAAGCAGGGCACGTACGGCGATTCCCTGGTTAGCGTGCTGAGGAGGAGAGCGTGAGGCAACGAGCGAAGTCAGAAGTCAGAAGGCAGAAGTCAGAAGTCAGAAGGCCAGAGGCGAAACAGCGAATAGCCATTTATCCCGGGAGTTTTGACCCGATAACGCTGGGGCATCTGGATGTGGTCAAGCGGGCTGTCCACCTGTTCGACAAGGTTGTTGTCGGCGTGGCGAGCCGGCAGGAGAAGAACCCGTTGTTCTCCTGGAACGAGCGCATCAGGTTGGCAAAAGAGGTCACGAGGGGAATGGACCGGGTCGTTGTACAGGGGTTCGATTGCCTGCTCGTCGACTTCGTTCAGCAGCAGAGCGCACAGGCCATTATCCGCGGCATGCGGGCGGTGATGGACTTCGACTATGAGTTCCAGATGGCGCTGACCAACCGGAAGCTCGCCCCGGCAGTGGAGACGATCTTCTTCGTGCCGTCGGAGCGGTACTTCTACCTCAGTTCTTCGCTGGTGCGCGAGCTTGCTGCTAAGGGAGGCGAGCTTGCCTGCTTTGTCCCGGAGCCGGTAATCAAGGCTCTGCGGAGCAAACTGGCCAAGTGACAGCTGCTGGTCACCAGTCCTTCTCTTCATGCGTTTCGTTGACGTAGTTACAATCCAGGTCCGGGCCGGGTCCGGCGGGGACGGCTGCGTTTCGTTCCGGCGGGAGAAGTTCGTGCCCAAGGGCGGGCCGGACGGCGGTGACGGCGGCAATGGCGGTTCAGTGGTGCTGTGGGGCAACCATTACCTGCAGACGCTGGCCGACCTTGAGTATCACCGGTTCTACAAGGCAAGCGCCGGCGGGCACGGCCGGGGCGCAAACCGGACCGGTTCGAACGGTGAGAGGGTGCGGGTGCCGGTGCCGCTCGGCACCGACGTATACGACGCCGGCACCGGCGCAAAGCTGGGCGAAATCCTGACGGCGAACCAGGAGCTGGTCGTTGCGAGAGGGGGCAGAGGCGGCCGCGGGAACGCCCGGTTCGCGTCCTCGACCGAACAGGCGCCGCGCCGGTTCGAGGAGGGCACTGCCGCCGAAGAACTGAGGGTGAAGCTGGTGCTGAGGTTGGTCGCCGACATCGGCATCGTTGGGCTGCCCAATGCAGGGAAGTCAACGTTGCTGTCGCGGCTCACGCGGGCCCACCCCAAGGTCGCCGGTTATCCGTTCACGACTTTGACGCCGAACCTCGGCGTGATGCAGACTAAAGACATGCGGTTCACGGTTGCCGACATGCCGGGAATCATCAAGGGCGCGCACGACGGCAAGGGGCTCGGCCTCGCGTTCCTGCGGCACATCGAACGGACGCGGATGCTCGTGTTCGTCATTGATGCGGCGTCGGGCCGTCCCAAGCGCGACTATACCGAGCTGGTGGATGAGATCGGCAGCTACAAGGAGGAGATTCTGAAGCGGCCCCGGGTGGTCGCCTTGAACAAGGTGGACCTGCTGACCGGGCGGAAACCCGCACTCAGGCTCGACGCGGAGCGAGTCTGGGTATCCGGTCTGACCGGTCAGGGCATTGATGAGCTGCGCCAGGCGATCCGTCGGGCATTCCCGAAGCCCGCATAGGGCCGCATGATCGAGCAGTTCGTCGACCTGTACGCAGTGCCGCGGATGAACGAGACGCGGTTGAAGAACCTGCTGGCTCGGCTCCGAACGCCGGAGCGGATCTTCGCCGCGAGCGCGAGCGACATACTCGAGGTCAAGGGTATCGACAAGGAGCTGGCGGCTGCCATCCGGTCGTACCGGCGGAGCGACGAAACCGGACGACGGCTGAAGGCAGCGCAGGCACTCGGCGTCAGGACCGTTGCGTACAGCGAAGCGGACTACCCGGAGAATCTCAAGCGATTGGCCCACATGCCGCCGGTGCTGTTCGTGCGCGGCGAGCTTCGACCGGAGGATACGACCGCAGCGGCGGTCGTGGGTACGCGGGTTCCGTCGCACTATGGCCGGCAGATTGCGGAGAAGCTGGGACGCGAACTGGCCCAGCATGACGTCACGGTCGTGAGCGGTCTGGCGCGGGGCGTCGATACGTTCGCGCACAAGGGTGCGCTTGACGGCGGGGGCCGGACCGTCGCCGTGCTCGGATGCGGCATCGACGTCTGCTACCCGCCGGAGAACCGGAAGCTCTACGATGCCGTGGCTTCTCAGGGCGCGGTCCTCTCCGAGTTTTCGCTTGGTGTCGAGCCACTGGCGATGAACTTCCCGAAACGGAACCGGGTCGTATCCGGCCTGTCTCAGGTAATCGTCGCAGTTGAGGCGGGGGAGAAGTCGGGCGTCCTGAACACCGTGGGCTGGGCGAACGACCAGGGACGTACGGTATTCGACGTGCCCGGCCACATCACGTCGCACCAGAGCCTCGGCATCAATCGGCTTGTC
>Ga0172371_10002602_pt1 | contig 28523 bp, 14 predicted proteins | sample Lak12m_FD_114543 | JGI IMG/M metagenome (GOLD analysis project Ga0172371, IMG submission 114543) | Freshwater microbial communities from Kabuno Bay, South-Kivu, Congo - kab_022012_12m | ecosystem: Environmental > Aquatic > Freshwater > Lake | place: Democratic Republic of the Congo: South-Kivu...
ACTTTTCCCGCGATAATTATTTGCTGGTGTTTCATATAAAAATGCTTTGTGGTAAACTGGGGTAAAAGTAGATAGAGAAAAGCCGGTAAAGCTAATTTTGCCAATAGACAAATAATAGACAAAGCTAAAATGACTGATTTTGTGTGGTTTAAAATAATATTCGAAAAGATCCAACGACAATTATCAGGAATAAAAAGCTGCTTGCAGGTTTGATAACCAATAAAATCATATATCTAATGAAGTATATTTAAAGCAAAAAAAACAATCCCTGTGCTAAAGGCTGTGAAGAAAATCATCCAGTGTTTCTTCGGCTTGCAGTTTTATTTTCTTACGCAGGCGGTACCTGTGTGTATTCACCGATTCTGGAGTAATATTCATCAACTTGGATATTTCTTTGGTGGCCATGTTTAGCTTGATGTAGGCACAAAGCTGCAAGTCGGTCTGGGTAAGGGCAGGATTGTTTTTGTGAAGCTTTGTAAAAAAAGATTTATGAACCGACTCGAAGTGTATTTTAAATTGATCCCACTGGCTTTCGATATCGGTCTGTCTTTCAATTTCACGGAAAATACTTTTAACGATCTCTCTATTCCCGTTTAAAGGTTTGTCTTCGATTTCAGATGCAAGCTTTTTAAGTTTTTCGAAAATTTCATTTTTGTTGGCTATCAGCATGGTAGCCGAAGTTAACTCATGGTTTTTTTGTTCGAGGCTTTGAATTTGTAAGCGCCTGATTTCCTCCTCCGCAAATAAAACTTCCTGTAAATGATGATTTTGTTGTTCTACCTGGTCAATTTTTAATTTACTGAGTTCAGATTCCTTTTCGTATAATGCCCTGCTTTGAATGAACGATCTTTTTTTCAAACGAAATGCATAAATCAAGGCAATCGAAAGAAAGATCAGAGCAATTACCACAGTCATTAAAAACCATTGGTTTCTGATTTTAATCTGGATATCTTTTGTCAATAACTGGTTTTCACGTTCCTTTTTTTCAGTCTCATACCTGATTTTAAATTCATTAATCTGACGGGCACTGGCTTCCGAAAAAACCGAGTCTTCAGCAATTTTGAAAATTTCGAAATATTCGAGAGATTTCCGGTAATTACCCTGGTTCTTGTACAAGCCATAGAGACCTTTGGCTGCTGCAATAATTGTGGGTTTCAGATCGATACTTTGGGAGAGTTTAAGGCTTTGCTGATAAAAGGATTCTGCCTCTTTTTCATCACTCATGGCCAAACTTGCATCCCCAATGTGCGCAAGTATAATTGCCGATTGAAATTTCAGGCCAAGTGAATTAAAAGTCTGGTAAGATTCCTTGAAATAATCAATCGCCTTTTGGTATTCTTTCAACGACAGGTAAGTGAGTCCGATTCCCTGAAGCCTGATGGCAATTTTGCTTGTCGCATTCATTTCCCGGTCGATCGCAAGCGCTTTATTAAAATAATCAATAGCTTCCGGGATTTTACCCCAGGCCAGATATACCTGCCCGATATTGCTCCAGCGTGTCGAAAGTTTATGCCGGTTACCCAGGCGTTCATCTATTTCAAGCGCTTTCGTAAAAAATTCGATGGCGCGATCATATTGGTGCCAGGCCTGATATACCATTCCTATATTGTTGTAATCGAGCGCCATATCACTTTCACTAACCAAAGCAGCATCCAGTTCAAGCGCTTGATTAAAGGCCCCGATAGCTTCGCCATAACGGCCAAGCATTTTTAGAGAAACCCCAATATTCGAAAGATTTGAGGCAATTTCAACCGAATCATTCTGACCACGGCTTATCGGAAGTGCATGTTGAAAATAATCCAATGCCTTATCAAACAAACCCATTTCCTGAAAGGCATAACCGGCATCACTCAAACGACGCATCAGGCTATCCGGCCGTTGTGGGGACAATAACTCCTCGGTTTCTGCCGCAAGGGAGTAGGCGATTGCCGATGCGTTTAAACTGTCGAGTGCAAACAAGGCATCGCCTTGTATTTTCAATGCATTACTTATCAGGATTTTCGACTTCTTACTTCGTGCAATCGTTTCAGCCTGACGGGCATACAACAGGCTCTTTTCAGGATTGTCGCTTAAATTCCGGCGTGAAAGTAAAAGCAATAGTTCAGCCCGTTCTTTTCCGCTTGCACTTTCAATAACTGCTAGTAAACTGTCGTCATTGGGCTGTTGGCTGATGACTTGTGGGATATTGAAAATATTAAAAAAAAATATTGCAACAATTAAAAATTTCTTTCGGCAAAAGAATTTATCCAAATTCGCTGGAACTGCAATTTGTAAGCTTTTCATAAAAAAATTTACTAAAATCCGGAGTGAAATTAAGAAAATTCCCGCGTATCAAATTAAATCCGAAAAAAAACTGAAATGATTCACAAATTTTTTGGTTTTGACATATGTTTGCCATAAGTTCGTATAAAAATCAAAAACCATGAAAAACGCGCTGACTTTTCTAATGCTTAGCTTTTCTTTACTGATCATTTCCTCAAATGCCCAGGCACAAAACGGGTGGTGGCCAGTTCATCAGTTGATTCCAACACAGGATAATAGTACCAATCTTTGCTTAAACTCTGGCTGCTTCGTTTGGGAACACCAGGTTGATTCGGCTACAACAGCAATTTATTATCAAATAATTGGAAATGAACCCATTTGCCTTTTATTTACACCTGGCGTTAATTACACCAAACCATTTCTTCATAGCCAATATCCGTATAGTATTGTTTTTTTTGAAGGAAACCCTTACGGTAACTCCGACATTTTTTTAATTCTGGTTGATGGTTCCGGAAATCCAATTACCGAAATGCAACCTCTTTCAACAAGCGCAGCCAACGATCATGGTTTTCAATATATCGAAAATTGCTGGCCGCGTAAATTTGTCTGGCTGGAAGATGAAACACTCAAGCTGGCTGATCTTGTCCAAAACGATTATCATTTTACGGTTTCCAACATTGTTACAATCGACTCTTTGAACTGTTCAAGCCCGGTGGTTTTTGAATATTACAATTCCTTGTACTGGATGAAAAATATGGGATTTTATGATGTGATCAGGTTTTCGTGGCAGCAAGGAGATAATTGGACCGATCCGATTAATATTGATACCGCTGAACAAATACAAGCGCTTAAAAATACTACTTACAATTACCAGCTTCTGCAATGGACTTTTAAGGAAGATACAAGTTGGTTTATGATGGATTATTTTCCGGATTCGTATTATTCTTCTTTTATCGTTCCTGATGTTTCGCAAAATCAACCATTCGATTTTGATGTCTGCGATATTGGCGTTGGTGTTAAAAACTCCGACGATGTTGGCGACAACTTTTTTCAGGCTTATATCGATAATTATAATGGTTATGATGAAGTATTTCTTAACCAGTATTATGATATAAACACATACAACAACTTTTCAAACATGGGCGCCAATTGCCGGAATCCACAGTTTTTTATCGGCGAATATGCAGCTCCAAGTACTTTTTTCTTCTACATTACCTGGGAAGCATTTGTGGATAGCTCCTGGCAGATTTATTATTCAAAAACACCAATTACCTGGGGTGGCATCGAAGAAAACGATAATGGCCTGGTCAGAAATCTCATGGTTTTGCCAAATCCTTTTCAAAATGGATTTAAAATCAGTTTTAACCTGGAAAAACCATTACCTGTAACTATCGACCTTATCGACATTCATGGACGGTTATTGACAAACCTGCTGTCAGAAAAATGCAGTGCCGGTAGTTTTTCCAGATTGTTCGACGTCTCCAGCATGCCACTTTTCACCGGGCCTTGTCTGATCAGGATTAACGTCGAAGGCAGCAATTCTTTTATAAAAGCCATCAGGGTGAATTAGCATACTTAACTGTTTTTAAAATTTTTCGGGTTTTTCAGCATTCCTGATTCTTCCGGATTCTACATCTTTCAATTTGAGACCGAATTACCGTGAAGAATACAATTAAGATTCCAAATAAGTTGTTTTCGCTTCATCAAAAAAAGCTACTTTTAGCCTTTAAAAATTATTTCACTTTTATGAAGATTGCAATTATCGGATTTGGTGCTGCTGCGATAGGATTTATCGAAAAAGTTAAAAGCTCTGACATCGAAATCCACATTTATGAACGAAGCAAGGACATTTATTCATCGAGTATCTCGGGTATTCGGGCCGACGGGAAACTGTTTGTCTCAAAGGAAATGGGCGGTGATCTGGATATCGATCCCGACCTTCAAAAAAAACTGGTCGATTTCTGGATCGAAAAATCGGGAAACGGGAATTATGAAACCGGAAGTTCTTTTGCGAATATGGATTATTATAAACTGTTTTACAGCAAAGGTTTCATGCCAATTTTGTCAGATTTTTACCATCTGGGTACCGATCAGCTAAAGCAGGTACTCTTTAATATTTACGAAGAGTACCGCTCGCTGCCCAACATTCATTTTCATTTTGAAAGCCCTGTAAGCCAGGTTCAGATTGAAGGCAACATGGTTACACTCGATTATGATGGTGCGTTTGATAAAGTTTATATTGCAGTGGGTCGCAGTGGACACAAACTCGTCAAAACGATCATCGGAAAATACCCGCAGATTGTCCTGGACAGCACCAAAGTGGATATCGGAATCCGTTTCGAATTACCCAACCACATTGTTGAAGACCTTAACCGTGAGATGTACGAGTTTAAAGTGAAGTACAAAAGCAAGACCGGTTACATGGTGCGTACTTTCTGCAACAATCCTTCGGGCTATGTGGTTACCGAGCATTATGGCGATTTTACAACGGTGAACGGACATGCTAAAATCAAGGGAAAAAGCAAGAACACCAATTTCGCGATCCTGACGACGGTTCAGCTAACCGAGCCTTTCAACGACCCGATCGGCTATGGCGCCAACATTGCCGAATTGTCGAATATGCTTGGCGGGAAAAGAGTGATTTTGCAGACCTACAGCCATTTTGTGGACTCAAAACGGACAAAGAATTTATACCGGGTAAAGCCAACCCTTGATGAGAGCAAATATATCCTTGGAGATATCAACTTAGCTTATCCCCGCCGGATTATCGAAAGCATCATCGATTTTGTGGAAAACCTGGATATCGTCGTGCCGGGGGTCGCCCATCCCGATAATCTGGTTTATGCACCCGAGATTAAGTTTTACTCGAATTCCCTCAATAACCAGGAATTTAAAAATTTAAAATTTATCGGCGACTGCTCCGGATTTACCCGTTCGATTATTTATGCAACGGCCCATGGCTATATTATGGGTGAAGAGATTTTGAAGGATCTTTGATTTCAGATTGTTGATTGAAGCCGTTTTTAAATCACAAATCGGCCTTCCTTGTTCTTCAATCAAATCTTTCATTTTCAATCAAATCTTGCTAAGATCTATCTCAAAATTTACAGGTTTTTCCATGGTACTGCAATGTAAAACACATTGTTCGCACACCGAAAGTTCTCCCCGGAGGCGCTTTTTCACCATATCGTCGATGCGGATTTTTAATGGTTCGATTTTGATGTGGTTGATAATTTCAGCCGCAAAAGCATACATCAGTAACATCCTGGAATTTTCAATGCTAATTCCACGCGACCGCAGGTAAAACATCGCTGTCTGGTCGAGCTGGCCTACTGTTGCACCATGACTGCATTTAACATCATCGGCATAAATTTCGAGAAATGGCTGCGAGTTTACTGTGGCTTTATCGGTAAGTAAAATATTCTTGTTGTTTTGATAAGCATCGGTTTTTTGTGCATCCGGCCGAACCAGTATATGCCCGTTAAAAACTGCTCTTGCGCTGTCGTCGATGATTCCTTTGAAAAGTTCATTGCTCTGACAATTCGGGAAGGCATGATCAACAAAAACCTGGTTGTCGACATGTTGGCTCTTATCGACAAGATAAACGCCGAGGATGTTGGCTTCGCAGTTTTCGCCGTTCATGCGTACATAATTTTCGTTGCGGATAATGCCGCCATTGAGCGTGATGCAGTTGGTCGAAAGCCGGGAATCTTTTTCCTGATGGAAAAACAAAGAATTGATGAGCGTGGAAACATCATTCTTATTTTGCAGCTTGTAATGATCCAACGATGCATTTTCACCAATAAAAACTTCGGTAACCGTATTGATAAGACTGCGCTGGTGATCGACAGAATCGTCGCACTGCACCAGTTGAAGCTGGCTGTTTTTTCCTAAAATTACAAGATTGTGGTTCTGGATAAAGATGTTTTTGTCGTGATGGATGATATTGACCATCTGTATGGGCATCTTTACCTGCACATTTTCCGGCACATAAATAAAAACCCCATCGGTAGCGAAGGCATTGTTTAGCGCCACAAAACCGCTTTTTGCATTATCGGCATATTTGCCGTAATGTTGGTTGATAATTTCGGGATATGCTTGTTGAGCGGTGGCCATGCTGCCAACAATCACACCATCGGTATGTTTCTTTATTGAACCGTTTTCCGAAATAAACCAGCCATTGAGTTGTGAGATCATGTCGGTTTGAAGATGTGGAATATTGCACTGGAAAATCCTTTCGAGGTCGATGCCTTTTTTAAAGGTTGGTTCAAAATAATAATTGTAGTCGGATTGAAGCGACTTTTTAAGGTCGGTGTTTCGCCAGTTTTCCACCCTGGTGTCAGGGAACCCTATCAATTTAAAAACTTCCATCGCCTTTTTGCGGCTTTCGGCAATTTCCGGAGTATCGGATTTAAAAATCAAATGCTGCTTGTCGTTAAACAAGTTCACCATCTGATCCTTAAGCGAAATATCTTTGGTTAATACTTCCATAATCTTTAAACCTCAGTTTTTAACCAGTCATAGCCTTTAGCTTCCAATTCAAAGGCAAGTTCTTTGCCTCCGGTTTTAACTATCCGTCCATCGAAAAGAACATGAACAAAATCAGGGATAATAAAATCGAGTAATCGCTGATAATGGGTGATGACGATGGTGGCGTTATCATCACTTCTGAGTGCGGTTACACCATTGGCAACAATTTTAAGTGCATCGATGTCGAGGCCTGAATCCGTTTCGTCTAAAATAGCCAATTCGGGTTTGAGCATGGCCATCTGGAAAATTTCATTCTTCTTTTTCTCTCCTCCCGAAAAACCTTCGTTAACCGAACGGTTGGTGAGTTTCGACTGGATGCCCACCAATTTTTTGGCTTCTTCCATTAATTTCAGAAAATCACCGGCCGAAATTTGTTCCAGCCCTTTATATTGCCTGATTTCATTGATTGCGGTACGCATAAAATTGGTTATACTAACTCCGGGAATCTAAACCGGATACTGGAAACCAAGGAATATTCCTTCACGTGCACGGTCCTCAACGGAGAGTTCCAAAAGATTTTTTTCTTTGTAGGTAATTTCACCTTCGGTAATTTCGAAAATATCCTCCCTGCCCGCAATTACCGCAGCCAGGGTTGATTTTCCGGTTCCGTTTGGTCCCATGATGGCGTGAACTTCACCTGCTTTTACTTCAAGGTCGAGCCCTTTAATGATCTCACGCCCATTGATGGCGACATGCAAATTCTTAATTGATAACATATTTTGATATTCGTTTTTTTAATTTTCATCCTCATAAATTCATCAATCCGGGTTAAAAAAAGAATTGAAGTTAAAAACTCTTAGCCGATTGATTTTAAAACCTGAAACCGCCTGAAGCGAGCTTAGGTTTCGTCCGGTTACCCGACACTTCCCTCCAGGCTGATCGACAATAATTTTTGCGCCTCAACGGCAAATTCCATGGGCAATTGTTTTAAAACTTCCTTGGCATAGCCGTTTACGATCAGGCCAATGGCACTTTCGGCACTAATTCCACGCTGCTGGCAATAAAACAACTGGTCGTCCGAAATTTTTGATGTAGTTGCTTCGTGTTCTACAATCGCCGATTTATTTTCGGCCTGAATGTAAGGAAAGGTATGTGCCCCGCATTTATCGCCCAGAAGCAACGAATCGCATTGCGAAAAATTTCTCGAATTTTCGGCCCGTTTCGTCATCCTGACCAAACCCCTGTAACTGTTGCTGCCATGGCCTGCAGATATCCCTTTAGAAATAATTGTGCTTTTGGTGTTTTTGCCGAGGTGAATCATTTTTGAACCTGTGTCGGCTTGCTGATAGTTATTGGTAACAGCCACCGAATAAAATTCACCCACCGAATTATCGCCCATCAGGATGCATCCCGGATATTTCCAGGTGATGGCTGAACCGGTTTCGACCTGAGTCCACGAAATTTTGGAGCTGGCACCACGACACATTCCCCGTTTTGTAACGAAATTATAGATACCGCCTTCGCCTTTCGAATTTCCTGGATACCAGTTTTGTACCGTCGAATATTTTACCTCCGCATCTTTCATCGCCACAATTTCGACAATGGCGGCATGCAGTTGATTTTCGTCTCGCTGAGGCGCCGTGCAACCTTCCATGTAACTTACGTAGCTACCTTCATCACCAACAATTAGGGTGCGTTCAAACTGACCAGTATTTGCTGCATTAATTCTGAAATAAGTTGACAATTCAACCGGGCAACGAACACCCTTTGGGATATAGCAAAATGAACCATCGGTAAATACCGCCGAATTAAGTGCGGCAAAATAGTTGTCGGTATATGGTACAACCGAGCCCATGTATTGTTTTACCAGGTCGGGATGATTTTGAACCGCTTCGCTGAATGAACAAAAAATGATCCCGTGTTTTTGTAAAGTATCTGTAAAAGTGGTTTTCACCGAAACGCTGTCGATTACCGCATCAACGGCTACACCTGAAAGCCGTTTTTGTTCTTCAAGTGAAATCCCAAGCTTATTAAAGGTATCAAGGAGTTCAGGATCAACTTCATCGAGACCGCTTAGTTGCTTTTTCTTTTTGGGGGCAGAATAAAAAATAATACTGTTGTAATCAATGGGCGGATGCTTAATATGAGCCCAAACGGGTTCTTTCATCGTGATCCAGTACCGGTACGACTTAAGCCTGAATTCCAGCAACCATTCGGGCTCATTTTTTTTGGCTGAAATAAAACGGATAATATCTTCGCTAAGGCCTTTTGGGGCCTGATCCATCTCGATATCCGTATAAAACCCGTATTTATATTCGCTTTTGGTTACTTCATCGAGTATTTTGTTTCCTTCTTTTTCCATACAAAATCAATCGTTAATTCCCTTCATCAAAATTTAAACCCGTTTGCAAAGGTACATTATTTGCGACTTTTAGTACTGAATAAACATTTCTGACAACAAATGGTTCAGTTGGGAGGAAATTTGGAAACAAAACATAAATTACTGATAATCCGTAATTTATTTAAATAATTTTCATTTAATTGAATCAGTGAAAATTTCCACTTTATTTTGTTTTCTGGATAGTCATTCCATAATGCCGGTTTTGTGAATCTCCTTATCTTAAAGAAGGGACAGTACCCTCAACAATGGTAAAATTTCTTTAAATGAAGGCGCCAACTGAAATAATTTAATAAACGTTGAATATCCGGAAGATGCAATGCAAACAATCAGAAAAAATTGTTATAAAGCTTTGACTCGTTTTAATCGCCGATAATAAAGTATGCACTTCGTTCCAATTCAACTCAATTTTTAAAATCAGAATATAATCATTTGCAGGATAATGATCGGTTTTCAGAGCTTAACAGGACATTTTATGATTCGAAATTCATGCATTACTCAACAACATATTTCTGATCATGGCAACTCTTTCGCCAACTGGGAACACCGGGATAAAAACAACCTCATAACCCATTTCGATGTGCACCAGTCTCTTGATTTCACCAAGCCGGTCAACCTTTTCCTGGCTGTGGGGCCGGGCAGGGTCGTTTAAAAGTGGTAATGCATCCAGGTAAAATATTTTCCGGTATCTGAAACGATCAAAAATATGATTGATGCCGGAAATATCAAGTTTCTCACTCCTGAAATATGCCAGGCTCTCCGGAATGCCATCCTCAAGAATAGTAAGCCTTTCTTTCGGATTATCGAGATGAGCAATGATTTTTGCCTTCAGAATGGTTTCCTGCAACAATTGCTGACTGTCGAAGATTTCCCGGGTCGTAAAACCGGCTTCCAAAGCCGATTCGACAACAAACCTCCCTCTTTCGGCAATAACCGGAAAACCGATTTTCTCGAGCTCATTTAAAACAGTGGTTTTTCCCGAACATGGAGGACCTGTTAATGCATACCAGTTGGTTTGAATTTGTTGCCGGGGTAAAAAACCAATCGAAAAAAGCTTGCTGAAGTTTCTTTCGCTACTGACTTTTGTGATAAGCTCATCGAAAAATATTTGAAGTCTTATGGGTTCCATAAATCAATTTGATTAACAAGGTTTTTCAAGTAAGTTGCAATAAGAATCTTCCTCAATTACTTTTTTCTTTCCTGGTCTTCTAGCCGATAAGCAGGTGATTCTTTACTTTCCTTGAGCATGTCTTCGGTTTTATCAATCTCGGGCGATTCTTCAAGTGCTTTCCAGTTAAACTGTTCATCAAACGGATCGAGGGCTTTCTGTGGATCGAAAAACCGCAGATCCGATGGCAGGGCTGTGTATGGAGTAAAATCAGGTTCGTCGGTAAACATATCGGCAAGGTCGGCGGCAGCTGCATCGTACTGGTTAAGGTAAGGTAAGCCGAGAATATTCCAGAATGTTTTAAAAATGCTTCCAAAGCTGTAATGAACATGCCCGACATAATCCTTTTTTACCCAGGGTGAAATAACCATCAGAACACTTCGGTGTGCGTCCACATGATCGACGCCGTTTTGTGCATCATCTTCCGTAATAATGATTGCCATGTTTTTCCAGTACGGAGTGTGCGATAAAAATTCGACAATTCTTCCAACAGCCAGGTCGTTGTCGGCCATATAACTTTCACGGAAAGGATAGCCGGCTTCTGGCCGTTCCCCGGCACCATGATCATTGGGAATGATAACCGTAATAATTTGTGGCATTTCATTGGTGCCATCCCTCCATTTTTCATTAAATTCTTTTACAAACTGGTCAATCCTGAACTGGTCGGGGATAGCTGTATTATAGGTCGGATACATTTTTGATGTACGGCTGAACATAGGCTGAGGCACCGGGAAATTAACAAAATGCCGGACGCCGGTGTATTTAAAGGATTCGTGATATATAGCAGGCTCAAACATTATTCCGAATCCAAAATTAAAAAAATTGATTCCATTTCTGGCAAGGTGATCCCACATCGAACCGGCTTCATTGTAATCTTCCGGATAAACAGCACCTGCAGAACTGTTCATGGCATAAATTCCGGGTGCTTCTGAACCTGGTTTAAAATCTCGGTTTCCACCATAGCTGGCAGGTGTAGCCGTTTCGACCCACTCGTTAGGATAAGTGTTTGTTAACCATCGATGACCATCGGCTGATACATCGGAATCGACATAAAAATTATCAGAAATCGCGAATTCCTTTGCCAGTTTGAGATGGTTGGGCATAATCGTTGCATTTTTTACCGTATCAGAACCTGACCTGTTGGTAAAAGTCACGCCTGATCCATACCTGGCAATTGTGGCATCCCCATTTCCTTTTTCGATTTGCCCGAAAACCTCATCGTAAGTCCGGTTTTCTTTTGAGATAAATACAATATGTTTGACTGGAGATTGTTTTTGACCTCCAAAAAGCGGTACGGGATTATTTTTACGCCAATCAAATTCGGGATCATCCGAAATTGAAATCCTAAAATTGTTGGAAATTACCTGTTCGGTAAGCCCCGGCAATTCCCCATCATCCGGGATCTCCATAATTTGTAATGCTCCTTTCATCAGACTACCGATGTATGTACCTTCGGCTCCCCTAATGAAATCCTTACCCCCATTTGGTCCACTGCCAAAACCTTTCGCATTTGTAATGACCAGTTTTCTGCCATCAGGTGAAACTTTCAGTTTTGATGGAAACCAACCTGTCGGAATATGGCCAATAACCCTGAGTGTTGGAATATCCACGACAGCTATGGCATTAATGCCCGATTCGGCCACGTAAAGCCGATGTTGATCAGACGAAGCTGCAAGGCCAAATGGAATTACTCCCCTTAAATTCCTTACGTTTTCATGAGGCGTCAGATAAATCTCGGTAATGATTGTGTCCTTTAAAAGATCAATTACCGAAATATTGTCGTTGTTGCCATTACTCACAAAAACATATTTATCCGTCGCAACAATTGAATTCGGGCTGGATCCGCCAACAGCAGGAATATCATCGACCAGATTGCCCACCAGATGGCCGGTCTTAATTTTTGCAGTAACCCATGCAGTTGTCGGATCTGAAACATCGATTGCCCACACCGAAAAGGATTCCGGACCATTTGGGTCTCCAAGACCGGGAACTTCAACAGAATCGTTTTTGTAACCTGTCGTTGCTTCTTCCGAACCAAAGCCAAAAGGCGGAAAGGGTACACTTGTATCGGTTTTTGATTTGAATATTATTGGTTTATATTCGAACATACCAACATTGGCAACATAAATTTTCGTTTCGTCAGGAGAAAGAGCTATCCCAAACGGGTAGCGGCCAACGGCAACATTTTTAATTACTTGTTTTGTTCCGGTATTTACAATCAGCATCCTGAACTGAATCTGATCGACAGCAAAGAGCCACTTTCCATCCCTCGTAAGGGTGATATCCCCAATATAACCATCTTTATAAAATTCTCCCGAAGTTGAAACTGAACAATCAATGAAACCCAGCTTTTCACCATTAAGCACACTAAAAATATAAATCTTGTTTTCCTGACCACCCGAAACATACACCACCGATTGATCTGGTGAAACAGCGAGACCCATAAACACCGATGCCAGAACGCCCTTATCAGTAAAAGGACCAGGGGGAACCTGCAGAACTTCCGGAATTTCGGCTTTTAGATTTTTAACGATTGAAATTGAAAGCGGATTTGTTCCTGAATTTGCAGTTATGGCGATATTGCCGTCTTTACTTAGGGCCAAACCATATGGATGAGGAGCAACCATAATCGACTTTCCCAAAGGAGTTATAAATCTCCCGTTGGGGATTACTGTTTTTTCAGATAACGAAATCTGGCAAACCAAGTCTCCTGCAGGAGCCTGCAAAATCCCGTAGTAATGTTTGCCTGTACAGGAAACCGTAAAAATCAAAAACACAAATAGCCACTTTATTAAACAGGATCTAATCATAACTATTCTAATTTTCTATACCAAGGACTAGTTAACTTAAAGTATTTTGTGATTTATATTTTCCCCCGGGGGTTCTTTTTCTTTTTGTCTCTTGAAATCTTTTTATCCTTTTTATGCTTTATTCCTTCCGGAGTCATATCTTTTTGTGTCTTGCCGCTCAGTGTCTTATCTTTAACCAGGGAATCTTCGGGATATCCCAGAAGCTTATTCAGAAACCGGATATTCTGCTTAATCTCTGGCAGCTTTTTCTTATTTCCAATCCCCTGAAGCATTTCAAGCGATTTGCTGTAATTTCCTTCATTATAGTAAATGGTTGAGAGGTTTACCCTTGCTTCCTTTAGGCTCGGAACGATCTGCAGGACTTTTAGTAAATATTTGCTTGCAAGCTCATAATCTCCGGCTCTGTAATAATTTAATCCAAGGTTATTCAACAAGGCGTAATGATTTGGATGTTGCTTAAGGGCTTTAAGGAAATAGGGGATTGCCTTTTGAGGATTATTATCTTTTGAATAAGCCAGACCCTCATAATATGCCAATGGAGAACCTAACCCATCCAATGTCCTGAAAGGATTTTCAGCCATTCTGATTTCGGCAATAACCTGCTCAGATTTTCCATTATTCATAAGTTGAATAGCTTTTTTAGTATGGATTTCGAGTTGAACCACCTCGTAACTATAAAAAACACCAAATAAAAGAAATATAGTCATCAGAATGCCAACTACGGTTCTGTTTATATAAAATTTCCTATTGGGTTGTTGCTGATGGTAAATAGCAACAATGCCTGCAATTAAAAATGAAAAATACACCTGTTGGTCGATGCGCTGATATGGAAAATCGAAAAATGAATCGGCCAGATAAGCAACAACACCTGAAAACAAAAGGAGAACAAAAAACTTTTTATCCCGTCCGGACTGCCCGGTAATGATCCGGAATACATATAAAATTATAAGAGCTATAACACCTAAAAAAAGCAATAAACCGGGAAATCCTTTCTCCGAAAATATCCACAGAAAATCGTTATGTGGTGTTTGCCAGTTCACTTCCTTGTCCTTCAAATTAAGCTTGCCATAATATTCAGGTGCGATAATCTGCCAGTTTCCGGCACCAACACCAAACATCGGATATTCCTTTGCCATTTCGAGCGTAATATTCCAGATATCCAACCGGAAATGATTATTCTTCTCAGCCGGCCTCACCACCGAAGCAAGTTTTTTGATGTAGTCATTCTTCGTAATCCGCCCGCCTGCCATCATTAGTGAGCCGATTATCAAAATTGAAACGGAGGAAATTATCGCAAAATTCCTTAACTTAGTTTTTGGCATTTCCAATTTTTTATTGAAAATCAGTACAATTAAACTGACTATAAAAAACGAAGCCACTACTCCAACCCAAACAGCACGCGTTGCAACTAAAACAATTAAAACAAATACCAGCGACAACATTGCGATTGCCGCGATCCGCCAGTTGCCGGTAAATTTCCGGGTTCCAAAGATCAAGAATGGCAACATCAACATCAAATAGCTCGAAAAGAGGTTTTTATGTGCCATTAATCCATCAATGGCATAAATCAGTTCCCTGCCATCGGGCAGACAGGTAGCCTGATTACCGGCAACCATGGTAAAGTACTGATAGAGACCTATCGTAACGGCAATTATAGCTGCAATGATCACCAGTTTCGATATGATTCCAAACCATTCTTTCGTAGTTAGAATGAATTGCGTCCAATAAAAAATCAATACAATAAAAACAAATGTCCGCACAATGTCAAAGTAACCTTCCTTTGGGTTCACCGCAAATACCGCTGATATGATAACCACAAGGAAATAAAAACCCAGAAGCATAAAAACAGGATTCCTGATGACCGAAAAATAGGTAAACTCGGTTTTTTTCGTTATAAAAATCGAAACTGTAAACAGTGTCAGAAAAAGGGTTATTGCCAATAAACGGGGCATTAACATCGCATCCTGAGCCGAATTTAACCGAATAAGCGGTAAAATCAGTATCAGAAATCCGGAGAATATTAAAAATGGTTTTTCTGAACCTGACTTTTCGAAAATTATAGTGTGTCTACTATTTTTGACCATTTGGTAAAACTGTTAATATTTGGTGTGCTGAACTTTTTTGTTTAGCAAACATAAATAAAACCTGTCGACATTCTTTAAAAAGAAATTAATTTCAGAGGTGTAAAAACTATTTTCATAGAAAAGGCATTGGAATTGTTACTGAATTTGATGTAGCGAACTGCTTTTTCCAAAAAAAACACCGACATAAAAAAAATTTTTACAAAAAGAGTTAGAGAACTAATTTTTAAAAACCTGCTTGCCTGATATAGACTGAATTTATTCAGACGCTGCAAAAACCATGTCAAATGACTTCCATCAAAGGAACTTTCCATGATAAGTACAACATTAAACACTCACAATAAACTGAATGACACATTAAAACAAAATTTTCTTTTTGGACAGTTCCGAAAAAAAGGAATTTATTAAAATACCTCCGGTTGAAGAATTTATTAGTTTCTGATAAAAAAACCATTTGTATTCGCATTTATGTCCATTTTTTATATTTGTTAATAAATGTTAAACTATAACAATTTTAATCCTTACCCATTGCCGAATTGCTTAAACATTCGTATGTTTGAACGTTGATAAAACCAGACTTAAATCAAGTTTTATCGATGAGAACTGAAAATAATTGATATGCTTTATAACAATGAAAATCAACAATAACGATTCGTGACAGTATATTTTTTCGACATACTTCATGATTTCTGAAAATTTCTTAGTCGAAATTCAATTTATTGATTAACAAAAAATTACATAAAATATCACAATAATTTAACATACAAGCTATGAAAAAAATTTACAGTTTCAAAACAATTAACCGGTGTTTGATTCCTGCTTTAGCTTTAATGCTTTGGCTTGGATTGAGTACATTGTCGTATGCACAATTTCAGTCGGAAGGCTTCGAAAGCTATACCGCCGGGAACAGAGTTGCAGCAGAATCCCAGGCACTTGGCCAGACATATTGGACAACCTGGGATTATGACCCGGGAAGTTCCGATGACACGTGGGTAAGTAATACCTATGCTAATTCTGGCAATAATTCGATGTTGACAGATTTAAATAGTGATTGTGTTCTTACTTTCGACAGGGTATTGAGCTCAGGAACCTGGACACTCAGTTTTTACACTTATGTTCCTACCGGTTCATCTGGGTATTTCAACCTCCTTTCTACTTTTAAGGTACCAATTAGTGGATCAAACTGGGCTTTTGAAGCATATTTGAATTCAACGGATTGGGGTAATTGGAGTCCAGCGTTAACAGTAATTGAGGATGGCGATGGTAATCAAACCGATATTGGTTCATATTTTCTTTTTGATCAGTGGCAACGGTGGGATTTTATAATCAACCTCGACAGTGATGTTGCCGAGGTATTTTTAGATGGAACATCCCTCAAATCCTGGCAATGGACAATTGGAGGAGAACCACTATCACTACATGCCATGAATTTTTGGGGTTCTGACGATATTGCCAATGCCTATTTTGATGATTTTGTGCTTACCGGTTACCCACCAAAACCTTTTGCCGGTGATGATGCTACGATTCTCAAAACAGAAACATACACCCTTCAGGGTGACGTTACAGGTGTGAATGTAACAAACACCGATTGGAGTACTTCCGGCACAGGGACATTTAGTGATGAAACCATCTGGACTCCTGTTTACACACCAGGTACAGCCGATACGACTACAGGTTTTGTTACACTAACCCTTACAGCCAATCCTACAGCTCCTGTATCGGAAACTTCTTCAGATGAAATGGTACTTACTTTCATGGATCCACCTTACGCCGGAGCTGATGCCACCGTTTGCGAAACAGGTACCTACACCTTGTCTGATGCTTCAGCAGAATATTACACAACTATAAACTGGACACACAACGGCGATGGTAGTTTTAATAACGACCAAATCATTTCTCCGGAATATACTCCTGGAACAGGTGATATAAGCACTGGTTTCGTTACTTTAACCATGAGTGTAGTTTATCAAACCCCTGTAACGCGTACCCTGACTGACGATATGATATTATCTTTCCAGGCTTCGCCAACTGCCAGTGCTGGTATTGACGCCACTATATGTGACACCGATACCTACACCTTATCAGATGCAACGGCCGAAAATTACTTCTCGGTTTCATGGACAACCGACGGAGATGGCTCCTTTAGCAGCACAAGCATTGAAAATCCGGTATATACACCTGGTCCTACAGATATATCAACGGGTTCGGTTACACTTACACTTGCGGCTGTAGCTATTGATCCTTGTACTGGCTTCGTCAGTGACAATATGGTGTTGACAATCCAGGCTTCGCCAACCGCCTATGCGGGAGAAGATGCTACAATTTGTGCGGATGCTGAATATACTTTAGCTGATGCAACAGCAGAAAATTACAGTTCAGTCTCCTGGACAACAGAGGGTGATGGAACCTTTTATAGCGGAACAAAACAGCCGGGTGTTGGTGTTAATCTCACTTATGTTCCGGGTGAGGAAGATATCGCTGCAGGATCCGTTGAACTCTGCCTGACGGCTGAACCAGAAAGTCCTTGTACAATTTCTGACGAAGATTGTATGACCCTTACCATCCAGTTGCTTCCAACTGCCGATGCTAGTGCAAATGCGACCATTTGTAACACCGATACCTACACCTTATCAGATGCAACGGCTGAAAATTATTTTTCGGTTTCATGGACAACCAATGGAGATGGCTCCTTTAGTAGCACAAGTATTGAAAATCCGGTATATACGCCCGGTTCTACAGATATATCAACAGGTTCGGTTACACTTACACTCGCCGCTGTGGCTATTGATCCTTGTACCGGCTTCGTCAGTGACAATATGGTGTTGACAATCCAGGCTTCGCCAACCGCCTATGCGGGAGAAGATGCCTCAGTTTGTGAAGATGCTAATTATACTTTGACTGATGCTACGGCAGAAAATTACAGCTCAGTTTCGTGGACAACAGATGGTGACGGAACATTCAGTGGTGATGGTAAAGGTCCGGATAATTTACATTTAACATATTCCCCTGGTTCAGGTGATATTGAAGTTGGTTCAGTTGAACTTTGCCTGACAGCTGAACCAATAAATCCATGTACTACATCAGCTGAAGATTGTATGACGCTTACAATACAGTTATTGCCGATTGCATATCCGGGTGAAAATGCTACCATCTGTGAAGATTCTGACTTTACTTTGTCAGACGCAACCGCTGAAAATTACAGTTCAGTTTCCTGGACAACAGATGGTGATGGTGCTTTTGATGTTGAGACCAATCTCAACCCAACCTATACACCTGGTACAGATGACATTGCTGCCGGCTCAGTCGAGCTTTGCCTGACAGCTGAACCCATGAGTCCTTGTACAACATCAGACGAAGAATGTTTAACACTTACAATCCAATTATTACCTGTTGCAAATGCCGGTGCTGATGCCACAACTTGCGAAGATGCTGATTATACTTTAACTGGTGCAACAGCAGAAAATTACAGTTCCGTATCATGGGCGAGTGCAGGTGATGGATCATTTGATGTAGAAACCAACCTTAACCCAACTTATTCACCAGGTGATGACGACATTGAGTCAGGTTCCGTGGAACTGTGTCTGACAGCTGAACCTACAGATCCTTGCACATCGTCAGACGAAGATTGTATGACACTTACAATTCAGTTGCTTCCGATTGCTGATGCTGGTGAGGATGCTACGATTTGTGAGGACGCAACCTATATCTTATCTGATGCAACAGCTGAAAATTACAGTTCAGTTTCATGGACAACAGACGGTGATGGTACTTTTAGTCCATCAGTTAAGGATCCCGGCCTGGGCTTGCATCCGGTTTATACACCTGGTATTGATGACATTGCTGCCGGTTCTGTTGAACTTTGCCTGACGGCTGAACCTGTAAGCCCTTGTACAACATCAGGCGAAGATTGTATGACACTTACTATACAGTTACTCCCGGTTGCAGATGCTGGTGACGATGTTACAATTTGTGAGAACCAGACTACTCAGCTTGACGGAGACGTATCAAATGAGGATTCCTTTATTTGGTCAACAGTTGGTGATGGTACTTTTGATGATACGGGAAGCTTGACCGCTGTATTTACACCAGGTACCGGTGACATAACAACAGGATCAGTTGTATTGTGTCTTACCGCACAAGCCATTGATCCATGTACTACGGAAGATGAAGATTGCATGACCGTTTATATTCAAAAACTGCCAATAGCCAATGCCGGTCCTGACGCAACAATTTGTGAAGACGACTATTACTATTTGAGTGAAGTTTCGGTTTCGTATGAAAACGGCTTTTTATGGGAAACCGATGGAGACGGAACCTTTGTTAGCGAAATTAAAGGTCCTCAACTTTTAAATTCTAAATATTACCCGGGATCGGGAGATATTGCAGCCGGATCAGTTGAACTTTGCCTGACTGCCTATGCCACTTCGCCTTGTACTATCGATAGTACAGATTGTATGACACTTACCATCCAGCTTCTCCCGACAGCTTTTGCTGGCATAGATGCAACAATTTGTGAAGATGATACCTATACTTTATCAGATGCCACTGCTGAAAACTACGTTACGGTTACATGGACAACAAATGGGGACGGAACTTTTGATGATGATTCAGATATAAATCCAACATATACACCTGGCCCATCAGATGCACTTCAGGGGTCAGTTACACTTACGATTTCAGCAGCAGCCATCGATCCATGTACTGTGTCGGCAGATGATGAAATGACACTTTTTATTTCAACCCTTGCCGTTGTAAATGCCGGACCGGATGCTGACATTTGTGATTCTGGATATACTTTAATAAATGCAACAGCTTCTGATTACGCTTCCCTCTTGTGGGTAACTTTCGGTGACGGGACTTTTAGTAATGCAATGACATTAAATCCATATTATACCCCGGGTCCTAATGATTTAGCTTTGCATTATGTGAAATTGTCATTGGTAGCTTCACCTGCAAATAACCCTTGCATTTCCTTAGTTTATGACGACATTGAGCTTCATATTACCCAGGATCATCCGGATGTTTATGCCGGCGTCGATGCAACGATTTGTGAAGATGCAACCTATACTTTTGCTGATGCTACAGCATCAAATTATAATGCTTTGGTATGGCATACCTATGGTGATGGTACATTTAATAATGAAAATATCCTTCATTCAGAATACACTCCGGGTGAAGGAGACATCATAGCGGGCTGGGTAAAAATTAAATTGGTCGGATCACCGATAAGTCCTTGTGTATTCATGGCTGAAGATCAAATGATTCTGTCTTTTCAGAACAATCCTATTGTTATAATGCCTGAATATGCAAAAATTTGCGAAGATGGAAATTATATCTTTACCAGTGAGTATTACAGTAAATTTAGTGAAAGTGTAAATGTTTCCAACTTTAGCTCCTTAAGCTGGTCTGGTGGTGATGGTACATTTGTATTCCCTGACACATATTGTCATCCGTCAGCAGGTTCATTTTTAGGAACTGTCGGGTTTACACGATTTAACCTGGGTTCGATTGACAATTCAACAGGGCAGAGTTCTGGTGGATATGGTAAATATCTAAATTTTTCAACAGCTCTTGTACCGGGTAATACGTATAATGTTTACTGGACAACCGGCTATGCAACTGCAAATGCTTCTTTGTGGATAGATTTTAACATGGATGGCACCTTCCAGACAAGCGAAAGGTTAATTAACAGCCATCTTTTTGCAACATCTGGAAATAATGCGTCATTTACGGTACCTTTAGGCACACCACCTGGTGAAAAACGATTAAGGATACGGGTTCGCAGTGTTAGTGGAAGCAATGATCCATGCACTAATTTTACCTATGGCGAAACTGAAGACTATACAGTAATCATTGTGGGTGAAAACGGAACAATTGTCCCACCGACTTATACTCCTGGACCCAATGACATAGCAAACGAAACAGTCGATCTTTGTCTAACAGCTCAACCGGTCAATCCTTGTGTTTACGCAGTTACCGAATGTATGACACTTGATATCCAATTGTTACCGGTTGCAGATGCAGGTAACGATGGTACAGTTTGCGAAGATTCTGATTATATCCTCTCTGGTGCTTCAGCTACCAACTACAATTCGGTGGAATGGAATTCAGATGGTGATGGTTCATTTAGTGATGCAACCACAATGAATCCTACTTATGTTTTAGGCACGAATGACAAAACTGATACTTCTGTTGAATTGTGCCTTACAGCTGAGCCAATAGATCCATGTACAGTTTCAGATGAAGATTGCATGACACTGACTATTCAGCCGCTGCCAACAGCATATGCCGGAGCAGATAACACCATTTGCGAAGACGACACATATACTTTAACAGATGCCACTGCAACACATTATGTATCAGTAAGCTGGACAACAGATGGTGATGGCAGTTTTGATGACGTACATACCATAATCTCAACCTATACACCAGGTACCAGCGATATTTCAAATGGTTTTGTAACATTAACACTGATGGCTTTACCAACGAGCCCATGTACACCAACCGTTAGTGATGAAATGACACTCTCAATTCAGTTAAAGCCGGTAGCTAATGCTGGCTCTGATGGAACCGTTTGTGAGAATCAGACAGCTGAACCTGAGGGAACGGTTGAGAACGAAGCATCCTTTGAATGGTCAACCACTGGTGACGGTAGCTTTGATAATGTTAATAGTCTGACACCAATCTATTACAATGGAACAGAGGATATTGCCAACGGCACCGTTGATTTGTGCCTGACTGCAGAACCAATAGATCCATGTACGGTTGAAGCTGAAGACTGTCTGACGCTGACAATTCAAAAATTGCCTACGGTGGATATTGCGGTTGACTCTGCATCTGTTTGCTATGAAGATACCTATACCTTTAATAATGTCACCTATACCGACAAATCAGCCGTTCTTTGGTACACGGTAACGGGGAATGGAACATTTAATGATGATACAAGTGAAAGCCCAATTTACAACCCATCCCCAATTGATTGGTTACAGGGCTGTATTAAAATCTATGTACTGGCCTCACCGATAAGTCCATGTGCACTGATGGCACAAGATTCCATTAAACTTTGCTTCCAGGCACCCCCTGAAGCAGATGCCGGAGGTGATGCTACAATTTGTGAAGATGGCAGTTATGAATTAGCCGGTGCTACTGCTGATAACTATAGTTCATTGAGCTGGTTAGGTGGTGATGGTACATTTGATGTAGATACAAATCTCAACCCCACCTATACGCCTGGTGAAGAAGATATTGAGGCTGGAACTGTTGAGCTTTGCCTAACTGCTGAACCTATCGATCCTTGTTCGGTTTCGGATGAAGATTGCATGACGCTTACAATTCAGTTACTCCCAATAGCTGATGCCGGTGAAGATGCAACCATTTGTGAGGATGCAACTTATACTTTGTCAGATGCCTCCGCCGAAAATTACAGTTCTGTTTCATGGACAACGGATGGTAATGGCACATTTAATAATGAGAATACAATTAACGCAATTTACACACCAGGTGAAGAGGATATTGAAGCAGGTTCTGTTGAACTTTGTATGACTGCTGAACCAATTAACCCGTGTACATTATCGGATGAAGATTGCATGACTCTTACAATCCAATTGCTCCCGATTGCTGAAGCAGGTGAAGATGCTACAATTTGCGAAGATGCAACCTATACTTTGTCAGATGCCTCAGCCGAAAATTATAATTCGGTTTCATGGACAACTGATGGCAGTGGTTCATTTGATAATGAACATATGATTAATGCTACATACTCACCAAGTGAAAATGACATCACAGCAGGTTCTGTTGAACTTTGTATGACTGCTGAACCTGTAAGTCCGTGTACATTATCGGATGAGGATTGTATGATTCTCACCTTCCAGTTGCTCCCAATTGCCAATGCCGGAGGTGATGCTACAATTTGTGAAGATGGTAGTTATGAGTTGGCCGGTGCTACTGCCGAAAATTATAGTGCGCTAAGTTGGGATGGTGGTGATGGTACATTTGATGTTGAGACCAATCTTAATCCGACCTATACACCTGGTTCTGCCGATATAGCTGCCGGAACTGTTGATCTCTGTCTGACCGCTGAACCAATCGATCCATGTTCCACTTCAGACGAAGATTGTATGACGCTCACGATTCAGTTGCTCCCGATTGCTGATGCCGGCGGAGATGCCACAATCTGCGAAGACGCCAATTATACTTTATCTGATGCATCTGCCGAAAATTATACTTCGGTGTCATGGACAACGGATGGGAGTGGCTCATTTGATGATAAGAATATTATTAACGCTACGTACACACCAAGCGAAAATGACATCTCTGCAGGTTTTGTTGAACTTTGTTTGACTGCTGAGCCAGAAAGCCCCTGCACATTATCAGATGAAGATTGCACGACACTCACATTCCAATTGCTTCCAATTGCTGATGCTGGTGGTGATGCCACAATTTGTGAAGATGCCGGTTATACTTTAATCGCAACTGCCGAAAATTATTCAGAACTTGAATGGGAAACATCAGGAACCGGTACATTTGATGATAATAGTATCGAAGATGCAGCTTATACTCCAAGTACTGAGGATATTGAAGCAGGTTCGGTTGAGCTTTGTCTGACTGCCGAGCCCATTAGTCCATGTACTTTATCGGATGAAGATTGTATGACGCTTACAATCCAATTACTCCCAATCGCTGATGCCGGCGAGGACGGTACAGTTTGCGAGGATGCAACTTATACCTTATCTGATGCTTCGGCTGAAAACTACAGTTCAGTTACTTGGACAACTGATGGAAACGGAACTTTTGATGATCCTACGATTATTGGTGCAACTTACACCCCAAGTATTTCTGATGTTGCCTACGGTTCAGTTGAACTTTGTTTAACTGCCGAACCCATAAGTCCGTGTACCTTATCGGACGAAGATTGTATGACCCTTACCATTCAATTGCTGCCAGTTGTTGATGCCGGTGGGGATGCCACGGTTTGTGAAGACGGTAGTTACGAATTGGCAGATGCCACAGCCGAGAATTACAGTTCTGTACAATGGTATGGTGGTGATGGTTCTTTTGATGATGATACAGATATCAACCCAACCTATACACCTGGTACTGATGACATAGCCGATGGTTCTGTCGATCTTTGTATTTATGCCTCACCAATTGATCCGTGCACTTTTGTAGCCTTTGATTGTATGACGCTGACAATCCAGTTGCTCCCGATTGCTGATGCTGGTGATGATGCTACAATTTGTGAAGATGGTAGTTTTGAATTAAATGGTGCTACTGCCGAAAACTACAGTTCATTAAGTTGGGCTGGTGGTGATGGTACATTTGATGTTGATACCGATCTCAATCCGACCTATACTCCTGGTACTGCTGACATTGCTGCGGGAACTGTTGATCTTTGTCTGACTGCTGAACCAGTCGATCCCTGTTCAACTTCGGATGAAGACTGCATGACACTGACAATTCAATTGCTCCCTATAGCTGATGCCGGTGCTGATGCCACAATTTGTGAAGATGCTACACATACTCTGTCGGATGCTTCTGCAGAAAATTATAGTTCAGTTACATGGACAACTGATGGAAGTGGTTCATTTGATGATGAGAATGTGATTAATGCAACATACTCACCAAGCGTTGATGATATCTTAGCCGGTTCTGTTGAACTTTGTTTGACTGCTGAACCTGTCAGTCCTTGTATTTTGTCGGATGTAGATTGTATGGTTCTGACCTTCCAGTTGCTCCCAATCGCCAATGCAGGTGATGATGCTACAATTTGTGAAGATGCCAGTTATGTATTAGCTGGTGCTACTGCTGAAAACTATAGTTCATTAAGTTGGGCCGGCGGTGATGGTACATTTGATGTTGACACCAATCTGAATCCGACCTATACACCTGGTACAGCAGATATTGCAGCGGGAACTGTTGATCTTTGTCTGACTGCTGAACCCATTGATCCTTGTTCGACATCAGATGAAGACTGCATGACCCTGACCATTATTTACTTACCTGTTGTTGATATTGGATTTGACGGTTCTCTTTGTGTAAGCGATCCACTTGTATTATCTGATGCAACTGCATCCAGCTATAGTTCATTACTTTGGACAACTAGTGGTGATGGTACATTCACGGATGCCGCTGAGCTTAATCCGACCTATACTCCTGGTACTGGTGATATCGCTGCGGGCTTCTTTGAAGTGTGTCTGACAGCACAATCCATTAGTCCATGTACAGGTACTGATGAAGATTGTGTAACAGTTACCTTCTTCCCGTTACCAGAAGCTCACGCAGGTGCAGATGCTACAATTTGTGAAAATAAAAATTACAAACTAAACGGGACAGCAACCGAAACAAGTTATGTTGAATGGACAACATCCGGTGATGGGACATTTAATGATGAAACACTTGCTGATGCAACCTATACACCTGGTGCCAATGACAAACTAAATGGTTTTGCTGAACTTTGTCTGAATGCGTATCCTTTTGCTCCATGTACCATAATTGGAACAGACTGTATGATTCTGACCATTCAAAGGTTGCCGGTGGCAAATGCAGGCGATGATGCCACTATTTGTGAAGACGGTGAATACGCCCTGTCAGGTTCAGTTGAAGATGCATGTGGACAAACTTTATGGTCAACTTTTGGTGATGGTACTTTTGATAATAACACATTGCTTAATGCTACCTATACACCTGGAGTTGCCGATATCGAAGCCGGTTCTGTTGTTCTCAAACTCACCGCTCAGCAATGCAATCCTTGCACCGCCTATACTGATGATGATGTGATGACACTTACAATCCAACATTTCCCATCAGTTAGTGCTGACGATGATTCTGTTTGTGAAACCGGATCAATAACCTTAACGAACTTTACTGCTTCTGATTACAGTACAGTTATGTGGGAAACAGAAGGTGATGGTACTTTCGAAGATCCTACATTACTCAATGCCGTTTACACTCCTGGTTCCAATGACATTTCTACAACTTCAGCAGTTCTTGCTGTTACTGTAGAGCCGATGGATCCATGTACTACCAATGCAAGTGATGATATGACCTTAACTGTCATCTGGTCTCCTGCAGTTTATGCCGGCGATGATGTTTCAATTCTGTATGATGAGCCATATACCCTTGAATATTCTGACGCCGCTGATTATAGTACAATATTATGGACAACTGTTGGTGACGGTACGTTTAGTGATGCTACAGTACTCCATCCAATTTATACCGCAGGTACCAACGACATAGATAACGGTTCTGTAATCCTTACTTTGACGGCAAATCCTGCTGATCCATGTAGTGAAGCTGCAAGTGATGATATCATGTTATCAATATTCCATGCACCTGAAGTTGTAATTACGTATCCGTTGGATGATGCCACACTTTACTTTAATCCGGTTACTGTAACCGGTACCGCAAGTGATCTTGATGACGATCTTGCATATGTTGAAGTAAGGGTTAATGGTGGTTCCTGGATGTTGGCAGATGGTCAGGCTAACTGGCAAATTGATGTAGATCTGTTATCTTGTAATAACACCATTGAGGCAAGGGCAACCGACCTCGAATCCTTCGAATCGGATATTGTTCTGGTCAATGCTATGATGAACATTCAGGTAATCCCTGTAACTCCGGGCTGGTCATATATTTCATCATTCATCAATCCGCTCAATTCGGATTTGACAGTTATGAACCAGTATAACGTACCGCTCAATAATCTGTACATCATGGTCAATTCATCCGGAAGCATATTCTCGCCTCCGTTGAACACCAATACTATTCACAATTGGGATCCTTACAAGGGCTATAAAGTTAAAATGAATAATATTGGTACCTGGACCATGCATGGTGATCCTGTAGCCGTTCAATCTGTTAATCTTCCTTCTGGATTCTCAATTTTCCCTGTATTGACAAACTATGAGGTTAATATCAGCGATGTAATGACGAATCCGTTGCAAGATGTGCTGATCATTTTTGAAATGCAATCCAATAACGTTTACTGGCCTGATGGTGGCATTTTCACGCTGACAACACTTAAACCAAACTACGGCTATTTAGGTAATTTCAAGAGAGCTGTTACAGTTTCTTATCCGGAAATCATTTGTGATCCTGTCGGACCTAGAGCAAATTATGAAACAGTTGCAAATGATGGCCCATGGCCAATTTCACGAACTGCCAATGTTCATTTGGTATCGATAGATATCGCAGCAGTTTCTGAATTAAACAATGTTGATTATATTGGTGCTTTCGATACCGACGGTAATTGTGTTGGATATGCCAATATTGACCATAGTGAAGGTAATTACTTACTTACACTTTATGGCGACGATCAGATGACTTCCTCAAAGGATGGAGCAGCAGAAAACGAAATGATCAGTTTTGTAGCATATGACAACTTTAACCAAAGTAAAGAAGTTCTGACAGCTACATTCGACAATTCGATGCCGCAGCACGATGGTTTGTTTGTTACTAACGGATTATCAAAAATCCTGTCATTCAAGGCATCGTCTACTGGTATTGGTGAAGGAGATCTTGCAGGAATGGTTAATATTTATCCAAACCCGGCAAGGGACGAAATCACTATAACATACCCATTTAATGGAAGCACTTCGCATGTAAATGCTGTGTTTACAAATGCTGCCGGCAAAATTGTAATGACCAAACAACTTGGTTCAAACCTTTCGAGGGTAGATGTAAGCAACCTGGCACCTGGCGTCTATATTATCACTTTACAGAATCAGGAAAGTGTAGTAATAAAACGTTTGGTGATAAATTAACCTTAACTGGAAATTAAATTCATATCCCCTGCATTCGAACCTGAATGCGGGGGATTTTTTTGCCATTTGGTCTGGTACTTCAAGTTCTAAATCAGCTAATTCTGGTTTTGAAGAGATATATTTGCTCTGCATAAATCATCAGTTTTACCCGAACGGATTTCACAAAGAGATAGTTAAACCTTATTGGGGATTATCATTTCGAAAGCCAGGAAATTGAAGGTGAAAAACTCGCACGGAATCATAGAACAGATTCTGACAAACGGAAATTATATCGTATAAAATGTTTGAAATTCTGTGTCGTACAAATTTGCTGTCAGCTCTGAGAATGTTCACACCAACAATTTATAGCCCCGGTCTATTAATTATCCGATGACCGGGATATGGAATAACAAACAGGTTGTGCTCAAATTATCACAAACAAAGACCAACAGTCGGAAGCTTTTACCTAATAAAGATTGGCTTAAAGTTTCATTAATATGGGTTTCCCTTTAAGAACAATCTTAGCAGACTTAAAACCATCTGGTTTAAGATTAATTGATTGTGATTGATCTGGTTGTTTTCCTCCAACTGAAA
>Ga0172371_10002604_pt1 | contig 28517 bp, 28 predicted proteins | sample Lak12m_FD_114543 | JGI IMG/M metagenome (GOLD analysis project Ga0172371, IMG submission 114543) | Freshwater microbial communities from Kabuno Bay, South-Kivu, Congo - kab_022012_12m | ecosystem: Environmental > Aquatic > Freshwater > Lake | place: Democratic Republic of the Congo: South-Kivu...
GGAATGGCAATAATAAAAAAAAGATTTACTATTTTTGAGAAAAATAAAAAAGGGATAAAAAAACCAGCAAAAAACCAGGATACCCTTCTATTATGAAGCATAAGCCCAAGAATTATTATAATAAAGAACAAAGAAACACACTCAAGCATAGCTACTCTGCTAAATGCAACTAAAGAAGCATTAAATCCAAGTAATATGAAAAAAACAAAGCCCTGTTGACTATTTTTAGAGATAAATAAAAAACCAGCTATTAATATAGAAACCAGCGCGAGTAAAGCAGGAACAATCCTCATTGCAAATGTGCCAAATCCAAGATTAACAAAAGCAGCATATTCAAGATAAGTAAATACAGGCGAGATATAAAGAGGATTCCATAAATCTTTCTCTAGTTCCCATGAGCCAAATAATATTTTATTCCTTGCATTATGTATATAAGGCCCCTCATCAGACCAGGCTGAACCAAAAACATTTGATGGAAAAGGATCAGAACTAAGAGCATAGAACCTTAGAGCAAAAAATATTATAGTAAATATAAGGAATCCATAAAGAAACTTTTTGTTCTGTATTAAATCTTTTAGCATTTTATTATTGGGTTGCTACTCTTATTTTAATATCTATTTGACATTTAAATATTTAGTTATTGTAAAAACCTGTAAAAAAATCACGAAAAACTTATAAACAAAGCTTTGAATAGTAATTAATGAGATTAGGTATAATAGGCAGCGGTTTCTGTGGACTTAGTACAGCATACTATCTAAGAAATACGCCCCTAGATATTACTATTTTAGAACAAAACCCAGATGTTGGTGGTCTTTCTTCATGGTTTAAACAAAAGAATTGGGATTGGAACTTAGAATTTTTAATCCACCACTGGTTTACCTCAGATAAAGCAATTTGGGATTTAGTAAGAGAACTTGGTTTAGAGAAAGAGCTTATAGTGAAAGATACGAAATCTTCCTGCTTTTACAAGGGCGAGATTACAAGATTTGATTCTCCAATCTCTGTGCTTAAATTTAAACACATTAATCTCTTCTCAAGACTTAGAACAGGCCTAGTAATGGCTATTTTAAAATTAGACCCCTTTTATAAAAAATATGAAAATATAACTGCGTACAGATTCTTAACTAGGGCGCTGGGAAAAAAAGCATTTAGTATTCTCTGGGAACCGCTTTTTACAGGAAAATTTTCAGATTATGCTAACAAAATTAATGCAGCCTGGTTCTGGTATAGAATACATGCAAGAACAAAAAAACTAATGTACATGCGCGGCGGTTTCAAAACCCTAATTGATTCAATGAAATCTGAGTTAATCAAAAGCAACTGCAAATTACACATGGGACAAAAAGTAAACTCAATAGAAAAGAAATCCGATAAATTTATTGTGAAAACACAGAATAAGAAATTTGAGTTTGATATTATACTTGAAGCTCTGCCTTTAGAGATTATAACAAAAATAACCCATGGCCTGGATAAGGATTATAAGCTAAGTCTTGAAAAATTAAAAACCATTGGAGCACAATATTTTGTATTTGAATTAAAAAAAAGTTTCTTAAATGAAGGGACTTACTGGCTTAACATTAATGAAAAAGACTACCCATTTATGATGGTTGCAGAACACACAAATTTCATCTCAAAAGAGCACTATGGTAATAGTCATATAATTTGGGTTGGTAAATATCTGAATATAGATAGTTCCCTCTGGAAGATGAATGAAAAAGAACTCCTTGAAGCTATTCTGCCCTACTTAAAAAAAATAAATCCTGCATTTGACAAGTCCTGGATTAAGAGCTCTGTTTTTAGAAGATTCTCCTATGCCCAGCCCATAATTAGCCTGAAATACTCAACAATAAAACCAACAATTAAAACTCCTACTAACGGCCTTTACATTGCGAGTATGAATCATATCTATCCTGCTGATAGGGGAACAAATAATGCAGTTCTTCTTGGAAAAAAAGCAGCTGATGAAATAAAAAACTATATTAAAAAATGAAGATTTCTGTATTTGTGCCTGTTTATAATGAAGAAAGAATTGTAGTAAATCACCTGAATGAAATCTACTCTTTTATGGAAAACCATTTCAAAGACTTTGAGATAGTTGCAGTAGACGACAGTTCAAAGGACAATACAGGTTCTTTAGTAAAAGCACTAGAAAAAAAGAAATCTAAATTAAGGTATATGCGATTCGAAAATGGGCCAAGCAGAAGAGAGAATCTTGGTGTTGCATTTAGAAGCGCAAAATATGATTCAATTGCTTATGTTGATTTGGACTTGGCTGTTCCTCTAACTTATTTTCCAAAACTCGTAGAACAACTAGAAAATGAAAATGATATAGTAATTGGGAGCAGACGCCAAGAACAATCTTCAGTAGAAAGAAGTAAATACAGGCTAATTTTAAGCAATCTTTATCATTCATTTATACACTTGTTCTTTAACTCCAAGATTAAAGATTATCAATGTGGTTTTAAATTATTTAAGAAGAAAGTTTTGTTTGATTTATTAAACAGAGTCGGTTATGATAAAAAACTTCAGAGGGGCTGGTTCTGGGATGCTGAAATGCTTATAAACGCAGAAAAAAAGGGCTATAAGATTAAAGAAGTTCCAGTTAAGTGGAAAGAAGGTAAAAAATCATCTTTTAATCTCAGAAAAGAATTAAAGGTAATACCCTATATAATAAAACTTAGATTTAAGGTGTAATCTCCTTCTTTATCGAATATACTAATCTTTTTAAATGAATAAAAGCTTATACGATTATGAAAGTTTTACTAATAAATAGCCCTTCTGGAAGACCCGAAGATTTCCCGCTCGGTCTGGCTTACATAGCTGGAGCAATAGAAAAAGACGGCCATAGTGTAAAAGTTTTGGATTGCAATATAAACGGCTGGCTAACTAATGCATTTGAGCATGTGCAAAGAGAGATGGAATCCTTTAAACCCGACGTAATTGGCATGGGAGCAATGATAACTCAATACAATTTTATAAAAAATCTTTCAAAGGATATTAAAAAGCACTATCCTGAAAAAAAGATTATTCTTGGGGGAGTTATTACTAAGTCTATTCCAGAAAGGATAATGAAAGAAACCCCAATAGATATTTTAGTAATTAACTATGGTGATAGAATTATTCAAGAGGTGTTAAAGACTCTTGGCAAGAAAAAATCTCTAAAAAAGGTTAAGGGAATCTGTTTTAGGGATAAGGGCAAGGTAATAATAAATATGCCAGCACCACCAATAGACGATCTTGATAAATTAGGAATACCTTTCTATGATGTTTTTGAAGTTGAACGCTACATACAATACAACTCTTATAAAAGACAAGGCAAGACAATAAGACCCTTCCCCATTATTGCAAGCAGGGGCTGTCCCTACCACTGTACTTTCTGCATAAGCGAGTGCTTTTCAAGAATGCGTTCTACAGAACATTTATTTAAAGAAATTGATTTTTTAATAAAGAAATATAAGGTTAATGAATTTGTATTCCGCGATGAACTTTCTTTCTTAACAGAAGAAAAAGTAAACACTTTTTGTAATTATTACCATAAAAATCACTATAGCTTTAGTTGGACCTGCGTTATGCGCGCTGATAGAATAAACGAATCCATGATAATAAAAATGAAAAAAGCTGGCTGTAGATATATTGGCTATGGATTTGAATCCGGAAGTCAGAAAATACTCAATTATATGAAAAAAGGAATAACAGTTGAGCAAATACTCAAGGTTGGCGAATTACACAAGAAATATGGGCTGGGTTTTGCATCTGGCTTTATAGTTGGAATGCCAATAGAAACAAGAGAAACACTTGATGAAACTCTTAAGCTTTGCATTAAGATGGGCGCAACAAACTCAAAGCTCTTTGAAGGCAACTTCCCAACTCAATTTTTCTTCGCAACACCATTCCCACATACAGAACTCTATGACGAAGCAATTAAAACACACAAGATAAAAAATTTAGACAAATACTTTAAGGAGCTTGGTGATAGATATCTTCTGGCTTCAACTCTTGATGATTTATTAGTTAATCTTACAAAATTTTCTGATGATGAATTATTAACCTTGAGATGGAAAATGGAGAATAAAATTAACTTTGCTTACTTTAAGAATCATAAAACTGATTGCTTAAAGCAGGTTCTTTCAAAATCACCTTTGCTTGCACTGCGTTCTATTCTTGAAAGTACAATAATTCTTCTTAAAGGCTATCCAAAGGGACATAAAAAGATACATGATTTAAAAACATTCATAAGAACAAAAATTGGTTACTTCTCTCAAAAGAGATAGTTTACTATGCAAAATAAAAAAAGATTAATATTTGTACATTTTTTAGAGCAGGCACTATCCATAAAAGACAGAAAAAATTATTTATTTGTCCTTTGCAACCATTCAGAGGAAAACAAATTTAAGGAAAATAATATAAATTTTATTTTTATTGACGCTTACGTTGATGAGGAGAGTTTTAAAAATCAAGATTCTGAAATGTATTCTTTCGTAAATTCAATTTTTGAAAAATTTAATGAATATACCTCCTATAAAGACATAAATTTAGGTAGAATGATTGCTTGGGACCTTAAATTTATATTTTCAGAACTATTATTTTATTACAAATGCGTTTTTCCTATTGTTAAAAAGTTTAGGCCCCAAGAGATAACTGTTTTTAAAAACAATCTTCTAGACCGCCATATGCTTTTTAAATTTTTTAGAGAAGACCCCCTAATAGAGGCCTTGTCTTTTATAAAGACAAAAGATAATTTTAATATAGAAACTAAAAATTCTTTTTCTTTAACTAAAGGAAATTTAAAATCTCTGCCCTTAAGTTTACTAAGGCTCTTTCAGAGAACAGCCTACCGGATTAATCCAAACAAAACAAAGAAGCCAACGATTCTCTTATCAGGAAGCATAAGAAACATAAGAGCCCTAAAAAATTCTTCCAAAATTTCAGAAAATTATAACTTCCATACAATACTTGATAGCGATGCCTTGGAACTTAATCTATCAAAGGATTTCTTTTTTACAAATCCCCGCTTATTTTTTAATGGTAAGAAATCTAAAAGAGATTTTATAAAGAAATATAATAGCATTAGTCAAATTAAAAAATTCAAGGATTCGTTTAAGTTTGGTAAATTATCGTTATTCGGACTATTTGAAAATCGCATAAAAATAATATTTTATGAAATTTTGCCTTCATTAGCTTATGCCTATGATTATCTATCGAGATTCTTAGATAAAATAAATCCAAAAGCAGTTTGCGTTATGGAAGACGTAAGTAGTTTTTCAAGACTTCTCGTAAATACAGCCAATAAAAAAAGAATACCTACTTTTGTTATGCAGTATGGTTTATATTCTAAAAAGAATATGTCTGCCTTTTGGCCTTCTGATTCAAAGTACAAGCTTCTTTGGGGTCAAACTGACAAGAAACTTTTCGTAAGTCTTGGTTCAAACCCCCAAAACATTTTTGTTGTTGGCGCCCCAAGGTTTAAAGACTATGGTTTGAATAAAAATCTTTCAAAAACAAATTTCTTTAAAAAAGCAAACATATCCCAAGACAAAAAATTATTTCTCTATTTCTCAAACTATATTGATTTTCTTGAGAATAGGTATTTTTCTCCAGGTTATGCTTTGTGTTATAAAGAATACGAAGAACTTCTGAAGATACTTCTAAGGGTATTTTCTTCAAAAAAAGATTCTCATCTGCTGATTTATCTAAGACCCAACGGCGAAAAGCCAAATCTCCATAAAAAATTAATAAAAGAAATGAATTTGGATAATGTAACGGTTACAACAAACAAGATACTTCCTGTAGAAGAAGGTATATTCTCTTCAGATGGAGTAATAACTGGTTGGTCAACAACAGGGCTTGAAGCAATGCTGCTTAAAAAATTATTATTAACCTATAAATTTCGTTATAGGGAAGACATAGTAGGATTCTTAAAGTACAAAGCAGCCTATGGCTTCAAAACAAAAGAAGAACTAACAAAATTATTGAATAACTCAGAAAAACTTACAAACAAAAACTTTTTAAATAATCAATTGGCTTATATTAAAGACTATCTAAAAGGAGACCAAGAAATCTTTAATGTTATAGATAGGATAATTAAGCAATCTAAGTAAAATATGGGTAAAACAAAATGGGTAATGAAGTTACAGATTTATATGACGAAGTATGGAATCATTGGGAAGAGGGCAGTATAGAAGAAGCGGTTCAACTCTTATCTATAAGACTTAAAAGAAATAATCTCTCTCTTGATTTAATTAAAGATAAAGTTGTTTTAGATAATGGTTGTGGGTCTGGCAGATATTCTGTTGCATTAAAGATTCTCGGAGCAAAAAAAGTAATCGGTTTTGATATGGGTAATGGAAAAAAGATTAATTATCCCGGAGTTGAGTATATCAAAGGCAGTACAGAGAAATTGCCGTTTGAGGATAAATTTTTTGATTTTGTTTTTTGTAACGGCGTTTTGCACCATACAAATCATAAAAAAGAAGGTATTAGCGAGATTTATAGAGTTTTGAAACCTAATGGCTGGATGTGGCTATACTTATATGGTCCAAGTAAAATATGGGCAACCGCAGATAGTATAAAAAGCAAACTTGATTTAGAGGACGCAAAGAGTCTAAGGTGGTTACTTGAACAATATCAATTCCCAAAGGGTAAACAATTTGTTTTACTTGATTTACTTTTTCCGAACATAAGAAATTATATTAGAAAAGAAGATTTAATCAAACTCTTAAAACAAATTGGTTTCAAAAATATAAAATATCTTGATAGGGGAACTGATGTTGATTTTACAGAAAGAGCGTATAAGAATCCAAAACTAAGTGAAGATTTTGGCGAAGTTGACTTAAGATTTATAGCGCAAAAATAGTTCTTCATAATGTTTTTAAAATAGATTCTGCTTGAGTTTATACATGGCTAAATTACATATTTGCATATGCATAGATTCTGAAGGTCCTGCAAACTATTCCAAATTTAAGACTTGGGATAAGATTCATAATCAGCTTGAAATAATTAATTCAGAAAAATTTAGAAAAAAATTCAAAAAACCTCTTGTTCTAAATTGGTTCATAACTGATTGGACTGGCTGGTCAAAAGAAAACCCTTATGGAAGAGACCTGGGTTTTAATAAAATCTACGCAAATATTCTAAAACATAAGCCAAATAGGTTTGGTGATGGGGTTTATTGGCATTATCACCATCCTTTTTCAGATGGTTCTTGGAGAAATGGGGGCTGGAACTCTGATTGGCTTAATAACAATGAATATGAAAAGCAATTAACATTTTGGTTAATTGAAAGAAAAGATGTGCCTTTATTTTATAGAGCAGGAGGGACAATTGAAACTAATGAACAGTCCAGCTGGCTTGAGAAATTCATACCCTTTGACTTTTCATCTAGAGCAAAGGGTCCATTTTGGAATTATAAGTTTAAATTAACTCTTTACTATCTAAAGAATAAGGGAATTGTTCCTGGAATAACAAATTTCTTCAAATTTCTATTGTTTAACGAGTGCAAAAGCAACCCTCTTTGGAATTGGAACTCTGCCCCAGACACCTGGGAACCTTATAATCCTAGCAAAAAGAACTATCAATTGAAAGGTGAAATGAAGAGAACAATTTTTAGATGCCTTGATATAAAGAGCTCTTCAACAAATATTTCTGATATTGAAATTCAAAAAGCCATAGCCCGAGTTAACGCAGGAAAGGATACCATAATTTCGGTTTTTAGCCATGATTATTACAATCTTATTGAAGACATGGATTATTTTTTCTCAAAATTAAACAAGCAATTAATAAGATACCCGAATATAGATTGGGGCTTTTCAAATTGCGAGTCAGCTGTCAGAAATGTTTTAAATCTAAAAAAGATCAAACCCTTTTTACAATCTGAGATAAGGAAGAATAAAATTGAATTAAGATTTAAAGAATCCTTTGGAGACTATCCTATTGTATGCATAAAATCAGGAGCCGATTACTCTAAGTTAGATAATTATAAGGAAGTAAAAAGAGGTAACATAAAAATAAGAACTTATGAAACAAAAAACTTAAAAGCAGACAAGATTGGAATAGCCCTAATTGATAATTCTGGCAATAAGCTAATAAAAGTTATTTGATTTTTCTGGCAATAATTAATGTATTAGAACAAAATTTCTTCGGCAGGGGCATAAAATCAACACCAATTTCTTTCTCAATAACAAAGCCATGTTTTTTTAAGATAACTTCCATTTCATTCCAAGAAAATATATTATACTCTCCTGCTTCTTTCTTTGGGGCTGGATTAATTAATCTGATTCTTCTAAATAAAGAATCTCGGTTTACAGTAGCAATAATCAATTTTCCAGATTTTTTTAGAACCCTATTTATTTCCTTAAGCGATTTAGCATAATCTTTTAGATATTGTATTACACCAGCAAAAACAACACAGTCAAACATTGTTTTTTTATAAGGAATCTTCTCTGAACTAGCTAATTTAAATCCAACTGCCCCACGTTTAATTATATCCCTCTTGTTTATGTCAATACCATATATCTCTTTATTGCTATGCTTTTCATATATAAAACTACCATTCCCGCAACCATTATCAAGAACTCTTTTACCAGATACATGTTTAGTTATCTCTTTATTAAGATTTTTTATAGTTAATTTTTCAATTAAATTTCCGACTTTCTTTTTTAATTCCATTTTAGTTTATTTTTTTGTTGCAAGTACAATTACTGTTCTTGCAAATAAACTTGGTTTTATCTTTGCTAGAACGTCAATTATTCTATCAGCAATTCTCGCGAGCCACTTAATGCTTGACCCAGGTTTATTACTTGCTTGCGATTGCCATAAGTAAACAACCCTTCTTATCTTAAAATGTTTTGAAAAGAGCTCTAGAATATCTTTTACTCTTGGTTTATGTATGTGCCTATGCTCAACAACTATTTTAAATGGTTTATCCATGCAATAGGATTTTTTGCCAAATAAGTAATAAAACCTTAGTAAAAAATTATAATCATTAGGCATGGAAAGAACAAATATGCCTTCTTTTTTTGTAATTCTCTTAAACTCTTCAAGAGCGGACTCTGGATCTATTATGTGCTCCAGGGTTTCTAAGCACACCAGTATATCAAAATCCTTGGCTTTTGAAGGAATCTTATCTTTATCAAGATTCACTATGAAGTCATTATTTTTATCAATGCCTATTGAAGAATAACTAATATTTTTTGGAACTAGATTTTTCAATAGCCTATCTCCTGGACCAATCTCAACAAGTTTAAGTTTGCCCTTTAAACCTTTTAAAAAATTTAGAACAACACCATATTGCCTCTGATCGGCGGGTATATTTTTATTTTCCATCTTTATTTAAGCATCTTTTAATTTAAGAACCTTTATCTTTTTATCTTGCTCAAGTTTTTTCACAAAATTAATTATATTTCTAAGGTTTTTATTATTCCTATGAGTAAAATCGTGCGTGGATAGCAGATAAACTGCATTCTTATCAAGATTACTTAAAATTTCTTTTTTAATTTTCATCATGTGTTTTTCTGAAGAATTTCCCTCAAAGCAATTGCTCAGGTGTACGCATTTAATACCATATCTTTTTTCTGGTTTTTTTACGGCCAGGTAATGCAGGCATTTAATACCATCGTCCTTGCCTTTATAAACTACATTTTTGTATCCATTTTTTCTAAGTATGTTAAAGACTCTTGCTGGATTATTTACATCTTCAACCATCCAAAGGGGGGTTGTTATGGACTCGACTCCGAATCTATTATAAACCTCTTTTTCTATTTCTTCATCAGACATTAAAGTTAATGCATGATGTTTGGCAGTATGATAACCCCACTCTATAAAACTCAAATTTTCTCTTGGATTATATAAACTTCCAACAAGCATTAATGTGCAAGGAAATTTCTGATTTTTTATTTCATTATAGACCAATTCAAATCCCACTTTATTATACCTAACAGGGCTTAAAACAAAATTTATTTTTCCTTTTACTTTTCCTATAAGTCCCCATCTGGGATTAGTCTGCCTAAGAGATAAAGTACTCTCACAATCAACAGTTAAGACAAATTTTAACATTTTTTTATAACTCCAAGATATTTTTTCTTCATTATACTAAAACTAAACTTCTTAGATTTTGCAAAACCCTTTCTAGAAAGTTCATCTGCTAATTTTCTATCAGAAAGCACTTTTAATATCTTATCTCTTAGTTCATCTGCATTTCCTTGAGTATACAAGCAGAAATCATCAGGAACAACCTCTGGCAAACCACCAGTTCTTGTTGCTATTACTGGCTTTTTCTGTGCCATTGCTTCTAAAACAACTGTCCCAAGACTTTCGCGTATGCTGCTTAAAATAAAAACATCACAAGCAGTAAAAGCATCTCTTTTCTGTTCTGAATTTAGTGAACCCACAAAAATAACTTTTTTGTCTAATCCCTCTTCTTTTGCAAAAGCTTTTACTTTTTGCGTGTAATCTGTTTGTTCACCGCCAATTACAAGTGTTGCATCAATATTCTTTAAAGCTCTTACTATCTCTTCAAAGTTCTTTATAGGAACTTGCCTTCCAAGAGAAAAAAGTATTTTTCCAGTTATTTTATGCTTTTTCCTAAATCTTTCCCCATTTCCAGCTACATAAGCTATTTCAGGAAGTGAGTTCGGAAGTATTTCTATTTTTTTTGCGCCCAAACTCTTAAGCCACTCTTTTTCTTTCTCTGTTTCAGCAAAGCAATAGTCTGCTTTTTTTATTATGTATCTATTTATTGTTAAATCTGTTAAATTTACAAATAATTTTTGAATAAAATTCTTTTTAGGATGCAATGGATAAAAAGGAGAAACAAGGAACTTGGCTTTGCCCCTCTTCAAGAAACTCCAGAAAAAATGTGGGTGCCTAAAACCGCCACAGCAGTGTATAATATCAGGATTATCAAATTTTGGAAACCACAACTTGACAAACCAGGTTATATTAAGATAGCAAGGAAATCTTTTAATTTTCATGCCCTTCCAAGTTTCCTCTTCTTTATTATTGATTTTTTTCCCATTAGGCCAGACATTAGTAGTTAAAACTTCTAATTCATTTCCTGACTCTTTTACTATTTTTGCTATGTTATATGGATAGTCTTCAGTATCACCAGAAACTGGCCAGAAAAAACTGGAAATAATATTAATTTTTCTCATTTTTGCATTCCAAGCAAACCTTTTAGTGTGCCTTTTTCAACTTTATTTGGTTTTATGATAAATCTTAGGGAATATTTTAAAAATATTAAAATATAAAGAACCAAACAATTAAAATCCATATTCTTAAGTAATACTTTTCTTGTTCCAAAGCCATTTCTATAAGCTGTTTTTTCGATTTCACTATCCTTAATAAGATGCTTATGATAGACTATAGCTCCGGGGTCATAAAATAAATAATAGCCTGCTTTTAAAATTCTGTAAAACATATCTGTATCCTCTCCAGCCAGGCCTTGGGTACCAACACCCAAGTTAACATCGTATAATCCTATCTTTGAAAAAATATCCCTCCTCAAAATCATATTATTACCGTGTCCTAAACGCCAGAGATTAACGAATAACTTTTTTTTAATCAGCTTTTTTTCTTTACCAATCTTGCTAAAACTATATCTCTTTTCATACTCGCTATTTATGTAATTCTTATAAGGCAATGTTAATCCAGTGCAACAGGCTATTTTTCCGCTTTCTTGAAAACCACCAAGCAGTTCAACCACCCAATTCTTATCAACAATACAATCATCATCAGTAAATGCAATGTATTTTGCCTTTGAAATTTTTATTGCAAGATTTCTCTTTTCTGAAAGTGGTTTCATGCCTTTTTTATAAAGGTATTTACAGCCAATTGTCTGTTGCTTTTTTAAGGGGTTATCAGAAGAATCTATAACAAAGATATTAAAATTTCCGCGGGCTTCTTTTAAAGATTTAATAACTCCGAGCAATTCTTTTGGTCTATTATGTGTACAGACAAAAACATCACAACCCGAGTTCATCTTATGTATTTCAGTTTATTTAAATAAGAGAGAACAAAATCCTTTAAGTGCATGGGTATGCTTTTTATTTCGTTCCAGTGTCTTATTCTTAGAACTCTTTTTATAAGCCTTATCGGATTTAATACTACTTCCCTATAGAATTTTTTATGCCAGTACTTTAATTGTTCTTGACTTAGCCCAGGATAGGCTATTGAGGGTGTTGTTTGTTCAAGTTCTTCATAATCCTCTTTAATCCAATTGTTCTTTTTTGCCATTTCATAGAATGTTGTGCCAGGATAGGGCGTTGCTATTGTGCATTGGGGTCTTAAATTATATTTTAAAGCCATCTTTTTAGCAAATTTTATTGTTTCTTTTATAGTCTCTTCTGTTTCATGTGGCAGCCCAATCATAAAGTAAAGTGCTGGTTGTATTCCTGCTTTTTTTGTAATAATAACTGCTTTTTCTACTTGTTCTGGAGTAATATTTTTCTTTGCACAAGCAAGAACTTCTTTATTAGCAGATTCTAAACCATAGCTTATACCATAACATCCTGCTTTTTTCATCCATTTTAATGCTTCTTCACTAACTTGGTCAGCGCGGGCATTGCAATTCCAAGTTATATCTAATTTTCTCTTTAGAATTCCTTTGCAGATTTCAATAACTCTTGTTTTATTTATTGTAAATTCAGCATCAAAAAAGTTTATTTCCTTAATTCCAAATTTTTTAACCAATAATTCTATTTCCCGAAGTGTTCTCTCGGCAGAATAAGCTCTCCAAGGCGCACCATAACCCCTGTACATATCTGTCTGACCGCCTGTTATGCAGAATATGCATTTTGCAATGCAACCTCTTGATGTTCGCATTATTGTCATTGGCAGTCTCCTGTTGTAGGGTGTGTAATATTTATCCATTTCAAGAAGTTCATAGCTTGGTATTGGCAAAGAATTTAAATTTGGTTCTAGTTTTCTATAACCATTCCAAATTACTTTTCTTTTAGAATCCTTATAGCTTAATCCTTTAACACCCTTAAATGGATTTTTCTTATTTTTTACTTTTCTCGCTATTTCATACATTGTCATCTCTGGTTCGTTTTCAATAATGAAATCAATCTCATAATTCTTGAATATAAAATCCCTCATTGCGGCAGGCAAGGGACCCCAGACACCAAATAAAGAATTATACTTTTTTGCAATTTCCCCGAGTTTTAAGTCTATTTCCATAGAGGGCGCAGTAAAACCCCCAATAATTATTTTTGGCTTATCTTTTGATATTGCTTCTTCAATAAAATTATAGTCCTTATCCAAAATATTAGCATCAATCAGTCCAACACTGCAATACTTTTTAGCGGCTGCTGCTAAATAAGCAAGTCCAAGCGGCTGAACAAGAAAATCCTGCTGCGGATTTGAACAATCTATTTCTCTAGGTACAGGAATACCATTCAATCTAGGTTGATTAACAAAAAGTATATCCATCTTTTAATCGTGGTTTTTTTAGTTTAAAAACCTATATACCTCGTGGGATCCTTTATATTTGCCCAATAAAAACCAGCTTTTCTTAGCCTACAAGCCAGGCATTTCCCACAATGTATCTTATTGTTGGTATAACAACTAAATGTCTTTTTAAAATTAACTCCCAATGACTTTCCAAGCATAACAATGTCTTCTTTATCCATTTTTATTAGGGGTGCTATTATTGAAAAGCTTTTAGAGCAAGAAATTTTAGAAAGCCTGTTCATTTCTTTTAAAAATTCAGGGGTTGTATCAGGATAGCTATCCTTACCCTCACACTTAAAACCCAGAACTATGTCATAAATTTTTTTATTTTTTATATATAAAGACTCAGCTAAAGCAAGAGCATAACTAATAAACAAGGTGTTTCTGCAGGGTACATAGAACTTTTTGCTTTCTTTTTGCGTATTTTTAAGACTCGGGTTCAAGACATACTCTCTTTTAGAGAGCCCCTGCTTTTTATTTATTAGAGAACCTGATATTTTTTCAAGCCAATCAAGTTTTACCTCTTCAAAAACAGCACCAATATCTCTTGCACAGGTTTTTGAGAGTTTTCTCTCTATTTTTAAGGACCTTTGGCCATAATCAAAGAACAAGATTATAATATTTTTATAGCCAAGTTTCTTCTTTGCAAGGTGTGCTGTTGTAACACTATCTAATCCACCTGAACAGAGTATTATCGCATTTTTCATAAAAAGTCTAATAGAATAAACTTTATAAGTTTACTTCATCTACCCTGAATATGGCACAAAAGAAAGCAGGAGCAGTAAAGAAAGGCGACAGGCTTGAAATGGGCGGAGAAACCCTTGTAGTTGAAGCAATTGAGATTTCAAATATCAGTAAGCAGGGCACAAAGAAATGTAGAATAGAAGCCAAGAAAAGTAATGGCGAAATGATAGTAATAATAAGGCCTATTGACTATCCCTTTAATGTTATCTAAAATGATTGATATAATAATAACCTCTTATAATGAACCAAAAGCTACGCTTAGAGCAGCCAATTCTTTTTTAAAACAGAAAACCAAGCAGAAATTAAGAGTAATTGTCGTGGACCCCTTTGAAGATGTTGGCAGATTCTTGAAAAGCAAGATAAAAGACAAGAGATTCATTTTTTTTCATGATCCTGGAGAGGGAAAAGGTTATGCATTAAATCTTTTATTTCAGGAATATGCTTCTTCAGACAAAAAAGATTTATTTATTTTAACTGATGGGGATGTTTTTGTTTCAGATAACTCAATTGAAGAAATTTCTCGAGCATTTAATGATGAAAATATCGGCTGTATTACAGGCAAGCCTGTCTCAGTTGACTCAAGAAAAACCAAGTATGGCTATTGGTCTCAATTATTATTTGCAGGAATAGATAAAGTAAGAAAGAGGTTATCAAAAGAAAAGAAGTTTTTTGAGTGCTCGGGCTATCTTTTTGCAATAAGAAAAAATGTTATCCTGGATTTTCCGATTGAGACCTCAGAAGACAGCATTATTCCCTATTTATTTTGGAAAAAAGGCTATAAAATTGCCTATGTTGAAAAAGCAGAAGTCTATGTTAAAAATCCCTCTAATTTTAAAGATTGGTTCAATCAGAAAATAAGAAATATTAAAGCACATGAGAATCTGAATAAGGTAGCTCCAGATATGCCAAGAACAAAATCTTTCATTAATGAAATAAAAGAAGGCTTCTTTTTCGCACTTTTCTATCCAAGAACAGTAAAAGAAATTTTTTGGACAATTCAACTTTATTTTGCTCGGTTGTACATTTATTTTAAGGCCATTAGTGAATTGAAGAAGAAAAATAACTATAGTGATGGCTGGCGTGAAACCGAGATAAGCTCAACAAAGCCCCTTGATTAGTTTCTTGAATTTTCTTTAAATTTTTCAAGTTCTTTTATTAGCTCTTCTATTGAACCAACTATCTTAGTTGAACCGATTATAATGGCGCTTAAGTATTCAAGGCCGGCTTCAACACTTTCATCTGTTTTAATTCCTATTGATTTTATGCCCTTTGCATAAGCATAACCCAGTTCCCAGGCTGTTCCAGCTCCAACATGAAGCCCATTCAAAATAGCTATAATTAAATTGCAATCTTTAAAACCCCTGATTATATCTCCTTTGAAAATTCTGTCAACATCTTTCATGCTGTCTGCTAGACCTATTTCTCTATGGGGCAAAAAAGTCTCAAAACCCATTTCTTTGCAAATAAAATCTATTTTTTCTAAAAATTTTCTTTCTGATTCTGTTCTTAATTTGCCTGCTATGTATATCTTGTTTTTCATAAGACTTATATAGCTTCTTTAGTTATAAATTTTATGTCTCTTAAAATACTTATAATTAAACTCGGAGCAAAGGGCGATGTAGTTAGAACCCTGCCTATACTAGAAGCCCTAAAAGAAAAGTATCCTGATTCAAGTATTGATTGGGTGACAAAAGACAATATAAGTGATTTATTCAATAATAATCAAAAAATAAATAAGATATTCGTTTTACCGTGTAATATAAATCAAGAATATGACCTTCTTTTTAATTTTGACATAGAACAAGATGCGACAAAGCTGGCTGAAAAAGTAAAGGCAAAAAAGAAATATGGCTTTTTTTCAAAAGACGGATTTCCATCTGCGTTTAACTTAGCTTCAGAGTACTATCTAAATACATTATTTGACGATGAATTAAAGAAATCAAATAAGAAAACCTATCAGGAAATGATGTTTGAAGCAGCAGAACTTAATTATCAGAAACAGCCAATAAATATTTACTTGACTGAGGAAGAAAAAGAATTCGGCAATAATTTTATAGAAAAAAATAAAATAAACAAAGAAAAACTAATAGGCATTCACCTTGGCTCTGCTCCTCGCTGGCCTTCAAAAGCCTGGCATGAGGAAGAACTCAAGAAATTTATTCTTCTCGCATCTAAAGCAGGCCACCAAATCCTATTATTTGGGGGTCCTGATGAAATAGACAAGCACAATAAAATTATTAAAGAAATGCGCGATAAGAAAATTACTATTTTTGAAAATAATCCAAGAAATTCAAATAGGGAATTTTTTACTTTAGTTAATCTATGCAGTTTAATGCTCTGTGGGGATAGCTTTGCTCTGCATGTCGCTCTTGCATTTAAAAAACCAACAATTGGCTTGTTTTTTTGCACTTCACCGGATGAAGTTGAAGATTATGGTCTGCTAAAAAAGGTTGTTTCACCAATGCTCTATGATTTTTTTCCAGAAAGAATGAACGAATACAATGAAGAACTTGTTAAAAGCATAAAAGCAGAGAAAATCTTTAAACTAATATAATTAAGAATAAAAACAAATAAAAAGCCACTATTCCTGATATTTTCAATGGAAAACCCAATAGAAAAAGGAGAGAAAGTAATAGAAAAAAGAAAAGAAAAAATAAAGAATTGGTTCAAAAACCCCTATAATTTTGGATTTTTTTTAGTTATAGTACTTGCAATTGCAATAAGAATCTACTATTTTATACTAACTCAAAATCAACCCCTTTGGTGGGATGAAGCCGAATACGCCTTAAGAGCAAAAGCATTTGCATTTGGAACACCACTTTCTGGTTGGGCTAGTGAAAGAGAAATTTTTGTACCCCTAATCTTTGCACTTATACTAAAAATAGGCTTGGGTGAAATTGGCTTGAGATTCCTGCAGTTTTTAGTCTCAGTTTCAACAGTCGCAATGACTTATGTTGTTTTTTCAAAAATAATTTCAAAAAGAGTGGGTTTATTTGCTTCTTTTGGAATGACTTTTTTCTGGTTGCATATGTTCTTCTCTGAAAGAATCTTGCTTTATCTATGGGCGCCACTTCTCTATCTCATAATAATTTACTTTTTTTATACAGGCTATATAAAAAATAATAAGAGGGACTTAATATTATTCGCTGTTTTCTCTTCAATTGGCTTGCAAATTTATTTTTCAATTGGCTTTTTACTATTCGGAATTGCAATATTCATATTCTTGTCAGAGGGACTCTCTGTTATAAAGAATAAAAAAGTCTGGCTTGTTCTTGGAATATTTATTGCCGTCCTAATACCCTATATGATTTATTCGCAAATAACCTATGGTTTCCCTATAGCAAGACTTGCAAGGGGTTATGGCGCAGTAGTTAATGAACAAGGTGCAGGGTTCTCTGGTTTATTTGAATACATTAAAATGTTTCCCTCAAGAATTGGTTGGACTTTCACTGCGCTCTTCTATGTAGGTATACTCTATTTCATTGCAAAATTAGTTTTAGAATTTGGAGTTAAAGGAAGTTTTGAAAGAAATAAAGATTGGCTTATTGTTTTCACTGGTTTTTTTGCACCATTCATATGCTATACTCTTTACGGAACAATAGGTGGTTCAGGCACATTCTATGATGCATTTATACTGCCTTTATTTCCATTTGCATTTGCATTTGCTGGGTTGGCTTTAGAAAAAATATATTCGTTTGCATCCAAGTACAATAATTATTTGGCAATAATTATAGTTGTAGCTCTTCTTCTTATGCATGCTTATTCAGGCACAGTCTCTTCTGATTCCTATATTAAAGCAAAACTAACTTCCTACGATAGTGTTAGGGATGGCGGTTTATGGATAAAAGCTCACTCTAATCCCCAAGATATAGTCGTGTCAAGAAGCGTACCTCAAAACACTTATTACAGTGAAAGAGAAACCTATCCTTATAATAATACAGAAGAAGATTTTGATAAGTTTATTCAAGAAAAAAAGCCAAAATTTATGGTGGATTCTATTTGGGAAAATACAGAACAATGGATTCATGATTATCCCTCTAAACACAATAATACTGTTATCCCTGTGCAGGCCTATTTCTTAGATAAACAAAAGACTCAGGCATCACTTATTGTTTATGAAATAAAGTACTAATTTACTTTATTTATTTTTTAACAATTATTGCAAAGAGTCCATTATTACTGGTTTTTGAAAAGAGCATATCAGCCAGTATAGAACCCAAGTATAAGGGATAAAATAAAATACCTATTAAGATTTTATTTTTTAGAAATTTATATGATAAATTAGAAAACTTTTCAGTTAGAGCACAGGAGTAGTACTCTACCCTAACTAATTCAAGTCCATGTCTCGCACAAAGTTTTCCTAGTTTTTTCGCACTATAACCTGGTCTTTCATGTGAGTAAGATTTGTAAGTTTCAATATTCTTCTTGGATAAACTCGGAACAGTTAGCAACAATCTCCCTCTTTTTTTCATTACCCTTGAAATTTCAGAGATAGCCTTTTCATCTTGCTTTATATGCTCAATAACATCAGAGCAGATTACAAAGTCAAAACTATTTTTTTTAAATTTAAGATTTCTAAGGTCCATGCATTGAAAGCGAATATTCTTAAAGCGATTAACTCTTTTATCATAATCTATTTTTTTAGCTTCAAAATCAATGGCATCTATCTTTTTCGCTTTTTCAGCCAATGAAAAACTATAAACTCCTGTTCCGCAGCCAGCATCAAGCATAGATTCAATTCTTTTTGGAGCATTTTTGATTATTTTAAGCGCCCTTAATCTTAAACCAATATGCGGAACTCCTAAAATAGCAAATCCAAGTCTTGTAAAGAAGTTATTTTTAAATACCACCTCTACATTATCAGCACTTAAAGCTTCAATGTAATCAATTTTTTTAAAGATAGATCCAAAAGGCATTTTATTTTTTCAGAATCTCCATGTATTTTTTTGCTGCACTATCCCAAGAAAATCTTTTTGCCCATTTTATTGCGTTCCTACTCATTTCTTGCCTAAGTTTTTTATTATCTATAATACTCTTTATTTTTTCAGCTAGTTCATTAGAATCTCCATATTTAAATAGAACTCCTGTTTTACCATCAACTATTGAATCTTTTATTCCACTAACATCACTGCCTATTGCAGGAGTACCCATATAATTAGACTCTATATTTATTATTCCCCATCCCTCTTTCAAACTCGGATTAATGAAAACCCAGGACTTTTGTATTAATTCTTCTTTCTTTGCTTCGCTTACTCTTCCAAAAAATTCAACATTGTCTAATTTATGCTCATTTGCATAGCTCTTAGCATTATTAAGCCAATCTCCGTCGCCAGCAACAAAAACCTTTATTTTATTATTTAGAGTATTCATTTTTTTGACGGCTTTTAAGAGGATATCAAGCCCCTTGTACTTTTTTATTCTATTAAGAAACAAAATGCTTGGCAATTCTGTTTTTTTATAGTGCTTATACTTAGAAAAAGTTATACCCGGATTAACAACACCAATAACCTTGCCTATTCCTGCTTCCATTATTTCTTTTTTTGAGCTTTCAGAAATAGTTATAACGGGCGTTTTCTTATAAACAATTGGCAATACTTGCATCTCCATAAACCAGCCAATAAATGAAAATGGGAATGTAAGCTGTTTAAACCAAACTTCTCTATGTATGTGGTGTATATGCAAGAATCTTTTACTTTTTTTAACAAAAATTGGTGTAAAAAAAGGTATCCCATTTTCAACATCAACTACAACATCAGGTTTTTCTTTAAGACCAAGGTAAGCAAAAGGTGCTAGAAAATAAAGTGTTAAAAAATTTCCAACTCTTTTTATTTTTATGCTATCTACAATCTCCTCTTTCTTACAGTTTTTCCAGCCACCGCATATCATTGTTACTTCATGTCCATTTTTAACCCACAACTTTGCCATTTCATGAAAATAAATTTCAGCACCGCCCTTTGCCGGATTTTTTATATCTCTCCAATTAAATAATAGTATTTTCATTTTATTAATCTCCAAAAAAAGCCCCTTATGAATTTGAGTGGGCTTAGTATTCTTTTAAACGGCGAGTTTATTATTCTAAGTTGCACAACAGCAAAGAACATTTGAATACTATTTTTCTTTAGATTTAATTTACTCTGCTCTTTATCAGACCATATAGTAACAACTTCTGCAACCCTAAACCCCTCTTTTTTCATTTGATAAAGTAAATCAACATCAAAAGCCCACCGAGTCATGCCAACTCTAGGGATTGCTCTTTCAAGGGCTGCTTTCTTAAACAATTTTGCTCCGCATTGAGTATCGCCATAAGGCAGTAAAAAAAGAATTTTAACAATAAAATTAAAAGTTCTTGAAGCAACTATTCTCATGAAACTTTGTTTTGGTTCTACTTTTGAACCCCTCAAGCACCTGCCAGCAATTGCGCCATCATAGTTATCAATCTTTTCAACTAAGTAGTAAAAAGCCTTTGCGGGTGTAGAGCCATCAGCATCAACAAAACCAATTAAATCAAAATTTGATTCAACCGCTTTCTTAAAACCCTCCATGACAGCATAGCCCTTGCCTCCTCTTTTTAAGTTAAGATACGCAAGATTCTTGTTTTTCTTCTGATAACTCTTAACAACATCTTCTGTTTTATCTTGGGTATTATTTATCACAACAAGAATCTGGTAATTCAAAATACCCTTATCCTTTAGAGCATCAAAGAAACTCAAGTAATTTAATAGTGTTCCACCTATTCTTTTTTCTTCGTTATAGGCAGGGATTACTATACATAATTTTTTCATTTTTTATTAAATATTAAGAAACCCAATAGGCTAATAATTGCAGAAACCATAAAAGCGTTGCTAAATTCAATAAGACTATTAGAGAATAGAATCATAATAATTGACTGGATTACTAATGAGAATAATAGGGTTATAAGATTTCTCTTGCTAAAACCATTTACTGAAATTCTATATAAAACAAGCAGATTTAATAAAGAATAAACAGCAAACGCAATGCTTAAAGGCAAAAGAATTTGAGCCACGCTAGGAATTAATTCTCCGAAAAGAAGGCTAACTAGGTAGTTGGGTAATAAGAATACTAAAGCAATTCCTCCAAGGCATATAATTGATACGAGTAATAAAGATTTTTTTAATAGTCCTGATGTCCTGCTTTTTAGAAGATGCTTTTCAGAGCTTAGTGGGAACATTACTGTTGAGACGCTTATACAAGCAAAAAGTATTATCTTGCCCACAAGAGACGCCTTTGAATAGTCACCTGCCAAGGTGGGATTGAATAAAAATTTAGCGATTATAACATCTAAACTATAAAATATAGTCACCAATAATATTCCTAAAAAGGTTATAATTGTTTCTTTTGAAAAGAAATCCACTCTGTTCTTCTTTTCTTTAAATTTTCTAATACTAAATATTGCAATTAACCATGCAATAAGCATACCTGCTATCACACCAATCATAGCACCATAAACTCTTAATCCAACAAGCACTAGTCCAATTCCAATAAAGAATTTTACAGAAAAGTTAATTACATTATTCCAGCCAAGTGCATTAAACTTTTTCATACCTTGCATTACTCCAAGAATAATTGGATAAATTAAAGATAGAATTATTACCAAACCAGTAAATGCTAATATTCCAAAAGGAATATTTGTTCTTCCAGATACCCAAAGTGAGAGCGCAAGATAAATTAAAAGGAGTACCAACGAGAAAAAGAAAAGTTTTTTAGTGGCATAAGTAAAAAGCCCCCTTATTTTTCCATAGTTCTTTTTTGTACTGAGAAGGCTTGTTCTTTTGGATATAATTGACTGTATTGCAACAGAAGGAACATTGAAGATATAGATAAGTCCTATTAGAAAAGCAAGAATGCCGAAATCAGCTGAACTTAATTTTTGAGCCATTATAAATTGAAATAAGAAATTGAAAAGTCCTGCAAGATTAATTAAGACCAAAAGTACTAGACTGGAAATAAACAATTCGTTTTTCAAGTATCCTTTTATTGTTTGCATATTAGATAAAGATAGAGTTTCTGAAAATAAGTAATGCTAAAAGGCAGATAACTATCTGGAAAATATAAATTAAATAAACCACGTCTCTTTCATAAACTTTTTTCTTAAATTTACTTAGTATAAAGATGGAAAGATGAGTCAAGCCATAGATTTTATCATAAGGCATGGAAATGCTTCCGTCTCTATTTGGAATTCCAAATGATTGTTTTTTCAAACCACCCCTAAGCTTAAGTATTACTTCAAATATGTAAGGTATGAATATGAAAACGGCTATTCTTTCAAAATCTCCAAGTATTGCCATACCGGCTATTAGTGCACCAATCGAATAGGTTAGAATATCTCCAGGAAAGACTTTACAAGGACATTTGTTATAATAATAAAATACCAGAAGACTAGCCACCATAATAAGCCCTATTAGCGAAATCCAAGTAGAACCTGTAGCATAAGCAATAAAAGATAAAAATGAAACAATTATTATTCCCTGTCCTGCTTCAAGACCATTAAAACCTGCAAGAAAGTTATAGGTTGTTGTTGCTCCTGTAACTCCTATTGGTATTATTATAAGAGTGTAGAAGAGTCCAAGATTAAAATTTCCTATTAATGGAAGACTAACAATATTATCTCCGGCATTTATAACAATAAGCGGTATTGAAGCAATTAGTGCCATGAATATTCTAAATCTCACACTTAATCCTCCGTATTTCCAGCCAAGCAAATCATCCACAAGCCCGACTATTCCAAGTATGAGTATTACTGTAAGCAAAGAAAATATTTGCGTTGTTATTCCATTACTATCCTTAAATACAAATGTCCTTATTGCAATATAAGTTAAAACTCCTAATACAAAAGCCATTACAACTATTACTCCACCAGAAGCAGCACCATTCTTTGGATGTCCTGGTTTGTTCATATCTTCCCACAAAAGACCTATGCCTCTGCATTTTCTAATCCAATGAGGTAATGCAATTAGCGTTGCAATGAGGCTTACTAATACACTTAAAAATAATAATGATTCCATTTTTTATCTAAGAATTAGGGCTTTTAAAACTTATTTATATTCGATTTTATGCTTTTAGAACTGCCAGGTTATGTAAGAAGGCGGACTTCTCAATAAGTAATCTGGATTAATCTTTTCATCGCCATTGTAGTTTATCTTCCAGATTTTTATTGGGCCTTGGATACCTTGGTAATAAACAAATTCACCAAGATTAGCACCCTGGCTATTAAGGTAGTTTATTATTGTATTGGGCTCGCTATGGACTATCTGGAAATTATTAAAATTACCAAGACTATTGTCTAATAGGTAAACTTGAGCCATTAGACTTCTCATAACTCTTGGAGATATGTAAATTGCTGCCCCAGAATCATCAACTTGAAGTCCGCCATTAGAACCAGTGTCTATTTTTTGTATTATGTAAATTGCTGCATTTATGCCTGTTTTAAAATCATATAACTTATTCTTGTAGTAAGCATATCTTAAAGACACGTCAACTTCTTTTCCTTGTGAATAAAATGCAACAGATGGCTGTTCTAAAGAAGTTTTGTTTGCAGATGAAACTATTTTTAATGTTACGCCAGCAAGATAAGTATTTTCCTTGAATAAATTAACTGTTGTTCCATTTACATTATATTGCACATCCTCTTCAATTGGATAAAGTAGTATCTGGCTCGTGCTTGTTGGATTATTATAGGTTCTTATTGTTCCATTTTTTGTTTCTTTAGATTGGCTAGCAGATGAAACAAATGAAATAGGTCCCTGTGAGAATCTGTCGAAATTAGCATCACTTCCTATTTGTGAATAAGCGCCATATTTACCCATATCAGTAGAGTCTATTAAAAGATAACTTGCATTGTGCGTATGCAAGAATTCAAGCGCATCTTTTTGATTATCTCCTGTGAGTACAAATCTACCTGTTAAATAATTCCACCATACAATCGCATTTCCTCCGTCAGTAACAGTTGCTCTATTTCCCATTGTCTGAACCCAATAACCATAATCCCACCAGTGGCTAAATACAGCATTTTCAGGAGTATTGGTTCTAACCCAGGCCATTGCATTTTGCCATTGGAAAGTATAATAGCTAGGCACGTAATTATACGATTCTGATAGAGAAGATTGATAGTAACTGCCTGAACCAAAGAAACCGACATATAGACCGGCTATTGCAACAACAGCGAAAGCAACAAAAACCAAGACTTTTATGGTTTCATCTTTTTGTTTTTTAATTCCGAATCCAAGTTTAACAATAAGATAAGCCAAGAATATTGGCGCAATTGGTACAAGAACCATGATAAGTCTGACTGCGCTACGTGCAGTGAAAAGTGTCAAAATATAAAGAGAGAATAAAAGTAAGAACTCGTAGTCTATTCTTTCAAAGCCATCATCATTTTCCTTATGATGCATGGTATATGAGTAAATTATCCCAAAGACAAATAAAAGTGCAGAGCCATAATAGAGCAATTTGCTTAGGAAACCCTCTCCGTCAAGTACGTTTGGATGTGGTGCATATCTTGAGAAAATCAATCCAAATAAGAAGAATATGAATAATAGTGTTAAAATCCAAGCATCTCTTTTCTTAACCTTATTTATGGTTTCTTTAAATAAAACAACAGAGCCGATTAGGAAAAGCCAGAATGTTAGTTTTCCAAAACTTGAAACCCATTCAGTAAAATAGGGCTGTCTATTTTCTGCTACTGTTGTTCCCCATCTTCCTGTGATTGGATTTAAGAGCAGATTATTTAGGTTGTTTATTTTTTCAAGTACAAGACCAGGATTAACTGCTAAAATAAATATGAGCCCAACCACAATAACAACTATTATTGAAATTAAGTTCTTTGGCAGTTTTATTCTATCTACTTTTATTAACTGGTTTAATTTAGTATTCCAAAGCAAGAAATGCGCTATGATAAATGTAAGTGTAACAAAAGATATTCCCGTATCAAGGCCAAATACGAAATCAAGTATATTGAAACGATAGGTGAATGTAAGCAGTATTAAGACAGAAGAAATAAGCCAAATAGCATAGGTCATTGCTTCTTTTTTTCCAACTTTATTTAATAGGAATGCAGCAAGAGTTGCAAGACCCATTGTTACGTATAAGTAAGTATAACCTCCCCAGCTCAAACCCATAAGTCCTGTTGAGATTCCAGCAAGAAGAGCCACAGCACAAGAAGTCCAAACTTTATTGCATTTCCAGGCTCTTAAAAAAAGATAGAGTGACAGGAACATAAAGAAAAAACCAACTGATTCTTTTTCAGGAATCCCTGCTATTGTTCTTGATAAGAAAGCAGGTATAATTACCATAAATGCAGTCGAGATTATTGCAATTATGCTTGACTTTATGTAGGTTTCCTTTTCATTTTTTCTTAGGAAGATTTCTCTTACAAAAAAGAAAAAAGCAATTGTTGTTAGTGCAGCAAAAATCAAAGGCATGAATGAGGCAGCATAATTAATGCTATAGGTCCCAAATAAATTCAATATTCTATAGGTAAGCACAATCATATAACTAACCATTTGCAATTCAGTTGAAGTATCAAATCCAAGAGGAACATTACGCAAATTATCAATTTGGGGCAGGGAGCCGTTTTGTATTATTGTTCGGCCATATCTTAAAAATAAGAAAGGGTCTAAATCAGGTCCAAGTGTATAATCATTCAAAGTAGAATCCCATAGTCCTGGTTTTCCATTATGGTCGCTAAAGGGCATTGCTCTTATATATAATGTTAATATTATAAGCGCAATTAATAAGAGGTAGAAGACCCAGCTATAATTTCCTTTAAAGAAATTAATTATTTTATTTTTCCTTTCCTGAATTATTTTATCGCCATCCATATTTATTTTTATTGTTCAAGCATATTTTCAATTTCATTTAAGAGTTCAGAAGCTGATTTATCTTTTTCCACACTTCTTTTTCCGCAGTATGGACAAGTTTTTCCATCTTCTGATTTGAATCTATACTTACAGTTCATACAAACAAAATCTGTCATTTTAAATCCCTTTGCATAGTCCTCCTTGCAAAAATTTAAGCAATTGAGGGGTTATAAATACTTCTATAATACCTGCTATAACTAATATTCCCACGCCAATTAATATTAAAACTAATACATCAAGTAGAACATCAAGAACTTTCTTGTCCTTATAATCTTTTTTGCTGAGCATTATACTTATTATACCCCCAGCCAAGGCCCCAAATAAATAAGCAGCTATTTCAGGAATTCCATGAATCATGAATCTAAGTAATCCGCAATGTAGAAAAGTAATCTGAGATTTAATGTATATACCTATTGCAGAAGCAATAACAGCAGCATTCCATGACAGGACCAGTATTCCTCCTGCCCCAAAAATAATAGAAAGAACAAAAGTAATCATCAGAACTTGCATATTATTTATGAATATTCCCAAAAATCTTTCTGTTGCTGTTGCAAAACCGCTGACTTGGCCAGGAACAACACTATATTGTTTAACGCAGCTGTCAAAATTATTCAACTGATTTATAGCACAGAAGGTTTCAATTTGCGGCAAGAAGTTGCTGGGTAGAACTATATAGCATAGAGTATAACCCAAAAGAAAACCAAAAAACAACATAATCAAAGCAACCAATCCTCTCCAGTGAAAAGCAAGAACTCTAAAAACACCATCATACTCCAAATCCTTATGTTCTTCTTTTTTGAACAAATAGTAAACAAACGGCGTTGATAGTATAACGGTAAACGCAATTATCCAAATTCCAACATATTTTTGTTCACCTGAACTAAAAATTAAATATGAAGTAACAACAGCTAAGATTGAATAAATAAAACCTATTACAAATGCCTCCCAAAGTGTTTTTTCAGCTCTTTTTGGATTAATGATGAATTCCAGCATAATATCGAAGGATTTTTATGTTTTTAAAGATTGTTAAGGTTTAAATATCTCTGAAGCCTATTGAATCTATAAAAGAGGAAAATGTTAAAGAACTATCGTTTTAATAGAATTTGTAAAAGAATAAAAGATATAAAAATTCAAGGTGCAACTAATGTCGCACGAGCCGCCCTAAAAGCTTATTATCTATTTCCGTCTGAAAAAACAAAACAGAAACTCATCTCATTAAGGCCAACAGAGCCCATGCTAACTCATGTTCTCGAACTTGCTGATAAAAAATCCAAAAAAGAAATACTTGAACACTTTTCTTCATCTCAAAACAGCATAAACCATTTTGTTTTCGGATTAATAAAAAATAACTCAACAATTTTTACTCATTGTCATTCAACAAATGTTGTCAAGGCACTCATTTACTCAAAAAAAGCAGGCAAGAATTTTAGTGTTTACAACACAGAAACAAGACCGCTCTATCAAGGAAGAAAAACCTCAAAAGAACTTGCAGCAGTGGGCATTAAGGTTACTAATATAGTTGATTCTGCTGCAGCCATAGCAATTAAGGCTTCTGACATAGTTTTATTTGGTGCAGATGCTCTTCTTAAACATGCAGTAATAAACAAAGTTGGAAGCGAGATGTTTTCAAAAATTGCAAAAGAATATCATGTTCCTGTTTATGTCGTCGCTGATTCTTGGAAATATTCTCATAAAAAAGTAAGATTAGAAGAACGCGATTTTAAGGAAGTTTGGGGTTCAAAAAAAATTCATATTTACAATCCTGCTTTCGAAAGAATAGATCCAGAAAATATAGAAAAAATAATAACAGAACTTGGAGTCATGAAGTACAGCGAGTTCTTAAAAGAAGTTAGAGATAGAAAAGATTAGTTAGTGCTTGTGTTCCTTTTTGCATTTGCAGTTATCTCCGCAATCCCTTTCGCATTCACAATCTTCATTATCGCAGCTATTTGCCTGTAACTCTGCTATGGACCTTTCTATTTCTTCTCTTATCTCTTCAAATCTTAATATTAGATTTTTTCGGCCGTCTGACATTTTATTCAATTCAGCTTCAATTATCTCTATTCCCTCATTAGGATTCTTTTTAAGAATAACATTTCCGCCAACATTTATGAAAAGCTCTTTATTTTTCAGCTCTGCTTTAACAAAGATGCCTTTTCCAAGATTTGTAAGAATTTCTTTTGTATTATTCTCCTTTATATTCTCTAGACTTGATTTTATGTTTTCTAATTCCTTGCTTTGCTCATCTATTGCTTCCAAGTGTTTCTCAATGTTTTCTGATTCCTGGGAGAGCATATTTATTCTTATTATTTTTTCTTGATCCATTTTAATCTAATTTGAATAATTTTCTTAATTAGATGCTAAAAACTAAGGAGGCTACAAGATACCACCAGAACCATGAAGAATCCAAGTCAGTTGCAGGCAAAGGACTTATAAGCCAGTCGAAAAAGA